>Ga0164243_10005951_pt1 | contig 18548 bp, 18 predicted proteins | sample OricompcompostOP_FD_108781 | JGI IMG/M metagenome (GOLD analysis project Ga0164243, IMG submission 108781) | Organic Plus compost microbial communities from Emeryville, California, USA - Original compost - Organic plus compost (OP) | ecosystem: Engineered > Solid waste > Mixed feedstock >... | reverse complement strand
GGCGGCGCGGGCGAGATGGGCGATCGCCCGGGAGACGAGCCGAAGGACCGCTTCGAGCACTGAAGTTCACCGTCGGCGACACGGAATCCGCTGAAGGACAGTGCAGAAAGCGCCGACGGCGACACAGTAAGTGCCAACGATCATACGGAAGTTGCGTCAAGGCCGACGCAAGAGGTGCTGAACGCGCTGAAAAGCCAGGCGCTGAGTGCGCTGAAGGCACGGCGTGCACGACCGGCGTACTGAAGGTACGGCGCCGGACCGCTGCCCGAACCCGTCCCGGGGAGCCTACGGCCCGGTCCGGCGCCGCACGTACCTGCGCCGCTACCGCCGTTCGTCCTCGTCGGCCACACCGCCCGCACCGACCAGTCCGGTGTGCGTACCGGACTCCGCGAGCCGCGGCGCTGCCCGGCGCATCTCGCGCTGGCCGATGGTGCCGATGGCCGGCGGCAGATAACCGCGAATGCCCTGCATGCCGCGCAGCCACCACTGTCCGTAGACGTGCGCCGAGCGGCGCTCGATGCCCGCGACGAGCCGGTCGACGGCCGGGCCCAGCGGATAGGTGCGGTTGGCCGGCCACGGCAGCCGCTTGCGCAGATCCCGCATGACTTCGTCCTGGTCGGCACCGCGCACCATGTCCGTATCGGTCCAGGAGAGATAGCCGACGCCGACCTTGACTCCGCGGTAGCCCACCTCTGCCCGGATGCAGTGCGCGAACGCCTCGACTCCGGACTTCGACGCGCAGTACGCGCTCATCATGGGTGCCGGAGTGATGGCGGCCAGCGAGGCGATCTGCAGGAAGTAGCCGCGCGACTCGACGAGTACCGGCAGGAAGGACCGCCCGGTGACCGCGCCGCCGATGAGATTGACCTCGATCACCCGGCGCCACGACTCCGGGTCGGAGTCGATGAACGGACCGCCGGTCGCGACACCGGCGTTGGCCACCACCACATCGACCTTGCCGAAGTGCTCCTTGACCTCCTCCGCCGCACGCGCCATCGCCTGATCGTCGGTCACGTCGACGTGCCAGTACGCCGACTCCGTACGCAGCGACTCGCTCACCCGCTTCAACTCGCCCGGCTCCAGGCCGAGTAGGGCCAGCCTGGCGCCGCGTGCGGCCAGCTTGCGGGCGAGCAGTTCGCCGACACCGCGGGCCGCCCCGGTGACGACGGCGACCTGTCCCTCCAGACTCCTGCGACTCACAAGGTCTCCTCTCCGTCTGCGGTCTCTGCCGTCGGACCTGCTGCCCGGACTTCCGCCGGGTGCTGTGCTGCTTGTGCCGGCTCCCGTGCCGGATCTGCCCAGTCCTGTGCTGCTTCCGCCGGGTGCTGTGCCGGAACTGCCGCGCCGTCCGCCGCTGTTGCCGGGACGGTGCGGCCGCCGTTCCGGGTGTCCGGGTGCGGGAGATGGTCGCGGGCGAGTCCGCGCAGTACGTCCGCGACCGCTTCCGGACGCTCCAGCGGCGTCATGTGTCCGATGCCGCGCCACTCGTGCAGATCGCGGCAGTCGGGCAGCGCACGGGCGATCTCCCGTGCGTGCACCGGCGGAGTCAGCAGATCCGCGGTGCCGGCGACGACGGCGGTCGGCATGGTCAGGTGCGGCACCTTCGCCGCCAGGTCGAGTTCGTCCAGCACCGCGCCCCAGCCGGCACGCACCCAGCGCGGGCAGGCGCGTACCAGACGTGCGGCGAGGTCGATCTGCTCGCGGCCGGCCGCCGGGCCCATCGCGCCGCGGGCGAGCGCCCTTCTCGTCAGCCGCGCCGCCGGAGGCAGCGGCGCCCTCGACCGCAGCACCAGCCGCTGCGCCGGTATTCGGATCCGAGGGGAGCGCAGCGGCAGCACCCGCGCCCGCGCCGCCAGACTCCGCACTCCGGCACCGCACAGCAGCAACGCCGCGCCCCGCTCGGTCAGTTGGCGCCGCCCGGCCGCCGCGACCAGCGTCGCCGCGCCCATCGAATGGCCGCCCACGACGGCCCGTTCGCCCGGGTGCAGCGCCGCGTCCAGCACGGCGCACAGGTCGTCGGCGAGCACGGCAGGGCTGTACGCGTACGGAGTCCCCGTACCGCTGCGCCCGTGCCCCCGCTGGTCGTAGGCCACGACCCGGAGCCCGTGCGCCGTCAACTCCCGTACGACCGGCGCCCAGAACGCGGTCGAGCAGGTCCAGCCGTGCACCAGCACCACGGCCGGATCGGCCTCGTCGCCGTACACCTCGGCGAACAGGCGGATGCCGTCCGCGGACCGCACGGTCAGCTCGCGGGTGGGACGCGGCGGCGCGTAGCCCGGCACCGCGCCACCGGCGGCGAGGCCGGCCGCCGAACCGATCGCCGTACGGGGCGCGGAGGTTGACGCCGGGCCGGCCCCCGGCGCTGCGGCGGCCGCCGCCATCAGCCGTCCTCGCCCGCGAGGAACGAGGCGGTCGCGGTGGCCCGCCCCGCCCGGCCCGGCGCGGCCGAGCGCGCCGCCGAACCTCCCGGCCCACCGGTCCCGTCCGTGCCGCCGGCGGGCGCCCGCCGCACCTCGTACTCCTCCAGCCGCAGCTCCCTGGTGACGTTCCGGAACTCGCCGGTCGTGCCGGGCCATACGGTCGTGTTGCGGCCGTTGGCGTCCAAGTACCAGCTGTCGCAGCCGGAGTTCCACACGCTGCGGCTCATCCGGTCCTGCACGTAGGCGTTCCAGGCGCGCACGGCCTCCGGACGCGGTTCGAGGGCGACCTTGCGGGCACGGCCACCGTCCGCCGGCCCGGGGGCGCCGAGGATGTCGAGCTTGCGCAGGAAGTCGACCATGTAGTTCAACTGCGCCTCGATGATGAGGATCATGGAGCTGTTGCCGAGGCCGGTGTTGGGCCCGATGATCGTCATGAAGTTGGGGAAGCCGCTGGCGGTGCTGCCGCGCAGCGCCTGCATGCCGTCGCTCCAGTGCTCGGCCAGCGTGCGCCCGTCGGCGCCCTTGACGCGCTGGGCGATCGGCATGTCCGTGACGTGGAAGCCGGTGCCGAAGACGATCGCGTCCACCTCGGCCTCCGAACCGTCCGAAGCGACAAGGGTGTTGCCGCGGACCTCCCGCAGACCGGAGTCGACCAGCTCGACGTTGGGCTGGGCGAGCGCCGGATAGTAGTCGTTGGACAGCAGGATCCGCTTGCAGCCGATGCGGTAGTCGGGGGTCAGCTTCCGGCGCAGCTCCGGGTCCTTCACGGCGCGCTTCATGTGCGCGGACGCCAGCCTCTCCACCGTGCCGAGCAGATCCGGGTGCTTGGCGAACGCCGAGACCTGCAACTCCCGTACGGTCCACAGCACTCGGCGCCGCAGCGCCCTGGTCGCCGGCACCTTGGTGTGCAGCCAGCGCTCCAGTCCGGTGATCTTCCGGTCCGCACGCGGCATCACCCAGGCCGGAGTGCGCTGGAAGAGAGTGAGCTTGCCGACCTCCGGCTGGATCGCGGGGACCACCTGGATCGAGGACGCGCCGGTGCCGATCACGGCGACGCGCTTGCCGCGCAGGTCGAAGTCGTGGTCCCAGCGCGAGGTGTGGAAGACCTTGCCCTGGAAGCCCTCCAGACCGGGAATGTCGGGGATCTTGGCGTCGGAGAGCGGGCCGGTCGCGGAGACGACGAAGTCGGCGGTGAGCCGGCCGCCGCCCGCCGTGGTCAGCGTCCAGTGCAGCTCCTCCGGGTCCCAACTCATCAGCTCCACCTCGCAGTTGAAGCGGATGTGCGGGCGCAGCCCGAAGGTGTCCGCCACCCTCTCCAGATAGCGGCGGATGTGCTCCTGACCGGAGAAGTTCCGCGGCCACTCGGGGTTGGGCGCGAACGAGAACGAGTACAGATGCGACGGCACATCGCACGCACACCCCGGATAGGTGTTGTCGTGCCAGGTGCCGCCGACCGCGTCGCGGCGTTCGAGGACGACGAAGTCGGTGACGCCCGCACGGCGCAGCCGGACCGCGGCACCCAGCCCGCCGAACCCGGATCCGATCACCGCGACCCGTACGTGTTCGCCGCCTCCGACTCCGTCCGGCTGCTGGGCCCGGCTCCGCTGCTCCGTCCGTCCGCGTCCGTCCTCGTGTTCGTACCGCTGGTCTTCGCTCGCACGCTCGCGCTCACGCTCGGCCGCCATCCGCCGCCTCCCGAGGGTCCGCTGTCGCCGGCCGGCCGCCGGCTCCGCACTACTCCCTAACGCGCCAGTGATTACTGGCACGATTGGGAGAGTAAGCGAGATGGATACTCAGGGGTAGGGGGTGGACGCAAGGAAGTTACCGGCGGTCGCACGCCCGGGCCGCCGGCGGACGGGGAGCATCCACACACCCCTATCCGCCGCCTGGTTAGGCTTCCGGTGTGGCCCAGGACGAAAAGCGAGCACAGAACGCCGGGAGGGGCCCGCGCGAGCACCACGACTCCGGCGGCCCGCGCACGCCCGCGGACGCCCCCACCGCCGAACAACCGCCCGGCAAACGCGAGTTCCGGATGGCCGAACTCGCCGCCGAGGCCGGAGTCACCACCCGCACCGTGCGCTTCTACCGCGAGCGGAAACTGCTGCCGCCGCCCCGCCGCGAAGGCCGCATCGCCTGGTACGACGAGCACCACCTCGCCCGGCTGCGCACCATCGCCGGACTCCTCGAACGCGGCCACACCCTCGGCGGCATCGCCGACCTTCTGGACGCCTTCGAAACCGGCCGGGACTCCCGCGGCACCGCCGAACTCCTCGGTCTGGAAACCGCGTTGACCACCCCCTTCGCCGAGGAGACGCCGGTACGGCTCACTCCCGAGGAACTGGCCGGCCACTTCCAGGGCGAGGTGACCGCGGAAAACCTCGCCGCCTCCTTCGACATCGGCTATGTCGCCGTGGACGGCGACGAGTTCATCCACGTCAGCCGACGCCTACTGGACGCGTCCTCGACCCTCGTGGACAAAGGGGTGCCGCTCTCCGCCGTGCTCGCCGCGGGCCGTGCGCTGCGCTCCCAGACCGATGCGATCGCGGAGATCTTCGCCGACCTCTTCCGCACCCATCTGCTGCCGCACCGGCAGGCCGCCGCACCGGACGGGCTCACCCCGGAGGACATCACCGACCTGCTGACCCAGATGCGCCCCATCGCCAAGCAGGTCGTCGAAGCCGAACTGGGCCTGGCCCTCGACCGCAGGGTGCGCTCCGAGCTGGAGACCTGGCTCGGACAGCCCGACGCCGACGACTGACGGACGCCGCCACGGCAGACCTCGACCACGCCAAAACGGCGCGCCATCGCTCCCAACTCACCTTGATGAAGGCATAGTTGGCCCCTGTTTCGGAGGCGTCAGCGTACGGCCCACGACCTCGCGCCGCCAATCCGGAACCACCTTCCCGCCACCCCCGGCTCGTTCGGTCAAGTCACGGCAACAATCCCGTGATAGCTCATCCACAACTTCCGCCACGCTCCCCGAACATGACCGCCGCCCCGGCCAACACCCCCCGGGCCACGCCTCCGATGTTCCGTACGCACCCGCGTACCCAGCACAAATTCCCTTCTCCCCAGCAGCCGGCGGCTGCCGAACGGAGCGGCCGGGCGCTGCCGGGCCGGAGCCAACGGCCGCTGAACGGCGCCGACTTCGCGCCACCTAAAACCGGATAAAGAGTCTTACCAGCCACATATGCTGCTCTGTCCGGCGAGCCTCCACACACCGGCGCACATGTCAGAGTGGCCGCCACCCCCGCGGAAGCCTGCTCGCCACGGCAAGCATTGAGCTGCCGCGGGCTCGGATGACAGTGTGAGCGAAACCCCGTCCCGAGAGGTGAGTCCAAGTGTCAGCCAAAAAGGCACTCGCCCGAGCCGTGTACGGTTCGCGATACGACAAGATCCCCCAGACTCAGCGCATCTATATACGCCCTGGGGAGCGGCAGATACGCGAGATGCAGTGGCGCCGCTTCCTGCGCAAGTCCCCGGTGATATCCCTCGACGAGTACCGCAACAAGGTCAAGCTCGGGGCCATCGAGGAGTTCATCTCCTGCCACATGTGCGGAGAGTCCAAGCAGCAGCCGCTCTTCGAGCCCACCAAGCTGAAGAAGAACGGCAAGAAGGCATGGTCCTACCACGTGGTGCGCTGCCCCTCGTGCGGCTTCCTCTACCGCAACCCCAACGTCCTGCCGGAGCGGCTCGGCGATCTGTACGCCAAGAACTACAGCAACTTCCTGACCGGTGACTACTCGCAGAACCGGCAGCGGCGCTATCGCCAGGCCATGGACGCGTTTTCGCCGGTCTTCGCCGAGGGCGACAAGCGCCGGCTGCTCGACTTCGGCTGCGGCGCCGGCTACTTCCTGGAGCTGGCCGAGGAGCGCGGCTTCGACGCGTGCGGCGTCGACCTCTCCTCCGACTCCGTCGAGCAGGCCAACGAGCGACTGACCTCGGCAACCGCCTACTTCGGCAACCCGGAGGACGTCCCGGAGATCGCCGACGGCGGCTTCGACGTGATCACGCTGTGGTCCGTACTGGCCCATCTGCCGCGCCCAGTCGACGACTTCACCACCTTCCGGAACCTGCTCGGTCCCGGCGGCGTGCTGATGATCCTGACCGTCAACGCGCAGTCGCTGCTGCTGAAGGCGTACGGCTCCGGCTGGAACGGCTTCACCAGGAACCACCTGATGTTCTACTCGTCGCGCACGCTGCCGCTGCTGCTGAAGCAGGCCGGGTTCGCGGGAGTCGCCTTCGAGCCGTTCTACGGCGACACCATCGAGGCAGGCACCACCAACCTCCGCGACGAGCACGTGCGTAAGCTGCGCCACTCGGTCAACGTCAGCGAGGGCGGCAACATGATGCGGGCGCTGGCCTTCGCCGACGACGAGGCAATCAAGAAGTGGGGCGACGGGCGCCCGGTGCACCGCGTCTGACCGCAGCGAAATCGGGGTGTGTGAGAGGCACACCGAGCCATCGGCCGATCGACCACGGCCACCTTCCACCGCTCGGCCTCTCCTCTCGTTCCGGCACCGCGCACGCAGAGCACCTTCGGTGCATACCCGTTGCCGGCAATCGCCGGCCGAAGGGTGACAACGGCGGCTGTCGGCCGGAAGCGCCGTGAGCGCCCCGTCCGCGGCACCGGCATCGGCGTCCCCGTGCATGTGCCGTAGGCCGGGCGGAATTCGCGGCAGCCTCCTCGCACCTGCGGTGGTGCGATGGCGCATCCGCCGGAGGCGAGCATCGGCCACGAGGGCACCCCGCTCCGTGACGGCACCCGGGCGGTCCGTACGCGCAGTCGGCGCGGACCTTCCGGGTGCCGCAGTCGGTGCAAGCTGCTCAGGTTCGCTGTCCAGTGCGAGACCGACAACCGGAACGCGGGCGCCCTCAGCAGTAGCCTGACCGCAGGCACAGCTGCGGGCTGACCCGTGGCGCACCAACGCACCTGCAGCCGAGGCGAGTTGACGGGCACCGGCCCGCAGCCGATGCAGGGCACGCCACGGCGCCGGCACTGCTCTCGCCCTCCGGCGTGGGCAACGCCGAGTACGTCCGGGGCAGACCGTCTCCGTCCCCGCACCACCGGCGCCGGCACCCGGCCGGCCCGGCCTCCGGCCAAACCGGCTCACCGAGCCGCCCCATACGAGCCGCAACAGCGGCCTTACGGCGGCGCAGCACCCCCGCGACCCCGGCAGACCCCGTGGCGCCGCCAGACCCAACGGCCTTACCTTCGCGCGCAGTTCACCGGACCCGCTGCCGGCTCGACGGCCGCCGCTCGTACCGGAACCCCGCTCCTCCCCCGCCGTCCGCTCCGTGCCCCCGCACGAACTCTGCCTGCTCCGGCCGGCGTTGAGGCCCCGACTCCCGCGGAGTACCGCCCCGTGCAGCCGCTCGCCCGATCGCATACGTCTCTCCCCCCGTGCGCCCGTGCCCGTAAGCGGAGCCGCGGACGTGCCTCTCCCGCGGACCGCTGAAGTCCGTCCGCGAACTGTGCGTTGTCTCTCCCCCGCGACATACGATGCACGACTCGCGCTGCCCCGACCAGCCCTGTGGATAACTCCCCGTCCTGGGCTGGATCTTGCCCGCTTACCCGCTGTCACCAGCGCTTTCGCGTACTCCGGAGTCCCACGCCCGCCCGGGTCAGAAGTCGAACACCACCGTCACCGGCGCATGGTCGCTCCACCGTTCCGCATGGCTCGGCGCCCGCTCGACCTCGGCCTTCACCGCACGCATCGCGAGCCCCGGCGTGCCCACCTGCAGGTCGATCCGCCAGCCCGCGTCGTTGTCGAAAGCGCGACCGCGGTAGGACCACCACGAGTACGGGCCCGGGACGTCCGGGTGCAACTCCCGTACGACGTCGGCGTAACCGCCGTCCTTCGCGTCGAAGACCCGTGTCAGCCAGGCGCGTTCCTCCGGCAGAAAGCCCGCGGATCTGCGGTTGTTGCGCCAGTTCTTCAGGTCGGCCTCCTGGTGCGCGATGTTCCAGTCTCCGCACACCAGCACCTCGCGCCCCGCCGCCGCCGAACGCACCCGCAGCTCACGGAGATACGGCAGGAACGCCGCCATGAAGCGCTCCTTCTCGGCCTGCCGCTCGGTGCCCACCTCCCCCGAGGGCAGATAGAGACTGGCCACGGTCAGCCCCGGAAGGTCCGCCTCCACGTAGCGTCCCGACTCCGTGAATTCCGCCACACCGAACCCCGTACGCACCGCTTCCGGTTCGCGCCGGGTGAGGAGCGCCACACCGGCCCGGCCCTTCGCGGCGGCCGGCGCGTACACACAGTGCCAGCCATCGGGTTCGCGTACCTCGTCCGGGAGTTGGTGCGCTTCCGCCCGCACCTCCTGCAGACAGACGACGTCCGCTTCCGTCGCCGCCAGCCACTCCCGATACCCCTTGCGCGCCGCCGCCCGCAGCCCGTTCACATTGACCGTCGTCACCGTGTGCACAACCAGCTCCCCATCCAGGTCGGACGACCCGGCAGCCTACGCGAACCGACCGACTTCCAGCCTTTTACGATGTGGACATGCAGATCGTGCACGTGCGCTACGACCACCCGGACGCGAGGAAGCTGAACGACATCGTTCAGCAGGAGTACGCCGAGCGCTACGACGACGAGGGCGACATCACGCCGCTCACACCGGAGATGTTCGAGCCACCGCACGGGCTCTACCTGATCGCCTACGACGAGAACGGCCACCCGGTAGCGACCGGCGGCTGGCGCAGTCAGGAGGAGAACGAGGAGGGGTATTCGGCGGGAGACGCCGAACTCAAGCGGATGTTCGTGATGCCCGAACTCCGCGGCCGTGGCCTGGCCCGCAGGATCCTCGCCCGGCTGGAAGAGGACGCCCGGGCCGCGGGCCGTACCCGGATGGTGCTGGAGACGGGCGTCCAACAGCCCGAGGCGATATCCCTGTACACCTCCAGCGGCTACCAACCCACCGCGAAATTCGGCCTGTTCCGCTTCGAGGAGAACAGCCGCTGCTACGCGAAGCCGCTCTGATCCGGCGCCCCTCCATCCACTCCCGGCCCGTACCCGCTGTCTCCGTTTCCGTCCTCGCCGCCGGCGCGGCGCTCCCCGGCACCGGTCACCGCGCGCACCTCGTCGGCCGCCTCCGCGATGCCCCGCTCCTCCACCGACACCGCGCGCAGGCCGGTCCGTTCGGCCGCCACCAGTTCGGTCAGCACCCCGCCGGGCGGCATCTCGACGCAGCAGCCCACGTTTTCGGCCACCAGCGCGGCGACGGCCTCGGCCCAGCGCACCGGGTACGCGACAGTGCGGGCCAGGTCCTCGAAAACGCTGTTGGCATCGTTCCGGAAGCAGCGGCCGTAGACGGCGCTCACGTACGGCACGGCCTGCGAACGCCGCTCGATCGTCGCCAAATGCTGGGCGAGACGGATCGCCACATCCGCCTCCGGTTCCTCGCCCCGCGCGAGCAACTCCCCCCGTAGCCATACCGCGTTGAGCGCTTCTTCGAAGGTGAGCACTCCGGCGAGCACGGCACCCGCGAAACCGCCCAGCCCCTGTCCACCGACGACATCCGGACGTACGCCCTCGTCCTCGATCAGCGCCCGCGCACCCGCCACACCGGCGACGAACAGCGCGACGTGGCAGGCGATGGGCGAACTCTCCAGCACCTCCGCCGTGTCCAACTCGGCGATACCGCCCGCGCATTCGGCGCCCCACGAACCATCCGACCCCGCTCCGGGCACAGTTGGCGGATTTCCCGCCCTACCCCTCGTGCCCCTTCTCGCCAGCTGCCGCAGCGCCCAGTCGGCCTCGGCGAGAACGGTCGCGGACGCGGCCGTATCCGGAAGTCGGTGCAGCATGCCCGCACGCTGCGAGCCGTGTCCGGGGAAGAGGAAGGCGACGTTCATGGGGCAAGCCTGTCGCGTCTCAGCTGCCGGACGCCACTCCGGCCCAGCCTGCTTCCCCCGCTGCCCGTGCAGGAGCCCCGAGTTACGGGTGCGAACACGGCGAAGAGGCTCCGCCAGGACGACGGAGCCTCTTCGGACGTGGCGCGAACCTCAGTCGTTCACGCAGACGTTGCCGAACGTGGGGTTCAACAGCGCAATGACGTCGACGGTGTCACCGCACACGTTGACCGGAACGTGAACCGGAACCTGGACGTTGTTCCCGGAGATCACACCGGGGGAGTTGGCGGCGCCACCCTGGGCTCCCGAGTCGGCCGCCGCGGTGCCGGCGCAGGCGCCGGCGGCAATACCGGCGGAGGCGAGGACCAGTGCGGCCTTCTTGCTTGTATTCACGAAACTCTCCTCCAGATCGTCAGCGGCTCCCGTTACGCCGCATCCGGTTGAACACCACACCCGCGCTCAAGGACACGGGGAATGACCGACGTACCGTCGATCGGCTCATTAGGCTCAAGAGTGATACACAGAACAGCCGTTGAGTCGCTGCGACACCGCGGGCGATCCACGCCGATCGAGTGAAGCGGCGAAACGTGCGGCCGAGCCGTTCCGTTGGCCAGGTCGGCTCGCACTGCATTCGTCGAGGTTCGGCAACGCGGCCTCACGTCCTCGGTAAGTCACCGCGCTCGCTGCCCATTACCAGGATCGGCAAACGGGACCAAGTCTCGTCGGCGGCTGTACATCTGACGTCATGACGGCTCTCGGTGGCATCTTTCACGTGGGCGCGAAAAAAGTCCGCCGCGGGGAGTTTCAATCCGCGATCGCGCTCGTTACCCATGACGAAGCGGTGTTACGGGCGCCCAAGTTGCGCCCGTGCGGCACGAAGGTCGTGACCGTTACGGACCCGCTGCGGAAAGGGCAGAAAGTGAAGTACACGAAGGGCGCCGCGATCGCCGCCGGGACGCTCATGGCGATGGGGGCCGCCGCCCCCGCGTTCGCCGACTCGGGAGCCCAGGGTGGCGCCGCCAACTCCCCCGGCGTGATCTCCGGGAACAACGTCCAGGTTCCGGTTCACATTCCCGTCAACGTGTGTGGCGACAGCATCGACGTCGTCGGTGTGCTGAACCCGGCCTTCGGCAACGTCTGCGTGAACGACTGACGTCCGAGCGGGATTCGGGTGTGCGCCCACAGGGCGTGCAGCATCGCCGACGGAGAGCCGCGGAGCAGGAGCCCTGGTGAATCAGGCTTCGCTCCGCGGCAGTTCACTTTCCAGTCCTTCGCCGTCCGGGCATTCCATAGACCGCCTGCATGCAACTTCCGCGGTCTGCACGGGAGTTCCGGATATGGAAATGCGGTCCGCCTGGCTGCTTCGATCGAGTGGTCACGGAAAGAGGGATCACCGCGCACAGTTTCCCGTACGGCGAAGGTTCGTTAACCCCATGTCAGCGGCCACAAGGCGAGGGGACGCAGAAGTCTCCCCTGTGGCGACAAGGTTGTTGTGAAGACGGCGCCCCCGCCGTCGAAAGGATGGCCAGAAGTGAAGCACGCGAAGACTGCTGCGCTCGTAGCTGGTTCCGTGGTGGCTCTGGGCGCGGCCTCGCCCGCTTTCGCCGCCGATGCCACCGCGGGTCAGCACCCCAACACGGCCGCAATGCCGCAGCAGAAGAAGGCCGAAAACCACGGCGCCGCCGAAGACGCCCTGAGCGGCAAGCAGGTGGGAGCCGGTCAGGCGATGCCGCTGGTCCGCTCCCTCACCGGCGGCCAGAAGATGCCCGACAAAGGCAAGGCCGTGGGGCAGCACAACAACATCAAGCAGGGCAAGCAGTCTCCCCAGCAGCAGGGCAAGAACAACGGTTCTTCGCCGCTCGGCGGCCTCGGTTCTGTGACGAAGGGCCTCCCCTTGCTCGGCGGTCTGCCCATCGGCTGAGCCCTCTTCCTTCGGAAGTTCGCCCCCACCCGAACGAGCCCAGGCTGTCCGTCTCCTCCTCTCCCCCGGCGGCCTGGGCTTTCTCCTGTCCGTACACGCCCGGCGTCCGCGGCTGCCGCCCGCGCTGTCGCGATGTTCGGATAGCGACGTGGAGACGAGACCGGGAGTTATCCACAGGCCTTGGCAGCGTTCCTTCGCTGCGCAAGAGTTGGCGCATGACGCACAGCGACTACCTGATGACGCCATCTCGTGGAGAAGGGCAGCCGCACAGCGCCCGCGTATACGACCGCGCCCTGCCCAGCACCGACTCGCCATCGACTGCGGGTCCTTCGAGACGACCAGACCCGCTCTGATCCCTCACTGCGAACGGCAACTTCCGTACGCCACCACCGGCTTGAGTACGCACTGGGTGAACTCCTGCTTTCTCCGAAGGCAGTTCCGTGTCGCCGCCTCAGGTCTCGGCTCGATCTCCCCGACCCTTAACGGCCCCATCCGTACGAACTGCCGCACGCACCGGACTTGGCGCCTCGGGCGCAACTGCGGTGGCCCCGGGTGCCCGCGTCCGTGCCATACGCCGGGGCTAGTGTGCTGACAGGGCGCGCGTTCCTTGGAGCGCGCCGGCAGCCGTGTGCTCGCAGACGTGCCCACCGAGCGGATACGCCCATACCGACCACTTGGAAAGGCAGCCCCATGTACGACGCGTTGCTTGCGGAAACCGTCACCATTGCCGGCCACGACGGAGACGAGATCGAGGGCTACCTCGCCCGTCCCATGGTCGAGGGGCCGGTCGGCAGCGTGGTGGTCATCCATCACATGCCGGGCTATGACGCCGCCACCAAAGAGATCACCCGCCGGTTCGCCGCCGAGGGCTACGCCGCTCTCTGCCCGAACCTCTACAGCCGGGAGGCTCCCGGAGCCGACCCCGACGACGCCGCAGCGACGGCCCGCGCCCAAGGTGGCGTGCCTGACGAGCGCTTGGTCGGAGATGTGGCCGGAGCCGCACGCACCTTGCGCGGCCTGCCGTCCAGCAACGGCAAGGTCGGCACGATCGGTTACTGCTCCGGCGGTCGCCAGGCGTTCCTGGCCGGCTGCAGCCTGGATCTGCAAGCGGCGGTGGACTGCTACGGCGCATTCGTCAGCGGCCAGCCGCCGAAGGACTTCCCGCTCCAGGTGGAGCCGATCATCCACCTCACCAAGGACCTCTCGTGCCCGCTGCTCGGCTTGTTCGGCAAGGAGGACAAGTACCCCTCCCCCGACGATGTGGCCGAACTGGAACAGGAGTTGAAAGCTCAGGGCAAGGAGTACGAGTTCCACAACTACGAGGGCGCCGGCCACGCCTTCTTCGCCGTCGACCGGCCCTCGTACAGCCCGCAGGCGGCAACCGACGGCTGGCAGCGGATCCTCGACTTCTTCGGCCGCCACCTCGCTTCCTGACCTCACTGGAGTCCGTATGTGCACGTATCTCACCGCCAAGACGGAGATCGCCGGCAGCGGTAAGGGGCCGAAAGGCTACTTCCCGCTCACCCAGGCAATGGTCTACGTCGACCACCCCCAACACGCTCCCTACGAACACACGGTCAACATCGACTTCCTCAACCCAGCGCAGGGTCCATCTGCCCGCGTCGCTGTCGAGTTGACCGAGGAAGCAGCTCTCGACCTCGTCGAGGCGATCCGCGAAGCACTCGCCTCTGCACCGCCGGGGCTCGCCTCGGCCAGGACGGCGCAGGTGTAACACCACTCGCCCGTCCGCGATACGGCGAACATCCGGGACGTGCGGGGCCGCCACCGCGAATCAACACGGCGGGGCCCCGCACGCTCGGCTCATGGATCAGCGGCGACTACCGCGCTGGGGGCCACTTCGGTTCCCGTCTCGCCAAGTCGGCTGCTCCGAACGCGAGGAGGCACAGGAGAAAGTGGCAGACGCGGACAAGCAGGCCGTACAACTCAGCGGCGTTCCGCAGACGCTGCTGTGGAACCTCCACCAGCGTGCGTACGAGGCCCGACAGCCCCGAACCGTCCTCAAGGACCCCAAGGCCGCGGACCTCGTCGACCGGCTCGACTATCCCTTCGAGGAGACTTTCGGCGCCCCGAATCCGCTCTTGGCGCAGGGGCACGCGCTGCGCGTGCGAACCTTCGACCGCGCCGTCCGCGGTTTCCTGCGCGAACATCCCGACGGCACGGTGGTCGCGCTCGCCGAAGGGCTGGAGACGCAGTTCTGGCGGGTCGACAACGGGCGAGTCCGCTGGCTGTGCGTAGAGCTGCCGGAGATCGCCGAGCTCCGCCGCTCGCTCCTCCCGGACGGTGAACGGCGCCGCACGCTTGCGTGTTCCGTGCTCGATCCCTCGTGGCGCGACCAAGTGGACGCCGACAAAGGGGTGTTGATCACTGCACAGGGACTGCTGATGTATCTACGGCCCCCAAAGGTACGGGAGTTGATCGCCGCCTGCGCAGAGCGCTTCCGCGGAGGCTCGCTGGTCTTCGACGCGGTGCCCCGATGGTTCAGCGCCCGCACCTTGAACGGCGGCATGCGCACTCCGCAGGGCTACCAGCCGCCGCCGATGCCGTGGGGCCTGGACGCCGGCGAGCTGCACAAGATACGTACGGCCCACCCGGCCATCACCGACGTCTGCGAGTTGCCGGCTCCCCGCGGACGAGGCTTCTACCACGGTGCCTTGGCTCCTCTGCTGCACCGGCTTCCCGCAGTACGCAACATGCGTCCGACGATGACGGTCCTCGCCCGCTTCGCATAGCGGGCCGCGTGCCCCGGCGGTGAGGCAACGGAAGAGCCCAGGCAAGCCAAGAGCCTCTGCCGGACTTTCCAGCAGAGGCTCTGATGTGCGGTGGACCTGAGGGGATTTGAACCCCTGACCCTCTCGTTGCGAACGAGATGCGCTACCGGACTGCGCTACAGGCCCTTGCGACGGGTGAAACACTAGCATCATCGCCGGGCTGCGCGGAAATCCGTTCCGACGCTGGTCACCGCAGTGTGGCCGGGAGTCCGCAGCGCTCAGGACCGCCGCTCCCCACCGAGCAGGTCATTCGTTGGCCGCTCGCGGGCGTTCCTCTCCGTCGTATTGGTCGAAGAGCGGAGTCCGCCCCTGCTCGCGGCCGCGCGAGCGGGTGCCCGTGGAGTGCTCGCCCGACGACGGCCGCCGGGTTTCCCCACGTTCGGCGTCGGCTGTGGAGGAACGGGCCGAACTCCACGCGTCCGGAGCCTCTAGGTCGACGCCGCGAGTGCTGCGCGGGGCGACCGGTGCGCTGACGTAGGTCGGCAACGGTACGGGCACCGGGTCCCAGCCTTCTCCCGCGGCCTGTTCACGATCCCGGCCACGCTGCTGATCGACCCACTCTGCGTGGTCGGTCCGTTCGACGAGCGCCCGTCGATCGGCTGCGCCGGGGCGCTCCTCGGGAGGCGCAGGGAATGGCGCGGGTTCGTCGTCCACACCTTCCGCGTGTTCGCCCTCGTCGCCGGCGGCTGGACGTCGGCCGCGGCACTCGCGCAACCGCTGGGCGGCGGCCGCAGCCCGTCGGCGGTCCATGACCGCTGCGAACCGCCGGCGCTCCTGCACCCGCAGATACACGATGTACGCGCTCAGCAACCCCCCGGGCACTGCCGGAGCCCACAGGAAGGCCAGGCCGCCGACGGCGGCGACGACCGTGCCGAGGGTGAAGGCGAGGAAGAGCACCATGGTCGTACGCCGCCGACGCGCAAGTACCTTGGCTCGCTTGGTCTTTCGGCGGGCGTCGTCTCGGCCGGCGCTCCGTGCGGCCGGTGTCCCGCCGGCAGCGCCGCCGGCGGAAGAGCTGGGGCGCCGGACTCGTCGGGCCCCGTCGACGGCCTCCGCGCCGGTCCTGGCTGAGGCCGCGTCGGGTGTGGGCAGTATGTCGGTGGCGGTCTCCGCGTTGGCGGTGCCGACCATGGTTTTGGGATCGGCGAAGGCCCGGACGTCGACCGCGTTCAACGCGGTGTCCGGCTCGCTTCCCTCCGCATCGTCGCCGCCGGGAACGGAGCCGTCGATGGCGAAGTCCTCCTCGGCGTCCGGGACTTCCGTCTCGCGACGCTCGGCGTCCTTCGCGTATCGGCGCTCCATTCCCGCCTTTCCGGACAGCAACCGGATGGCAGTGCTGAAGCGTTCCGTCGGACGGGCTTCGTTCAGCTCGTCCTGCCTGCGGAGCCACATCGGCACCAAGTAGGCGGCCCAGGCCCCGACGATGACTGCGTAGATGAGGCCACTGCTGCTCACCCTCACACGGTAGAGGGGTTTAGGCGGGCCCATCTGCCAAATAGGGCGGTGTGTCGCACGATCTGGCTGATCTCTCCAGCTTTTTTTCCGATCGCCGAGAGCTGAGTCCCGATTCGTGGTCAATTAGCAGGAAACCGGCGGGAGTTCGGTGTGCGCCCCGCTCTCGCCGAATTATCGAACACTCATTTCATTTTTGCGAGGGGTTGCGGGCGGTGCGGTGCCAACGGGTCAGCAGCCCTTCCGGCACCTCCTCGGCGGTCAGCGCGAAGACGAGATGGTCCCGCCATGCTCCGTCGATGTGCAGATAACGGGGCCGCATGCCCTCCTCCCGGAATCCGAGTTTCTGCACCACCCGGCGGCTCGGCGCGTTTTCCGGCCGAATGCAGACTTCGATCCGATGCAGCCCGACCGTACGGAAACAGTGGTCGGTGGCGAGGGCGACGGCCGTCGGTATCACGCCGCGGCCCGCGACCGCCTGGTCCACCCAGTAGCCGATATGGCCGGAACACATCGATCCCCAAGTGATGCCGGCAACCGTCAACTGCCCTACCAAATGGCCCTGATGCTCGACCACGAACGGCAGCATCCGTCCCGACTGGGCCTCCGTACGAAGGTGACGGACCATCTGCCGGAACGTCGGGCGGCGTGGCGGAAGACGGCCGGGAAGGGCCGGCGGAATCGTCGCTTCCCACGGGCGCAGCCAGTCGCGGTTGCGCAGGTTCACCTCTCGCCACGCGCGCTGGTCGCGCAGCCTTATAGGACGGAGGGCGGTGGCGCCGTCCGCAAGCTCGACCGGCCAGGACGCGTTCAGTCGGCTTCTCCTCCGAGGTGATCGCCGCCGTGGATCTGCTCGACCGCGTGCATCAGCAGGCGGTCGAGGACGTCGAGACCGTCGCGTACGCCGCCGGTGGAGCCGGGGAGGTTGACGATCAGGGTGCGGCCTGCGACGCCGGCCGTGCCGCGGGACAGCGCGGCGGTGGGGACCTTGCCGATGCCCTCGGCGCGCACTGCTTCGGCGATGCCGGGGATCTCGAAGTCGAGGAGGGCGCGGGTGACTTCAGGGGTGCGGTCGGTGGGCGAGATGCCGGTGCCGCCGGTGGTGACGACGACGTCGTACTCCGTGGACACCGCCGTGCGCAGCACCTCGGCGACCGGCTCGCCGTCCGGGACCACGCTCGGGCCGTCCGTCTCGAAGCCCATGGCGGTGAGCCGCTGGACGATGAGGGGGCCGCCCTTGTCCTCGTAGACGCCTTCTGCGGCGCGGTTGGAGGCTGTGACGGCGAGGGCGCGGTAGGCGCCGCGGGGGGCGGTGCTCATGCGTCGGGTCCCTTCCCCTCTCCGGTGCGTTCGGCAGGGCCGGCAGGTGCCGTGTGTCGCGCGGTGCCGGGCGGCGACGCCGCATCGTCGCGCACCCAATGCCCCGACTTCCCGCCGGTCTTCTCGACTACCCGTACGTCCGTGACGACCGCCGACTTGTCGACCGCCTTCACCATGTCGACGACGGTCAAAGCGGCGACCGTGACCGCCGTCATGGCCTCCATCTCGACGCCCGTACGGTCCGTGGTCCGTACCCGGGCGGAGATCTCCACCGCGTCGTCAGCGACGGAGAGTTCGACCTGCACCCCGGAGAGCGCGAGGGGGTGGCAGAGGGGAACGAGGTCGGGCGTCCGCTTGGCGGCCATGATGCCCGCGATGCGTGCCGTCGCCAGTGCGTCGCCCTTGGGCACCCCCTCGCCCCGCAGCAGTTCCACGACGCGGGGCGAGACCAGCACCCGGCCGCTCGCCCATGCGGTGCGGGCCGTGACGTCCTTGCCCGAGACGTCGACCATGCGGGCCGCGCCGCGCTCGTCGACGTGGGTGAGGTGCTGCTGTTGACTGCTGCTCATCGTTCTCCCGCTCCACGGTGTGCGGAGACACGGTACCGGTCACGGACGGGGCCGGGACCGGCGCGGAGGTGGGAGGCCGGGCCTTCAGTCCAGCGGCAACACGGTGACCTCCTCGCCCGGGCCGACCCGCGTGCTGCTCTCCGGGATGTCGATCAGGGCGTTGGCTCTGGCCAGGGCCGCGATCAGATGGGAGCCGGCGCCGCCGACCGCACGCACCGTGCC
>Ga0164243_10005950_pt1 | contig 18554 bp, 10 predicted proteins | sample OricompcompostOP_FD_108781 | JGI IMG/M metagenome (GOLD analysis project Ga0164243, IMG submission 108781) | Organic Plus compost microbial communities from Emeryville, California, USA - Original compost - Organic plus compost (OP) | ecosystem: Engineered > Solid waste > Mixed feedstock >... | reverse complement strand
GCCTTCTCTGGCTGCAATGTTCAATACCAGCGGTGAATAAAAGCGGTTGCCTGTTCCGTTGCCGGCCGCCTGCTGCGGCTTAGCCGCGGTAGTGGTACTGGAAGGCGTAGCAGGAGCAGACTGTACCGTGGTTTGACTGTTGGCTGCCGGACTACCTGTGCCGGGGGATGAGGGGGCAGGTTCTGCGGCGCCGGAGCGGATGCGTGCGATCACGGCTCCCACAGGGACCACATCATTCTCATTGTATAAGGTTTCTTCAATAATCCCTTCAGCGGTAGAAGGCACTTCACTATCCACCTTATCCGTAGCTATCTCCAGCACCGTTTCATCGCGCTTTACCGGCTCTCCGGGTTTTTTATGCCACTTCAGGATAGTGGCTTCCATAATACTTTCTCCCATTTTTGGCATAACCAGGTCAACTAAAGCCATGTTGGATCAATTATTTTTTGATGTTAGTCCTGCTTCAGCAGGATTTCAAATAAAGTATTCAGCGCCACGCCCTTCCGTTTTCTTCTTTACCCTGAAAGTGCGGGCTCTTGCAAAAACCGGTGGCTGTTAAACAGCCGCTAAGGTAATAAATTTGCTAACAATCGTTCGCAATTTTAAAGCACTAAAACACAAAGCCCCAAAGGATTATTGGTGCGCCTTGCCTGCTCATCCGTTCTCCATAATAAACTTACGCAAAAGATTCAAGGCGGTTGCAGCAGTGAGCTCTATATTCCGCAGCCGGTCAAAGCGGAAATGAAATTTCTGTGCGATCACTTTTTCCTTGTTGCCGGCGGCTATCCATACCGTTCCGACGGGTTTTTCGGGTGTACCGCCATCCGGGCCCATAATGCCGGACGTAGCTATGGCATAGTCGCTGTTCATCAACAGCAAAGCGCCTTCGGCCATTTGTTTCACTACTTCTTCGCTTACAGCGCCCGAACTGCGCAAACTTTCGGGTGACACTTTCAGCACCTGCGTTTTTATTTCATTATCGTAGCTCACCACGGTGCCTTTAAAATTACTGCTGGCGCCCGGTATGGAGGTGATCAGATGCGCAATATAACCTCCGGTACAGCTTTCTGCAGTAGCCAGCGATTTATTTTGCGCGCGCAGGATGCGGCTGAGCGTCATTTGAATGGTTTCGTCGCGATCGGTCACCAGCCATTCCTGCACCTGCATTTTCAATTTGGCAAATTCATTATCCAGTTGCTGGTTGAGTTGCAGTTCATCCTGTCCGATACCGGTGATGCGCAAACGAAGCATGCCGTAGTTGGGCAGGTAGGCCAGTTTGATATTTTCCGGTAAGGCTGCTTCCCATTCTTTAATGGTTTCGGCCATGAAAGATTCACCTATGCCGGCAGTGGTCAGTGTGCGGTGCGAAATAAACGGCATGGTGAAAGTTTTTTTCAGCCGTGGGATCACTTCTTTTTCCATCAGTCCCGTCATTTCATGTGGTACGCCGGGCAGTGATACAAACACTTTGCCTTCCTTTTCAAACCACATACCGGGTGCGGTGCCGCGCTCGTTGGGAAGTACGGTGCAAACGTCCGGTACTTCCGCCTGCTTTATGTTGCGTTCAATGAGCGGTCTTTTCAGCACATGTTCAAACAGGTATTTGATGCGTTGCAAGGTTGCTTCATGCATTACCATTTTGCCGCCGAAATATTCGCACAGTACCGGTTTGGTGATGTCGTCGGCAGTAGGACCGAGTCCGCCGGTGATGATAATGATCTGTGCTTCTGCTGCAGCAGCATCGAGTGCTTTTATAATATCCTGCCTGTTATCGCCTACAGATAACCGTAATTTCAGCCAGATGCCGGCTTTGTTCAGTTCCTGGGCAATCCAGGCGCTGTTGGTATCAATCACCTGTCCGATCAGGAGTTCATCACCGATGGTGACGATGGCGGCGTTGAGTTGTTCCATAGCTGGCAAAATTAGGGAAAGGGGGGATGTGAAAGACCACTGCCATTCATTAAACAGGTTGAAGCAGTAAGTTGCTTCCGTCAGTCCGCCGGCGAGGGGCAGGCTGGCATCGTTATGTATATCGTTATAGCAGGGAAGCCTGTTCCTCAGTGCTTGTCAGGAATCAGCAAATGAAACTCCGCGCCTTTTCCTTCCTCACCATAGGCGTATATGACGCCGTTGTGGTTGCTCATAATTCTGCTGCACATGGCCAGTCCCATGCCGGTACCCTCATACGACCCGCGATCGTGGAGGCGTTGAAATACTTCAAAGATCTTTTCCGAATAACGGGGATGAAAGCCGATGCCATTGTCGCGGAACAGGATTTTGTACCAGGTTTTGTTCGACGGAAGTAAACCGGCTACGGACAATTCTTCTGATGTGGCTATGGAAGAAGCAATATAGATCTGCGGCTTTCTTTCCGGGTTGGTGAATTTTAATGCATTGCTGAGCAGGTTGCTGAACAGCTGGTTCATCTGAAACGGAATGGCTTCAATTACAGGTAGAGGTTCACTCCGGATGGTGGCATCTTTCTGTTCTATCAATAATTCAAAATCATTCACCACATCTTCCAGTATATGATTGAGGTTAGTAAGTACAAATTTTTCTTCGTGGGCGAGCCGTGAGAAATACAACAGGTCATTGATCAGGGTAGACATTCTTTTGGAAGCGCCCATCATTTTATTGAAATACACGTGTGATTTTTCGTTGAAGTGATCTTTATGCAGCCGGTATATCTGGTTGGCGAAGGTCTGAATTTTCCGGAGCGGCTCCTGCAGGTCGTGGCTGGTTACAAAAGCGTATTGCTCCAGGTCCCTGTTGCTTCTGGCCAATGCTTCGTTGGTCTTTTTCAGATCAAGCGTGCGTTGTTCTACCTCCTGTTGCAAACGTTCTTCGTTTTCCATCAGTCTTTCGCGCGCTTTTACTTTTTCAGTGCAATCGGTGCCAACGCCAATCACGCCAATGATGTCGCCATTAAGCTCGTACATGGGGGAGAAGGCAAAATCGAAATATCTTTCCTGCGTTATGCCCTGCTCATCTGCTATCATTGATTTGAATTCAATGCCAATGAAGGGCTTACCGGTAGTGTACACATTTCTTATGGATTGCAGAAAGTCTTCCCCGGTTCCCGGAAAAACTTCAGCAATGGTTTTGCCCAGCACGTCTTTATTATGCGATATCGATTTGAATGCATCGTTCACCATGCTATACCTTAGTTCTGGTCCGGACAGGGTAGCAATCGGGAAGGGTGTATTCATGAAGAGGTTTTGCATTTGCCGCGATGCATAAATGCGACTCCTGGCCACTTTGATATTGGCATCTATTCTCGCCAGTAATTCATTCGCTGAAAAAGGTTTTACCATGTAATCGTCTACACCGCTTTGCAATCCTTTTACCGTAGCATCTTCGCCGGCGCGGGCAGAAAGCAGAATGATGGGCGTATGCAGCGTGCTGGTATCATTGCGCAATGCATTCACCAGCGAAAAGCCATCCATACCGGGCATGGTTACATCACTCAACACCAGGTCCGGCAATATTTTTTTTGCTATTTCAAATGCCTGTGTGCCATTGCTGGTGGCGGTAACCTGGTAACGGCTTTCGAGCAGGCGGGTGAGATAGGTGCGCATATCACTGTTATCATCTGCCACCAAAATGCGCAGCCGTTTGTCTTCCGCATTTTGCATGCTTAGCGGAGGCAGGTTAGCAGTGTCTGCATTGGTAATGGTGCGTGCCGGTTCGGTGGGCAGCCACGACAGGGCTTCTTCCAGATACAGGTCGGTGAGACTGGCGACTGCTCCCTGCGACACAGCGGACTCACCAATGAGGTCAGCAGGTAAATGTTCTTTGCCGGCAGGGATGGTCACCGTAACACGTGTTCCCTGGCCGGGCCGGCTTTTTAACTGCACCGTTCCCTTATGCATCCGCACCAGTTCATTTACGAGCGCCAGCCCGATGCCCGTGCCTTCCTGGCTGCGCGCCGCACTGTGTTGAATGCGGTAGAACCGTTCAAAAACTTTTGGTTGTTCTTCTTCCGGTATGCCAATGCCTGTATCGCTTACGGACAATTCAATGCGACCATTCTCCTGGCGCAACGCAACGGTAATGGCTCCTGAAAGCGTATATTTGAAAGCGTTAGATAAGAGGTTGAGCACAATTTTTTCCCACATGTCCACATCCACATAAGCAGGACCGGGAATTTCCGGGCAGTTGACGATCAGCTGCATACCGGCTTTGTGGATAGCCGACCGGAAACTGCTGGCGAGATCGCGGGTGGCGGCAGCGAGATTGATGCGTTTAAATTGTGCGCGCAGGCGGCCTGCTTCAATGCGTGAAAAATCCAGCAGCGAATTGACCAGCTTCAGCAGTCGCAATGCATTGCGGTAGGCCAGTTCTATACCCGCTTTACTTTCTTCGCGCAGTTGCTGATCGTTCAACAGTTCTTCCAGCGGACCCAGCATGAGGGTGAGCGGCGTTCTGAACTCGTGACTGATATTGGAAAAGAAGGCCGACTTTGCGCGGTCAAGTTCTGTAAGCGCTTCCGCACGGCTGCGTTCGTCCAGGTAGGCATATACGCTGGCAATTTCAGTAGCCATCTGATCAACGACGAGGTGAAAAAACGACCGGTATTTTTCTGTGAGTTGTGCATGCGGGTTGATGCCGGCGATCAGCACTGCATAGGGCGATTTTTTGCAGTGCAGGATCATGGGAATTACATAGGCCTGTGCCGGAGGCAAACGCCAGGCGCCGGTTGGTAATTCACTGAAATATTGCTGCAGGTTGGATACCACTACCGGTTGACAACCGGCTATGCAGGACCGGATGGCAGTCGCCCAGGGATGCATATCCGAAAGCGGGATATGGGCAGGCGCTGCGGGATGATCAGCATCAATGCCGGCCGTGTCCATCAGCGTGGCCTCGTCACCGTTATCTGTGATGTTGTATAAAAGTGCAAAAGGAAAATCGTGCGGGTTTTTTTGCAGGGTTTGCAAAGCGAAATCATATACATCCTGCACTCTTTTCAGTTCTGTGCAGTGGTGACCGAGATCGCGCAGGGTGCGCAGGTGCCGGTTGCTGATCACTGCTTCGGTGGTTTCATTTACGGCGCACAACACACCGCCTACGCCGCCGCCTTCCATATGAATGGGCGAATAGGAAAACGTAAAATAACTTTCTTCAGCAAATCCATACCGGTTCAGCAGCAGCAGCCGGTCTTCAGACCACGTGGCCTTGCTTTCGTGGATTACGCCTTCCAGCATAGGGCCTATGATATGCCATACCTCCGGCCACACATCTTTGCCGCGTGCCCCCAGCGATTGCGGATGTTTGCCGCCGGTCATATGGCGATAGGCATCGTTGTAGAGCATTAATAATTCAGGCCCCCATAGGATGGCCATCGGAAATGCGGAATGCAGGCAAAGGGATATGGAAGTGAGCAGGCTTTGGGGCCAGCGGGAAATGGGGCCCAGCGAAGTGGCAGACCAATTGAAATTGCGGATCAATTCAACCATCTCTCCGCTGCCGGAAAGAAAACCGGGAATCTTGTTTTGGTCAGATAGTACTGATCTGTTCATATGCACATGGATGGATAAGTAAAGCGAATTTGCAAGCGTGCTGATCTTTTCGTGTGCAGGAAGTGTTAAGGGCGTGGGTTAACAGGTCGCTGCAGGAAAACTGTTGACAGGTGAGCCTTCGATAAAAAAATCAGCATGGCAATGAATACCCGCGGGCAGATAGGTATTTGTGTTTCGGATCAGGGGATGTCCCGGTAAAAAAATTAATACATTTGTTTTTACAGGTGATGGCAACAGGTTTCAGCATAACCAATTTTGTTACTGGTTTTGTACACAATTAACTATTTACGACGCTACTTTCAGGAAGGCGCATTCAGGAGGTACAGATGAAGAAAAACAAATAGCAAAACAGGCAACAATTAAAAAAATTGTTTCATTGTATGCTGATATTTGTCCTTTGAAATGTGACTTTGGATCGCTACCAACGTGATAGCAAACCGCGAGCCATTATAGCCCGGCTCATGACAATTTACGGAATTTGTATGGGCACATAATTATAACTCAGGGTATTGTCCCTGAACCAATCGAAAGAAATTGATGAAACGCATACTTTTTTTGTTTTTGTTGACCGGTATCATGGCGCCTGCTTTGAGTCAGTCTGTACCGCAACAACTTGCCAAAGCGGTGCAGCAACTGGAACGTGATCCCCAATTGCGTCACGCTATTGTGAGTCTCTGCGTGATGGACGCTGCCACAGGTAAAATGATCTATGGGCGCAACGAACAGACAGGATTGGCGCCGGCCAGTACGCAGAAGCTGTTTACCGGCATTGCTGCCTTTGAGTTACTGGGAAGGGATTATCGCTACAAAACGCAATTGGGATACACCGGGACCATTGTGAATGGTGAACTGCATGGTTCGCTGGCCGTGCTGGCGAGTGGTGATCCCACTTTGGGTAGCTGGCGGTGGAAAGAAACGAAAGACTCGGTGATACTGCAACAATGGGCAGCGGCTGTTAAAAAAGCGGGCATTACCCAAAAAGTAACAGGCGGCATACGCACAATTGCTTCAAAGTTTTCGCAGCAGGCCATCCCCGACGGATGGATATGGCAGGATGTAGGCAATTATTATGGAGCGGGCGCCTACCCGCTGAACTGGCGCGAAAACCAGTACGATCTCTTTCTTCGTTCCGGCAACAATCCCGGCGACCCGGTGTATATTGATTCCCTGCGGCCGCGCAGTACCCACTTCAGTAATTATATCAATGAACTGTCTGCCGGACCAAAAGGCAGCGGCGACAATGCCTATATCTATTTACCCACAGCCCGGCATCGCATTCCTTTGGTGAAGGGCACCATTCCTGCCGGTGAGCGTTCATTTAGTATATCAGGGGCCATGCCGGACCCTGCAGCCGTATTGGTCACGGACCTTTCGTCTGCTTTAAGCAGTCATGCCATAGCGGTAGCACCTTCGCAGGAAGAAGGCAGCATGGCCATGCCGCAGCCTGACACGGACAATAACTTTACGCCACTGGCTACTCACTGGTCGCCGGTGCTGGACAGTATTCATTTCTGGTTTCAGCGACGTAGTATCAATCTGTATGGAGAAGCGTTGATCAAAACGATTGCCTGGGAGAAAAGCGGGTTTGCTTCCACCGAAGCCGGTGTGGAAATTGTGCGCGATTTCTTTGCAGGTATCGGCATTGCCAAAGCCGCGCTGCATATCATTGACGGCAGCGGATTATCACCGCAGAACCGTGTAACAACAGATGCATTGGTAAAGGCATTGCAGTATGCCCGCACGCGACCCTGGTTTTATTCTTTCTATCATGCCCTGCCTACCTACAATGGTATGAAAATGAAAAGCGGCTCTATTGGCGGCGCCCGCGCCTATGCCGGTTATCATAAGGCGGGCAATGGCAGGGAATATATTTTCGCCATCATCATCAACAATTATGATGGCAGTGCTTCGCAGGTAGTGCGGAAGATGTATGAAGTGTTGAATGTGTTGAGATGACTATTGCATTGCATTCTTCCTTGTTCCTTCTCGTTATTTCGCTACCTTGCCGCCGGAAATAAATGTCCGATTTACAATTGAAAAGCTGCTATGAGTATTATTTCACAATTTAACCTTACAGGAAAAACAGCATTGGTCACCGGTTGCAAGCGGGGGATAGGAAAAGCCATTGCCGTGGCGCTGGCTGAAGCTGGTGCAGATATCATTGGCGTATCGGCCAACCTCGAATTGAGCAACAGCGCCGTAGAACAGGAAGTAGAAGCAATTGGCCGTTCCTTTAAAGCTTACCAGGCCGACTTCAGCAATCGCAAAGCCTTGTATGCTTTCATTGAAAAAGTAAAAAGCGAATGTGCGCCGGTGGATATTTTGTTCTGCAATGCAGGCACCATCAAAAGAAAACCGGCGGCCGAACATCCGGATGAATACTGGGATGAAGTGATTGAAGTGAATCTCACTTCGCAATTCATCCTGGGGCGTGAGTTTGGCAAAGACATGATACAACGGGGCAGGGGCAAGATCATTTTCACGGCGTCGTTGTTGTCGTTCCAGGGAGGCATTACTGTTCCCGGCTATGCGGCCAGCAAAGGTGGTGTAGCACGTCTTACCATGGCTTTTTCCAATGAGTGGGCAGGCAAAGGCGTACAGGTGAATGCCATTGCACCCGGCTATATTGCCACTGATAATACGGAAGCACTACGCAATGATCCGGATCGTTCACAATCTATCCTGAGCCGTATACCGGCCGGACGCTGGGGCACAGCCGACGATATGAAAGGCGCTGCCGTGTTCCTTGCCTCACCGGCATCTGACTACGTGACCGGAACCATACTGACGGTTGACGGCGGATGGATGGGAAGATGATATTGAATCAGTTAAAACCAAAGTATATAAACATCATGGACAACCGATTTGCTATTAGTCCGGCAGAAGCAAAGCAGCTGGATACGGCTGCATTGCGGAAAGCATTCCTTATTGAAAAAGTATTTGAGGCGGATACCGTGTCGCTTACCTTGTCGCACTACGACCGCTATATAGCAGGTGGCGTAATGCCTGTTGCCAAAACAGTCAACCTGCCGAACCCGGATAAACTGAAGGCTTCTTTTTTCCTCGAAAGAAGAGAAATGGGCATTATCAATGTAGGCGGCAAAGGAACGGTTACTGCAGACGGTAAACAATATGAACTGGATTTCAAAGAAGCATTGTATATAGGCCGGGGTACGAAAGAAGTGTCGTTTTCTTCTGCAGATGGAAAATCACCGGCGAAGTTTTATATCAATTCGGCGCCGGCGCATCATGCATATCCCACCAAAAAAATATCGCGTGCTGATGCGGAAGTGGTGGAACTGGGCAGCGCGGCTACGGCCAATCATCGTGTGATCAACAAAATGATCGTGGCCAGTGTGCTGGATGTATGCCAGTTGCAAATGGGTTTTACAGAACTGAAGAGTGGCAGTGTTTGGAACACCATGCCGGCCCATACCCATGACCGGCGTATGGAAGTGTATTTCTACTTTGAAATTCCGGAGGGACAGGCCGTTTGTCATTTCATGGGCGAGCCGCAGGAAACACGTCATATATGGATGCAGAATGAGCAGGCGGTGATATCACCCAACTGGTCAATACATGCTGGCGCCGGTACTTCCAATTATACGTTCATATGGGGAATGGCTGGTGAGAACCTGGATTATGGCGACATGGACCATTGCGCTATTACTGAATTGAAATAAGCAGTCTGAAAGTCCGGGAGTATGTCTTCCGGACTTTTTGTTTTTCGTTTCTTTCCCGCTAATCTTCCGGCATTTTAATCAAAGGAATAATCACTGCAAACTCTTTTCCGTCATCTTTCACCTCGATCTCGCCCTGCTGCAGCAGTTTGTATTTTTTGGCGATATTGCTCAATCCGATACGGTTGGAAGACACCTGCCGCACTTTGCGTTGCAGGTTGTTGCAGATGATGAGTTTGCCACCGGAAGTTTTCAATACAATCTGCAATGGACTTTCCTTCATCATGCGGTTATGTTTCACCGCATTTTCCACCAGCATTTGCAGGGTGAGCGGCGGAAGCAGGTGATCGAGGTACTGATCCTCCACAATGGTATGTAGCAGGAGGCTATCTCCGTAACGCGTTTTCAGCAGGTGATAATAGGATTGTATGAACTGCAGTTCGGCTGTCAGGGTGGTAAGATCATCTTCACTATTGCGAAGGAGATAGCGGTATACCTTGCTCAGCTCATCGAGAAATATTTCTGCCTGCGCAGGATCTTCACTGATCAGCGACGACAGGGAATTGAGGCTGTTGAACAGGAAATGCGGGTTCACCTGTTTCTTCAGGCTGTCGAGCTGTGTTTGCAGGTTTTCTCTTTTCAATTGTTCGGCCAGTACGGCTGCTTTCTTCCAACGTTCATAAAAGGCGGCGGCCTCATGACAGCTGGCTCCCAGTATATCTACCAGCACACCGGTGATGAGCATCCACATCAGCCGTCGTACATTAAGCTGGTAATCGAAAAAATTGAGGTAATCGTAGGCGAGGCAAACGAGCGTGATGGTGCTGCAGGTGATGACTATATATAAGGACAGCGCGATGGCCAGGCGCTTGATGGTTTGACTGTACCGGGGGAAGGAACGCTGGAGCGCCAGGGCTACTCTTATTTGCAGGAACCAGGAGGCGAGACCGATGGGAAAAGCAATAGCCGTGGACCAGCAGAACAATTCCGGTTCCGTGAAATAGCGGGCGCCGAACAACCAGAAGTTGAATGCTGCTATGGTTGGTGGCAGCAGGAGTCCGATGATCAGCCAGTCTTTTTTCGTATAATACGGAATATGCATAGCCTTCCTATAGGCAGCTAAAATATTGTTCTGCCCGATAGCTACCGGCCCTGTGCATCATGAACTGCAAAATCCGGCACATTAAACAACAAATAATAGTCATGAGCCGGAAGGACCAGGATTAGGTTGCACCCCGGGTGGTATGGATGGGGAGGGAGGGCATTGAAAGTCAGGCCATAAAATAAGAACTGCATCACTTCTTAAGCGATGCAGTCTTAGGTTTGTTTTCCCTGGGGTGGAGATTGCCTGATCAAAAATGGGTTGAGGGGTTGCTTGTTAATCCGGCAACTTCCGGTCCCTTCGGGAAGAACAAATTTGACGGTGTCTATCAGAGAGGAGGAGAATTATATGATTACGCAAGCTGTTAGCAGCGGTAATAGAAGCAGTCATGCCAGCCATAAATAGTGTTTCCGGTTGTTTGGTTCGTAATGCGATCCAGGTCAGGTTTTCTTTGTGGCAGGTAAGGCAGTATACAGATAAGGAGAAAGGATGGGTAAATTTATGGGAAAAGAAATAAAAAAATTATCCTGAGCGGGTAGTTTGTAGAAATTTTTTTCTGTGCATTGAGCAGGAGTCATTACCAATTACCGCTTTGTGATAAAGGTTTTCTCTTAGCATGACACCGCACTCCCTGCAGGACGGCACAGGACGTGCAAGCAGCTACAATGGGTTACTTTCAGTTTTAATTGTAGGAAATACAATTGCTGCCGTATGAAAAAATTCCGCATAACCTCCCGTTGTGCAACATACCCTCTCCTGTATGTTGCTATAATTTTAGCAATGCACCAACCGGTCATTGCACAGCCATTGCTGGAAACCGGTGGACAGCCCATGCCGCCGGAATGGATTGACAAGGATACCCGGCATAAAGTGGTCCGGCTTACAGAAGGGCCCGGCGAAAACAGCAGCTTCTACTTTCACAACAACCCGTTTATCGGTAACACCATGGTGTATTATCATACGGGTGAAAAGGGAAGACAATTGTATGCTATTGACCTCACCTCCCGGCGGGTAACACCGCTCACTGATTATCCCGGCAGAATTTTTGGTGAAATTACAGCGCCCCAAACGCGCAAAGTATATTATCAGTGTGGCGACAGCGTCATGGCTACGCATATAGATACCCGGGAGACCAGCCTGGTGTTCAGGTTTCCCCCGGATTTTCGCGGCGGCATTACTACCGTAAATGCTGATGAAACATTGTTAGGAGGCGTATATGCAACGGAAGCGGAACGCGAACTGTTTCGCAGGCACCCGGAGAAGGGCAGCTACTTCAATATCATTTACGAAGCAAAACTGCCGCGCACGCTTTTTGTAATTGATGTGCGCACCAAAGCACTCCGGAAGATTCATACCGACAGCGCCTGGCTCAATCATGTGCAGTTTTCACCAACCGATGCCTCCCTGCTCATGTTCTGCCATGAAGGGCCCTGGCATAAGGTGGACAGGATATGGACCATTAACGTGGAAACGGGCGCCATTCAACTCATGCACCGCCGGACGATGGACAGGGAAATTGCAGGCCATGAATTTTTCTCCCCCGACGGTAAAAAGATATGGTTTGATCTGCAGCAACCAAGAAGCGTTACGTTTTACCTGGCCGCTGCCGATGTGCAAACAGGAGCGGAGATGAAATATGCGTTGCAACGCGATGAATGGAGTATTCACTTTAACAGCTCGCCCGACCAGCAATTGTTTGCCGGCGATGGTGGCGATCCCGGCCAGGTGGCAAAAGCACAGGACGGCCAATGGATTTATCTGTTCCGTCCGCAGAGCGACCGCTTACTTTCTGAAAAGTTAGTGAACATGAAACACCACAATTACCGGCTCGAACCCAACGTACATTTTTCTCCCGACGGCAAATGGGTTATTTTCCGTGCAAATTTTGAAGGAAAGCAGCAGATCTATGCCGTGGAAGTTGAGCGGAAAGGTTAGTAGTGAACAAAAAAAACAGTACATAATAAAACATAAGCAACAAATCACACGCGGGAATCCGGTGCGTTGTGATTTGACATTCCTCCCTGACAAATGAAGAAGATTCTGATTGCATGCCTTGGGTTATTGATGACCCTGAGCGGACGGACACAGGTGAAGTGGCCCGGAATCAGCAGCACTGCAAAGCCCTGGACACGCTGGTGGTGGCCCGGCAGCGCCGTAAATCCCAGCGACCTCTCAGCCAACCTGGAAGCATACAAAGCAGCCGGACTTGGCGGCGTGGAGATCACACCCATTTATGGCGTGGCCGGGTATGAGGACCAGTTTATTGATTATCTCTCCCCCCAATGGATGGACATGCTGCAGCATACCCTGCAGGAAGGCAAACGGTTGCAACTCGGCATTGACATGGCCACCGGCACCGGCTGGCCTTTTGGCGGGCCCCATATAGATGCAGCGGAAGCGTGCAAGGATTTTACCATCAAAACCTGGACAGTAAAAGCCGGGGATCGGTTGTCCGACACCGTGATATGCATGCAGGAGCCATTTGTACGTGCCGTGGGCAACCAGGTCTACGAGCTGCATGGCATTTACAAAACAGAACCAGCAAAAGGGTCCGTAGCAGCACCTTTGCTGAAAGAAGCATCCCGCGCGCCGGATATCAGTAAATTGGTGGAACCCATTTCCCAAAATAATAACCTGCAGGCGCTTGCCCTGGACCAGGTGAAATTTCGCAAACGCATGCCGCTGCAGGTGTTAATGGGTTATTCCGATAAGGGCGAAAGGCTTGATCTTACCCCCTATGTAAATGAAGCCGGCATATTGCAATGGACGCCTGCGGAAGGCAACTGGACCTTATATGGATTGTTCATGGGCTGGCACGGCAAAATGGTAGAACGTGCTGCTCCCGGCGGCGAAGGCAATGTGATTGATCATTTTGCCAGGGCGCCCCTGCAAAAATACCTGGCCGCATTTGATAAGGCCTTTGCCGGTTATGATCTGTCCGGTCTCCGCGGCTTCTTTAATGATTCGTACGAAGTGGATGATGCGCGCGGCCAGAGTAATTATACCCCTGACCTGCTGCAGGAGTTTCAAACACGGCGCGGGTATGATCTGCGGCTGCACCTGCCCGCACTGATCAAAGAAGAGCATGACGAGCACAGTCTGCGTATTTTATACGACTACCGGTTAACACTATCCGAATTGCTGCTCGAAAAATTTACCATTCCCTGGCAGCGATGGGCAAAGGCAAAAGGAAAAATGGTGCGCAACCAGTCGCATGGATCACCCGCGAATATACTGGACCTGTATGGCGCGGTAGATATACCGGAAACCGAAGGCGCCGAGCTCCTCCGTTTCAAATTTGCCGCTTCTGCAGCGCACGTGCTGGGAAAACCATTGGTGGCGGCAGAAGCGGCCACCTGGCTGAATGAACATTTCAAGGCGGGCCTGCGTGATGTGAAATTACTGGTGGACAACTATTTCCTGGGCGGCGTGAATCATATTGTGTGGCATGGCACCAGTTATTCTCCGGCCAATGATCCCTGGCCCGGCTGGTTGTTCTATGCGGCTGTGCATTTTCAGCCAACGCATCCGTTCTGGAACGATTTCAAGGCATTGAATGATTATGTTGCGCGTTGCCAGTCATTCCTGCAAAGCGGTAAACCGGATAATGATGTGCTGCTGTATTTTCCGTTTGCCGATAAAATATCGCAACCTGGACGCGAACTACTGCATCATTTTGATGGTATGAACGGATTTGACAGCACAGGTTTCAAAACAGTAGCAGCAACATTGCAGGCCAGAGGCGTAGCCTTTGACCTGCTGAGCGATCAGCAACTGCAACGACTCACCTGGAGCGGCGCCTCGTTGAAAGCGCCGGGAGGCAGATACAAAACCATCATCCTGCCAGATGTGCGGCTCATACCATTAGAAAGTATGGAGCAATTGCAGGCATTGGCCAAAAAAGGCGCCACCATCCTGGTGTACAAAAATCTGCCTGCAGATGTTCCCGGCTTTGGCGGGCTGGGAGCAAAGCGGCAGCGCTTTGCTGCTATTATGTCGTCCCTGCAACTGCAGCACGATGGCGCGCTGCAAAAAGCAGTCTGTGGTAAGGGCGCTTTTATTTTGTCTGCAGATGTGCAGCAATTGTTGCAATATGCTGCAGTGCCGCTGGAAACGATGGTGCAGTATGGCTTGCAGTGTGTACGCCGCAGTATTGCTTCCGGTAAATATTATTTTATCAGCAATACCGGAACGCAAACGGTGGACCAATGGGTGCCGTTGGCTACCTCCTGTAGCGGTGCTTACGTATATGATCCGATGCTGCTGCAGGCAGGTGTTGCCAGAACAAAAACAGAAAACGGGCAGTCGTGGGTATGGCTGCAGTTGCAGCCCGGGCAAAGTTGTGTTGTGGAAACCAGTATAACGAAAGCTACCGGTAAGGAATATGCGTATATAGATCAGCGTGCTGCACCACAACCAGTTACCGGCACCTGGTCCCTGCAGTTTACCCACGGCGGTCCCGTGTTGCCAGCCAACGTTGCATTGTCGCAGTTGCAGTCATGGACAGCACTGCAAGACACCATTGCGCATCTCTTTTCCGGTACGGCAGCTTATAGTATACGAATTGACAAACCGGCCGGTGAAAACAACTACAACGCTTTCCTGCTCGATCTTGGCAGGGTGGAACAATCGGCGGAAGTATGGTTGAATGGCCGGAAAATTGCCACGCTGATCGGGCCGTTGTACCAGGTGGTGATACCGGCTGAACAGTTTGCTGCCGGCAATGTGCTGGAGGTACGGGTGTCGAACGGAATGACCAATCGGATTATTTACCTGGAAAAACTGGGCATGCCGTGGAAGAAATTTTATAATGTTAACTTTCCGGCAAGGTTGGCAGCCAATCGCGATGCCAACGGGTTGTTTACCGCCAGGCACTGGCAACCGGAAGCATCCGGTCTGCTGGGGCCTGTAACGCTTACACCGGTTGTTACCGGCGCCACTAAAAACGCTAACTGATTAAATGCACCAATATGACAAAAAAAATCCTCGCCGTACTTGCAGTTGTCTTTGCTGTTAATTTTTTGCATGCCCAATCGAAACAGGAAAAGGCCGTTGCTGCTGCGGTGGAAGGCCTGCGCAAAGCAATGGTTGATGGCGACCGTGCGGGCCTTGACAAATGGACGGCGCCTGAGTTGAGTTATGGCCACTCCAGCGGTAAAGTGGAGAACAAGGCTGAGTTTATTGAAGCCATCGTTTCGGGTAAATCTGATTTCGTATCCATTGATCTTACCAATCAAACCATTCAACTGGCAGGCAATGCCGCTATTGTACGGCATACGCTGTCTGCGCAAACCAACGACAATGGCAATCCCGGTTCGGTAAAACTGTCTATTTTGCTGGTGTGGCAGAAGCAGGGCGGACAATGGAAATTGCTGGCACGCCAGGCAGTGAGAGTACCGTAGCAGCATCAAACACGAAGAACATAGTACAATAGTACAAATGGCAAAAGACGGGGCACAATAGTATCAATGTGATTGCAAATGGAGTTTTCGCTGAAGACCATCAGCAAATAGAAGCTGGTTGCAATAGTATCAATGTGATTGCAATTGCGTATCGTGCCTGCCGATCGAACGGAACACACCTGTTGCCTTTGATGCACGTGATCGCAATTGCCACCTGTTATCCGCATTTTGTGATGATAAAAGCCATGGGATGAGAAGAATTTTTTTGCTATTGATAATTGCCGTCAGCGTCCTGCATGCGCAGGCGCAGCAGCAAGGCGCTATAGACAGGGAAGCAGTGGTCAAAAGACATACGGTATTTATTAACAAAGCCGATTCGCTCAGCGCCCTTACGGTGGGCAATGGCCATTTTGCTTTTACGGTGGATGTAACCGGGCTGCAAAGTTTTCCCAACTATTACAAAAACGGCGTACCACTCGGTACACAATCATCCTGGGGCTGGCACAGTTTCCCCAATACAGCGCGCTATCGTTTTGAAGAATCATTGAAAACCTATGAACTGAATGGCCGGCGCATTCCATACCCGGTGCAATGGAAAGAACCGGAGCGGAACCGTCGCGCGGCGGATTACTTCCGGCAAAATCCTCACCGGCTCCAGTTGGGCAATATCGGGCTGGAAATTGTGCGTAGCAACGGACGCCTGGCTACCCTGCGGGATATCAAAAAGATCAGCCAGGAACTGGATATGTGGAAGGGCGAAATTGTGAGTACCTTTTATGTAGACAGTCAGCTGGTAAATGTGGTCACCTATGTGCATCCGGAACTGGATGCTGTTGGCGTAAGTATTGTTTCTCCGCTGGTAGCCAGGAAAAAATTGCAGATCCGCCTGCAATTTCCTTATCCGAACGGCGAATGGAAAGATGTGGGCATTAATTATACGAACGCCGGTAAACATACCTCCACTGTTCAAAAGCGCAGCGCAGACAATATAATACTGCGGCATGTGCTGGATTCCACTTCCTATTTTGTGCAGGTAGCCAGTCGGAACAATATTGCCTTTAAACAGCGACGCGCACATGACTTTTTGTTTATTCCTGATGCGGCTTCCAATGTATTGGAAATGGTATTTTGTTTTACACCGCAATTGCAGGACCAACTGCCTTCCTTTGAAGAAATAAAAACCAGCAGCAACAAGGCCTGGGAGGCATTCTGGAAAAGCGGTGGCGCGGTTGATTTTTCCGGCAGTACCGACCACCGTGCACGGGAACTGGAAAGGAGGGTAGTGCTGTCGCAATATCTTACCCGCGTGCAATGTGCGGCGGCTTTTCCTCCGCAGGAAACGGGTCTTACCTACAACAGCTGGTTTGGCAAACCGCACCTGGAAATGCACTGGTGGCATGCCGTTCATTTTGCGTTGTGGGGAAGAACGGAATGGCTGGAGAAAAGTCTTGACTGGTATTTTACGGCGGCAGACAGTGCACGCGCTATCGCCAGGCGACAGGGTTATGAAGGATTACGCTGGCAGAAGATGACCGATCATGCAGGCAGGGAAGCGCCTTCTTCCGTTGGTTCCTTCCTGATCTGGCAGCAGCCGCATTTCATTTATATGGCTGAATTAATTTATCGCAGCAAAACCGATGCAGCCATCTTACACAAATACAAGGACCTCGTTTTTGCCACGGCGGATTTCATGGCTTCTTTTCCGGCGTATGATTCCGCTACCGGGAAATACAATCTCGGTCCCGGCGTCATACCGGCGCAGGAACGGTTTGATCCGGTAACCACCTATAATCCCACTTTTGAACTTGCCTACTGGCACTGGGGCTTGTCAATGGCGCAACAATGGCGCGAACGTTTGGGCCTGCCGCGCGAAAAAAAATGGGACGAAGTGTTGCAGCAACTGGCTCCCTTGCCGCAAAAGGATAGTGTATACCTGGCCACCGAAAGCAACCCCGATTGCTACACCACCGAAAAATACATGACCGATCACCCGGCAGTGCTGGCAGCCTATGCCGGTATACCTGCTGCCAACGGGCTGGACGCTGTCATCATGAAAAATACCTTTGATCTCGTATGGAAGGTGTGGAAATGGGAAGATACCTGGGGATGGGACTTTCCGCTTACCGCTATGACGGCAACACGGTTAGGGTTAACCGAAAAAGCAGTGGAGGCCTTGCTGATGCCCATACGCACCAATACGTATTTACCCAACGGACATAATTACCAGGACAAACGGCTTACCATTTACCTTCCCGGCAATGGCGGCCTGCTTGCTGCCGTAGCCATGATGTGCGCCGGATTTGATGGCAGCACACAAACCAATCCCGGATTTCCCGCAGGATGGAAGGTGCAATGGGAAGGACTGCAAAAAATCTTTTAATAATAATTGTTCGTTAGTAAGCGAAGCAGGTGGGTTGTTTACTGCGAAATTTTGCTGTTGCAACAACAGTAGATTTGCACGTAAAGAAAGCGCCTGGTCGCAGCATTTGCTATTGTTGATCGCTGATCGTGTAGGATATAACTCACCGGATGCCTGCTCCTGTACTGAAAAATTGCCCACAAGTGTAATTTTAACATGTGATCAACGGAAAAAATTCGTTATTAGCTGCGTGAATTCAGATGCTTTGTCGTCAAATGGGGCAATTGCGAAGATCCCAAAAACCGTCGAATGAGATTTCTATACCTGCTTATCCTGGTTGGTATTGCGGTGGCACCCGTACAGGCGCAGCAAAAAACAACCGGAAGTGTTAAAGGAACCCTGGTAGATGCAATGAACAAATTGCCGCTGCCAGATGCCACTGTAACGCTGATGTCTCCCGCTGACTCCAGTGCAGTGGGTTTTGGCGTT
>Ga0164243_10005948_pt1 | contig 18554 bp, 12 predicted proteins | sample OricompcompostOP_FD_108781 | JGI IMG/M metagenome (GOLD analysis project Ga0164243, IMG submission 108781) | Organic Plus compost microbial communities from Emeryville, California, USA - Original compost - Organic plus compost (OP) | ecosystem: Engineered > Solid waste > Mixed feedstock >... | reverse complement strand
CGTGTCCGCGGACATCAACGCGCCCCCGGCGGCCGACGATGCCGCGGACGCCGACCACCGGAGCAGCGCGGCCGAGCGGACCGGCGCCGGCGGGTGGACCGAGCCGGTGAAGCGGACCGGCGCTGCTGGAAACACCAGCGCCGATCGGGCCGGGACCGAGGGGAAGTCCGAAGCCACCGGGGCCACCGGGGCCACGGACGCCAGCCGGATCGGCGCCACCGAGACCACCGACGCGACCGGAACCACCGACGCCGCCACAACCACCAACCCCGCCAGTGTCACCGGCGCCGCCGAGGCCCCCAACCCGGCCGCGACCACCGGCTCCGCCGGTGCCGCGGGCGCCGCGGGTGCCGCCAAGTCCACCGGCTCCGCCGGTGCCACCGAGGTCGGCCGTGGCGGGCTCGTCTTCGGGATGTTCGCCGCCGTGCTCGCGGCCGTCGGCGTGATGATGGCGCCCTTCACCTCCTCGGACGCGTTCCTGCCCGCCGGCAGCGCCTTCGAGAGCCCGGCGCTCGTGCTCACCGGCAGCCTCCTGCTGGCCTTCGCGTTGCCGGTGGCCGCCGTGCTGCTCGCGGGGTCCGGCGCGGCCGTCGCGCGGGGCGGGTTGCTCGGGCTGGGCCTCGCAGCCGCGGTGGCCGGCCTGCCGAACCTCGTTTCCGGCCTCAGCCTGCCCGGTGTGCGCCTGTCGGCGGGGCCGATCCTGGTGCTGGTCGGCGCCGCGGGACTGATCGCGGCAGCCTTCCTGCCCGGCGCGACCACGGACGACCCCGACACCGACGACGAGGCGGGCGAGGTCGCGCTGCCCGGCATCCGCCGCCTGCGCGTCGTCACCGGCGTGCTGGCCGTCCTCACCGCCGCGGCCGCCATCGCGGGTGCGCTCACCCCGCAGGTGGTCCTCGCCCCGGGGATCGACGGCCCGCAGAGCCCGAGCCGCTCCGCGTTCCTCCTCGCGGGGGTGCTCGTCGGCGTCCTCGGGCTCCTGATGTTCACCGCGACACCGGCCGGCTACGTGCGCCCGGCGCTGTCGGTCGCCTGGGTGGTCGTCCCGCTCGCGGGCACCGCCGTGCTGACGATGGCGATCACCGCGACCGAACTCGGCGCCGGCCTCACCCCGGGGCCGGGCGTGCTGTGGACCGCGCTCGCGATCGTCGGCTCGGCGGCCACCGCCTGCTGCTCCGTCGTGGCCGGCATGGTCGAACGCGACGAGACCACCGACCCGGCCTCGGCGTTCGGCGAAGGGCAGGCCGTGCCCGGCGGCAGCCTGCTCACCCCGCTGGTGGCCGCGGGAATCCTGGCCATCGGCGCGTTCGGCACCCCCTCGATCGTCGCGGCCGACTACGTCGAGCCCGCCCTCTGGTCCACGTTCGGGACCCCGTCCTGGGGGCTGCTGGTCGCGCTGCTGACCGTCCTCGGCGCGTGCGTGCTGGCGCCGCGCTGCCGCCCGGCCCGGGCCGCCGCGCTGCTCGCGGGCGCCGCGTGCGTCGCCGGGGTGCGGGCTGCCGAACTGCCGCTCGCCGGGGACGAGATCGCCGGCGCCCGCGCCGGCCTCGGCTGGTGGCTCGCGATCGGGTGCGCGCTCGCGCTGGTCATCGCGGCTGCGATGGCCGCGCGTGGCTCGATTCACACCCCGAAAACACGGTCTGGATCCATACGGTGACCGAGTTCACCGGATGCGCTGCCCCGCGCCAAAGCGCAGGTCGCTAGGGTCGTCTCCGTCCGGCAGCATGGTTTGCAACAAGCACCCGCTCTGGATTACCCCTCGCGGAGGCGACCGGTAACTCGAGCGGCGTGTGTCGTCAGGAGACTGGAGTAGTGGACCTCTACGAATACCAGGCGAAGGACCTCTTCGCCGCCCACGGCGTGCCGGTACTGCCCGGCGCCGTCGCGAGCACCCCGGAAGAAGCTCAGGCCGCCGCCGAGAAGATCGGTGGCCAGGTCGTCGTCAAGGCCCAGGTGAAGACCGGTGGCCGTGGCAAGGCCGGCGGCGTCAAACTCGCCAAGGACCCGGCGGAGGCCAAGGAGAAGGCCGACGCGATCCTCGGCCTCGACATCAAGGGCCACACCACGCACCGCGTGCTGGTCACCGAGGCGTCCGACATCGCGGAGGAGTACTACTTCTCCTTCCTGCTGGACCGCGCCAACCGCACCTTCCTCGCCATGGCCTCGGCCGAGGGCGGCATGGAGATCGAGCAGCTGGCCGTGGAGCGGCCCGAGGCGCTCGCCAAGGTGCCGGTCGACGCGATCGCCGGTGTCGACAAGGCGAAGGCCCTGGAGATCCTGACCCAGGGCAACTTCCCCGAGGCCGTCCGCGACCAGGCCGCCGACGTCGTCGTGAAGCTGTGGGAGACCTTCGTGGCCGAGGACGCCACGCTGGTCGAGGTCAACCCGCTGGTCCGCGACCCGCAGGACAAGATCATCGCCCTGGACGGCAAGGTCACCCTCGACGAGAACGCCTCCTTCCGCCACCCGGCGCACGAGGAGCTCGTCGACAAGCAGGCCGAGGACCCGCTCGAGGCCAAGGCCAAGGCGAAGGACCTCAACTACGTCAAGCTCGACGGCGAGGTCGGCATCATCGGCAACGGCGCGGGCCTGGTCATGTCCACTCTGGACGTGGTGGCCTACGCGGGTGAGAAGCACGGCGGCGTGAAGCCGGCGAACTTCCTCGACATCGGTGGCGGCGCCTCGGCCGAGGTCATGGCCGCGGGTCTGGACGTCATCCTCAACGACCCGGCCGTCAAGTCGGTGTTCGTGAACGTCTTCGGCGGCATCACCGCTTGCGACGCGGTCGCCAACGGCATCGTCGAGGCGCTGAAGATCCTCGGCGACGAGGCCGCCAAGCCGCTGGTCGTCCGCCTGGACGGCAACAACGTCGAGGAAGGCCGCAGGATCCTCAACGAAGCGAACCACCCGCTCGTCACGCAGGTGGACACCATGGACAACGCGGCGGACAAGGCTGCCGAGCTCGCGGCGGCAGGAGCGTAAGAGACATGTCGATCTTCCTCGATTCCAGCAGCAAGATCATCGTTCAGGGCATCACCGGGTCCGAGGGCACCAAGCACGCGACCAAGATGCTGCAGGCCGGTGCGAACATCGTCGGTGGCGTCAACGCCCGCAAGGCGGGCCAGACGGTCACCATCGCCGGCAAGGACCTCACCGTGTTCGGCACGGTCGAGGAGGCCATGAAGGAGACCGGCGCCGACGTGTCGGTCATCTTCGTACCGCCGAAGTTCGCCAAGGACGCGGTCATCGAGGCGATCGACGCCCAGATCCCGCTCGCCGTCGTCATCACCGAGGGCATCCCGGTGCACGACTCGGCGACCTTCTGGGCGCACGCCGTCGCCAAGGGCAACAAGACCCGCATCATCGGCCCGAACTGCCCCGGCGTCATCTCGCCCGGCAAGTCCAACGCGGGCATCATCCCGGCCAACATCACCGGCCCGGGCAAGATCGGTCTGGTGTCCAAGTCGGGCACGCTGACTTACCAGATGATGTACGAGCTGCGCGACATCGGCTTCTCCACGGCCGTCGGCATCGGTGGTGACCCGATCATCGGCACCACCCACATCGACGCGCTCGAGGCCTTCCAGGCCGACCCCGAGACCGAGGTCATCGTCATGATCGGTGAGATCGGTGGCGACGCCGAGGAGCGGGCCGCGGCCTACATCAAGGAGAACGTGACCAAGCCGGTCGTCGGCTACGTCGCGGGCTTCACCGCCCCCGAGGGCAAGACCATGGGCCACGCGGGCGCCATCGTCTCCGGCTCGGCGGGCACCGCGCAGGCGAAGAAGGAGGCCCTCGAGGCCGCGGGCGTGAAGGTCGGCAAGACGCCGTCCGAGACCGCCGCGCTGGCCCGGGAGCTCTACGAGAAGCTGCACTGACCCCAGCGGTCCCCACAGCGGCCGGGCACCGAACTGGTGCCCGGCCGCTGTTTTTCCGGTCTCCTGGATTCGACGCAACCGATCACCCCCGCGGCACGTCGGATTACGCGGATGGAGTGGCAGGGAACCCGGGGATGCGCTAAACCGTTCCCGGACATATCGGCCACCCCGGTTCGGGCGAAGACAGGAGAGCAAGCGCGATGACGTTCCCCAGTGGAGGACCGGGTTACCCCCAGCAGGGCGGACAACCCCCGGGGACCGGTGGGTTCCCCCAGCAGCAACCACCGCAGCAGCCGGTCGCGAGCCTGTCCGCGGCGAGCCTGACCATGATCCTGACGCTGTTCATCGCGCTGCTCGGCCTAGTGAACTACTTCATCTCCTTCTCGGAGGAGTCGCAGCTGGCCAGTCAGCCGCTGCTCTTCCTGCTCGTCGGTGGCCTGCTCGCCGGGCTGTCGGTGCTGCCGAAGGCGCCGCGCACGCTGCCCTTCGCGGTGCTGTTCAGCGTGCTGGGCGCACTGAACGCGATCCTCGTGGTCGTGCACATCCCTGAGCAGCGGGACACCCCGGGCATCGTCACGGTGATCCTCATCCTCGGCATCCTGCAGATGCTGGTGGCGATCGCGGCGTTGCTGTTCGACGCCGGGGTGCTGAAGATGCCGCAGCCGCAGGCGCCGCAGTACGGCCAGCCCTACGGCGGTCAGCCGGGCCAGTTCGGCCAGGGCGCCGGTGAGCAGGGCAAGCCCGGCCCGTCCGGCACCCAGTACGGCCCGCCGGTGAACCAGCCGGGCGCGCAGTCCACGGTCTACGCGCCGCAGCAGGGCCAGTTCTACAACCCGGGCGCCAAGCCCGAGGGACAGCAGGGGCAGCAGCCGGGCGGCACCCCGCAGAGCTGAGGTCAGTCCGACCCGGTACGCCCCTTCCCGCGACGTGCGGGGAGGGGCGTTCCGCTGCGTGACGGCCATTGCACCCGCCCGGGTTGTGTGCCCTTGTGACGCTTAACCCGGCTGAGGGAGGGACGGCGTGGCGCGCCCGGTCGACGTGGCGTTGGTGCGAGGGTGCGGAGCATGCAGGTGCTCACCTCCCACGGCCGGTCCGGGACAGGGGTGAGGGTCCCGGCACACCGGGGCGAGCGCTCTCCGGTGAGGCGGGCGCGGGTGTTCGCCGCCGCGGTGCTCGGGCCCCTCGTCACCGGGTACGTCGCCGTCGCCGCCCTGTTCGGGCTGATCACCGCCATGGCCTCGGTGGCGGATTTCTCCGTCACCGGTGTGCTGCGGGCCGCGGGCCCCGGCTGGCTCGCGGCCTACCAGGTCCCGGTGACCATCGCGGGACGGCCGCTGGGGGTGCTGCCGCTGGTCGCGACGGTCGGGGTGGTCGCACTGGTCGCACGGGCGGCCGCGACCGCGACCGAGCGCCTCGGCTACCGCGAACCCGGTGCCACCGTGCCGCTGATCGGCGCGGTCACCGCGGCGCACGCGGTGGCCGGGCTCGTGGTGGCGATGTTCGACACCGCGGGCGCGGTGCGCGTCGAGCCGTTGTCCGCGTTCGCGGTGCCCGCGGTCATCGCGGGTGTCGCCGCGGCGGCCGGAGCCGCGTCGCGTTCCGACATCACCGCCGCGGTGCGCGAGCACCTCGACCCGCTCGCCCTGCGCGGGTTGCGCGCGGGCGCGCTCGGGCTGGCCGGGTTGCTGGCAGTCGGAGCCGCGGTGCACACGGTCGGGCTGGTGCTGGCCTCCGGAACGATCCGCGACCTGTTCGCCGCCAACGCGCCCGGGTTCGGCAGCGGTGCGGGAATGCTGCTGCTGTCGCTGGGCTACCTGCCCAACGCGGTGGTCGGCGGGCTCGCGTTCGCCACCGGACCGGGCTTTTCGATCGGCTCGTACTCGATCAGCGCGTTCACGTTCGACGGCGGCCCCGTGCCCGGGCTGCCGGTGCTCGCCGGTGTCCCGGCGCAGCACGCGTACTGGTGGCCGCTGCTGATGCTGCTGCCCGCCGCGGTCGGTGCGCTGCTCGGATGGACGTTGCGCCGCAGCGACGAGAGCCCGCTGGCGCGGTTGCGCATCGTCGGCATCGCGGGCGCGCTCGTCGGATTCGGATGTGTGCTCCTGGGCACGGTGGCCGGTGGACGGCTCGGCGCAGGCGGGTTCGACCCGGTGGGCGTGCCGGTCGGTCTGCTGTCGATCGCCGCGTTCGGCTGGGTCGCGGTGCCCGGTGGGCTGGTCGCGTGGTTCGCGGGCCCGCACGCCCGCCCGAAGCCGGAACCGGCCCCCGAGCCCGACCCCGAGATCGCCGCTGAGCTGGCGGATCTCGACGCCGAACTGGACGAGATCACCGACGACGCCGAAGAACCCGACGACACCGAAGAACCCGCCGCGGAGGACGCAGCGTCGTGCGAGGACACCGAGGCGCCCGAGGACGCTGGGGATGCTGAAGATTCCGCCGACACCGAGGCCACCGACGACACCGACGACACCGACGAGCCACCTCCCGCCTCCGGGAAGTCCGACGAGCCCAGCTAGTCTGGGCTGGACGTTGGCACGGGCGAAGGAGAGGCGTTGAACTCCAGCCGATTGGAACTGCCCGTCCCGGTCAAGCTGGTGGTACTCGCGTCCGGCTCGGGCACGCTGCTGCAGTCGCTCCTGGACGCGACCGAGCGTATCGGCTTCCCGGCGAAGATCGTCGCCGTCGGCACCGACCGGACGGGTGTCGAAGCGCTCGCCCGCGCCGAACGCGCAGGCGTGCCGCACTTCACCGTCCGCCTGGGCGACCACCCCGACCGCAACGCGTGGGACAAGGCGCTCACCGAGGCCGTCGCGGCCTACGAGCCTGACCTGGTCGTGTCGGCGGGCTTTTTGAAGATCCTCGGCACGAACTTCCTCGCGCGCTTCCCCAACCGCGTGATCAACACGCACCCCGCCCTGCTGCCGTCGTTCCCCGGGATGCACTCCGTGGCCGACGCGCTGGAGCTGGGCGTCAAGCTCACCGGCTGCACGGTGCACTTCGTGGACGCCGGTGTGGACACCGGCCCGATCGTCGCCCAGGAGGCGGTGTCCGTGGAGCCGGACGATGACGAGGCAAGTCTGCACGAGCGGATCAAGGTCGTGGAACGGCGCCTGCTCGTGGACGTGGTCGAACGACTCGGCCGTGGCGGCGCCACGATCGAGGGACGGAAGGTGAGGTTGCGGTGACGGTGGAGGGTCGGCGTCCGGTCAAGCGCGCCCTGATCGGCGTTTCGGACAAGACGGGTCTGCTGGAGCTGGGCACCGCGTTGCACGCGGCGGGTGTGGAGATCGTCTCCACCGGCGGCACGGCGAAGGCCCTCGCCGACGCGGGGGTGCCGGTCACCCCGGTCGAGCAGGTCACCGGTTTTCCGGAGTCGTTCGACGGCCGGGTGAAGACGCTGCACCCGCGGGTGCACGCGGGGCTGCTGGCCGACCGTGACCGCCCCGAGCACGTCGAGCAGCTGCGCGAGCTGGACATCGCGCCGTTCGACCTGCTGGTGGTCAACCTCTACCCGTTCCGGGAGACCGTCGCCTCCGGCGCGAGCCCCGAGGACTGCGTCGAGAACATCGACATCGGCGGCCCGGCGATGGTCCGCGCGGCGGCGAAGAACCACAACAACGTGGCCGTCGTGGTCGACCCGTCCCGCTACGACTGGGTGGTCGAGCAGATCCAGGCCGGTGGGTTCGAGCAGGCCGACCGCAAGCGTCTCGCCGCGCAGGCCTACGCGCACACCGCGAGCTACGACGCGGCGGTCGCGGCGTGGTTCGCCAACGTCTACGCGCCCGCCGACGACTCCGGGTTCCCCGACTTCACCGGCGCCACCTGGGAGCGCGGCGAGGTGCTGCGCTACGGCGAGAACCCGCACCAGCGGGCCGCGGTGTACCGGCACTGGCGCGACGGGCTGGCCCACGCCGAGCAGCTGCACGGCAAGGCCATGTCCTACAACAACTACGTCGACACCGACGCCGCGCGCCGCGCCGCCTACGACTTCGAGGGCCCCGCGGTCGCGATCATCAAGCACGCCAACCCGTGCGGCATCGCGGTGGGCGTGGACATCGCCGAGGCCCACCGCAAGGCGCACGCGTGCGATCCGGTGTCCGCTTTCGGCGGCGTGATCGCGGCCAACCGCCCGATCACGCGCGACGCCGCGGAGCAGATCGCCGAGGTGTTCACCGAGGTCGTCCTCGCCCCGGGCTACGAGGACGAGGCGCTGGAGGTGCTCAAGCGCAAGAAGAACGTGCGCCTACTGAAGCTGGCCCCGCTGTCCAACCCGGACCCGATCGAGTTCCGGCCGATCTCCGGCGGCATGCTCGTGCAGACCGTCGACCGGATCGACGCCCCCGGCGACTCGCCCGCGAACTGGACGCTCGCCACCGGTGAGGCCGCCGACGCCGACACGCTCGCCGACCTGGTGTTCGCGTGGCGCGCGGTCCGCTCGGTCAAGTCCAACGCGATCCTGCTGGCCAGCGGTCAGGCGACCGTCGGCGTGGGCATGGGGCAGGTCAACCGGGTCGACTCCTCGCGGCTCGCCGTGCAGCGCGCGGGCGACCGGGCCAAGGGTTCGGTGGCCGCGTCCGACGCGTTCTTCCCGTTCCCGGACGGGCTGCAGGTGCTGATCGACGGCGGGGTGAAGGCCGTGGTGCAGCCCGGCGGTTCGGTGCGCGACGCCGAGGTGATCGCGGCGGCCGAGGAAGCCGGCGTGACGCTGTACCTGACGGGCACGCGCCACTTCGCGCACTGACCTCGTTCCCGGTTGGTATTACTATACCGGCCGACGCTAGAGTGGCGGTATAACTATACCGTCATCCCAGCGCGAGGTTTCCGTGATCGAATTGAAGACGCCTGCCGAGATCGGCCGCATGCACGTGGCCGGGCGATTCGTCGCCGAGGTGCTCACCGAGGTCGGCCGGCTCGCCGACGTGGGTGTCAACCTCATGGACCTGGAGCACCACGTCCGCGGCATGATCAAGCGGCGCGGCGCGGAGTCCTGCTACTGGGACTACGCGCCGTCGTTCGGCAAGGGCCCGTTCCGCAACGTCATCTGCCTGTCGGTCAACGACGCCGTGCTGCACGGGCTGCCGCACGACTACACCCTGCGCGACGGAGACGTGCTCTCCGCGGACATCGCGGTGAGCATCGACGGCTGGGCAGCAGACTCGGCGCGCACGGTCATCGTCGGCACGCCCGCCGAGGAGGACCTCCGGATCGTCCGCGCCACCGAGGAGGCGCTGGAGGCCGCGATCGCGGTGGCGCGGCCGGGCAACCGGATCGGCGACATCTCCGCGGCGATCTTCGCGGTGGCCCAGGACTACGGCTACCCGGTCAACACCGAGTTCGGCGGCCACGGCATCGGGCGCACGATGCACGAGGACCTGCACGTCTCCAACAAGGGCGAGCCCGGCCGCGGGCTGAAGCTGCGGCCCGGGCTGACGTTGGCGCTGGAGCCGTGGTTCGCGCGCACCACCGACCGGATCGTCTACGACCCGGACGGCTGGACCATCCGCTCGGCCGACGGGTCGCGCACCGCCCACTCCGAGCACACCGTCGCCATCACCGAGGACGAGCCGCTGGTGCTCACCCGCCGCGAGGAGGAGCAGGCGCACCGCTCGGAGTGACACTGCTTGACATCGCACAGGTGTTCGAGGCAAACTAAGCGAGTCGAACAAGCGTTCGACAAGTCGCCGACTTCCCCACGGTGACGCCAGCAGGGTCATCCAGGCACGTCGTGGGGAGGTGGCATGTCGGTCGCGGCACTGGCGGCGCTGCCCGGGGTCAGCACGGCGAGCGGGGTGGCAGCCGAGGCCGAACACGCCCAGCTGACCGGACGGGTGCTGCCGGTGCGGCCGGAATTGCGCTCCCTGCTGCCCTCGGGCGGCCTGCGGCGCGGGAGCACGATCGCGGTACGGGGATCGTCGTCGCTGCTCCTGGCGTTGCTGGCGGAGGCAACGGCGACGGGATCGTGGGCGGCGGCCGTGGGGATGCCGGACCTGGGTCTGGTGGCCGCCGCGGAACTCGGGGTCGAGCTGAGCCGGTTCGCGCTGGTGCCGCGGCCCGGGCCCGAGTTCGCCGCGGTCGCGGGGGCGTTGCTCGACGGGGTCGACGTGGTGGCGGTGGCCGCTCGGGGTGCGGCACCGCAGGACGCGCGGCGGTTGTCGGCCCGGGCGCGGCACCGGGGTGCCGTGCTGCTCGCACTCGGCTCGTGGCCGGGTGCCGAGGTGGAACTGGACTGCGGGACCGGTCGCTGGACCGGTCTCGACGGCGGGCACGGGTACCTGCGTGAGCGGCGGGTCCGTGTTCGGGGTGCCGGCCGGGGCGCGGCGACGCGGCCCCGGCAGGCGGATCTGCTGCTGCCGGGGTCTGCGGGGACCCCGGCAGCAGCAGCACCCGAGCCGGTGCTGGAACTGGCCCGGGAGGTGGGTTAGGTGCCCGCCCGGGTCGCGGCGGTGACGCGGCGCGGCGCCACCGGCGTGGGATGCCGCGGGACCGCCCGGCGCGGGAGGTGTGCCGGGCGGTCCGAGTGGGGATTTCCGGTGTGGTGTCGGGGCTCGTTTGCGGGCAGGGTTCTGGCGCGGGCTCGTTTGTGTGTGGGGTTTCCGCGTGCCGGTTTCCGGCGTGGGCGGTCCGCGCGCGGCAGGGCGGTGCGGTGCGCCGGGGTGGTCTTATGTCCACAGTAGACACATCAGTGCGGATGCTGGTCCTGTGGTGCCCGGACTGGCCGGCGGTCGCCGCGTGCCTGGCCGAGGGCGTGCCGCTGCACCTGCCCGCGGCGGTCTTCCACGCCAACCGCGTGGTCGCGTGCACCGCGGTCGCCAGGGTGGCGGGCGTCCGGCGCGGCCTGCGCCGCAGGGACGCGCAGTCGCGTTGCCCGGAACTGGCCGTGTTCGCCCCGGATCCCGACCGCGACGCGCGCCTCTTCGAGCCCGTCGCGGCCGCGGTGGAGGAACTGGTGGTGGGCGTCGAGGTCGTCCGTCCCGGGCTGGTCGCGGTACCCGCCGACGGTGCCTCCGGGTACTTCGGCGGCGAGCTGCGCCTCGCGGAACTGCTGGTCGAACGCGCAGGCGTGGAGTGCCAGGTCGGGGTTGCCGACGGGTTGTTCGCCGCGACGTTGGCCGCGCACCGCGCCACGGTCGTCGACCGCGGCGGCTCCGCGGAGTTCCTCGCCCCGTTGCCGGTCACCGAGCTCGACCAACCGCACTCCGATCGCGCCGAACTGGTGGACCTGTTGCACCGACTGGGTTTGCGCACGCTGGGCGCCTTCGCCGCGCTCGCTGAGCGGGACGTGGTCGCGCGGTTCGGTCGCGAGGGCGTGATCGCCCACCGCCTGGCGCGCGGCCTGTCGGAGCGGCCACCGCACCGGCGCCGCCCGCCACCCGAACTGACCGTCACCAAGTCGTTCGACCCGCCGTTGGACCGGGTGGACGCGGCCGCCTTCATGGCGCGCACGCTCGCCGAGCGGTTCCACGGCGGCCTGACCCGGCACGGACTGGCCTGCACCCGCCTGGGCATCTACGCCACCACCGAGCACGGTGAGGAACTCAGCCGGGTGTGGCGCTGCGCGGAACCCCTGACACCGCAGGGGATCGCCGACCGGGTGCGGTGGCAGTTCGACGGCTGGCTGCGCGCCGCGCCGGACGAACGGCCCACCGCGGGTGTCGAGCTGCTGCGGCTGGTGCCCGAGGAGACCGTCGAGGGGCATTCGCTGCAGCTGGGCCTGTGGCAGGAGGGTGTGCGCGGTCTCGCGGACGAGCACGGTCCCGCCGCCGAACGCGCGGGCCGCGCGCTGGTGCGGGTGCAGGGCCTGCTCGGGCCGGACAGCGTGTTCACCGCGGTGCTCGACGGCGGCCGCGGCCCGGCCGAACGGGTGCGGCTGGTGCCGTGGGGCGATCCGCGCACACCGCAGAGCCCGCCGGACGCGCCGTGGCCCGGCAGACTGCCCGCGCCGTCCCCGGCCACCGTCCACGCGCGGCCGCTGCCCGCCCGGGTGCTCGACGCCGCGGGCGAGGAGGTGCGGATCACCCCGCGACGGGAGCTCTCCGCGCCACCGCACCGGGTCGCGGTCGGCGATGGCCCGCTGCGGGAGGTCCTGGACTGGGCGGGCCCGTGGCTGGTCGACGCGCACTGGTGGACACCGGGCGGCGACGGGGTGCGCACCCGGATGCAGGCCGTGCTGGGCGGCGAAGGGGAAACCGCCGTCCTGCTGACGAGAGTGGGCGGATCAAGTCCGCAATGGACAGTGGAGGGAGTGTACGACTGATGGACGACGAGTACTTCCGGGACCTGCAGCACTGGCTGGCCCTGCCCCGCAAGGTGGTCGAATCGCTCGACCCGGTCGAGGACGAGCAGATGCTGCTCCCGATCCCCGTGCCGCGGCGCCCGGTGGACTGATGGGGTTCAACAACCCGCCCGTTCCCTGGGAGGAGCTGGAACGCAGGCTCGCGGGCAAGCCCGAGGCCGCCGACGGCGGTGACAGTCCCGCCTGGAGCCGCAAACGGGAGGGCTACGTCCGGCCCAGCACGGTGGACGCGCCGCGCGGGGACGACCTGTCCGGCGGACGGCACCGGGTGCCCTACGCCGAGCTGCACTGCCACTCCAACTTCAGTTTCCTGGACGGCGCGAGCCACCCCGAGGAGCTGGTCGAGGAGGCGGCGCGGCTGGGGCTCGACGCGATCGCGCTCACCGACCACGACGGCATGTACGGCGTGGTGCGCTTCGCCGACGCGGCCCGCGAACTCGGTGTGCGCACGGTGTTCGGCACCGAGCTGACCTTCGGACTGTCCGGTCCGCAAAACGGCGTGGCCGATCCCGAGGGGGAGCACCTGCTGCTGCTCGCCAAGCAGCAGGGCGGGTACGCGAGCCTGTGCCGCGCGATCACCGGGGGCCAGCTCGCGGGCTACGACCGGCCCAGGGTGTCGGACCGGGCGGAGAAGGGCCGCCCGGTGTACGACCTGGACGCCGTCGCCGACGAGGTCGGCGACGAGGTCGTGGTGCTCACCGGGTGCCGCAAGGGCGCGGTGCGGCGGGCACTGGCGCGCGGCGGACCGGACGCGGCGGGCCGGGAGCTGCGGCGGCTGCGTGAGCGGTTCGGATCGGTGTACGTCGAGCTGACCGACCACGGCAACCCCGAGGACGGGATGCACAACGACGTCCTCGCCGCGCTGGCCGCCGAGCAGGGCCTGCCGACCGTGGCCACCACCGCCACCCACTACGCGACCCCGGACCGCGGGCGGCTGGCCGGTGCGATGGCCGCCGTCCGCGCCCGCCGCGGCCTCGACGACATGGCGGGCTGGCTGCCCGCCTCCGGCACCGCGTTCCTGCGGTCCGGTGAGGAGATGGCGCGGCGGTTCGCCCGCTACCCGGGCGCGGTGCAGCGCGCTGCGCTGCTGGGGCTGGAGTGCGCGTTCGACCTGAGGCTGGTCGCGCCGGAACTGCCGCCCTACGACGTGCCCGCGGGCTACACCGAGGCGGAGTTCCTGCGCGAGGAGGTCTACCACGGCGCCGCGCACCGCTACGGCAACGACCCCCAGGCGTTGCGGCAGATCGAGCACGAGCTGCGGATCATCGAACAGCTGGGTTTCCCCGGCTACTTCCTCATCGTCTGGGACATCGTCGAGTTCTGCCGCCGCAGCGGCATCCTGTGCCAGGGCCGGGGTTCGGCGGCGAACTCGGCGGTCTGCTACGCGCTGGGCATCACGAAGGTCGACTCGGTGCGCTGGAAGCTGCTGTTCGAGCGGTTCCTCGCCCCGGACAGGGACGGCTACCCGGACATCGACCTGGACATCGAGTCCGACCGCCGCGAGGAGGTGATCCAGTACGTCTACCGCAAGTACGGCAGGCTGTGCACCGCGCAGGTGGCGAACGTGATCACCTACCGCGCCAAGTCCGCGATCCGCGACGCGGCGCGGGCGTTCGGGTACTCGCCCGGGCAGCAGGACGCGTGGAGCAAGCAGATCGACCGCTGGGGGCCGCTGGACGCCACCAAGGACGACACCGATCACGACATCCCGCTGCCGGTGTTGCAGGTGGCCGGTGCGCTGGAGGACTTCCCGCGGCACCTGGGCATCCACTCCGGCGGCATGGTGATCTGCAACCGGCCGGTGAGCGAGGTGTGCCCGATCGAATGGGCCCGCATGGCCGACCGCAGCGTGTTGCAGTGGGAGAAGGACGACTGCGCTTCCGTCGGGCTGGTGAAGTTCGACCTGCTTGGACTCGGCATGCTCTCCGCGCTGCACTACATGCTCGACCTGGTGCGTGAACACGAGGGCGTCGAGGTCGATCTGTCCGATTTGAACCTGGAGGACCCCGAGGTCTACGCGATGCTGCAGCGCGCGGACGCGATCGGCGTGTTCCAGGTGGAGAGCCGGGCGCAGATGGCGACCCTGCCGCGCCTGCGGCCGAAGACCTTCTACGACCTGGCGATCGAGGTCGCGTTGATCCGGCCCGGCCCGATCCAGGGCGGCTCGGTGCACCCCTACATCCGGCGGGCCACGCAGCAGGAGAAGTGGCAGCACGACCACCCGCTGCTGGCGAACGCGCTGGACAAGACCAAGGGCGTGCCGCTGTTCCAGGAGCAGATGATGCAGATCGCGCTCGACGTCGCGAACTTCACCGCCGCCGAGGCCGACGAGCTGCGGCACGCGATGGGGTCCAAGCGCTCGGCGCGGAAGATGGAGCGGCTGCGGGAACGGTTCTACGAGGGTGCGCGCCGTAACGGGCTCGACGACGAGCTGATCGGCCGGATCTTCCACAAGCTGATGGCGTTCGCCAACTTCGGCTTCCCGGAGAGCCACGCGCTGAGCTTCGCCTACCTCGTGTTCGCCAGCGCGTACTTCAAGCGCTACCACCCGGCGGCGTTCTGCGCGGCGTTGCTGCGCGCGCAACCGATGGGCTTCTACTCGCCGCAGTCGCTGGTCGCGGACGCGCGGCGGCACGGAATCACCGTGCACGGCCCGGACATCAACGCGAGCCTGCCGCACGCGACGCTCGAACCCGGTGACGCCGGGCCCGCGGTGCGGATCGGGCTGGCCGGGGTGCGGATGATCGGCCAGCAGCTCGCCGAGGAGATCGTGGCGGAACGGCAGCGGGGTGGCGAGTTCGCCGACATGGCCGACGTGGCGCGGCGCGTGCGGCTGACCACGCCGCAGATCGAGGCGCTGGCCACGGCGGGCGCGTTCGGCCGGTTCCGCGACATCGCGGGCGACCGGCGCCGCGCGCTGTGGGCGGCGGGGGCGGTGGCGCAGGAGCGGCCGGAGAAGCTGCCGGTGCCGCCGACCGGTGCGCACGCGCCGATGCTGCCCGGGATGGACGAGATCGACCGGGCCGTCGCCGACGTGTGGGCGACCGGGTTGTCCCCGGACAGCTTCCCGACGCAGTTCATCCGCGACCGGCTGGACGCGCTGGGCGTGGTCCCGGCGGGAAAGCTGGCCGGCGTCGAGGACGGGGCGCGGGTGCTCATCGGGGGCGCGGTGACCCACCGGCAACGACCCGCGACCGCAGGCGGCGTCACGTTCCTCAACATCGAGGACGAAACCGGCATGGTGAACGTCGTGTGCAGCGCGGGGTTGTGGCGCCGGTACCACCGGGTGGCGCGGGGCAGTGCGGCGATGTTGATCCGGGGGGCGGTCGAGCGGGCGGACGGCGTGGTGAGCGTGCGGGCGGAAAAGCTGCAGGACCTGCCGATGCGGGTGCCGTCGAAGTCGCGCGACTTCCGTTGAGGGGCGTGTGGTTGGCTCGGTGCATGGAGATCGCCGAGGACTACCGGGACGCGGTGCTGCCCGGGAGCACGTGGGAGAAGCGGCAGTTCAGCCGGTGCGATTTCAGCGACGCCGACCTGCGGCGTCTCGTCACCCGGGGCTGCACCTTCGACGAGTGTGACTTCTCAGGTGCGGACCTGGGGGAGTCCCGGCACGAGACGAGCGCGTTCCGGTCGTGCGTGTTCGACCGGACGGTGCTGGCCGACAGCGCGTGGAGCGGGTGCACGCTGCTCGGATCGTCGTTCGTGGACGGTGGCTTGCGTGGAATGTCCTTGCGGGACAGCGATTTCTCGCTCGCGAACTTCAGCCGGGCCAATCTGCGGCGACGGAGACTGACCGGCCTGCGGTTCCGGGAGGCGAACTTCACGGACGCGAACCTGGCGGAGGCCGACCTGCGGGACAGCGATTTCCGTGGCGCCCGCCTGCACGGCGCCGACCTCACCGGTGCCGACCTGCGGGGCGCCAAGCTCGACGCGAACGGTCTGGTGCAGGCGAAGCTGCGCGGGGCGCGGGTGGACTTCGAGGTGGCGCTCACCTTCGCGGCTGCGCACGGGCTGGTGGTCGACTGATCGCGGCCCGGCCGGGTGGTGTGCGGCCAGGCCGCGAGCGTCAGTCGATGGGTGGTTCGCCCGGGTCGAGTTCGATGAGATCGCCGGAGGCGAGGAGCTCCTCGATCGAGGCGGGCAGCAGGTAGGCCGCACCGCCACCGGGCTGGTTGAACCACGGGATCGCCACACCGGCGAGCGCCTCGATCGGGCGCTGCACCCGGTACACGTGGTACGGGCGTGACACCCATTCGGGCACCAGCGAGCGCTCCTCGAACGGCGTCCCGGCCGCGTAGGTCAGGTTGCCCGACGGTCCGCCGAACCGGTCCAGCTCGCTGCCCGCCGGGAGCTCCCGCATCTCCTTGCCGCGGAACAACGTCAGCGGCGGCTCGCCCTGCAGCGGCTGGATCGGCCACTGCTGACCGCTCCCGCCGGACGACGAGGTGGTGGCGGGCTCGACCCGCCGCGGCGGCGGTTCCCGGCGCGCGGGCGGCGGCGGGACCGGCGGGGTGGCCGCCAGCATCGTGGGCGGGCCCTCCGGTTCGTCGAGCCGGTCGGACAGCGTGTGCGGCGGCACGTCGTGCCGTTGCGGCTCGGGTGCCGTCTCGCGCTGCCGGGCGGGCACGTCGGTGGCGTTCATCTCCGGCCGCCCGGGCGGGGTTTCCCGGCCACCGGGGTTGAGCATCAGCTTGCCGAGCATGAACGCGGCCGCGTCGTCGGCGTCACCGAAGACCGCGGGGCTGGTCAGCGTGTCGTCGTACCAGCCGACGCGCCAGCCGTCGTCGACCTTCTCCAGGCTCCAGCCGTGCTCGGCGGGTTCGCCGATGCGGAACGCCTCGTCCGGCACGCCCAGGTCGACCAGCTTCGAGCGCAGGTTGTCCAGCACGGGCTCACCGAGCGGCGGCGGGGCCACCGGACGGGACAGCATGGTCGGCTGCGCGACGTCCGGCGCGGGCCGCTGCTCGGGGCGGCGCGCCTGCTCCGGGCCGGCGAAGGTACCGCCGCGCGGGCGCTGCTCGAACCCGGGGCGTGGCGCGGCGGTCCGGGCCTCCGGACCGCGGTCGTCGAAGCCGCGCTCCGCCGCGAAGGCCGCACGGGTGTCGGTGCCGCGCTGCGGTTCGGGCTCGGTGTGGGCGTGGTTGTCTGCGGGGTGCGGTTCCGGTTCGCCGTGGGCGGGGCGGGTGTCCTGCTCGGTGTAGGTGCCGGGCGGTTCCTGCGTCGTGAAGGCGGTGGCGCGGGTGGCGTCCGGGCTGCGGGGAGGTTCCTGCTCGCCGAACGCGGCGCGGGTGTCCTGTCCGGTGTAGGGGCCGGGCGGTTCCTGCGCCGTGAAGGCGGGGTCGGCGTGCGGTGGCTCCTGCTCGGTGTAGTCGGGGCCGCGGGGCGGCTCCTGCTCCGCGAAGGCGGTGGCGTGGGCGGCATCCTGCCCGCCGAAGCCGCGGGCGTCCCCGCCCTGCGGGGTGGCCTGCTCGGTGAAGCCACCGGCATCGGGACGACGCGGTGGCTCCTGTCCGCCGCGGCTGTCCTCGTGCCAGTGCTGCTCGTGGGCGTCCCGGTGCCACGAACTGCGCGGCTCGGTGACGGCCGGGTCCTCCTGGCCGGGGAGCGCCTCGATGCCGCGGGCCTCGGGGCTCTCGTCGGGACGCGAGCGGCGCCCACCCTCCCCGGCGAACGGCCGCGCACCGCGGGCGTCCTCGTCGGCGAGCGCGCGGCGGCCGCGCTGCTCCAGGCCCTCCTGGCCGAAGCGGGCCTCGGCGTCCGGCTCCCGGCCGCCCTCGGGCTCGTGGAACGCACGCCGCCCCTCGGGCTCGGGCTGGGCCCGGCGGCCGCGTGGCTCTTCGGCGTACGGGGTGCCGTCGGTGGCGCGTCGCGTGGTTTCGGGTTCGGTGAGTCCGGTGTTGTCGGTGCCGGGGTGTCCGGGCTCGGGCTGGGCCCGGCGGCCGCGTGGCTCTTCGGCGTACGGGGTGCCGTCGGTGGCGCGTCGCGTGGTTTCGGGCTCGGTGAGTCCGGTGTTGTCGGTACCGGGGTGTCCGGGCTCGGCGAACGCTGCGCCTTCGACGGCGCGCCGACCGGTCTCGGGTTCGGTGTACGCCGTGCTCTCGGCGGACCGGCGCCCCCGCGGCTCGGGCTCGGCGCCCTCCGCCCCGGTGTACGCCGCGGGCTGCTCGGTGCCCGCCCGGTCACGCTCGTCGCCCGCGGGCTCGCCCGGGTGCCACAGCTGGGTCTCCGTGCCGGGGTCCACCTCGTCGGCGTTCCACCCGGAGGGCTCCTGGACCGCGGGCGCGACCAGCATCGTCGGTGGACCGGCATCCGGCGGGACCACCGGTGTGAGCGTGGTCGGTTGTTCGACGTCGGCGCGCAACGGCTCGCCGTGAGTGGGCTCG
>Ga0164243_10005947_pt1 | contig 18555 bp, 13 predicted proteins | sample OricompcompostOP_FD_108781 | JGI IMG/M metagenome (GOLD analysis project Ga0164243, IMG submission 108781) | Organic Plus compost microbial communities from Emeryville, California, USA - Original compost - Organic plus compost (OP) | ecosystem: Engineered > Solid waste > Mixed feedstock >... | reverse complement strand
TCGGCAGGAACGGCGAATTGAGGCCGGTAACCAGCCTGAGGCCGAGGCGCGTCAGGGCGAGGACATCCCCGGCCCTTCCAGCCCGCGCCAGCCACTCGACCGCCTCCTGATGACGGCCAAGCTCGTCCAGCCGCTCGGCCCAATCGACTTGCGCGCGCACGTCCCCCGCCTGGGCCCGGGTCTTCAGATCAGCCGCGCTCATGGGACTCCAGCGCAAAACAAAAAAAGGGGCGGACCCGCAGGTCCGCCCCCACTGATAGCAGTCCAGCCCTGTGACTAGAACCGGGCCTTGACGCCGACGTAGAACCGGCGACCCAGGGCGTCGTAGAGGCCCTCCATGGAGGTGCCGTAGCCCGGGCTGGCGAGGTTGGCCCCCTGGTCGCGGAGCTGCGCGCCGGTGATCTCCGGCTCGACGTCGAACAGGTTGTCGACGCCCGCGCGGATCGTGTAGCGCTGACCGATCGTCCAGCTGCCCGCCAGGTTGAACTCGTCGTGCGACGGCGTGTCCTTGGTGTTGTTGGCGGCGTTCGGCGTCCCGCCGGCCAGGTAGAAGCCCGACGGGTGGACACGGGGCAGGTGCCGCCAGGTCAGGCTGATGTGGCCCGGCCCGTAGGAGTATCCCAGCGTCACGTTCGACTTCCAGGGGAAGGCGCTGCCCGCCTGGAAGCCGGCCAGGTTCGGGCCCAGGGTCCCCTTCCACGGGGTGAAGGGCGCGCCCGGCGCGTTGGAGCTGTCGAAGTAGTCCAGCCAGTTCACCAGAACGGTCAGGTCCACGGCGCCCGGCGCGCCGAGGCCCATGTCCGCGAGGTCCGCCGCCCAGTTGACCTGCACGTCGATGCCGGAGGTCTTGATGGTCGACAGGTTGTTGAACTGGATGGTCGTCGGCGCTTCCGCCCCGGTGCCCGGGTTGTAGGACACCTTCGAGCACTCCGGCGAACCGACCGCCGTCGCCGACGGGAGCGTCAGGCAGGCGGCGCGGACGGCGTCCACCGATTCGAACTGGATCGCGTTGTAGATGCTGATCTTGTACCAGTCGATCGAGGCCGTCAGACGGCTGAGGGCCGGGCTGTCCCAGGGCGAGCGCAGCACCAGGCCGGCGGTCCAGGTGCGGGCCGTCTCCGGCTGCAGGTTCGGGTTGCCGTTCTGAATGGTGAAGATGAAGCCCGAAGGGAAGCCGGGCGTCTGCAGGGCCGGGTTGCCGTAGAAGTTGGCCGCCCCGGTCGGGGTCATCAGAGCCTCGCAGATGGCCCGGGCGTTGGCCGCCCCGGCCGCGCCGCCGGAGTTCGAGGCCGGGTTGGCCCCGAACGGCGCCAGCGTGCCCGTCGAGCACGGGTTGCCGTACTGGGTGAAGGCGCCGCCCGCGAACACCTGCTGACGGCCGAGGAACAGTTCGCCCAGGTTCGGCGCCCGGACGGCCAGGTTGAAGCCGCCGCGCACCCGGGCGAAGTCGTTGATCGCCCAGTCGCCGAGGATCTTGTAGGTCCAGCCGCTCTTGATGTTGGCGTCGATGTTGTTCAGGCGATCCTTGCCGTCATACGCCGAGTAGCGGGCGCCCAGTTCCAGGTTGAACTGCTTGGCGAAAGGCAGGTCCCGCACGACCGGCACCAGCAGTTCGCCGAACCCTTCCCGGGCGGACCAGGCGGAGTTCATGTAGGCCGTCGGATACACGCCCGCGACCTGGTCGGCGAACGACACCACGCTCTGGAGCACGTCGGGCGTGTAGGTCAGGAAGTCCTCACGGTAGGACGCGCCCAGGGAGAAGCCGAGGTCGCCGGCCGGCAGGGTGTAGAGCGTGCCGGAGATGGTGCCCTCGACGATGTTCTGCTCCATCTGGGTGGTGTTCTGGATCCGCGCGGTGATCGCCTCCACGCAGTCCTGCGACGGCCGGCCGCCGTTGAAGATGGCGTCGTAGAAGCCGGAGGTGCAGTGGATCGTCGCCGAGCCGAAGCCGAAGTTCGGCGCCCCCTGGTTGCCCGTGATGGTGGCGTTGGCGCCGTAATTCGGCGCGCGCAGCAGCTGCTGGTAGCGGACCAGCGACGCATAGCCCTCGCCCAGGCTGTAGGCCATGGACTCGCCGTGCGAACCGTAGACGTCCCAGGTCCAGTCGAGCGTCGGGACCTTGCCGGTGAGGCCGGCGACGACCTGCCAGTTGCTGTTGGTGTCGCGCGTCGACCGCGGCGGCATCCAGGCGTTCGGATCGGGCACCTGGTAGAGTTCCCAGTCGGCGGTCGGGTCCGGCCGGGAGTTCAGCAGGTCCCGCAGTTCGTTGTTGACCGGGTGCGGCGAAGCAACCCCGTTAACAACGGCGCCGCTGCCGTCCACGCCGTCGTACGGGATGTTCACGCCCCAGCCGGTGATGAAGGGCGTCGGGAACAGGACCGTGTGGGTCTTGTTCTGAACGTAGGTGCCGCGGACGTAGGCCGTGACATAGTCGTTGAAGTCGTAATGGGCGCTGCCGAAGATGGTCCAGCGGTTCGTCGGCGCCGTCACGAAGTAGTTGGTCTGGTTGCTCTTCAGGCCGGTGGCCAGCGGGCTGCCGGGGCTGAAGGTGTCATGGACCGTGATGTGGCCGATCTCGGCGTTGTTGACCGGGCCGGTGTAGCGGTAGGCGCCGGCCGCGCCCTGGCCGCCGCCGATCCCGGAGGCGCCGGTGAAGATGTGGCCGTTCGGGTCGATCCAGAACTGGACGCCGCTGGTCGGCACCACGGTGCCGGCCGCCCGGCCGGAGAACAGGGCGTTTACCGCGGCCGCGGACGGCGCGTTGAACGCCGCGGGGTTGAAGGCCGCGCCGTGGAAGAAGAAGTCGTTGCCGACGACCAGCGGGCTGGCCCACCCGCGGGTGTAGAAGTCGCGGTTCTTCTGGAAGGAGCCCTCGCGCGTGTAGTGCTCCAGCCCGAAGGTCGCGTTGCCCTTGTCATCGGCGAAGTTGGCGCCGAGGAGGCCGCTGATCTTGAACTCCTGGCCGTCCCCCTTCTGGGTGACGCCGTACTGGGTGTCGAGCTCCAGTCCCTGGAAGTTCTTGCGGAGGACGAAGTTCACCACGCCCGACACCGCGTCGGGGCCGTACACGGCCGAGGCGCCGCCGGTCACGACTTCGACGCGGTCGATCATGGCCGTCGGGATGGTGTTGATGTCGATCACCATCAGGCCGTTCGACGGCATCAGGCGCTTGCCGTCGGCGAGCACCAGGCCGCGGTTCGGGCCCAGGCCGCGCAGGCTGAGGGTCGAGATGCCGATGGAGTTGGTCGCGGTCGGCTGCACGTCGCCCGAGTTGGCCACGCCGGTCATGTTCTGGGCGGGCACGAACTGCGGCAGGCGGTTCAGGTTCGCTTCGATCGAGACGTTGGACGAGTTCTCCAGGACGCTGGGATTGACCGTCACGATCGGGCTGTTGGACGTGAAGTCACGGCGCGCGATGCGCGAGCCGGTGACCACCACCTCCTGCACCTGCTGAGGCGCGGCCGCGGCGGCGGCCTGCTCTTGCGCGGCGGCCGCGCCGGCGACGGCCAGGCCGAGCGTCATGGCCGTGGATCCGATCAGGACCAACCTGGTCGCACGCCTGGAAACTTGGGTACTGCGCATAGTCCAACTCCTCCCCGAGTTGCGAGAGAGATGAAGGCGCGCGGCGGCCGATGGCCGTGATGCCGCGCGCCCGAAAGTTTTCGGATTCGAAAGTTCTGCTTCGTTCAGCGAAGCGTTTCCCCCCGAGTGGACCGCCGGGCCCGTACTGCGTGGGAGGGGTTCGACACGGAAATCGGCGAGCGCCAGCGCTCGCCGCCCGCTCTCTGGCGGACGACCCCGGGCCTCCTGGGCCCAAGTCGCTTCCGAAATCCTATCCCCCCACCGGGACCGACGATAACGTAACGATCCGGACGACCATGGCTGAACGGTGGAATCGTGTCAAACCCGCCAAGATTGAGACAACACCAACTGATGCTGAAAAGACACGGGTTCTCGGCCCGGTCGAGCGCAACTTCTCGTAAAGGTTGCATCTCCCGGAGGGTCCGGTGACCGCGGACGAACCGCCCCGCCCCGGGGAGTCGGTCTGGTCCCGCCGTCTCGAAGGCGGGCCGGAGTTCTCCCTCCCGCTGGGATGGGGCCCCGGCCAGGTGCTGGAGGCCTTCTGGCGCGACATCTTCTCCAGGACGCCCCCCGGCGCGCGGGTGCTGGAGATCGGCTGCGGATCGGGCCAGGTCTCCCTATGGGCCGCCGAGGCCGGCCGGAGGCTGGCGATCACCGCCACCGACGTGGTCGACGCGCCCGGGGCGGGCCGCGCCCACCCGGACGTGACCTTCGTGGGCGGCGCGCCGGCGGAGGCCCTGCCCCTGCCGGAGGCGGCCTTCGACCTGGCAGTCTCGAACTTCGCCCTCGAATACTCGGACCTGGAGCGCGCCCTGCCCGAGCTCGCCCGCGTCATGCGCCCGGGCGGACGCGGCGCCCTGGTGCTGCACAGCGCCGCCAGCACCATCACCGGAACCAGCCGGCTGATGATCGAGGTGGACGCCTTCCTGGAGCGCCACGACGTTCCCGGCCAGGTGCGCCGCGCCGCGGCCCTCAGGCCCGACCACCTCACCCGCCGCAAGCTGCTGAAGCAGGTGGCGAAGCTCCGCGCCGAGGCGCCGGCCGCGGTGAACCCGCAGTTCACCGGCCTGGACTATTTCGACATCGCCGAGCGGCTGCTGCAGGGCGACCGGAGCGCCCGCGAGGACCTCGACCGGCTCGAGCGCGTGCGTCCCATGCGGCTCGAGATGGCCCGCGAGCAGGCGCGCGCCGCCCTCGACGAGGCCGGCTTCGCCGAGCTGCAGCGCCGGCTGGCGGCGCTGGGCCTGGCGGTCCACCCGTCCCGGATCAGCTGCACCTACGAGTCCGGCGCGGAGGAGGAGGTGGGCTGGATCGCCCTCCTGACCCGGCGCTGATCCCGCTCAGGGCTTCAGGTGCGCGATCCGCGGCAGGACCTCGCGCGAGAGCAGCTCCAGCGAACGCTTCCAGGGGCCCGGCTCGTCCAGGAAGTCGAAGGCCAGCGCCAGCAGCACGCCGAACCCGCCGACCTGCTCGTAGAGCTGCTCGATCTTCTCGGCCACGGTGGCGGGCGAGCCGATCAGCCAGCTGGTCCGGGCCAGGTACTCGACGGTGACGTCCGAGTCCGGGACCGAGGGATCGTGCTTGAGAAACGGCAGCGCCCCGAAGGCGCGCACCACGCCCAGGCTGTATTCGCGCGTCATGCGCTCCATGGGCCCGTTCACCGCCAGCCGCCAGGCCTCCTCGTCGGTGTCGGCCACCAGCACCTCGCGGACCATGCGCCAGTCCGAGCGGCGCGCGGTGCGCCCGGCGGCCGCCGCGCCCTCGGCCACGGCCTCGAAGTGGCCGGCCAGGTACTGGGCGTTGAGGTTCAGGCTCATGGGGATGTAGCCGCGCTCGCCGGCCCAGCGCAGGGTGTCGGACTTCGGGCTGAGGCCGGCGACCCCGATCGGGGGATGGGGCGCCTGCACCGGCTTCAGGAAGGGCGCGAAGATGCCCCCGGCCATGGGTTCGGGCCGCGAGACGGTCCAGTACCGGCCCTGGTGGGTGAACGGCCGATCCTCGCTCCAAAGCCGCAGCATGATCTCCAGCGACTCGCGGGTCATCTCGCGGGTGTCGGCGGCGCTGACCCCGAACATCTTCTGATCGGTGGGGATGGAGCTGGCCGCGATCCCGAGGTTCAGCCGCCCGCCCGAGAGGTGGTCCAGCATCACCGTGCGGCTGGCCAGCTCGGCGGGATGGTGGAACGGCAGCAGGAAGCCGCCCGGGCCCAGGCGGATGCTGGAGGTCTCGGCGAAGGCGCGGGCCAGGAGCAGGTCCGGCGAGGGATTGGGCTCCCAGGCGACGGTGTGGTGCTCGCCGACCCAGGCCTCCTTGTAGCCGAGCTGGTCCAGCAGCCGGATCACCTCGAGGTTCCATTCGAACCCGGCCTTCAGGTCCCGCTCCGGCGGGTGGGCGGGCATGGCGAACAGGCCGAGCTCCATGGGCGTCTCCTCGGAATCTTATCTGTCGCCGCTACAATCACCGGCCGGCGGCGCCGTTCAATGGCTTTCCCGATGCGCGCCCGGCCAAACGGAGACGGTTTCGCCAAGCGGCGCCCTGGTCCAGACTGGGCGCCAACGCCGCGCGCAGGACGCGGCGGGCGTGACAGGAGGAGACGGATGAGGCCGAAGGTGTCGATCGAGGACCGGGTCGAGGTGCAGGACCTGATCGCCCGCTACGCCTGGGCGCTCGATACCGGCGACGTGGAGGGCTACCTCGACTGCTTCGCCGAGGACGGCTGGATCGAGCACCATCCGCCCGGCCGCTGCGAGGGCCGCGAGGCGATCCGCGAGCTCACCAACTTCCTCTGGTACGAGCACCCCAACAACTACCTCGGCCGCCAGCACCGGATGAGCCAGGTCCTGATGACGCCCGAAGGCGACGGCGTGCGCGTGAAGGCCTTCTGGTCGATCCTGCAGCACGACGTCTTCACCCAGGAGAACTTCGTCTTCGGCCTGGGGACGTGGGACGCGCTGGCGGTGCGCGAGGCCGACGGCGAATGGCGGCTGAAGACCCTGTTCGTGGACATCTGGCGCGGCTCCAACGTCCCCTGGGTCGGGGAGGCCCGCGCCTGGACCAAGCGGGCTCAGCCGGTCGAGGTCTGAGAGCCGGCCCCCTGCCACCCGCCGCCCAGAGCGAGGAACAGCGCGATCTGATCGGCGGACAGCTGCGCCTGGGCCTGGGCCAGGGCGGTGTCTGCGTCCGCCAGGGTGCGGTCCGCGTCCAGCACGTCGATGAAGCTCACCAGGCCCGAGCGGAAACGCGCGTGCGCCAGCCTGGAGGCGGTGGCGGCCTGGTCGCGCGCGCCCGTCAGGGCGGAGACGCGGTCCAGCTGGCCGGCGTAGGCGGCGAGCGCCGTCTCGGTCTCCTGCAGGGCGGTCAGCCAGGTCCCGTCGAAGGCGGCCAGGTCGGCGGCGGCGGCGGCCCTGGCCTGGGCGATGCGCGCCTTGGCGGCCAGGATATTGGGGAAGGTCCACTGGATCAGCGGCCCGACCGAGAAGCGGAAGGCGTTGGAGCGGCCGAGTCCGCCGAAGGAGGCCGCCGTGGAGCCGGCCGAGGCGCCCAGGGTGACGCTGGGATAGAGGTCCGCGGTGGCGACGCCGATGCGCGCGGTGGAGGCGGCCAGGGTCCGCTCGGCCTCGCGCACGTCCGGGCGGCGGGCCAGGAGGGCGGCCCCGTCGCCGACCGGGATCGGCTGGCGCAGCACCGGCGGGGTCCGGCAGGCCTCGGCCGCGGGAGAGACCTCCGCCGGCGGGCGGCCCGTGAGCACGGCCAGGCGGTAGAGCGCGCCCTTGCGCTGGGCCTGGAGCTGCGGAATCTGGGCGCGGGTCTGGTCCAGCAGGGAGCCGGCCCGGGCGACGTCGAGCGCGGTGCCGCGGCCGGCCTTCAGCAGGCCCTGGGTGAGGTCGTAGCTCTGCTGCTGCAGCTCCAGCGCGCGGCGCGCCACGTCCAGCTGCTGGCCGTAGGCGCAGGCGTCGGCATAGGCGCGGGTGGTGTCGGCGACGACCGTCACGCGCGCCAGGTCGTAGGCGGCCTGCACCGCCCCGAGGTCGGCGCGGGAGGCCTCGATCCCCCGCCGCAGCCGGCCGAACAGGTCGAGCTCGTAGGAGACGTCCAGGCCCGCGTCGAAGGTGGTCCTGTCCGGCTGGCGCGCGCCCAGCCCCAGCGTGGCGGCCGAGTCCCGGCCGCGCGAGACCGCGCCGGAGAGCGTGGTCTGGGGCGTCAGCGAAGAGCGCGTCTCCCGCAGGGCCGCGCGCGCCTGGGCCAGGTGGGCGGCCGCCTGGCGCAGGTCGGTATTGGCCTTCAGCGCCTCGGCGATGAGCCCGTCCAGCGCCGGGTCCTGGTAGAGCCGCCACCAGTCGCCCGGCGGCGGGGCGGGCGACACGGCGGGCGAGGCCGCGCCCAGGAAGGCCCCCTGGCCGGGGGCCCGGGGCTCTGGCGAGACGTAGCGCGGGCCGACCGCGCAGCCCGCCAGGGCCAGGGCCGCCGCGCCGGCCGCGAGGATGCGCAGGCGCCTCACGCCGGCCCCCCCTCTTCGGCGTCGAGCGGATCGTGGGGGGTGCCGCCGCCGGTTGTCGGATAGGCCCGCTCCTTGGGCGGGGGCTTGGGCAGGCGGTCGGCGATCGCGCGGCAGACCACGTAGAACACCGGCGTGAACACCAGGCCGAAGAAGGTCACCCCGATCATGCCGAAGAACACGGCGGTGCCCAGCGCCTGGCGCATCTCGTGGCCGGAGCCCGAGGCGATCACCAGCGGGAACACCCCGAAGATGAAGGCGAAGGAGGTCATCAGGATCGGGCGCAGGCGCGTGCGCGCGGCGGCCACCGCGGCCTCGAACCGGCTCATGCCCTCGTCCTGCTCGTACTGGCGGGCGAACTCCACGATCAGGATGGCGTTCTTGGCCGCCAGGGCCACCAGCACCACCAGCCCGACCTGGGTCAGGATGTTGTTGTCCATGTGCCTGAGGTTCACGCCCAGGATGGCGGCCAGCAGGCACATGGGCACGATCAGGATCACCGCCAGCGGCAGGGTGAAGGCCTCGTACTGGGCCGCCAGCACCAGGAAGACGAACACCACCGCCAGGACGAAGACGAAGGCGCCGGTGTTGCCCGCCAGCTTCTGCTGGTAGGCGATGTCGGTCCACTCGAAGCTCATCCCCTGCGGCAGGCGCTCGGCGGCCAGCTTCTCCATCGCCTGCAGCGCCTGGCCCGAGGAATAGCCGGGGGCCGGCTGGCCGCGGATGTCGGCGCTCGGGAACAGGTTGTAGCGGACCACGCGGGTGGGCCCGGACTCCTCCTTGACCGTCACCAGCGAGCCCAGCGGCACCATGGCGCCGGAGGTGGAGCGGACCTTCAGGTTCAGGATGTCGGGCCGCTGGTTGCGGAAGGCCGACGCCGCCTGGGCGACCACCTGGTAGGTGCGGCCGAACAGGTTGAAGTCGTTCACGTACAGCGAGCCGAGATAGATGTTCATGGCGCTGTAGACGTCGGACGGGTTCACCCCGAGCACCTGGGCCTTGTCGCGGTCGACCACCGCCTCCAGGCGCGGGGCGGCGGTGTTGAACTGGGCGAAGGCGCCGGACACCTCCGGCAGGCTGCGGCTCGCCTGCGTCAGGTCGTTGGCCGCCTCCTCCAGGGCCTTGTAGTCGGCGCCCGTGCGGTCCTCGATCATCAGGCGCCAGCCGCCGCCGTTGCCCATGCCGCGCACCGTCGGCGGGGAGATCACGATCGAGCTGGCGCCCTGGATGGCCTGCAGCTTCTCGCCGAGGGTCTGGCTGAGCGACTCCACCGTCAGCTTGTGCTTGGAGCGGTAGGCCGCGTCCCGCAGCTTCACGAACAGGGCGCCGGAGTTGGACTCCTGCGAGGAGCTGGCGGCGTTGTAGCCGGAGAAGGCGAGCGCCTCCTCGATGCCGTCCACGCCCGTGGCGATCTTCATCGCCTTCTGCATGATCTCGTCCGTCCGCTGGGCGGAGGAGCCCGGCGGCAGGGTGATGACGCCGATCAGGGCGCCCTGGTCCTGATCGGGGATGAAGCCGCTCGGCGTCGACAGGAAGCGCCAGCCGGTGAAGGCCAGCAGCGCCGCATAGATCGCCAGCATCATGCCCGTGCGCCGCACCGTGCGGCCGGTCAGGCCGCCGTAGCGATCGCTCACCCAGTCGAAGCCGCGGTTGAAGCGGGCGGCGAAGGCCGCCAGCGGCCGCATCCAGGCGGGCCCGTGCTCGTGCGTGGCGTGGGGCTTCAGCAGCAGGGCCGCCAGCGCCGGCGTCAGGGTCAGGGAGGTCAGCAGGGAGATCACCGCCGCCGCCGAGATGGTGACCGCGAACTGCCGGTAGAACTGGCCGGGGATGCCCGAGACGAAGGCCGTGGGCACGAACACCGACATCAGCACCAGGCCGATGGCGACCAGGGCGCCGGACACCTCGTCCATGGTGCGCGTGGCCGCCTCGCGCGGGGTCATGCCCGCCCGTATGTTCCGCTCCACGTTCTCCACCACCACGATGGCGTCGTCGACGACGATGCCGACCGCCAGCACCAGGGCGAACATGGTCAGGGAGTTCAGGGTGTAGCCGAGGGCCGCCAGCACGGCGAAGGAGCCGACCAGGGCCACCGGGATGGCCACGATGGGGATGATCGCCGCCCGCCAGGTCTGCAGGAACACCACGATCACCAGGACCACCAGGACCATGGCCTCGAGCAGGGTCTTCTGCACCTCGTGGATCGAGGCGGAGACGAACTCGGTGGGGTTGTAGGGGATGGTGTAGTCGACGCCCGGCGGGAACTCCGGCCGCATGGCCTCCAGCTCGCGCATGGCCCGCGAGGCCGCGTCCAGCTCGTTGGCGCCCGGCAGCGGGATGATCGCCATGCCCACAGCCGGCTTGTCGCCCGAGAAGGCGCGCGTGCCGTAGTCCTGGCGCGTGAGCTCGACGCTGGCGACGTCGCGCACGCGGGTGACCTGGCCGCCGGCGTCGGTCTTGACCACCACGTCCTCGAACTGGCGCGGATCGTCCAGCCGTCCCTGCACCAGGATCGGCAGCTGGAAGGCCGGCGCGGCGCCCTGGAAGGGCGGCTCGCCGAGCGAGCCGGCGGCGACCTGGACGTTCTGGCTGCGCAGCGCCGCGACGATGGCGTCCGCGGTCAGGCCCCGGGCGGCCGCGCGGTCCGGGTCGATCAGGATCCGCATGGCGTAGGCGCCGCCGCCGAACACGTTGACGTCGCCGACGCCCTCCTGGCGCAGCAGCCGGTCGCGCAGCACCGTGGCGGCCCAGTTGCCCAGGTAGTCGCGGTCGATCTGCGGGTTCTCGGACCTGAACGCCACCAGCATCAGGAAGCCGGGCGTCTGCTTGTTCACCGTCACCCCGAGGTTGCGGACCTGCTCGGGCAGGCGCGGCTCGGCGACGGCGACGCGGTTCTGGACCTGCACCTGGGCGGTGTCGAGGTTGGTCCCCTGCTTGAAGGTGATGACGATGTTGCCGGTGCCGTTCGAGACGGCGGTCGAGCTCATGTAGAGCATGTTCTCGACGCCGTTGATCTGCTGCTCCAGGGGCGCCAGCACGGTCTCCGACAGCACCTCGGCGGAGGCGCCGGGATAGCGGACGCTGACCTGGATCGACGGCGGCGAGATCTCGGGGAACTGCGAGACCGGCAAGGTCGGATAGGCGAAGGCGCCCACCAGCACGACCACCACCGCGATCACCGCGGCGAAGATCGGTCGGTCGATGAAGAAGTGGGACAGGCGCATGGCGGCCGGGCCTCAGCGCCCGCCGACCGGGGTGGCCGAGCCGGCGGGCGGCAGGACCACCGTCGGCAGGCCCTGGTCCACGTCCTCGTGGCGGATGCGGTCGAGCTTGGCCTTCACCTTCTGCCCCGGGCGGGCGCGCTGCTGGCCGTCGATGATCACCAGGTCCTGCGGCTTCAGGCCCGAGCGGATCACCCGCAGCCCGCCGCTGAGCGGACCGAGCTCCACCACCCGCACGTCCACCGCGCCGTCCGGCGCGGCGACATAGACGATGCGCTTGGCCCCCTGGGTCGCCACGGCGGTGTCGGGGATCAGCATGCCCTGGTAGGGCTTGGCGTCGGCCAGCTGCATGTGGCCGAACATGCCGGGCGTGAGGAAGCCCGACGGATTGGCGACCACCGCGTGGCCGCGGATGGCCCCGGTGCCCGGCTCGATGGCGTTGTCGATGAAGTCCAGCTTGCCGCGCCAGCGGTAGTCCGGCTCGTCCTCCAGCCGGATGCGCACGGGCGTGCCCAGGGCGTGCGCCCCGCCCTGCCGCTGGTGCTTGAGGAACAGGGCCTCGGAGCCCTGGAACACGAACCGGATCGGGTCGACCGAGACGATGGTGGTCAGCACCGTGCTGTCGGCCACGACGGCGTTGCCGACGTCGACCCGGCGGTAGGAGACCCGCCCGGAGATCGGGGCGGTGATGCGGGTGAAGCCCACGTTCAGGGCCTGGGCCCGCACGTTGGCCTGGGCGGCGGCCACGTCGGCGGCGGCGGTGCGCACGGCCGCCTGCTGGGCCTCGTACTCCTCCTTGCTGACCGCCTGGATGCCCAGCAGCTCCTTGCGGCGGGCCAGCTCGGTGCGGGCGTTGGCCAGGGTGGCTTCGGCGCGCGCCTGCTGCGCCTCGGCCTGCTGCAGGGCCGCCTCGGTCGGGCGCGGGTCGATGGTGAACAGCTCCTGGCCGCGGCGGACCATCTGGCCGTCCTTGAAGTGCACGCCCACCAGGTAGCCGGACACGCGCGGGCGCACCTCGACGGTGTTCACCGCCTGGAACTGGCCGACATAGTCGTCCCAGTCCACCACCTGCTCGACCAGGGGGTGGGCGACGGTCACCGCCGGCGCAGGCGTCGCCGCAGCCTTTGGCCGGCCTTGGCAGGCGCTCAGGGCGAGGGCGCCGGCCAGCACCGCCGCCGCGCCGAAGAAGGGGTTTCGCATCCGCTACGTCCCGCACGCGGCCCCGCGACTCGGACCGCCTATCCCGATGAAGACGGCGCCCTTCAATCCTTGCGTGCAGCGCTTGTCAACGCCTGCTGACTTTATTGCGCCATTGTGTCAAATGCCGCCCGTGACCTGTCCAGGCTCCGCACAGCCCCGCAACGCCGCACGCACGCGCGCCCGCATCCTCGCCGCCGCCGGCGAGCGTTTCGCGCGGGACGGCTACGAGCAGGTGGGCGTGCGCGACATCGCCGCCGACGCCGGCGTCGACGCCGCCCTGGTGTGCCGCTACTTCGGCTCCAAGGAGGACCTGTTCGCCCAGGTGGTGGCCGGCGCGGGCCGCGACCCGATGCAGATCCTGGACGGCCCCCGCGCGGGCTTCGGCGAGCGGGCCGCGCGGGCCCTGCTGCGGCCCACGGGCGACGCCGCCGACCAGGGCATGGCCTTCATCAACCTGGCGATCCGGTCGGCCGCCTCCCCGACCGCGCGCCGGCTGGTGCGCCAGCGCCTGGACGAGCTGTTCGTGACCCCGTTCGCCGCCTGGGTCGGGGGCGAGGACGGCCGCGCGCGGGCGCGCCTGGCCGCCTCGGTGCTGATGGGCGCGGCGGTGGTGCGCGGCGTCCTCAGCGACGCCGCCGAACCGGAAGCCGAGCGCGAGGACGCCACCCGGCGCCTCGCCGCCCTGCTGCAGTCGATCGTCGACGGTTCCTGAGCCCTACCCCCAGGGGTTGACCATCACCTTGCACTGGTGGGTCCGGTGCTTGAGCGCCTCGAACGCGTCCGGCAGGGCCGTCAGGCTCACATGGTCGGTGATCATGGCCTCCGGCGTGGTGACCCCCGCGTCCAGCACGTCGAGCGTGGTCTCGAAGTCCCTCACCTCGTAGAAGGCCGAGGGCTGGATCCGGACCTCCTTGCTGACCAGGGTGAAGGGCTGAAAGTGGTCGGGCTGGGTGCACAGGCCCACCACCACCACCGTGCCCCGCGGGGCGCAGTGCTCGACGCAGCGCTCGATCAGCCCCGGCATGCCGACGCACTCGAACACCACCTCGGGCGGGCCGCCGAGGGCGCGGTTCACCTCGCCCACCGGATCGTCGGAGGGGGCGACGAAGGCGCTGGCGCCCATCTGCATGGCGAGCTCCGCCCGGCGCGTCGAGGAGGCCGTGCAGGCGATCCTGCCCGCCCCCATGCGGCGCGCCCAGAACACGGTCGCCAGGCCGATCGGCCCGGCGCCCACCACCAGCACGCGCGCCCCTGAACGCAGGCCCGACAGGTTGACCCCGTGCAGGGCCACCGCGAGCGGCTCCACCAGGGCGCCGTCCTCCAGCGACACGCCCGCCGGCATGCGCACCACCTGGTGCTGGGCGACCTTGGAATATTCGCCGTAACCGCCGCCGCCGACCACCATGCCGCGCTCGCACCAGGCCCGGAACCCGGTCCGGCACGGGCCGCATTCGCCGCAGCTCTCCAGCGGGAAGGCCGCGAGCCGGTCGCCGACCTTCAGGTGCTGCACGTCGCGGCCGACCTCGACCACCTCGCCGGCGTACTCGTGCCCCAGCACCACCCCGGGCGGCACGCCGAACACCGCGTCCTCTGTGATGTGCAGGTCCGAGCCGCAGATGCCGCAGCGGCCCACCTTGACGATGACGTCCAGCGGCCCAGGCGTGGGGTCCGGCAGGGACTCGACGACCAGCGGCTGGTGCAGGGCCTTGAACACGGCGGCTTTCATGCGGGCTCCTCCCGAGAGCGCGGCTTGTCTTGCCCCACCATACAGAAGCCCGAGGCGCGGACGCGAGAGGATTTGCCGCACGCCGGCTGGACCGCCCCGCCCGGCCCGGTCAGGATCGTCCAAAAGCCATGGAGGGGACGCGCCGATGAAGGTCGCCGAACTGTTCAGCGTGGAAGGCCGCTGCGCCCTGGTGACGGGCGGCGCGAGCGGGCTCGGGCTCGGCTTCGTGGAGGCCCTGGCGGAGAACGGGGCGCGGGTGACCATGCTCGACGTCTCCGCCGAGCGGGTCGCGCAGGAGACCGCGCGCCTGACGGGCCTGGGCCGGGACGTGCGGGGCGAGGTGGTCGACGTCACCGATCACGCGGCCCTGGACCGGGCGGTCGACGCGGCGGCCGCGGCCTACGGGCGGCTCGACATCGTGTTCGCCAACGCCGGGATCGACCCTGGCCCCGGCTTCATCACCGGCTGGACCGGCGGCGGGCGCGCGCGCAATCCGCAAGGGGCGCTGGAGGCCTATTCGGACGAGCGCTGGGAGCGGGTCATCGACATCAACCTGAACGGGGTGTTCGCCACTCTGCGCGCGGCGGCGCGCCACATGAAGCCCCGGCGCTACGGCAGGATCATCGTCACCACCTCCCTGGCCTCCATGATCAACGAGGCCGGGATCGGCGCCGCCTACATGGCCTCCAAGGCCGGCGCGGCGCACCTGATGCGCAACGCCGCGCTCGAGCTGGCGGCCTACGACATCACCGTCAACGCCATCGCGCCGGGGTTCTTCGTGACCAACATCGGCGGCGGGCACGCGCACGACGAGGCCGTCCAGGAGACCATGGCCAGGGCCGTGCCCATGCACCGGGTCGGCTTCCCCGAGGACATGAAGGGCCTGGCCCTGTTCCTCGCCTCCCCCGCCTCGGCCTACGTCACCGGCGCGGAGATCCCGATCGACGGCGGCCTGAAGCTCGGGACGGCCGACTGACGCCGGGCCGCCGCGGCCCGGACGAACCGTCACAGACGCGCCCTATGGGACGGCGCGGGGTCCAGGAACCCCGCGGCCCCGCGCGGCCTTACCGCCGGGAGCCGGAGCGAGGGGAGCCCTGTGCACGACGGCGGATGGACGTCCACCCAGACGGCCCTGCGGCCCGGGCCGGCGGGCCCGGTCCACCTGGTGGACGCCACCATGCTCTATGCGCCCCGGAGCGGCGGGGTGAAGCGCTACCTCATGGCCAAGCGCCGCTGGCTGAGCGGCCGGCCTGGCCTGATGCACACCCTGGTCGCGCCCGCCTCGCGCCCGCACGGCGCCCCCGGCGGGATCATCGGCCTGCGCGCCCCGCCCATCCCGTTCGGCGACGGCTACCGCTGCCCGACCAACCTCGGCAAATGGACCCGCGCGATCGCAGCCCTCCGTCCGGACCTGATCGAGGCGGGCGATCCCTGCGTGCCGGGCCACGCCGCCCTGGACGCGGGCCGGGCGACCGGCGCGGCCGTGGTCGGCTTCTGCCACAGCGACCCGGCGGCCCTGGCGGCCCTGCACTTCGGCGAATGGGCCGCCCTGCCCGCCCGCAGGCGCTGGGCCCGCTTCTATGCGCGCTTCGACCTGGTGGTGGCCCCGAGCCTCCACATCGCCGGGCGTCTGGCCGACGCCGGCGTGGAGCGCGTGAGGCTGCAGCCCCTGGGCGTGGACCTGGAGGCGTTCCATCCGGCCCGCGCCGACCGGGCGGGCCTGCGCCGGCGGCTCGGACTGCCCCCCGAGGCCCGGCTGCTGGTGTTCGCCGGGCGCCCGGCCCGCGAGAAGAACCTGGAGGCGCTGACCGGGGCGGTGGAGGCGCTGGGGGACCGCTACCGGCTGCTGCTGGTCGGGGCCGGCCGCGACATCCGGCCCGGCGGGCGGGTGATCTGCCTGGACTACGAGCGCGACCCGCGGCGGCTGGCGCGCCTGCTGGCCAGCTGCGACGCCTTCGTCCACGCCAACGACCAGGAGCCGTTCGGCCTGGTGGTGCTGGAGGCCCTGGCCGCGGGCCTGCCGGTGGCCGGCCCCGGGCAGGGCGGCGTCGCCGAGCTGATCGACGAAACCGTCGGCCAGCGCGCCGCCTCGGCGACCGCGGCCGGCCTGGCGGAGGCGGTGGAGGCGCTGTTCTCGCGCGACCTGCAGGCGCTGTCCCGGGCCGCGCGCGACCGCGCCGTCCGGCGTCACGGCTGGGCGCGGACCTTCGAGGGCCTGGCGGCGATCTACGGCGAGCTGCTCGGGCGGGCGCTGTGCGGCCCCGAGGCGCGGGCCCCTGCCGTGGTCCAGACGGCGGTCCCGGGAGGCTGACCTGCCGCCGCCGGAGCCGGTCCGGGCGAAGGCGGCTCAGGCCTTCAAGGTGACGTAGAGCTCCCGCTCGAGCAGCCACTGGCCGTGGCGTTCGCGCCAGGCGGCCATGTAGACGCCGCTCATCTCCACCCCGCCCTTCCAGCTCCCCGACCAGCGCCCGGTCTCGGCGGCGCGGGCGCCGTCCGCGGCGAGCTCGACCGCGTCGGTGGTGCGCACATAGGTGATGAAGGCCGGATCGGAGAACTGCGCGGCGAACGCCGCGACGACCGCGTCCGCCCCCTGGACCAGGGCTCCGTCGCCGGCGATCAGCAGCATGTCGTCGGTCAGATGCGGACGCAGCCGCGCCGCATCGCGCGCGGCGATCAGGCGGTTGGTGAGCTTGCGCTTGGCGCGGATCGCGACGTCGGGGCCTGGCATGGTCGGAGCCTGTGCCGGATTTCGGCATCCAAGCGCAACGGCCGCCGTGTCCGGGCGGGGAAGGAGTGACCCGCCCCGGGCGCCGGACGGATCAGGGCGCCCGCAGGATCTTCTCCATCGCCTTGCCCCTGGCGAGCTCGTCGACCAGCTTGTCCAGGCAGCGGATCTCGCGCATCAGCGGCTCGGCGACGTCCTCGACGCGCACGCCGCAGACCACGCCCTTGATCTGGGCGCGCGCGGGATTGAGGCGGGGCGCCTCGGCGAAGAAGGTCCTGAAGTCCGACCTCTTCTGGAGCTGGGCGGCGAGCTCCTCGGGGCCGAAGCCGGTGAGCCAGCAGATGATCTCGTCGACCTCGGCCCTGGTGCGGCCCTTCCGCTCGGCCTTGGCGACGTAGTGCGGATAGACGCTGGCGACGCTGGTCGAGTAGATCCGGTGCTCGGTCATGGCGCTCCGATCCGCGCGGGCCTGCAAGGTCCTGGATACGATATCTATTCGCCGGGGGGCTCGGAAGGTCCGCGCCGTGGAGCGGAGCCAAGGATCCCATTCCGCCCCTTGGCAGACCTGCGACGGGTCGGCTGACGAGCGACCCGTCAAGTGTGTCAGAGTTCGATCTGCTCCGACAACTCGAGCGCGTCATCGACCTCGATGCCGAGATAACGGACCGCGCTCTGAAGCTTGCGATGGCCCAGCAGCAGCTGGCAGGCACGCAGATTGCCGGTCTTCTTTTAGACCAGGGCCACTTGGACCTTCGTAGACTGTGTGCGCCGTACGCAGCCGGCTCCAGGTCTATCATTCGCACCCACTTGTGGACCAAACGCGCGTACTGCCGAGCGCCAGTGGGCCGGCCCGAAAGCCATATGCGTGCACGACAGTGGCTTGGCCAATCGGCGGTCGTTGCTGTTAGCTATGGGGGACAAGAAAAGCGGGGCGCGCAGTCCCGACTGGGAGAGGACCATGGGCATGCAATCGCGCCTGCTTCGCCTTTCATGGCTCGTGGCGGCGGCGCTCATGCTCGGCACGCCGGCTGCAGCCGGCGCTCAGGAAGACCACGCGCACATGAAGACGCCCGCGCCCGCGGCGGCGTCTTCGGCGGTCGGCCAATCGCGCTGGTCCGATCCTGCGTCCTGGCCTGACAGGAAGGTCCCGCGCGAAGGCGACGCGGTGACCATCGGCCAGGACCAGAACCTCGTCCTCGACGTCAGCCCGCCCGCGCTGCGCAGCCTGACCATCAAGGGCAAGCTCAGCTTCTCGGACTCCAGGGATCTCGAGCTCAAGACCGAGTGGATCTACCTGGCCGGCGGCGAGCTCGACATCGGCAGCGAGGCTCATCCCCATACCCGCAAGGCGACCATCACCCTGACCGACAACGTCAAGGACGAGAACGTCAACACCATGGGTGACCGGGGCATCATGCTCCTGAAGGGGACCCTTAGCCTGCACGGCGACCGCAAGAACTCGTGGACCAAGCTCTCGGCGACGGCCAAGGCCGGCGCCACCAGGATCCAGGTCCTCGACGCCAGCGGCTGGCGCAAGGGCGACGTGATCGTCCTGGCCTCGACCGACTACAATCCCCGGCAGGCCGAGGAACGCACGATCACCGCGATC
>Ga0164243_10005946_pt1 | contig 18556 bp, 21 predicted proteins | sample OricompcompostOP_FD_108781 | JGI IMG/M metagenome (GOLD analysis project Ga0164243, IMG submission 108781) | Organic Plus compost microbial communities from Emeryville, California, USA - Original compost - Organic plus compost (OP) | ecosystem: Engineered > Solid waste > Mixed feedstock >... | reverse complement strand
TTTCGTCATGCCAGCGAAAGCTGGCATCTCGGGCCTTTGCGCGCCGTCGCTTGAGACCCCAGCTTTCGCTGGGGTGACGAAAACCGTCAATCCACCGCGCGTTTGCAAACGATATAATTGCCATCGCCTGGGGCGAGATCCCACCCCCTGACCCCCTCCCCTGAAGGGGAGGGGGATATCCCAATTCAGCGCAAGCGGATGGGGAGGTAGATCGGCGGGCTGCCGCGTTTCTTCACCTGGAGCAGCACTGCGGAGCGGTTGGAGGATTTCGCTTCCCGCACCGCCGCCTCGAACTCCGCGACCGAGGAGATGGCGTTGTAATTGACGGACATCACGATGTCCCCGCGCTGGATCGCCTTCGCGGCAGCGTCGCCATTGGGATCGACCGCCACCACGACCACACCCTTGATGTCGCGCCCCACGCCGAGCTGGCCGGCGATCTGCGGGGTCAGGTCGATCACCTGCACCCCCAGCGCATCCTCGAGCACGCCGTTCTGGCTCGGCGGCGAGCTGTCGTCCCCGGGCTGGGCGTCGGGGTCGAAGGTGCGGTCGGCCAGCTCCTCCTCGCTCGGGCGGTTGCCGACGACGACGTTGATCGTCAGCCGCTTGCCCTTGCGGATCACGCTGAGCGGAACCCGGGTGCCCGGGGCGATATTGGCGACGAGATAGGACAGGGTCTGGTCCGGCGTCACGTCCTTGCCGTCCACCGCGACCACGATGTCGCCTGCCTGGAGGCCGGCCTTCTCCGCCGGCTCGCCGGGTTCGACCGCCTGGATGAATTCGCCGTGATTGCTTTCGAGGCCCAGCGAGGCGGCGAGGTCTTCCGTCACCGGCTGGATGCGCACGCCGAGATAGCCGCGCTCGATCGCCTCGCCCTTCATCAGCTTCTGCACGATCGGCGCGGCGGTTTCCGCCGGGATCGCGAAGCCGATGCCCACGCTGCCGCCCGAGGGGGAGAAGATCGCGTTGTTGATGCCGATCACCTCGCCCTGCATGTCGAACAGCGGGCCGCCCGAATTGCCGCGATTGATCGAGGCGTCGGTCTGGATGTAGCGGTCATAGGCGCCGCCAGATCCGGTATTGCGATAGACCGCCGAGATGATCCCCGCGGTCACCGTGCCGCCCAGGCCGAAGGGCTGGCCGATCGCGATCACCCAGTCCCCCACCCGCGACTGACGCGAATCGCCGAACTTGACGAAGGGGAACGCCTTGGCCCGCTCGATCTTGAGCACCGCGAGGTCGGACGCGGTGTCGCGCCCGACCAGCTTGGCCGGATATTCGGTACCGTCGGTGAGGGTGACGGTGATCTCCTCCACCTGGCCCTGGCCGTCGGCGGTGATCACGTGGTTATTGGTCACCACATAGCCGTCGGCCGAGATCAGGAAGCCCGAGCCGAGCGACTGCGCCTCGCGCGTCTGCGGCTGGCCGCCGCGCTGGCCGAACAGGTCGGCGAAAGGCGTGCCGGCGAAGGGGTTCGCGCTCACCCGGATGCGCTGGCGGGTGGAGATGTTGACCACGGCGGGCTGCAGCTGGGCGGTCAGGTCCGCGAAGCTGGCCGGCGCGCCTGCCTGGGGCACCACGCGGCGTATCTGGCTTTCGTCGTTCTGGGCGACCTGCGCGCCCGCGGGATGGCCGGTCGCCAGCGATATCGCGGCGCCGCCGATCAGAAGTGCGGATGAAATCCCATAAGCGTATCGCACTGGCTTCACGTCCTCTTGTTCCTCTCGTCTGGGGCGCAATCGCGCTGTCCCGATCCCACTGTCCAAATCCCGCTGCCTTCATGGCCCCGCGGCCTGAACGGGGATTGAATGATATCCGCAGTCCCGCCCGATCAGCGGCGCCCCCGGAACTGCTTGAGATATTCGTTGTCCGGCGAAAGGATGATCGAGCTGGTCGAATCCTTCGAGCCGAACGTCGTGTCGTAGCTCTGCATCGCGCGGTAGAAATCGTAGAATTCCGGATCCTTGCCGAAGCTCTGGGCATAGATCTTCGCGGCTTGGGCATCGGCTTCGGCGCGGATGATCTGCGCTTCCTTGAGGCCCTGGGCCTTGATCGTGGCCGCTTCCTGCTCGCGCGCGGTCTGCATGCGGGTGAAGGCCGATTCGAGCGGGGTGCCGTCGGGCAGGTCGGCCCGCTTGATCCGCACGTCGATCACCTGCGCGCCGTATTCACGCGCTTCCTTGTCGAGCAGCGTGCGGATGTTGTGCATCGTGGTGCCCCGCTCCGCCGTGAGCAGCGAGGCGAAGCTGCGGCGGCCCAGCTCCTGCCGCAGGACGGAGCTGAGGATCGGCGAGAGCTGCGCCTCGACATTCTCCACCGTGCCCACGCTGCGGACCATCCGGATCGGATCGACGATGCGATAGCGGGCGAAGGCGTCCACGTTCAGCCGCAGCTGGTCGGTCGACAGCACCTGCTGGGGCTGCATGTCGAGATCGCGCACGCGCTTGTCCACGCGCTGCAGCCGTTCGAGGAACGGGATGCGCCAATGCACCCCGGCCCCGGTCTGCCCGAAGCCGGCCCTGGGGTTGTAGGGATTGAACACCCGGATCGGATCGCCGGTGAAGATCACCACCGCCTGTTCCGATTCGGGCACCACCACCGCGCTCGACAGCACGCCCACCACCACGACGGCGAAGGCACTGATCGCCAGCTTGTATTTCCGCCACACGCTTTCCATCGCCTATTGCCCCTCCGCCTTGGGCTGCGTCCGCCGGACTTCGGGCAGCGGGAGGTAGGGCGTCACGCCGTTGGCTTCGATGATCGTCTTGTCCGTCTTGCTCAGGATGCGTTCCATCGTCTCGTAATACATGCGCCGGCGGGTGACGTCGGGGGCCAGCCGGTACTGCTCGTAGACCTTGTCGAAGGCGGCGGCGCTGCCCTGCGCCTGGGCGAGCACCTGCTGCGCGGCGGCTTCCGCCTGGTTGCGGTAGGTTTCCGCTTCCTGCTGCGCGGCGGAGACGTTCTTGAACGCTTCCTCCACCTGGCTCGGCGGATCGGTCTTGCGGATCTCCACGCCCTGGATGGACACGCCCGAACGGTAGTAATCCAGCATCTCCTGCATCCGGTCGCGCACGCGGGCCTCGATATCCGCGCGGCCGGCGCCCGACAGCACGCGGTCGAGCGTCTCTTCCGCCACCGAGGCGCGCATCGCGGCTTCCGCCACTTCGCGGATCGTGTTCTCGGGCTGGGCCAGCTGGAAGCGGTATTGCTTCAGGTCCTTGATGCTCCAGCGGACCAGGTAGGAGAGGTCGACCAGGTTCTGGTCGCCGGTGAGCATCAGCTTCTCCGCTTCCCCTTCGGGAATCTGGAAGATGCGGATCTCCGAAACCTGCTCCACGTCCACTTTCTGCACCGGCCAGGGCAGGGTGAGCGAGATGCCCGAATTGATCGTATGCGAATATTTGCCGAAAGTGGTGACGATGCCCTGCTCCTTCGGGCCGAGCTGGTGGAGCATCGAGAAGGCCAGCCACAGGCAGACCACCCCGGAGATGATCAGCGGCACCCAGCTCTTGCCGTCCGCCCGGCGGGGCAGGCGGAAATTGGGGCCGCCGGGGCCGCCCGGCCCGCCGGTGCGCCGCCGCGGGCCTTCGGGCCCGCGCGTCTTGAAGATATCCTCTATGCTGGCGGAGCGGCGCGGGGGGGAACCGTCTTCCCCGCCGCCCGGAAGCCAGGGATTGCGCGGGCCGCGCGGCTTGCTCTCCGGCTTGCCGCCGGGCGCGCCCTTGCCCTGGGAGGCGTCCGGCCCGCCAGGCGCACCCTGGCCTTCCTCCTGCCCGCCTTCATCGCCGCGGGGGGCGTTACCCCACGGGCTGCGCTTGCCGGCCATGGCCAGCGCGATACGATCGATCCATCCGCCCAAGCGTTCCATGCCCCCACTTATAGGAAGGAAATGCGTGAATAACAGGGTGCGCGGTGCAAGTTTTCCCTGCAACGTGCCGCAACCTTCGCTAGCACCCCCGCCATGAGCGAAGAAGAAAGACTCAAGGCGCGGCTTCCCGCCCAGGCGCTCGAGCGGCTGCAATCGCTGCGCCTGGCCGACGGCGTAGCCACGCTGGTCTTCGATGCGGGCGGGCTCGGCGGCCTTGCGCGCGAGCGGATGGAGATCGCCGTGCGCGACACGCTGCGCGATGCGGAAGGCGTGTCGGAAGTGCGCGTGGCGCTGATGGCGGACCGGGCCGTGCCCGAGAAGCCTTCGCGGCGGATCGTGGCGATCGGATCGGGCAAGGGCGGCGTCGGCAAGTCCACCCTCGCCGCCAATCTCGCCGTCGCGCTGGCGCGGGAAGGGCGCAAGGTCGGGATCGTCGATGCCGACATCTACGGCCCTTCGCAGCCCACCCTGCTCGCCACTGAGGAGGATCGCCCGCGCGCGGAAGGCAACCGGCTGGTGCCGGTGCGCAGCAAGTCCGGCGTGCCGATGCTCTCGATGGGGCATCTGGTGGAGAAGGGCCGGGCGATCGCTTGGCGCGGGCCGATGGCGGGCAATGCGCTGGCCCAGCTGATCGAGGCCGACTGGGGCGACGCCGACACGCTGCTGGTGGACCTGCCGCCGGGCACGGGCGACGTGCAGCTGACCATGCTGCAGCGGTTCCGCCCGGCGGGCGCGGTGATCGTTTCCACCCCGCAGGACCTTGCGCTGATCGACGCGACGCGGGCGATGCAGCTGTTCGAGCAATGCCAGGTGCCGATCATCGGCATGGTGGAGAACATGGCGGGCTATGCCTGCCCCCATTGCGGCGAGATCAGCGATCCCTTCGGCCAGGGCGGAGCGGAAGCGGCGGCGCAGGCCAGGGGCGTCGCCTTCCTCGGCCGCGTCCCCCTGGCGCTGGGCATCCGCATGGCGAGCGATGCGGGCGAGCCGCCGGCGGCGGGCGATGGGCCGGAAGCCGAAGCCTTTGCGGGGATCGCCCGCAAGCTGGGCGATTGGCTCGACGGCCGGGCGGGATAGCCGGCGGCCGATGCACGTCACGCGCAGAGGGATGCTGATCGGCGGCGCGGCAGGCGGCGGGCTGATCGTCGCCTGGACGCTTGCGCCGCGCTCCTTTCCTGCGCCGCTGAGCGCCGGGAAGGGGGAAGCGGCGTTCGACGCCTGGCTCAAGATCGCTTCGGACGGGGTGGTCACCGTGGCCGTGCCGCAGCTCGAGATGGGCCAGGGGATCACCACCCTGCTGCCGCAGATCGTGGCGATGGAGCTGGGCGCGGACTGGCGGCAGGTCGCGGTGGAGCCCGCACCGGTCAGCGGCGCCTATCCCAACGTGCCGCTGGCCGAACGCTGGGCGCCGCTGCGCCGCTCCCCCTTTGCCTTCCTGGCGGACGATCCCGGCGAATGGCCGGACGACTGGCTGGCCAGGCGCTGGGCGGAGGATGCGCGCTTCACCGCCACGGCGGACGGCACCTCGCTCGCCGCCTACGAGCTGCCCTGTCGCAACGCCGCCGCCGGCGCGCGCGCGATGCTGGCGATGGCCGCGGCGGAGCGATGGGGCGTGCCGTGGGAGGAGTGCGACGCGCAGGAGGGCTTCGTCGTCCATGGCAGGCGCAGGCTGAGCTTCGCGGAGCTGGCGCTGGACGCGGCGGGCTATGCGCCGCCCGATCCCCCGCCCCTGCGCCCGATGCCGCCCGCCGAAGCTCCCAGCGAGATGGGGGCGGAAGCGCCGATCTTCTTTCCCCGGCTGGACCTGCCCTCCAAGGTGGACGGCAGCTATCTCTTCGCCGGCGACGTGCGCCTGCCCGATATGGCCTATGCCGCGATCCGCCACGGGCCGCTGGACGAGGCCCGGCTGGCCGGGTTCGACAAGCAGCACGCCGCGGCTTCGCCCGGCCTGCTCAATGTCGTGCGGGGCAAGCGCTGGATCGCGGCGGTGGCCACCAGCTGGTGGGCGGCGGAGCGCGCGCTCGACAGGCTGCGCCCCCGATTCGCCCTCACCGGCGCGGTCGACAGCCTGCGGATCGAGGAAGCGCTCGAACAGGCGGTGACCAAGGGAGAGGCGGAACGGATCGCGACGCGCGGCGCCGGGGACGAGGAAATGGGCAAGCCCAGCTTCCAGGCCCGCTACGACGTGGCCGCCGCGCTCCATGCCACGATCGAGACCGCCAGCGTCACCGCCCGCTTCCAGGGCGGCACGCTGGAATTGTGGCTGGCGAGCCAGGCGCCGGAGCAGGCGCGCCGCGCGGCGGCCGAAGCGCTGCGCATCCCGGAGCGGAACGTGGTGCTCTATCCGATGCCGGCGGGCGGCAGCTTCGACCGGCGGCTGGAGCACGACCATGCGATCGAGGCGGCGCTGATCGCGCGCGAGGCGAAACGGCCGGTGCAGCTCGTCTGGTCGCGCTGGCAGGAAGCGCTCGCCGGCAGGCCGCGCACGCCGGTGGCCGCGATCCTTTCGGCGAAAACCGCCGAAAGCGGCCATATCGCCGCCTGGCGTGCCCGGCTGGCGCTGCCCGCCACCGCGCAGGAGTTCGGCCGGCGGCTGTTCGGCAACATGACGAACTGGGCCGCGATGGAAGCCAGCGCGGGCGAGGCCGATCCGCTGGCGGTGGAAGGGGCGGACCCGCCCTATGCGATCGAGAATGTCGCGATCGACCACGTGCCGGCGCGCATCGGCCTGCCCACCGGGCGGCTGCGCGGCAACGCCCATGGCTATACCTGCTTCTTCACCGAGAGCTTCATCGACGAGTTGGCCGCCGAGCATCGGCGCGAGCCGCTGTCCTACCGGATGGAGATGCTGGGGCACGACCTGCGGCTTGCCCAATGCCTCCAGCGCGCGGCGCATCTGGCGCAATGGGGCGGCGGCGGGAACCAGAGCGGGCAGGGCCTCGCCTGCCATCGCATCGGCGAAGGGCGGATCGCGGCGATCGCCACCGCCAGCCAGGGCGAGGGAGGAGTGAAGGTGGAGAAGCTGTCGGCCGCGGTCGATATCGGGCGGATCGTCAATATCGACATCGCCCGGCAGCAGATCGAAGGCGGGCTGGTGTTCGGCATCGGCCTCGCCCTGGGCTGCGCGACCGATTACGATCGCGGCCTGCCCGCTGCCGGGCGGCTGGCGGCGCTCGACCTGCCGAGCCTCGCCGATTGCCCCACGATCGAGGTCGATTTCATCGCCAGCGAGGCAGAGCCTGCCGATCCGGGCGAGCTGGGCGTCGCGGTGGCGGCGCCCGCCATCGCCAACGCGCTGTTCTCCGCAACCGGCCTGCGGCTGAGGCGCCTGCCGCTGCTGTCGGATGGAGTGTAGGGAGACACGCCATGGTCGAATCCATCCCCCGGCCTGCCACCTCCCCGGCTTCCGCCTCGATCGGCGTGCTGCTGGTCAATCTCGGCACGCCCGACGCGCCCGATCCGGCGGCGGTGAAGCGCTATCTGCGCGAATTCCTCTCCGATCCGCGCGTGGTGGAGATACCGGCGCTGCTGTGGCAGCCGATCCTGCGCGGGATCGTGCTCAATGTCCGGCCGAGGAAATCCGCCCACGCCTATCGCCAGGTATGGACGGAGAAGGGTTCTCCCCTTGCCGCGATCACTGCGGAGCAGGCCGGGGCGCTGCAGGCGCGGCTGGGGGATGCGGCGCGGGTCCGCTGGGCAATGCGCTACGGCAATCCCCCTATCGCGCGGGAATTGTCCGCGCTGAAGGACGCCGGGTGCGAGCGTATCCTGGTCGCCCCGCTCTACCCGCAATATTCCGCCGCCACCAATGCCACGGTGGCGGACAAGGCGGCCGAGGCGCTGAAGACGATGCGCTGGCAGCCCGCCTTGCGCACCCTGCCGCCCTATTACGACGATCCGGCCTATATCGCCGCGCTGGCGCGCGATCTCGGCGCACAGCTCGATGCGCTGCCCTTCCGGCCCGAAGTGCTGCTGCTCAGTTTCCACGGCATGCCGCAGCGCACGCTGCAACTGGGCGATCCCTATTACCGTCATTGCCTGGAGACGGCGCGGCTGCTGGAGCAGGCGCTGGGCCGGCCGGAGCTGCGGATCGAGACCACTTTCCAGTCCCGCTTCGGCCGGGCGAAATGGCTCGAACCGGCAACCGACGCGGTGCTGGAAGCGGAAGCGAAGGCGGGGACGAGGCGCCTCGCCATCGCCGCTCCCGGCTTCGCCGCCGACTGCCTGGAAACGCTGGAGGAGCTGGCGATCCGGGGCCGGGCGCAGTTTCTCGACGCGGGCGGGGAGGAGTATGCGGCGCTCACCTGCCTCAATGCGGGCGAGCCGGGCATGGAGATGCTGGAAGCGCTGGTGCGGCGCGAGCTGGCAGGCTGGATCTGACCCGCTGATCCTCCCCTTCCAGGGGAAGGGGACCATGCGAAGCATGGTGGAGGGGCATCCGCCTTTCGACAGGCTGACACCCCTCCGTCAGCCCTGCGGGCTGCCACCTCCCCTTCCAGGGGAGGGGCTTGGGTGGATATTACGGACGATGGTTTTCCTGGTGTTCGAAGGCCGGGCTCACCGGCATTTGAGATCGCCGCGGTCGATCTCCCGGCCCAGCAGGCCGCCGCCCGCCGCGCCGAGCAGGGTGCCCAGCGTCTTGTCGCCGCTGCCGGCGATCTCGTGGCCGGCCAGCGCGCCCAGCGCGGCGCCGATCACCAGCCCGGTGGTGCCATTGTCGCGGCGGCAGTAATAGCGGCCGTCATTGCCGCGCCAGACCCGGTCCGAACGGGAAAGGCGGCGCGGTTCGACATAGCGGCCGCGCGAATCGTAGATCCGCTGCTTCGACGGCTTCCTGACATGCGACGAGCCGTGGCGATGCGAATCGGCCAGGGCGGGCACGGCAGGAACGGCGAGGGCGGCCAGCACGACGGCGGCGATCATTTTGCGCATAAAGGATTCGCTTTCGGTTGTTGTAGGCTCGCTACGAACGAACCGAGGCGGAATTGGTGCCCGGACTTTCCGGCGGCCGATCAGAAATCGATCGCGATCCCGTCCTTCACCCAATCGCCATAGCGGGTGGGGCTGAGGCCGTCCGGGTCCTTCTGGCCCTTCTCCACCGGCTCGGGCCGGGGCACGGGGGCATTGTCCCAATAAGCGGGTTTCACGAAGGCGGCGGGCCGCCTGGTCGCACGCTGGGTCATGGGCTTCGGCCTCCTTCGCCGGGCTGGTCCGCCGAATATGCGGGCAGGGCGCGCTTGCGGCAAGGCCGGAGAAGAAGAAGCTTTCCCCCTGCCCGGCGGACGATTAGGGCCGGGCAATGGCCGATATTCCCGGATTGCCCGCGCGCCGCGCGGCCTTGCGCCTGTGCGACGCGGTGCTGCGGCGGGGCGAGACGCTCGATCGCGCCGCCCATGCCGCCCTGCAGGGCATCCGGGTGGAGGCCGATCGGGCGCTCGCCCGCGCCATCGCCTCGGAAGTGTTGCGCTGGCTGGCCGATCTCGACGCGCTGATCGACAGCGCCACCCGCCAGCCCCTGCCTCACGACGCCAAGCCGCGCGCAGTGCTACGGCTGATGCTGGCCCAATGGCTGCGGCTGGAGACGCCGCCCCATGCCGTGGTGGCGACCGGCCTGCCCCTGCTGGCGGGCGGGCCGCGCCGGCTTGCGCATGGCGTGTTCGCGACGCTGTCCCGCAAGCAGGCCCGGCTGCCTGACGTCCCCACCCTGCCGGCGCCGGCCGCCGCGCGCTGGAGCGCCAGGGGGCCGGCCATCGCCGCCGCCCTGGCCGAGCCTCCGCCGCTCGACCTCACCTTGCGCGATCCGGCGGAAACGGAGGATCGGGCGGAGGAGCTGGGCGGCGTCTCGCTGCTGCCCGGCCATGTCCGCCTGCCGCGCGGCGCGGCGGTCGAAAGCCTGCCGGGCTACGGTGAAGGCGCGTGGTGGGTGCAGGATCTCGCCGCCGGCCTGCCCGCACGGCTGCTGGGCGAAGGCGGCGGGCGGCGCGTGCTCGACCTGTGCGCCGCGCCGGGCGGCAAGACGCTCCAGCTCGCAGCCGCGGGTTGGGATGTCACGGCGCTCGATCTCAGCGCCAGGCGGATGGAGCGAGTGGAGCAGAACCTGGCGCGCACCGGGCTTTCCGCCCGGATCGTGGTGGCGGACGCCCGCGAGTGGGAGCCCGGCGAGCCATTCGACGCGATCCTGCTCGACGCGCCCTGCACCGCCACCGGCACCTGCCGACGCCATCCCGATGTGCTCCATCGGATCGGCGAGCGCCGGATCGCGGAGATGGCTGAGCTGCAGGCGGCGCTGCTGGATCGCGCCCTGACCTGGCTGAAGCCCGGCGGACTGCTGGTCTATGCGGTGTGCTCGCTGGAGCCGGAGGAAGGCGAGGAGCAGGCCCGGCGCATCGCGCTGCGGCCCGAGCCCATTCCTGCGGCCGCCCTGCCGCAGGGCCTCGCTCCCGCCTCCGAAGGCTGGCTGAGGACCGATCCCGGCATGCTGCCCGAAGCGGGCGGGCTGGACGGCTTCTTCATCGCCCGCTTCCGGGCGGATTGAGGGAGGCCTGGCTCTCCCGGCCTCAGGCCGCCTTGCGCTCGATCGAGCAGAGCCATTGGCGCGCGCGGCGCTGGGCCTCGGCGATCTCCCGGGCGGTCATGTCCTCGGCGATATCGGCGCGGCACCAGGCCGCTTCCTCATGGCCTTGCGCAGCGGCGAGGTTGAACCACTTATGCGCCTCGATCAGGTCGCACCCCACGCCGTGGCTGCCGGTCGAGAAGGCGACGCCGAGGTCGAAATAGGCGCCGATCCGGCCGGCCGCGGCGGCCGCGAGGCAGCTGGCGACCAGCGCATCCGCGCTCGAGTGGAAGGCCGGCTCGGCCGAATGGTCGGTTTCGATCAGGCGAATGCCCATGATTACTTTCCCCCTTTGGAAAGCGGCCCGCGCCGCCAGGGGGAAACTCTCCAATCATGGTCAATAAATGGTTAATGCCGCCGTCGAATTTCCGACAATGGCTTTTGGCGGCGGGTTTCCCCCCTTCCCGGTACGGGGTGAGATTGCCGCTTGTGCGCCCTTGGGCCTGCCCGTATAGGCCCGCCCAACCAGACCGGAAGGCGCCACTGGAAAAATCCGGGGCGTGCAGGGAAATTGGCCGGTTCCCGTGAGGGGGAGAGGATTTTGCTACGGAGTACCGTACATGGCTTCGGTTGCCGGTAACGATATTGACATTCTGGCCAAGGCGCGCCGCGCGCTCGATGGCGATTACACCCCGTCCGATGACGAAGAATACATGAACGAGCGGCAGCTCGAATATTTTCGTATGCTGCTCGTCGAATGGAAGAAATCGATCCTGTCCGCCTCGGAAGGAACGCTCCAGTCCCTGCAGGACGGCCCGATCCGCGAGCCCGACCTCAACGACCGCGCCTCGAGCGAGACCGATTGGGGGATCGAGCTGCGCACCCGCGATCGCCAGCGCAAGCTGATTGCCAAGATCGATGCGGCGCTGCGCCGTATCGACAAGGCGGAATACGGCTATTGCGAGGTCACGGGCGATCCGATCGGGCTCAGGCGCCTGATCGCCCGCCCGATCGCGACCATGACGGTCGAGGCGCAGGAAGCGCATGAGCGGCGGGAAAAGATCTCGCGCGACGACTGAGGAAAACGACCGGCGGGATCGCCGAAAAATCCCACTGGTTAATCCTTTGTTGGCGAGTTGGCTGCTAGCATTTCTCCCGAGGGAGGCGTAATCGCACGCTTCCAGGGGCATGCGCGCGGGAAGGCACGCGCGGTTTTTTGGTGGCATGGAATGAGCCAGGTCGACACACGCCAATTGTCACGCGACAGCCTGTTCCTCCTTGCCCGGCTCAGGGTCGAAGGGGATCCGCGCAATACCGAATACCGGGTGAAGGTGCGCAACCTGTCGGCGGGCGGCGTGATGGCCGAAGGCGATGTCGGCGTGGTGCGCGGCTCGCTGGTCAGCCTGGAATTGCGCAATATCGGCTGGGTGGACGGTGCGGTTGCCTGGAAGCAGGACAATCGATTCGGCATCGCCTTCGCCCGGGAGATCGATCACAAGCGCGTGCTGGCCGCGCCATCCGGCAGCGATGCCGACCTCCTCGCGCCGCGTTATGCCCGCCCGTCTCCCGCGACGGGCAAGCCCGAGCCTTCCAAGCTGCGCAAATTGTGAACCGCCGGCAGGCCGCCGGCGCGGCCCGCCTTCCTGCGGAGCCCAGGCCTCCCAATCCCATTGATGCCCGGCGCGGCACGGCTTACGGCAGGCGGTGATGCTTCGCACGGCGCGTCTCCTGACTCTGGCTTTCGCCTTGCTGGCCACGTCCTGTGGCCGCGACGGGGGCGGCGCGCTCGAAGTCGCGATCATTGGCAGCCCGCAGGATCTGTTCGACCAGGGCGCGCGGCTCTCGGTCGCCGGGCAGCATGTCCGCGCGGCCACGGTGGAAGGGCTGGTCGGCCTCGACGCCGAAGGCCAGGTGACCACGGCCCTGGCCGACCGCTGGATCGTCACCGATGACGGGCGCAGCTATATTTTCCGCCTGCGTGACGGAACCTGGCCTGATGGGGACGAGCTGACCGGCGAAAGCGCGCGCGACGCGCTGCGGCAGGCCCTCCGCCGCCTCTCGGGCACCTCGCTCGCCCAGGACCTTGCCCAGATCGACGAGGTGCGCGCGATGGCCGGCCGGGTGGTCGAGATCCGGCTGAAAGGGCCGATGCCGGATTTCCTCCAGCTGCTCGCCCAGCCTGAGCTCGGGCTGGTCCATGACGGCAAGGGCGCCGGCCCGATGGTCGCAAGGCGCAACGGCGACATGGCGGTGCTGGCGATGATAGCCCCGGAACGGCGCGGCCTGTCGGTGGTCGAGGGCTGGCAGGACAGGGTGCGCGAATTGCGCCTGCACGGGCTTTCCGCCCGCCACGCGGTGCAGATGTTCGACGAAGGCCAGGTGGACATCGTGCTCAACGGCCGGATCGAGAACCTGCCGCTGGTCGATACGGGGCCGCTTTCCCGCGGCACGGTGCGGATCGACCCGGCGATCGGCCTGTTTGGCCTGCTGGTGGAGCAGGCGGAGGGGTTTCTGGGCGACACGGCGGGGCGCGAGGCGATCTCGATGGCGATCGACCGCGACGGGCTGATCGCGCCGTTCAATGTCAGCGGCTGGAACTCCACCACGCGGCTTGTCGCCCCTGGTCTCGCGGCCGATCTCGGCACGATCGGCGAACGGTGGGGCGGGATGACGCTGGACCAGCGCCGCGCCGCCGCCTCGCAGCGCGTAGCGGGCTGGCGCACGGATCACGAGGGCAAGCCGGTGGAGCTCACCGTCTCGCTGCCCGAAGGCCCGGGGGCGGACATGCTGTTCCGCAGCCTTTCGGCCGATATGGCGGCGATCGGGGTCAAGCTCGACCGGGTCAAGCCCGGGCAGCGGGCCTCGCTCGCGCTGATCGATCGCGCGGCGCGCTATGCCGATGCCAGCTGGTTCCTCAACCAGTTCCATTGCGGGCTCCAGCGCGGCTTCTGTTCCAGCGCGGCCGACAGCCGGGTGGCGGAGGCGATGGCCGCCAGCGATTCCGCCGAACGTGCCGCCCTGCTGGCCGAGGCGGAAGCCGAGCTGACCCAGGCCAACGCCTTCATCCCCTTCGGCCCGCCGGTGCGCTGGTCGCTGGTGCGGGCCGGCGTGCCGGGCTTCGCCTCCAACCAGTGGGTGTTCCATCCCTTGCCGCCGCTGGCCATCGTCCCCAAATAAGGACGGCAAGGCAAGGAAATCGCATGATCGAGACCCGCCGTCCTCAACCCATGGCCCGGCCCATGGGCGCATCGCTCCCCTTCGGCAACGATCCCGCCTCGGTGCGCCAGCGGATCGAGACGATGGAGATCCTGCTCGAACGCAGCTTCACCATTCCGGGCATCAACCGCCCGGTAGGGCTCGACGCCCTGGTCGGCCTGATCCCCGTGCTGGGCGACGTGGTGACGGCGGCGATGGGCGCCTACATCATCTGGGAAGCGCGCAATCTCGGCCTCTCCCGGTGGAAGCTGTTGCGCATGGCGGGCAACATCGCCTTCGATACCGCGCTGGGCGCCATCCCGGTGGCGGGCGATCTGTTCGACTTCCTCTACCGTTCCAACAGCCGCAACCTGAAGATGGTGAAGAAGCATCTCGACAAGCACCATCCGGCAAGCGGAGTGATCGAAGGATAGCGGAAGGCGGCATGGCGACGGCCTTTCGCCTTCGACACACCGTTACTTTCCTTCCAGAAACTGATTGGACGACAAGGCCGAAAAGCCGGGTCGCACATCGGCGGGCGCCATGTCCGGCTGCGCCGGCCTGAGTGACGCTTGTGCAGGAGCCTCTTCCCGATACCACGTAAACCGCAGCGGCTCTGCAAGATATGCCTGCACGGGCGTGTCTGCATGAATATAGCCGCTGGTCCCATGAATGAAGAAGCCTCCAAGCGCCGAGAGGAAAAGCATGGTTCCGACCGAGGCGGCCGTGCCGCTCTTTCCTTCGTCGTAGGACCTGCCGGTGAGCCGCACGGGACCGTTGGGCGTTTCCGCCTGGATCAGGCGGATTTCGATCTTGCCCTTCTTGCCTACATGGCCGTTGCGCTGAACCATCGAAACCTCGCCGAGAACGGGCGCGCCGATCGGAATGACCACCTGCCCCCGGAAGGAAATGCTTTCCGCGACCTCCAGATAGATCCGGTCGCCGGGCTTGTTGTCCTTGGTCGAAATCAGGGTCCGCGTCCTCAGCATCAGCGGAGTCCCCATGGGCAGATAGAACCGCTGCCCTTCGCCCGCTGAAGCCATTTCCGGCGCTGGCCAATGATAAGTTGTCTGCGCCTGCGCCGCTCCGCCGATACCCAGCGCGCCCACGGCGCCGATTACTGCCCATCTGTTCATATTACCCTCCTGTTGCCCTGGATTGCAGAGAGGCCAATAAAGGCTAAAAGTTAAAAATTCGGACGATCGTCCGTGGACTGTCAGTCCCGCTCTCCGTGACCTCCAAGGTCATGGAGGACTTCAACAAGGAGTTGGGAAAACGTATTCGGCAGCGCCGCAAGGAGATCGGCGTTTCTCAGGAGGAGTTGGCGCTGCTGGCCGATATCGACCGCTCCTATGTCAGCGGCATTGAACGGGGTGCTCGCAATGTGTCCTTCGCAATCCTGTGCAGGCTCTGTTTGGCTATGCGGTGCGACGTGGCTGCGCTGACCGCGGGCTTACCGCCGGTATATGCGGAGCGGTAGCGGATCGCGTCAGCGATGCCGGGCCGCTGCCAAATCGGCGCGATCAAGCGCCCCGGCGATTCCGGCTATATTGCCGGGCTTGCTGGCCTTCGATTTCGACAAGCATCATCCGGCAAGCGGAGCGATCGAAGGATAGCGGAAGGCGGCGTTGCCGTGGGCCTTTCGTTCCCCATCCGTGAGGGGGCCGCTAAGCCTCCAGCTCGACGTCCCAATAGAGCCAGTCGCGCCAGGTCTCGTGCAGGTAGTTGGGCGGGAAGCTCTTGCCGTGCTGCTGCAGCTGCCAGCTGGTCGGCCGGATCGGGGCGACCAGCGGGGGCATCTTGGCCTGGGCCGGGGTGCGACCGCCTTTCTTCATGTTGCAGGGGGCGCAGGCGGTGAGGATGTTCTCCCACGTGGTCTTGCCGCCCAGGCGGCGGGGGATCACGTGATCGAAGGTCAGATGATGCGGGCTGCCGCAATATTGGCAGGCGAACCGGTCGCGCAGGAACACGTTGAACCGCGTGAAGGCGGGGAATTCGTTGGGGCGGACATATTGCCGGAGCGCGATCACCGAGGGAATCTTCATGTCGAGCGAGGGGGAATGGACTTCCCGGTCGTAGCTCGCCACGATGTCCACCCGCTCCAGGAACACCGCCTTGATCGCCGTCTGCCACGGCCAGAGACTCAGCGGATAATAGGAAAGCGGGGTGTAATCCGCGTTGAGGACCAGCGCCGGGCAGCTTTCCAGCCGCCGCAGGGGATCGTCTCCGGCGCTGCGGAAACGGGCTGTCCGTTCGATCAGATCGGCCTTGAACACGCGTCTTGTGCCCTTCCTGATGCGGCGCAAGGGAGCATTTGCCCGAAAAAGCGTCAACCCTGTTACAGATCGCGCATCCACAGGATTTTTGCCGATTCGCCTTTCTAACATTCACGCGCCCGCATGATCGTTACCCGCTTCGCCCCCAGCCCCAACGGGCCGCTCCATCTTGGCCACGCCTTCTCCGCGATCGTGGTGCATGGCCTGGCCATGGCGCGTGGCGGGCGCTTCCTGCTGCGGATCGAGGATATCGACGGCGCCCGCAGCCGGCCCGAGCTGGCGGATGCCTTCCGTGCCGATCTCGCCTGGCTGGGGCTCGAATGGGAAGAGGTGGCGGCGCAATCCACCCGTCTTCCCGCCTATGAGGCCGCCGCCGAACAGCTGCGCGCGCTGGGCTTGCTCTATCCCTGCGCCTGCACCCGGGCCGAGGTGGCGGCCGCCGCGCGGGAAGCGGGGCCCGACGGGCCGCTTTATCCCGGGACCTGCCGCGGCCGGGCGGTCGATCCTTCGGGCGAGGTCGCCTGGCGGCTCGACATGACGGAGGCGGTGCGGCAGGCCGGGCCGCTCGAATGGGTGGACGAGCGGGCGGGACCGCAGAAGGCAGCCCCGGAGATGTTCGGCGACATCGTGCTGCTGCGCAAGGAAGCGCCCGCCAGCTACCACCTTGCCGCCACGCTGGACGATGCGACGGACGGGGTCACGCTGGTCACGCGCGGGATGGACCTGTTCGCCGCCAGCCATGTCCACCGCCTGCTGCAGGCGCTGCTGGGCCTGCCGGTGCCCCGCTGGCACCACCATGCGCTGCTGCTGGACGAGGAGGGGCGCAAGCTGGCCAAGCGGCGCGGCTCTCCCTCGCTGGCCGATCGCCGGCTGGGCGGGGAGGACGGGCGCGAACTCGCCGCCGCGCTGCGCGCCGGGAGGCTGCCCGCTGGCATTTCGCTCGGGGAAGGCCTAGATAGCGTTCCATGAACGTCGTCCTCATCATCCTTCTCATCGGCCTGATGGTCATGGTGGTCGTCTCGCTGGTGCGCGGGGTCGTGGCCTTCCTGCACAGCACGCGGATGGATATCGACCGCGGGGGAGACGGCAACGCCACCCAGATGCAGCTGATGCAGAACAAGATGATGTTCGCCCGCATCAAGTATCAGGCGCTGGCGATCCTGGTGGTGGGTATCCTCCTCGCGCTCAACAGCTAGGCCGCGCTCCCCTTCTGGCTCTCCCCGCCCCGAGCCGCTACAAGCCGGATGCTGCAACCGCGAAGGAGCTTCGGGCATGGATAGAGTCGGCGTGATCGGCGCGGGCCAGATGGGATCGGGCATCGCCCAGGCCGTGGCGCAGAAGGGCATCGCAGTGCTGCTGGCCGATGTCGAGCTCACCGTGGCCGAAAGGGCGAAGGAACGGATCGCGAAGGGGCTGGCGAAGCTGGTGGAGCGCGAGAAGATCGCCGCTGGCGAGGCCGAGGCCGCGCTGGCGAGGATCACCCCCGTGGCGGATTATGCGCCGATGGCCGAAGCCGGGATCATCATCGAGGCCGCGACCGAGCGGGAGGAGATCAAGCGCGCGATCTTCGCCAAGGCGGGCGAGGTGCTGGCTCCCCAAGCGATCCTCGCCACCAATACCAGCTCGATCCCGATCACGCGCATGGCGGCCGCCTCGCCCGATCCGGCGCGCTTCATCGGCCTGCATTTCTTCAATCCGGTGCCGGTGATGCAGCTGATCGAGGTGATCCCGGGCCTTGCCACCAGCGCCGACACGATCACGCGCACCCGCGCCTTCGCCGAAAGCCTGGGCAAGGAAGTGGTGCTGAGCGGGGACGAGCCGGGCTTCGTGGTGAACCGCATCCTGCTGCCGATGATCAACGAGGCGGTGTTCGTGCTGGGCCAGGGCACGGCCAGCGTGGCCGATATCGACAAGGGCGCCCGGCTTGGGCTCAACCACCCGATGGGGCCGCTCCAGCTCGCCGATTTCATCGGGCTCGACACCTGCCTGGAGATCGTGCGGGTGATCTTCGAGGCGACGGGAGATTCGAAATACCGCCCCGCGCCGCTGCTCGCCAAGCTGGTCGATGCCGGCTGGCTGGGCCGCAAGAGCGGGAAGGGGTTCTACGACTATTCGGGCGAGGAGCCGGTGCCGGCCGTCTGATGCGGGTCATGTAACGCCGGTCGAGCCGGGAACGCGGCGGCCCCTTGCCCCGTTGGTCGGGCGAAGGAGATGGCGCATGACGCAGGACAGACGCCGGGCGGAAGACCTCGCGCCCGAGACCCGTAATTCCGAGCAGGACGACGGCAGCAGCCAGGCCCAGACCGTGGCCGAGGAAGCGCGCGAGCCCGACAGCCGAAGCCCGACCGAAAGCGACGCCGCACCCGGCGGGGTGGAATGGGCGCATGAACAGGACCTTGTCGAGCATATGCGCGACATGGAAAGCAGCGGCCGGATCGACATGGGCGCCTATGAGGGCGAACCGAACCATGACGACCACGCCGGCAAATACGGCAGGCGCGGCGAGGAGGACGAGGAACCCGAGCTGGCGGATGACGACAGCTAGGTGTTGTCTGCATTCATCGTAACCATATCATGGCGCAAGCGAGGTGAACGAAGCCCATGAAGGCGATGATGGTCTTTTCACATCGCAAGGCGATGCGTCGGAAGCGTTTGAGTTTGTTG
>Ga0164243_10005945_pt1 | contig 18558 bp, 19 predicted proteins | sample OricompcompostOP_FD_108781 | JGI IMG/M metagenome (GOLD analysis project Ga0164243, IMG submission 108781) | Organic Plus compost microbial communities from Emeryville, California, USA - Original compost - Organic plus compost (OP) | ecosystem: Engineered > Solid waste > Mixed feedstock >... | reverse complement strand
TGGACCAGCGCAGCAAGCAGGTCTCGGCGCTCGAGCGCCTCGTGCGCACGCTGCGCGAGCAGACCCACGAGCACGTCAACCGGCTGCACGCGATCGGCGGGCTGCTCGCGCTGGGGGAGGTGGAGGAGGCCCAGGAACTGCTGGACGATCTCGAGGGCGCGCACACCGAGATGCGGGCCGCGCTGGACGCGCGCATCCAGGTCCCGGTGGTCGCGGGACTGGTGCTGGCCGACGCGGTCGTCGCGGCCCAGCGGGGGATCCGGCTCGTGCTCGACGAGCGCAGCCGGCTGGCGGCGCTCCCGGCCGCGCTGAGCGACACCCAGATCGTCACCATCCTGGGCAACCTGCTCGACAATGCCTTCGACGCCGTCGCCGAGATGGAGGGCGACCGGCGTGAGGTCACGCTGCTCGTCGACGGCGGCGGGGATCGCCTGCTCATCGAGGTCGGTGACCGCGGCGAGGGGCTGGCCGACGCGCAGCGGATCTTCGAGCGCGGGCACACCACCAAGCCGGGTCATGCGGGCGTGGGGCTGGCGCTCGTCCAGGAGGCGGTCACCGCCGCGCTGGGGACGATCGAGGCCGCCTCGGGTCCCGCCGGCACGACGATCCGGGTGACCGTCGATGGCTGAGTGGCGCGTGCTCGTGGTCGAGGACGACGCGGTCGTGGCCCGGCTGCACTGCCGCTTCGTCGCGCGGGTGCCCGGCTTCACGCCGGTCGGCGTGGCGGCGACGGCCGCCGAGGCCGAGCGGCTCGTGCGCACGCTGCGCCCCGACCTGATGCTGCTCGACCTCGGGCTGCCGGGCGCCAGCGGCGTGTCGCTGCTGCGCGGCCTGCGCGGGCGTGGCGAGTCCGTCGAGGTGATCGCCGTCACCGCCTCCACCTCGACGCCCACGGTCCACGCGACCGTCCAGCTCGGCGTCGTCGACTACATCGTCAAGCCGTTCGACCAGGACCGGCTGCGCAAGGCGCTGGGCCTGTTCCAGCGGCGGATGGCGATGATGGCCGCGCCGACGCTGGCCCAGGAGGAGGTCGACCGCATCTACTCCGACGGGCCCAACGCGCAGCGCTGGCTGCCGCGCGACCTGTCCGACGACCGCCTGGCCGACGTGCGCGCGTTCCTGGCCGACGCGACCGCGCCGGTGTCGGCCTCCGACGTCGCCGACGCGGTCGGCGTCGCCCGCGTCACCGCCCGGCGCTACCTGGAGTACCTCGTGACGATCGGCCGCGCGCAACTGGACGTGGTCAGCGACGGGCCGGGCCGGCCGCGCAAGCTGTACACGCCGTCGGGGGACTAGCCCAGCGTTGGTTGTCAGCTCGGTCGCGCTGAGCGCCAGCCACCTGACAAGCAACCCCGGCGAGGCCGGACGCGGCCGCTCGGGCCGCGTTCAGACCAGCCCGCCCACCTGGGCCAGGTCCGCGCACACCACGCAGATCGGCCACGGCGGGTTCCACGGCCAACCGGTCACGTCCTTGCCGCACAGGGCCGTGTCGGGGTCGTCGCTGGTGACGATGTGGCAGATCTCCTCGCCGGGGTGCGAGGGGCCGTCGACACGGATGGGCTGGGGGGCGAACGGGGTCATGGACGGCGGGAAAGGTAACGGACCGTGCACCCTCCTTCGTGGTTCGGTCTCCAGGCGCTGACGCCGACACTGGCTCCGGATCGGGAGCTCCCGCTGCGCCTGCCGGTGATCGCTTAAGGCTGCTTCCTTCCGGACCTGACCTGGTTCACGAGCCGACATCGCGCGGGACCCGGTCCATCGACACCAACAACGGCGCGCTGACCCCGAAGGCCTCGCCCCTCGAGAGGGGATTCGGCCTCGCTAGAGCGGATTGCGAGCGACAGGGCACCGCTAATTCCCCGCCTAGCACGGTCCATGACCCATGGTACCGTCAGAACGCAAGCCCCACTGGTCCAACCAGGTCGATCGATGGCCATCTCCACCAACCCGCCCCGGCTGCGCTCCGAAGCCGTCCACGAGCGCCTGCGCCGGATGATCCTCTCCGGCGAGCTTGCGCCGGGGGACTCGCTGCCCTCGGAGCGCTCCCTGAGCGAGACCCACCGCGTCAACCGCCACGCCGTGCGCGAGGCGATCAAGCGCCTGCAGCAGTCGGGCCTCGTGCAGGTCTCCCAGGGCGGCGCGACCCGCGTGCTCGACTGGCGCACGACCGGCGGCCTGGACCTGCTCGCCGACCTGGCCCAGACCGAGGAGCTCGAGCCGCTGCTGCGGGCCATCGGCGAGATGCGCGCCTGCATCGGCGCGGACGCCGCCCGCCTGTGCGCGCTGCGCGGTCCCGACGAGCTCGTCGCCGAGCTGCCACGGGTGGCCGCCGCGCTGCCCGATCCCGCCGACGTGCGCCGCTACGAGACCCGCTTTCGCGCCTACGAGGCCTTCTGGGCGCAGATCATCGAGGGCGCCGGCAACCTCGCCTACCGCCTGGCCTTCAACTCGCTCGTGGGCGCGCGCGACGACGGCGGCATCGCCCGCGAGGCCTACGCGTCCGAGGTCGACGACGCGCGCGCGGTGGCCGTGCCGCTGGCCCACGCGATCGCCGCGCGCGACGCGGACATGGCCAACCACCTGGCCCGCAACCTGCTGGAACGCGCGCTGGGCGGCTGACGCACCGCATGCCCAGCGAGATCCCCGCGAGCCTGCGCCGAAGCCTTCTGGCCCCGCTGGCCGCGCGCGGTCGCGCCGACGAGATCGAGCGCCGGCTCGTCGAGGCGATCGACCTGGGGGAGTTCGCCGACGGCGAGCAGCTGCCCGCCGAGTCCGAGCTGGCCGCTCAGCTCGGCGTCGCGCCGATGACGCTGCGCGAGGCGCTGGCCGGCCTGCGCCGCAGCGGGCTGGTCGAGACGCGCCGGGGGCGCGGCGGCGGCACGTTCGTGCGCGTGCCCGCCGACCCCGACCGCGTCCTGCGCCGCCTGGCCGCCAACAGCGTCGACCAGCTGCGCGACCTGGGCGCCATGCACGCGGCCGTGGCCACGGCCGCCGTGCGCCTGGCCGCCACCGCCGCCTCGCCCGCCGACGTCGGCCGCCTGGCCGGCCAGGTCGACGCGCTGACCGCGGCCGCGGGCACCGGGCAGCGGCGGCTGGCCGATTCGCGCTTCCACATCGAGGTGGCGCTCGCCTCGGGATCGCTGCGCCTGGCCAAGGCCGAGACCGAGCTGCAGACCGCCGTGCGCCCGCTGACCTGGCTGCTGCTCGACGAGGACGGCGGGACGGTGGCGGCAGCGGAGCACCGGCGCATCACCGACGCGATCGCCGCCGGGGACGTGACGGGCGCCGAGACCGCGATGCGCGAGCACCTGGAGCGCGAGACCGCGGCGCTCATCGCCGCACGCGTCGCACTGCATCGCGCCGCCGCCCCCCTGGCCGCGGCCGATCCGCAGCTCGTGCTCGAGCGCGTCGACCGGGCGATCCTGCCGGTGTTCGCGATGCTCGAGGCCGCCCGCGCCGCCCATGTCGAGCCCTGGCTGGCCGAGGCGCCCGCCGTGGCCCCCGACCTGGACGCCTGGCAGGCCCACGTCGCGACCGTGCTCGCCGACCCGCCCGCGCCGCTGGATGGGATGGGCTTCGCCTGGCGGCGCACGGTCGCCGACGCGCCCTGGCGCTGGGCGTGGTGGCGGCGCAGCGGCGACGGCCTGGCGTTCCTGCCTGTCGAGCTCGACCCCGAGCACCCCGACTTCTACGAGTACGAGCAGGCCGAATGGTTCACCCGGCCGCTCGCCGCGGGGGCGCCGACGATCACGGGCCCGTTCCTCGACCTCGGCGGAGCCGACGACCACATCTTCACGTTGGCCGTGCCGATCGGCGACCGCGGGGTCGTGGGCGCCGACATGCGCGTGCAGCAGCTCGAGGCGATCGCCGCGCCGCTGTTGGCCTCGCTCGACCAGCCCGCCGCGCTGGTCAACGCCGACGACGTGATCGTCGCCGCCAACAGCGCACGGTGGCTGCCGGCCACCCGCCTGGCCGCCGGGGGCGGCGAGGAGCGCATCACCGGCGGGCGCCTGGGCTGGAGCGTCGTCGTCGCCTGAGCGCACGGCCGACGTGGCCAACCGCTTTGGCCACCCGGTCCACACACAGACTGGACCAATTTGTTCAGTCTGCCCCCACGACCGATCGCCGCGGAGGGAAGCCATGCCGGAGAAGACGTGGGGGGCCGCGCCGTACTGGGGCCTGGGCTACGACTGGGATCCTGACTGGGTGCTGACCGAGCGCCAGCTCGAGCTGCGCGAGACGCTGATCGAGCTGTGCGAGCGCGAGATGCGCGCCAACGCCAAGCGGTTCGACGACGCCATCGAGTACCCGCGGCGCAACCTCGAGCTGCTGGGCGAGCACGGCTTCCTGGCCCTGTGCGTCCCCGACGAGCTGGGCGGCCTGGGCGAGGACCACGTCGGGTTCGCGATGGCGGCGGAGACGATCGCCCGCTACGGCTGCGCCTCCACGGCCATGTGCTGGGTCATGCATACGGCGGCCGTCCAGGCGATCATGCTGCGCCCGACCGAGGCGCTCGTCGAGAAGTACATCCGCCCGCTCAACAGCGGCCGCATCGGCACCCTCTCCTACTCCGACCCCGAGACGGGCTCGCACTTCTGGTACCCGATCTCCTCGGGCGCCGCGCGCACGCCCGACGGCTTCAAGGTGCGCAAGAAGGCGTCGTGGACGACCTCGGCCGGCTTCGCCGACTTCTACGTCGTGCAGACCACGAGCCCCGAGTTCTCCGGCTACGACGACCTGTCGGTGTTCGTCATCGACGGCGCCGACGCGGTCGCCCAGCCGTCGACCTGGGACGCGCTGGGCCTGCGCGGCAACCAGTCGGGCCCGCTGGAGGTGCCCGAGGTCGAGATCCCGGCCGACAACATCGTCGGGCCGGTCGGCGACGGGGCCGCGTCCAACGACGAGTCGGTCGACCCGTGGTTCCTCGTCGGCTCCTCGTCGGTGTGGAACGGGCTGGCGATGGGCGCGATCGACATCGCCAAGCGCCAGACGACGCGCAAGCGCCACGCCGATGTGGGGCTGCGCGTGGCCGACTACCCGACGATCCAGGACTACGTCGGCGAGGCGGTCATGGACACGAACGCGTGTCGCATCTTCACGTTCTCCGTCGCCCAGGCGATGGACACGGCGACCGACCACAACACGCGGGTGCTGGCCCCGGGCGAGTTCGCGCGGGCGCAGTACCTGCACTGGGCCTGGCAGATCAAGTTCGAGGCGGCCAAGAACACCGCGCACGTCGTCGACAAGATGCTGCACGCCTGCGGCGGCACGGGCTACAAGCGCGGCGACATGGAGCTCGAGCGGTACCTGCGCGACGCCAAGGCGGGCTGGGTGATGGGCCCGACGAACGAGGTGCTGCGCCAGTTCGTCGGCAAGGCCGTGCTGCTCGGCTTCGACGCGCTGGACTACTGGAACCAGACGTACAACCGGCGCGCGGTCGAGAACGAGGTGCGCAAGCTCGACGCGGCCGGCAAGCGCGAGCTGGCCGAGACGCTGCTGGCCCAGGCGGCCCAGGACGAGGGCGCGACCACGACGGCGGCGTGAGCCCGACCGAGAGCTGGTGGGTGCGCGACGGCGGCTCGACGACGGTCGCGCTGCGCCCCGACGACCGCCTGCGCGTCGTCGACCTGCTGCACAGCGGCCGCGAGGCCGTCCTGACGCTCGACGGCGCCCGGCTCGAGCCGGGCGCCACCGAGCTTGTCGCCGACCGCGACGCGCTGGCGGTCGTCGCCGCGCCCCACGACCCCGAACGCGACCTGGGCCTGCTGCCCGGCGCGCTGCTGGTCGAGGTGGAGCGCGCGACGCCGGCGGTGCGCGAGGAGGCCGAGCTGCCGCCGCCGCTGGCCGACCCGCGCCTGGACTTCCGCGTCGACGCCGCGACGGCGCTGGCCTACGAGGTGCGCGCCGGCGAGTACATCCAGGTCATCGACGTCCGCGGCCGGCAGTGCTCGGACTTCCTGGCCTTCGACCTGGCCGCGCTGGAACGCGGCGTCGAGCGTGGGGTGGACGCCACGACGACGCGCACGCTCAGCGGCGCCGCCTTCCCGGTGCCGGGCCTGCGCAACAAGTTCTACGACGCCGACATGCAGCCGCTCGTGGAGATCGTGCGCGACACGGTCGGCCGCCACGATGCGTTCGCGCTGGCCTGCACCGCGCGCTACTACGAGGAGCTCGGCTACCCCGGCCACGTCAACTGCAGCGACAACTTCAACGGCCAGCTGGGGCCCTACGGGATCGCCGCCCGCCAGGGCTGGCCGGCCCTGAACTTCTTCTACAACACGGCCTTCGACGCCGACCACCTGCTCGTCGCCGACGAGCCCTGGTCGCGCCCGGGCGACCACGTCCTGCTGCGCGCGTCGACCGACCTGCTGTGCGCGTCGTCGGCCTGTCCCGACGACGTCGACCCCTCCAACGGCTGGGAGCTGACCGATGTCCATGTGCGTGTATACGCCCCGACGAACCGGTTCTCGATGGCGGTGACCCGCCGGCCCGCCCCGGGCGCCGAGCCGCAGACCACCCGCGAGTCGGCCTTCCACGGCCGCGTGAGCGCGCTCACCAACAGCCTCAGCGAGGTCGGCGGCGTGTGGCTGGCCGACCGGTTCGACGCGGTCGGCACGGTGGCCGAGTACTGGGCCTGCCGCGAGCGCGTCGCGGTGATGGACCTGTCGCAGCTGCGCAAGTGGGAGGTGCTCGGCCCCGACGCCGAGACGCTCGTGCAGCGCGCGATCACCCGCGACGCGCGGCGCCTGGCGGTCGGCCAGGTGGCCTACACGGCGCTGTGCCAGGACAGCGGCGGGATGCTCGACGACGCCACGGTGTTCCGCATGACGCCCGACAACTTCCGCCTCGTCGGCGGCTGTCCGGGCGACGGCGACTGGCTCCAGGAGCTGGCCGAGCGCTTCGGCCTGCGCGCGTTCGTCAAGCCGGCCAGCGACGCGCTGCACAACCTCGCCGTCCAGGGCCCGCGCAGCCGCGAGCTGCTGGCCTCGATCGTGTGGACGCGGCCCGACCAGCCGGCGCTGGCCGACCTGCGCTGGTTTCGCTTCGCCGTCGCGCGCCTGCACGACCGCGGCGGGGTGCCGATCATCGTCTCGCGCACCGGCTACACCGGCGAGCTCGGCTACGAGGTCTTCTGCCATCCCGACGACGGCGAGGCGGTGTGGGACGCGATCACGGCCGCCGGGGAGCCGCTCGGCATCAGCCCGCTGGGCATGGAGGCGCTGGACGTGCTGCGCGTCGAGGCCGGGCTCGTGCTCGCCGGCCACGAGTTCGACCAGGACGTCGACCCATTCGAGGCCGGCATCGGCTTCACCGTCGCGCTGGACGGTGAGGACTTCGTCGGGCGCGACGCGCTGATGGCGCGCCGCGCCCACCCGCAGCGGGTGCTGGCCGGGCTCTTCGTCGACGGCGGCGAGTGCCCGAGCCACGGCGACGCGGTGCTGATCGGCCGCCGGCGGGTCGGGGTGGTGACGAGCGCGGTGCGCAGCCCGACGTTCGGGCGCCCGATCGCGTTGGCCCGCCTGGCCGTCGGCGACGCGGCGCCCGGGACGGCGGTGGAGGTCAGCTGCGACGGCGGGCGCTACCGGCGCCTGAGCGCGACGGTCACGACGATCCCGTTCTACGACCCGGCCAAGGAGCGCCCGCGCGCATGAGACCGGCGCCGGCGGGGATGGCCGCGCACACGCCGGTCGACCGGGCCACCGCCCCGCGGCGGCTGCGCACCGCGATGGGCCGCTTCGCCACCGGCGTGACGGTCATCACGACGCTCGACGGCGACAGCGCCCACGGCATGACCGCCAACGGTGTGCTGTCGGTCTCGCTGGACCCGCCGCTCGTGCTCGTCAGCCTGGGCCGCTGCCGGATGGCCGAGATGCTCCCGCGCACCGGCCGCTACGCGATCAGCGTGCTGGCCGAGGAGCAGGCGCCGCTGGCCGCGCACTTCGCCGGGCGCGCCACGGCGGACGCGCGGCCGAGGCTGGTCGAGCTACGCGGGCTGCCCGTCGTCGAGGGGGCGCTCGCCCACCTCGTCTGCCGCGTGAGCGCCCTGCACCCGGCGGGCGACCACTGCCTGTGGATCGGCCGCGTCGAGCACATGGAGCACCGCGACGGGGCGCCGCTGCTGTTCTACGCGGGCGCCTTCCACAGCCTGGGCGCGCCGACGCCGGTGCGATGACCCTGGCCCCCGACCGGCCCCGGGCCGCGCCGCTGGTCGACGCGGCCGAGCGGTCCCTGCGCGACTGGCTCGCGCCCGGGCGCCGGCGCACCGGGGACCGCCTGCCGCCCGAGCACGAGCTGGCGGCGATGCTCGGCATCTCGCGCGGGACGCTGCGCGCGGCGCTCAAGCGCCTGGAGGCCAGCGGCGAGATCGTGCGCCGGCGCGGCAGCGGCACGTTCGTCGGGCGCACGAGCGCGGGCGCGGAGCTCAACGCCGGCCTCGAGGTCCTGGAGAGCTACGCGTCGCTGGCCCGCCGCCAGGGGCTGCGCCTGAGCGTCAGCGAGCTGGTGCTGGGCACCGCGCCCGCCGGCGACGAGGCGGAGGCGGCGCTCGGGCTGGCGCCCGGGACGAGCACGCTGGTGGTGACCCGCACGCTGCTGGCCGACGGCGTCCGCGCCGCGTGGATGCGCGACGTCGTCGCCCCGTCGGTCGCGCTGCCGCGCACCGCCGCGCTCGAGCGCCGCCTGCGCGCCGGCCACATGCTGCTCGACGTCCTGGCCGAGCACGGCCTGGCGGTCGCCTCCGCGCGCACCCAGGTGCGCCCGGTGCTCGTGCAGCCGGGCGACCCGCTGGCCGACGCGCTCGGCCTCGACGCGCCCGTCGCCGCGCTCGACCTGACCGAGACGATGCACGCCCGCGACGGCACGCCGCTGCAGCATTCGCGCAACGTCTTCGGCCCCGGGCGCATGTCGGTCCACATCAACCGCGCCCTGCGCCACGACGAGCCGCTGCGCTCGATCCTCCCGCCGCTCGCGCGGCGGTCCTGACACAGCGCGGGGCCCCGCCGCCGGCGGGGCCCCTGGCTGCTGCGTCACCTACCCCCTCAACCTCACAGCGCCGGGTCGTCAGGCTCCATCGCGATCGGGGCGCTGACGTTGCCCTCGTGGATCTCCTTGTACGTGCGGGACTCGTGGCGCATCGTCCGCACGATCACCGCGAGGAAGGCGAGCACCGCCAGCACCAGGAACAGCCAGGTGCCGAAGGAGCCGGGGCCGAACGTGAAGTAGTCGGCCGCGCCGTCCCAGCTGTCGATCGGGCTCGTGTTCATGGCATACCTCCGATCAGATGTCCGACGCCTTGCGCATGACGGGCTGCGGGTCGATCCCGCCGTTGCCCATCACGGCCGTCACCGGCGGGGTCAGCCCGGAGCTCATGCCCTCCGGGTAGGCCTTCGCGGGGATCTCGGTCGGGTCGAGGCCGGCGACCTCCGCGTTCGGCGCCACCCGCAGCACGCCGAACGCCTTCAGCGCCAGCGAGATCAGGTAGCCGGGGATGAAGCCGAGCGCGAAGAACACCACCAGGCAGACCAGCTGGCCGCCGAGCGAGATGTCCGGGCCGACGACGTTCGGGTAGCCCGACGCGAAGAGGCCGACGGCGACGATCGACCACATGCCGCACACCATGTGCACGGGCACCGCGCCGACCGCGTCGTCGATCTTCAGCTTCTCGAGCAGCCGGGCCACGAACGGGAGGCTGCCGCCGCCGATGACGGCCACCACGAACGCCACCGCCGGGTGGTAGATGTCCAGGCCCGACGCGGCGGAGATGACGCCGGCCAGACCGCCGGAGATGGTCCAGAACGGCTCGCCGCGCGACGTCAGGTAGGCGCCGAGGATGCCGCCGGCCAGGCCCATGAGCGTGTTGAACGCGAACGCCGACAGGTTCATCGGCGTGCCGAAGATCGTCAGGTAGCCGTCGCCGGTGTAGATCGCGCACCCCATGAGGAAGCCGAAGAAGCCGACGAAGATCAGCATCAGGCCGAGCATCGTCATCGGCAGGTTGTGCGGCACGATCGCCTGCGCCTTGCCCTTGACGAAGCGCCCGATGCGCGGCCCCAGGTTGATCAGCACGCCGAGCGTGAAGGCGCCCGCGACGAGGTGCACGCAGCCGGCCGCGCCGACGTCGTGGAAGCCCAGCTCGGTGAGCATCCAGCCCGCCCCGTGCCAGCCCCAGGAGGCCCCGATGATCCACACGACGGAGCCGAGGATCGCGGCCAGGATCAGGAACGCGCTGATGCGGATGCGCTCGATGAGCGCGCCCGACATGATCGACGCGGTCGTCGCCGCGAACAGGGCGAACGCGCCGAAGAAGATGCCGCTGGCCGAGTCGGTCAGGTTCGGCCCCATGTTCGCGCCCCACGGTTCGGCTGCGACGGCCAGCTCGTTCAGGCGCGGAACACCGGTCGGGAACGCGTTGTAGAGGAACCAGCCGAAGAAGAAGAAGCTGGGGATCACCACCGCCAGCGTCAGCAGGTTCTTCATCGCCGCCGCCAGCACGTTCTTCACGCGCGAGGCGCCTCCCTCGTAGAAGAGGAAGCCGGCATGGATGAGCATCATCAGGGCGATCGACACCCAGTAGAAGAACTCGGTGTTGACGCTGTTCATGGTGTCCAGCGCCGATTGGACCTCTTCGTTCACGGGCGCACCTCCTCGGGCAGAGACATGGGCTGCGGTCCACGGCGCAGTATCTGAGCGGCCTCCACCCCGGCCTACGGACACTTGGTCCGAACCAGAAGGGCTCCCATGTACGCGAGGTCCAACCGTCGGGACCCCCAAACCCCTAGGACTGGAGCTTTTTCAGCCGGGCGACCCCGACCGCCCGTCGAGGCCGGACTCTGCGAGATCCGACAGGCGGTCCGCATAAACCTCTAGTCGTAGAAGTTAGACTCGCGCCGTGCAGACCGCCCCGTCCTCGCCGGTCGGCGTCAGCGAGCGCCACACCACCGTCCCCGCGCCGTCGACGCTGCAGCCCGACCCCAACGGTCGCGCCCACCTGATCGTCGCCGCGCCCGGCGGGCGACCGGTCGCCGATCTGGTGGCGGCCCTGCACGGGCCGGTCGAGGTGCTCGTCGGCTGCGACGACGAGCCCGGGGAGCTGGAGGCCGCGCTGCGCGAGCGCCTGGCCCAGGCCAGCGTCGGGCTGCGCCTCTACGTCGCCGGCAGCGAGGGGCTGGTCCGGCGGGTCACGAGGCTCGCGCTCGAGGCGGGCATGGAGCGCGACGAGATCCACACCGAGGTGACCGCGTCGGCGGCCCGGCCCGTGTGGTGCACGCACTGCAAGGCCATCACCCCGGACGTCTCGACGACGCTCGTGCGCTGCGACGGATGCGGGCGCACGCTCGAGGTCTACCACCACTTCTCCCGCCGCCATGGGGCCTACATGGGCTTCCAGGCCGACGCGGAGCTGCCCGGCGATCTCCCGGAGGCGCAGACGCGATGGCCGTGACCACGCTCGCGGTGCGCGTCGCCGAGGCCCGCGCGCTGGCGCCCGACGTGCGCGAGCTCGTCCTGGAGCCGGTGGACGGCACGCCGCTGCCGCCGTTCTCGCCCGGCAGCCACGTGGTCGTCCACGTCCCGGGCGAGCGCCCGCGCAAGAACGCGTACTCGCTGGCCTGTGCCCCGTGGTCGACGGACCGCTACCGGATCGCGGTGCGCCGCCTGGACGCCGGCCGGGGCGGGTCCGTCGGCGTGCACGCGCGCGTGGCCCCGGGGGACGTGCTGGCGATCGAACCGCCGCGCAACCTGTTCGCGCCGGTGGCACGGGCGACCCGCCACGTGCTCGTCGCGGGCGGCATCGGGATCACGCCGTTCGTCTCCTACGCCCATCAGCTGCGCGCCGAGGGCGTCGCGTTCGAGCTGCACTACGCGTTCCGCGAGCCGGGCGGCGGGCCGCTGCTGGACGAGCTCGAGGCGCTCTGTCCCGACGCCGTGCACGCCTACGCGGATCCGACGGGCCAGACGCTGCTGGCCGCGCTGGACGACGTGCTCTCCCGCCGGCCGCTGGGCACGCACCTGTCGGTGTGCGGTCCGGCGCCGATGATGGATGCCGTCGTGGCCCTGGCCGGCGATCTGGGCTGGCCGGCGTCGCGCATCCACCTGGAGCGCTTCAGCGTGGAGGCGGGCCCCACCGCGCCGTTCGAGGTGCAGCTGGCCGGCGACGGCCGGCGACTGAGCGTCGGCGAGGACGAGTCGCTGCTGGAGGCGCTCGAGGCGGCGGGGCTCGACGTCCCCTACCTGTGCCGCCAGGGCATCTGCGGCGAGTGCCGCACCGGCGTCGTCGACGGCACGCCCGACCACCGCGACATGTTCCTGACCCCCGAGGAGCGGGCCTCCGACGCCTGGGTGATGCCCTGCGTCTCGCGCTGTGCCGGCGCGGGCCCGCTCGTCCTCGACCTGCCCTGACCAGAGGAGCCGCACCGTGCCCGCCACCGCCCTCAGCGTCCCCAGCGGCAACAGCCCGGAGGCGATCGCCCGCTTCCCGTTCCCGTTCGAGGCCGACACGTACATGTACGCCACGAACGTCGAGGAGGCCGAGCGGCCGCACCCCAACGGCGTCGCGACCTGGGGCGAGCACGTCTACGACATCGACGAGCACTACCGCTTCGAGATCGCCGAGCGCGCGCGGGTGCTCGCCGCCGACCCGGCGCGCTGCCAGGTCATGCCGCACATGCGCCTGGCCGCATGGGACGTCGTCGAGGACGCCACCACGCGCCTGGCCCGCGACTTCCCGGCGCACTTCTCACTGGAGCGTCGCGGCACGGAGCGGCGCTGGGTGAACCGGCTCTTGGAGCTTGAGCAGGTCTACGTCGTCGAGGACGACGGCTCGCTGCCGATGGAGCCCTTCGAGTGGATCACGCGCCAGCTGCAGGAGGACGTCGAGCTGCTCGACCAGCGCGGCGACGACCTGTACTTCGACGCGGGGATCCTCACGTTCGGCGCCGACTGGTCGCTCGACTTCGACCTCGGCATGCACTTCCTGGAGATCCACGGGCCCGTGCCGCGCGTGCACGAGATGGGCGTGATCCCACGCGCCTTCCAGTTCCTGCAGCGGCTGACCCCCGGGGTCGCCTACCGGCGCACGAACTGGACGATGACGGTCGGCCGGCGCCTGGACACCTGCACCGAGGTCTATCCCGAGTGGGGCCCCGATCGCGCGTCGCTGCGCTACGAGGAGATCGGCGAACGGCTGCACCTGCGCGTGGAGGTCCAGCACTTCGTCCGCCTGCCGCGCTCCAACGCGGTGATGTTCCCGATTCACACCTATCTCGCCTCGCTGGACGAGATCTGCACGATCCCGGCGTGGGCGCAGCGGCTGGAGCGCGTGCTCGGCTCGCTGCCGCAGGACCTCGTCGACTACAAGGGCCTGACGCGCTACCGCGACATGGCCGTGGACTGGCTGGCCGAACGCAACGCGACCCGCACGGAGGACCCCCGATGACCCACCCCTGGCGCATCTCGGCGCTGGCCGACCGCCATCGCGCGCTCGGATCCGAGCTCGAGGACTGGAACGGCATGGGCACCGCGTGGACGTACGCGGGCGACCTGGCCGACATGCACGAGGCGATCCGCACGAAGGCCGGGCTGATGGACGTGTCCGGCCTGAAGAAGGTGCACGTGGTCGGCCCGCACGCCGAGCAGGTCATCCAGGAGGCGGTCACGCGCGACGTGCGCAAGCTCTATCCCGGCAAGGCCGTCTACGCGACGATGCTCGACGACCGCGGCTGCTTCATCGACGACTGCATCGTCTACCGGACGGGCCCGACCGCCTGGCTCGTCGTGCACGGCGCCGGCGACGGCCTGGCCCAGCTGACGCGCTCGGCCACCGGCCGCGACGTGGCGATCCACTTCGACGACGACCTGCACGACCTGTCCCTGCAGGGCCCGCTGGCCGTCGACTTCCTGGCCGAGCACATCCCGGGCGTGCGGGACCTGCCGTACTTCCACCACCGCTACGCGACGCTGTTCGACTGCCCGATCATGCTGTCGCGCACCGGGTACACGGGCGAGCGCGGCTACGAGATCTTCTGCAAGCGCGAGGACGCGCCGAAGATCTGGGACACCATCCTCGAACTCGGCGCGCCGATGGGGATCATCCCATGCGCGTTCGTGACGCTCGACTGGCTGCGGGTGGAGAGCTACCTGCTCTTCTATCCCTACGACAACTCCGAGATGTACCCGTTCCCCGACGAGCGGGCGGGCGACACGCTGTGGGAGCTGGGGCTGGACTTCACGGTCACGCCCGGCAAGACGGGCTTCCGCGGCGCCGAGGAGCACGCGCGCCGGGAGGGCCAGGAGCGCTTCAAGATCTTCGGGGTGCTGCTGGAGGGCGACACGGCGGCGATGGAGGGCGACACCCTGTGGTCCGATGGCCGCCAGGTCGGCGTGATCACGTGCGCCATGTACTCGCGGCTGGTCGGGAAGTCGATGGCGATCGCGCGCCTGGACGTGCCGTTCGCGGTGCACGGCACGCCGCTGGAGGTGCGCGGGAGCCTGTCGGTGTCCGCCACCGCGCATACGCTGCCGTTCGACGATCCGACCAAGAGCAAGCGCATCGCTCGCGGCTGACGGGGTCGCCCCTTGCATCGCAGGCGCGGCAGGGGGCTGACGAATGAGGATGCTGTACGCGCTGTGGGGCGCGGTTGGGTGCTGCTGTTCCCGTCCTGCGTCCGGCGGCGGCCGTCGCGCGCCGGGGTTGGGGGCTCGACGACGCGCTCGTCGAGGCGATCGCCGACGAGCAGCTCATCCGGTTCCCGGCGTCGGCGGCGCTGTACCTGCCCGGCGGGTCCGTGCCGGCGGCGGGCACCGTCGTGCGCAATCCCGGCCTGGCGGCTACCGCGCGCGGCGAGCGCCTGGCTCGCGTCAACCGCATCGGCATTGCCATGGTCGTGCGCCCCGGCCGGTAGCTCAGCCGTCGGGTTGGCCGAGGGCCAGCAGGTGATCGGTCATCGCGGCACCCGCGGCCGCGGCGTCCCCGGCCGCGATCGCCTCGACCAGCCTGGTCACGTCGGCCAGCGCTCGCCGGCGGGTGCGCTCGTGCGCCGCGGTCTGCGTGCGGGCCACCCGCAGGAGCTGCTCGAGGTCGCCGAGCACGCGCACGAGGACCCGGTTGCCGGCGATCCGCGCGATCCGCGCGTGCAGCTGCAGGTCCAGCTCGGCGAAGCGCGCCGGGTCGTCCATCGCGTCGGCCATGGCCGCGACCAGGCGCCGCAACGCGGCGCGGTCGCGCGCGCCGGCACCTGACGCGGCCAGCTCCGCGGCGAGCGGCTCGAGGCGCAGGCGCACCGCCAGCAGCTCCGCGGCGTCGACGTCGGCCACGTACGTGCCCGATCCCTGGCGCGCCCGCAGCAGCCCGGCGTCGACCAGGCGGCCGATGCCCTCGCGCAGGGCAGGCCGCGAGACCCCCAGCTGCTGGGCCAGCGCACGCTCCGGGGGCAGGCGGTCGCCCGGCCCCAGCGAGCGCTCGCCGATGAACGCGCGGATCGCCTGCGTGACGTCCTCTGAGCCGGCCATCTCCTGTAGCATAATTGGTCAGACCAATCTCGGAGAAGGAAGACCGTGCGCTACGCCACCCTGGACGTGAACGGAACCCCGCATGTCGCCGCCGCCGGCGCCGACCGCGCCTGGCGGCTCACCCGGGGCGGTGCCGGGCGCACGCTGTCGGACCTGCTCGCCCTGCCGGCCCCCGAACGCGACGCCGCGCTCGAACCCGACCCCGCCCGACCAGTCGCGGCCGATGCTCCACGCCTGGCCCCGTTGCGCCCGGCCAGCATCATCGCCATCGGCCTCAACTACCTCGACCACATCCGCGAGGCGGGCATGGAGCCCCCGCAGCGCCCGCTCGTGTTCACCAAGCTGCGCACGAGCGTCATCGGCCCAGGCGAGACGATCCGCATCCCGCCGGAGATCACGCAGCAGGTCGACTGGGAGGTCGAGCTGGCCGTCGTCATCGGGACCACGGCCCGCGACGTGGAGCCGGACGCCGCGCTCGACCACGTCTTCGGCTACACGGTGGCCAACGACGTGTCCGCCCGCGACGTCCAGTTCGCCGACGGGCAGTGGGTCCGCGGCAAGTCGCTGGACACGTTCTGCCCGCTGGGACCCGAGGTCGTGACGCCCGCCGACGTGCCCGAGCCGCAGGCGCTGGGGCTGCGCACGCGGGTCAACGGCGAGACCGTCCAGGACTCCTCCACCGCCGAGATGCTGTTCGGCGTGCGCGAGCTCATCGCGTTCTGCTCGCGGTCGTTCACGCTGCTGCCCGGCGACCTCCTGCTGACCGGGACGCCGTGGGGCTGCGGCGCGTTCATGAGCCCGCCGCGGTTCCTGGCCCCGGGCGACGTCCTGGAGAGCGAGGTCGACGGGCTGGGCACCCTGCGCAACCCGGTCGCCTGACCTACACGCGCAGCGTCCCGCCGTGCTCGAGCACCCGGGTGTCCGGGCCGCCGAGCCGCGCGCAGACGTCGACGAACTGCTGCGGGTCCAGCGTCGCGCCTTCGCCGTACCCCGCGGTCGACCACAGGCCGTAGTGGCAGGGGACGGCGATCCGCGGGGCCATCTGGTGCGCCATCAGCGCCGCCTCGTAGACGTTCATGCAGCCGCCGGTCCCGTTCATCACGAACAGGCCGACGTCGTAGGGCCCGTGGTCGCGCATGGCCAGCACGCGCGCGTCGTACTCGGTGTCGCCGGTGTGGAAGATGCGCACCCCCGCGACCTCGACGGCGACGCTGATCGCGTCCTCGCACAGCCAGCCGGGGACGTCGTGACGGGCGAAGCCGGCGCGCACGGTGAACGGCCCGACGGTGCGCTGGTCGTCGCGGTCCAGGTCGACGACGAGGTCCTGGGCGACGCCCCAGCCGACCAGCCGAGACGCGTTCGACGACGGCCCCAGCCAGGTCGTCGGGGCCGCCCGCCGCCCGAGCGACCGCGCCAGCTCGGGGTCGAGGTGGTCGGGATGCCAGTGCGTGGCGACGACGACGGTCGGTGCGGCCTCGTCGACCGCGACCGGCGCCGGCACGACGCGTGCGTTGCCCAGCTCGCGCTCCACCTCATCGGAGAGGTAGGGATCGATCATGAGCGTCGCGCCGTCGGGGGCGGCGATCTCGTAGCCGCCCTGCCCCAGCCAGCGGATCTGCACCGTGTCGGTCATGCCTCGCTCCTCGTCACCGTCACGTCGGGACGCTCCAGGAACGCCGCGCTCAGCTCGACCCCGAGACCGGGCCGGTCCGGGATCGCGATCGTCCCGCCCTCCGGGACCGGCGATCCGTCGAGCGCCTCGCGGTACCAGCCCTCGCAGAAGCCGCGCACCGATTCCATCACCATCGCGTTGGGCGCGTGCGCGCAGAGCTGCAGCGAGGCGGCGAACGTCACCGGCCCGGTGCAGTCGTGCGGGGCGACGGGCAGGTGATAGGTGTCGGCCAGCGCCGCGATCTTGCGCGCCTCGGTGAGGCCCCCGGTCCAGGCGACGTCGACCTTGGCGACGTGCGCCGCGCCGGCCTCGAGCACGCGCCGGTAGGCGTGGCGGGACATCAGGCGCTCGCTGACGGCCTGCGGGACCCGCGTCTCGGTCACCAGGCGCCGCAGGTCGTCGGCGCTGTCGGAGAGCATGAGGTCCTCGGCCCAGCCGACGGTCAGCGGCTCGAGCGCGCGGCAGATCGCGATGGCGCAGGTCGCGTCCCAGCGTCCGTGCCCCTCGATGAGCACGGTCATCCGGCCCTCGGTCGCGCGCACCGCCTCCTGCACGGACCACAGCCCCTGGGCCAGGTCCTCGGGCGGGAGCCGGTGGCCCGGCGGGCCGACGGCCGACCAGCCGGCGGGCCCGGTGAGCACCGACGCGTCCACCTGGGGGGCGAAGCGGTCCCACGGCCAGATCTTCATCGCCCGCACACCGCGCTCGAGCAGGTCCGTGGCCAGCTCCGCGGGACGCTCCAGGAACGCGTCGCCATCGTCGTAGTCGCCGGCGGACACGCACGTGTTGTACGTCGGGATCGACTCGCGCACCCGCCCGCCGAGCAGCTCGCCCACCGAGACGCCGCAGCGGCGGCCCAGCAGGTCCCACAGGGCGATGTCCAGCGCGGAGAACGCCCGCAGCTCGGCGCCGGCGTACCCGGCGAAGCTGGCGACCGCGAACAGCTCCAGCGCGGTGCGCTCGGCGGACGCCGGGCGCCCGAGCACCAGCGGCCCGGCCAGCTCGTGCACGATCGACTCCACCGCGCCCGCGCTGTAGAACGTCTCCCCCAGGCCGTGGGCTCCGTCGGCGTCGGTCAGGCGCACCCACAGGACGTTGGGCTGCTGCGCCCAGCGGATGGTCTCGATCGCGACGATCGGCGGCGCCACGCTCAGACCTCGGATGGCGCGCTGGCGTCCAGCTCGGCGAGCGCCCGCTCCCAGACCGCCCGCTCGGCGCGGATGTAGTGCACCTTCGCGTAGCCCTCGAAGCTCGGCACGCCCTTCCCGGGCAGCGTGTCCAGGACGATGGCCGTGGGGCGGTCGGCGGCGCGCGCGTCGGCGAACGCGCGGCGCAGCCCGTCCAGGTCGGCGCCGTCCACCCGCGCGGTGGCCAAGCCGAAG
>Ga0164243_10005943_pt1 | contig 18560 bp, 13 predicted proteins | sample OricompcompostOP_FD_108781 | JGI IMG/M metagenome (GOLD analysis project Ga0164243, IMG submission 108781) | Organic Plus compost microbial communities from Emeryville, California, USA - Original compost - Organic plus compost (OP) | ecosystem: Engineered > Solid waste > Mixed feedstock >... | reverse complement strand
GCGACGACCTCGACGACGTCGGCCTGGTGGCGGCGCTGCGCGGCAAGCCGTCCCGGTGGGCGGCCGCCGCGCCGGACTTCCCCGTACGCGAGGTGAGCGACGCCCCGCTGCTGGCCAACGAGACCCGTGAGGTGAACCTCCTCGACTTCCCCGTCCCGCGCTGGCACGACCGCGACGGCGGCCGGTTCGTCGGCACCGGCTGCCTGGTCCTCACCAGCGACCCGGACACCGGCCTGCACAACGGCGGCTGCTACCGCATGGAGGTGCAGGACGACGGCCGCTCCGTCACGATCTCCGCGGTCCCCGGCAAGCACGGCGCGCAGAACATCGAGAAGTGGTTCGCCCGGCACGGATACGCCCCGGTCACCGTGTCCTTCGGCCACGACCCGCTGCTGCTGGTGCTGGGCGGCACCGAGGTCCCGGGCGGGGTGTCGGAGCTGGAGTACGCCGGCGCGGTGCTGGGCGAGCGCGTCCCGGTGGTGAACGGCCCGGACACCGGCCTGCCGATCCCGGCGGGTTCCGAGATCGCCGTAGAAGGATGGCTCCGCCCGGACCACCTGCGTGACGAGGGCCCGTTCGGCGAGTGGACCGGCTACTACACCGGCAAGCGCAAGCCGTGCCTCGCGCTGGAGATCACCCGGATGTACCACCGGGACGACCCCATTCTGCTGGGCGCCCCGCCCGGCAAGCCGCCGCACGACTACTCGTACATGCGCACCGCCATGAAGTCCGCGATGATCCACGATGAGCTGGTGGCCACCGGCGTCCCCGGAATCGGCGCGGCGTGGGCGCACGAGTCCGGCGGCGGCCGCCTGTTCATCGCGGTGTCGCTGAACCAGCGCTACGCCGGCCACGCCCGCCAGGTCGCGCACCTGACGGCCCAGCTCCCGGCGGCGGCGTACATGGTCCGGTACGTGGTCGTGGTGGACGACGACGTCGACCCCCGCGACCTGGACCAGGTCATCTGGGCGATGTCCACTCGTACGGACCCGGCCGAGGACATCGAGGTGCATCGCCGCGCCTTCGGCAGCCGCCTCGACCCGATGCTCCCCGACGGCGCCACCCCCCACAACACCCGCGCCATCATCGACGCCTGCCGCCCCTGGGAACGCCGCGACACGTTCCCCGAGGTGGTCGGCAGCACTCCGGAGTACCTCGCGGAGATCCAGGCGAAGTGGGGCGCCACCCTGTCGCCGTAACGATCGCGTGCGGCGTTACGCGGTCGCCGGGGAGTAGTACGCCCTCCGCCCGTCCACGGGTTGATGCGCCGCCCAGTCGCCGGCGGGCGTCGTGTGCGACCAGTAGAGCTGGCCGTGGCCGTCCTGGGGGTTCTGCTCGGTGTAGACGAGGGAGACCGTCTGGCCGTCCTCGGTCGCCAGGCTGGGGGCGGTCACCGACCAGCCGTCCAGGGGCTGCTGGGCGGCCCAGCCCCCGTCGTACTTAGACCACCAGAGGCGCTTGTCGTCGCGGTCGCCGCGCCAGGCCATGTGCACGTGGCCGAACGTGCCGACGAGCGCGGGGCCGTCGGCGGACCAGCCCTCGTACCGGTTGTCGGGGCCGTCGAACCAGCGGGCGGTGCCGTTGAACCTGGTCCAGTGCAACTGGCTGTCCGGTGTCCGCCCGCGCCAGGCCATGAACATCCCGGCGAAGAAGCTGGAGCCCAGCGCGGGCCCGTAGTCGGTGGGCCAGGGGGTCGCGACCTCGACCTCCCAGCCCGCCGCCGAGCCGTGCGCCCAGTGGATCGTGTTCTCCGTCGCGTCCTTCCAGGCCAGGTAGAGCTGGCCCGCGTACGAGGCGATCGCCGGGCGCTGGTGCGTGCGGAACCCGGTGTCGATGCTCGAGGACCACGTCGTCTGGTCCTGGTCACCGGTCGGTCCGTCGCCGAGCTTGGAGGTGTAGATGTGGTCGCCGTCATCGACCCACGCCATGTACACCCCGTCGACGTGCCGGGCCAGCGCGGGCGCCGCGACCGTGTGCCGCGGCGTGTTCCACGTGAACACCTCGGTGGTCCAGGTGTCCTCCTGCCCGGTCACCACCCCGGACCGGCTCCAGCGCAGGATGTTCGAACCGGGCTCGGGCCATAACATCGCCGGTGTGTAGCTCATCGGCCGTTCCCCTTCGCGTCCCCACCCTCAGGCCGTTCGGCCCGGCTCCAGCGTCGCTCCCGCCTAGGGACCTGTCCAGCCGGTGGCCGCCCGCCCCGCGCGGTGCCCGAACGCCAGCGCCGACGCCAGCGTCGCGCCCGGACCCGGGTAGCCGTCGGCGGTCCAGAACGCCGTGGTGTTCCCCACCGCGTACACGCCCGGGATGATCTCCCCGGACCGGTCCCGTACGCGGCCCTCGGTGTCGGTGACCGGGCCGCCCTTCGTCCCGGCCGCGCCGGACAGCATGGGCACCGCGTAGAACGGCGGCTCGTCCAGCGGGGTCATGTTCGGGTTCGGCGCGACCTCCGCGTCCCCGTAGTACCGGTCGTACGGGTTGCCGCCGCGGCCGAAGTCCTCGTCCACGCCGGACGCGCACATCGTGTTCCACCGGTCCCCGGTCGCGGCCAGCGCGTCGGCGTCGACGCCGATCGCCGCGGCCAGCTCGCGCAGCGAACCACCGCGCGCCATCCACTCCGGCACCGGCGCGTCCAGGCTGAGCCCGGGCAGCGGGTACCGCCGCGCGAAGCCCGCGTCGAACACGATGTAGGCGCGTCCGTTCGGGTACCCGCCCGCCGCGTCCCGCCGGTGCATCGCCTTGCCGATCTCGTTGTACGGCAGCGCCTCGTCCACGAACCGCCGCCCGGACGCGTTGACGATGAACTGCCGCGGCGCGCCGCGCTCCCGTACCAGGCCCCGGTAGAACTGCTCGCCGTCCACCGTCTCGCCGGGCACCGCGAGCATCGGCATCCACCAGCCGTCGGGCAGGTTGTCCACCGCCGCGCCCAGCGACTCGGCCAGGCCGAGGCCGTCACCGGTGTTGGTGGGCGGCCCGCCGAGGCCCGCCACCGGATCCGGCAGGCCGCGGTCGTACCGGGACGGGTCGCGGTCGAACCCGCCGGTGGCCAGCACCACCGCGCCGGGCCGTACGGTCTCCGTCCCGTTCACCGTGACCACCGGCGCGCCGCCGTCGAGCCGGATCCCGGTGATCCGCGCCCCGGTCACCACCTGGACCCCCGCCTCCAGCGCCCCGTGCAGCAGCGCGGCGACCAGCGCCACGCCGTTCGCCTCGATGCCGTGCTCCGCCCGGTGCCGCAGCAGGTCGTGGTCGTAGTACGCCGGGTACCGCCACGCCTCCCACTCGGCGTGCGTCATCGGCGCGTACCCGGGCACCTTCCGTACCTCGGCGACCCGCGGATGCAGCCCGCGGGTGTCCAGCGGCGACATGTCCAGGCAGCGGCCGCCGAGCGTGGCGCCGGGCTTGGCCGGGTGGTAGTCGGGATAGTTGCGGCAGACGGCGAACCGGTGCGGGGTGTGCGCCTCGACGAAGTCGGCCGCCACCCGCGCGGTGGTCACGAACGCCTCGGTCATCTCCGGGTACCGCGCGTCGAAGACACCGGACAGGTACGTACGGGCGGCGTCCAGCGAGTCGCCCTCGTTGCCGGGCCGCCCGTTGGCCGGCACCCACACGCGGCCGCCGGACGCCGCCGTGGTGCCGCCGATCTCCGTGGCCCGCTCGACGAGCGTGACCCGGGCGCCGTTGGCCGCCGCGGTCAGCGCGGTGACCAGCCCGGCGGCGCCACTGCCCGCGACGAGCACGTCCGGATCGTTCATGCACCCTCCCAAGGTCGAAGGGCCGGGTCCCACCCCGCGGCCCGCAGTGCGGCCAGGTCGGCGGCCAGGCGCGGCTCGACTGGCTCGCCGTCCACCAGCTCGTACACGGTCGGCCCGGTGAAGCCGATGGCGTCGAGCGCGTCCGCGAACGCGCCGAAGTCCACCTCGCCGCGGCCCGGCGACGTGTGCGCCCACCGGTCCCGCCACGTGTCGCTGACGTGCGCGAGCGCCAGGTGCTCGCCGACCGCGCGGACGCCGGCCGCCGGGTCCTCGATGGCCAGCGCGTTCGCCACGTCGTAGGTGATCGCCAGGCACGGGTCGTCCCAGCGGCGCACCAGCGCCAGCATGTCCGCGGACGAGCCGAGGTACCCGTACGGGCTGTTCTCCAGCGCCAGCGTGACGCCGCGCGCCCGCGCCCGGGGCAGCAGTACGGCCAGCGCGTCGTCGAACAACTCGGCGCAGCGCGCGTCCGGCGCGGGCGCCAGCGCGTGCCGGTGGCCCGGCATGATCACCACGTACCGGCCGCCGCAGCCGGCCACCAGGTCGATCTCGGCGAGCATCTGCGCCAGGCTCGCGTCGCGCACGCCGGGGTTGGTGCTGATCAGGTTGACGTCCACGAACGACGGGTTCACCGAGACCAGCGCCAGGTCCAGCCGGGCCAGCGTGGCGGTCAGCGCGGCGGCGTCGGCCTCCGGCGCGTACAGGTGCGGCGGCGACGTGGTCACCTCGACGGACCGGAACCCGTACGCGGCCAGCGTCTCCAGCGCGGTCTCCAGCGGCGCCCGATGCATCCACCCGAAACTGCACCCGGTCAGCGGCAGGCTCATTCCGCCTCCTTCAGGTTCAGCACGATGATGCGCGGGTCGGTCATGTCGTAGGCGGCGTACCGCGGCCCCTCGACGCCGTGCCCGCTGTCCTTCACCCCGCCGTACGGCATGTTGTCCGCGTGGTAGCTGGACGTGTCGTTGATCATCACGCCGCCCACCCGGAGCCGCCGGGCCGCGGCGAACGCGGTGTCCACATCCTGGGTGAACACGCCCGCCTGCAGTCCGTACGCGCCCTCGTTGACGATCCGCACCGCCTCGTCGACGCCGGCGACCGGCACGACCGCCACCATCGGCGCGAAGATCTCGTCGGTCATGATGCGGCTGGCCGCGGGCAGTCCGCCCAGCACGGTCGGCGCCAGCACCGCGCCGTCCCGGTCACCGCCCCGTACGAGCGAGGCGCCGAGGGACACCGCCTCGCGGATCCAGCCGTGCGCCCGCTCGGCCTCGGCCCGGGCGATCAGCGGCCCGACGTCGGTGCCGGCCGCGCGCGGGTCGCCGGCGGTCAGCTTGCCGACCGCCGCCTCGAGCCGCTCCGTCAACGCGGGCGCCACCCGCCGGTCCACCAGCAGCCGCTGCACGCTCGTGCACACCTGCCCGGCCTTGCGGAACCCGGCGCGGGCCACCGTACGGGCGACCAGGTCCAGGTCGGCGTCCGCGGCCACGATCGACGCGCTATTGGAGCCCAGCTCCAGCTGCGTACGCGCGAGCCCGGAGCGCTGCTTGACGGCCAAGCCGACGGCGGTGGACCCGGTGAACGTGAAGTACCGGACGCGCGGGTCGCGGACCAGCGCGTCCCCGGCCACCTCGCCCGTACCGCAGACCAGCTGGAGCAGTCCGGACGGCAGGCCCGCGCGGAGCAGCGCCTCGGCGATGGCCATCGCGGACAGCGGCGTCAGCTCCGCGGGCTTGAGCACCACGGCGTTGCCGGCCGCCAGCGCGGGCGCGACCTTGTGCGCGACCGTGCTGAGCGGGGCGTTGAACGGCGCGATCGCGCCCACCACGCCGACCGGCACGCGGATGGTGAAGGCCAGCCGGTTCTCGCTGCCCGGGTTGGCCGCGACCGGCACCTCCTCGCCGGCCAGCCGTACGGCCTCCTGCGCGGACATCCGGAAGATCGCCGCCGCCCGGGCCAGCTCGCCGCGGGCGTCGCCGGGGGTGAAGCCGGTCTCGGCCACGTAGCCGTCCACGATCTCCGTCTCGTGGCCGGTCAGCACCGCGGCGGCGTCCTCAAGGACGCGGCGCCGCTCGTCCGGCGGCAGCGGGTCGCGGGCGGCGCGCGCGGCCCCGGCGACCGCCGCGTCCACCTCGCCGGGGGTGGCGTCGGCCACCGTCCGCACCGTCTCGCCGGTGAACTTGTCCGACACCGCCGCGGTGGCCGCCGGCGCCCGCCAGGCGCCGTCCACCAGCAGTCCCGTGGCCTCGGTCAGGAGCGGTCGCATGCGCCTCCTCGGTGCGGGGGTTGACGAGGACACCCATACTGTTCCAGGGTGATGCGCATATCGCAAGGGTGTGCACATAGCGCAAGGGGAGTCATGGGAGAGCTGAAGGGCGCCGAGATCATCACCGAGTATCTGGTACGCGAAGGCGTACCGTACGCGGTGGGCCTGTGCGGACACGGTGACCTGGGGCTGCTCGACGCGCTGCACGACCGGCGCGCGGACATCGCGACGATCTCCGTGCACCACGAGTCCGTCGCCGGGTTCATCGCGGACGCCTACTACCGCGTGCGCCACGCCCCCCTTGCCACGTTCACCTCGTGCGGCCCGGGCTCGGCGAACCTGCCGGTGGCGCTGGGCTCGGCGCTGATGGACGGCTCCGCGCTGCTGGCGATCACCGGGAACGTGCCGACGTCGCAGTTCAACCGGGGCCCGTTCCAGGAGACCGGGCGGCACTACCAGGCGGACTTCCCCAGCGTGGTGCGCCCGTACGTGAAGCGCGGCTACCAGGCCACCCGCGCCGACCAGCTGCCGCTGATGCTCCGCCAGGCGTTCTCCACGATGCTGCACGGGCGGCCCGGCCCGGTCCATCTCGACGTGCCGCTCGACGTCTTCGTGGAGCGTTCCACCGAGCCGGTGCCCGACCCCGGCGCGTGGCGCGGCGGCGTGTCGTCCCGTACGGCCGCGCACGCCGACGACGTACGGCGCGCCCTGGAGATGCTGCTCGCCGCCGAGCGCCCGGTGATCGTCGTCGGGCACGGCGCGGAGAACGCCGGCGCCGACCGGGCGGTGCTCGGCCTGGCCGAGGCGCTGGGCGTGCCGGTGGCCGCGTCGCCGCTCGGCCGCAGCGCGCTGGACAACCGCCACCCGCTCTTCCTCGGCACCACCGGCCGCAACGGCACCTACCACGCCAACCACGCGACCCGCTCGGCCGACGTCGTGCTCGCCTTCGGCACCCGCTTCGACGACCGGGCCACCAGCTCCTGGCTGCCCGGCTACACCTACGACTTCGACCGTACGCGGCTGATCCACGTCGACGCGGACGTCACCGAGCTCGGCCGCAACTTCCCGCCCGCGCTTGGCCTGGCCGCCGACCCGGCCTCGGCCGCGGAGCAGCTGCTGGCCGCCGCCCGGTCGTCCGGGGACGACCGGGCCCGTCCGGACACCGCGGTACGCCGGGCCTGGCTGGACCGGATCGCGGACTGGCGCCGTACGTGGGAGGCCGAGATCGCCGGGCGGGACGCGTCCGACGCCGCGCCGCTGCGCCCCGAGCGGGTGCTCGGCGACCTGCGCCGGGTGCTGCCCGACGACGGCATCGTGCTGTCCGACGTGGGCGTGCACCACAACTGGCTGGTGCAGAACTGGGAGGTGCGCGCGCCGCGCACGCTGCTGCAGAGCTGGGGCTTCGCGTCGATGGGCTTCGGCGTCGCGGGCGGCCTCGGCGCCCGGCTGGCCGCGCCGGAGACGCCGGTCGTGTCGGTCGTCGGCGACGGCGGCTTCCTGATGTTCCCCAGCGTGGTGGCCACCGCCGTGGAGTACGACCTGCCCTGCGTGTGGCTGGTCTGGAACAACGGCGGCTACATGTCCATCCGCGACCAGCAGCGCGGCTACTTCGGCGCCGGCCGCGAGCTGGCCACCTCCTTCGCGCCGTCCACCGACTTCGCCGCGATGGCCCGCTCCATGGGCGGCGACGGCATCCGCGTCACCCGACCCGGCGACCTGTCCGGCGCGCTGGAGTCGGCGCTGGCCTCCGGCCGCCCCACCGTCCTGGACGTCGCCGTGGACGACGCCGTCCAGCCGGTCGCCACCGCCACCTGGGACCTCCCGCCCCTGCCCCACCCCGAACCCGGCTTCGGCCGGCCCGACGCGTAACCCCTGACCCCCGAACCCCGAGCGAGGCACCCCCATGCCCGAAACGACCTCCGTGCGGCGCGTCATGGTCGCCGGTGCCATCGGCACCACGGTCGAGTGGTACGACTACTTCATCTACGGCACGGCCGCCGCGGTCGTGTTCGACAAGCTGTTCTTCCCGTCGTTCGACCCGCTCATCGGCACGCTGACCGCGTTCGCCACGTTCGGCGTCGGGTTCTTGGCCCGGCCGGTCGGCGCGTTCGTCTTCGGCCACTACGGCGACAAGCTCGGCCGCAAGCGCATGCTGGTGCTCTCCCTGCTGATCATGGGCCTGGCCACCGCCGGCATCGGGCTGCTGCCCTCGTACGGGAGCATCGGCGTGGGCGCGCCGATCCTGCTCGTCGTGCTGCGGCTGTTCCAGGGCTTCGCGGTGGGCGGCGAGTGGGGCGGCGCCACCGTCCTGATCGCCGAGCACGCGCCCCCGGGCCGACGCGGCCTGTACGGATCGGTCGTGCAGATCGGCTCCCCGGCCGGGCTGGTGCTCGCCTCCGGCGGCTTCGCCCTGGTCCAGCTGCTGCCCGAGCCGCAGTTCCTCGCCTGGGGCTGGCGCGTCCCGTTCCTGATCAGCGTGATCATGGTGGCCATCGGGCTGTACATCCGGATGAACATCACCGAGTCCGAGGAGTTCCGCGCGGTCACCGCCCGCCAGGAGCAGGCCGCCGTGCCCGCGCTGGACCTGCTGCGGCACTCCAAGCGCAACCTGCTGATCGCCATCGGCGCCCGCTTCGCCCCGGACATCGGCTTCTACGTCTGCGGCACGTTCGTCGTCTCCTACGCGGCCACCACGCTGCACCTGTCGTCGGGCCTGATCCTCCTCGCGGTCGCCGTCGCCGCGGCCCTGGAGATCGTGGCCGTGCCGCTGTTCGGCGCGCTGTCGGACCGGATCGGGCGGCGCGCGGTGTACCTGGGCGGCGCGGCGTTCTGGGTGGTGTTCGGGTTCCCGTACTTCTGGCTGGTCGACACCGGCGCGGGCCCCGCGGTGTGGCTGGCCATCATCCTGGCGTTCGTGCTCGGCCACGGCGCCATGTGGTCGATCGGCGGGGCGCTGTACGCGGAGATGTTCGACACCCGCTTCCGGTACAGCGGCGTGTCGCTGGGCTACCAGCTCGCCGCGATCGTCGGCGGCGGCCCAGCCCCGCTGATCGCGACCGCGCTGATCGCCTGGTCCGGCGGCGCGTCCTGGCCGGTGTCCGGCTACCTGGTGCTGGTCGGCGCGATCACCTTCGCGGCCGTGTGGGCGGCGCGCGAGGTCCGCTCGCGGACGCGCGAGCCCGAGATGGCCGGAGGACACCGATGAGCGTGCTGGTCACCGGCGGGACCGGATTTCTGGGTGGGCACCTGTGCCGGGCGCTGCGGGACCGCGGTACGCCGGTCGTCGCGCTGGACCGGCCGGGCGCCGCGGACCCGGGCGACGGCGTCACGTACGTGCCCGGCGACGTCACCGACGGCGCCGCGCTGCGCGACGTGATGCGCGAACACCGCGTCACCCGCGTCGTGCACGCCGCGTCGATCGTCGGCGTGGCGGCCAGCGCCGGCGACCCCGGGCCGGCGCTGCGGGTGAACATCCTCGGCGCGGTCGCGGTGTTCGAGGCCGCCGCCGAGCTGGGCGTGGCACGCGTCGTGGACATCTCCTCAGAGGAGTACTACGGCGACTTCGCCGAGGACCCGATCCGGGAGGACGCGCCGTCCGCCCCGGTGTCCCCGTACGGGATCAGCAAGGCGGCGGTGGAGCGGATGGGCGGCTACTACGCGCGCACCCGTGGCCTGCCGTACGCGGCCGTGCGGCTGTGCTGGGTGTACGGCCCCGGCTTCCCGCGCGCCCGGCTGCCGCAGCCCTGGCTTGAGGACGTGCGCGCCGGCCGGGCCAGCGTTCTGCCGCAGGGCGGCGACCAGCGCATCGACTTCACGTACGTGGACGACGCGGTCCGCGGCGTCCTGGCCGCCCTGGACGCCGGCCACCTCGCGCACGCCGCGTACAACGTCGCCACCGGCCGCGGCGTCACGCTCACGGACCTGGCCGCCGAAATCCACACCCTGTGGCCCTCCTGGCACGCCGACATCGGCCCCGGCCCGCTGGAGCTGTCCCCCGGCGTCAACGCCGCCCGCAAAGGCGCGTTGTGCATCGACCGCGCCACCACCGACCTCGGCTACCGCCCCGAGGTCTCCCTGGCCGAGGGCCTGCGGCGGACGGCGGAGGCGATCCCGTGAAGGCCTTCGTCAAGGACGGACCCGGGGCCGGCAACGCCGCGGTGCGGGACGTGCCCGAGCCCGAACCCGGCCCGGGCGACGCGGTGATCGCCGTACGGTACGCCGGCCTCTGCCACACCGACGTGTCCATGCTGCACTGGAACGACGCCGCGACCGGCGGCTACCGCCCCCGGTTCCCGCTGGTCATGGGGCACGAGTACACCGGAACCGTGGTCGCCCTCGGCCCGGACGCCGATGGCCCGGCACCGGGCACCCGCGTGGCGGGCAGCGCGCACGTCACCTGCGGCGCCTGCGCGTTCTGCCGCCGCGGCCGGTCCATGCTCTGCGCGCGCCTCGCCGTGCTCGGCCTCGACGTCGACGGCGTCTTCGCCGAGTACGCCGCCGTCCCCGCCCGCAACCTGGTCCCGCTCCCGGACGCCGTCCCGGACACCGTCGCCGTCCTGGCCGAGCCGTACGCCGTCGCCGCCCACGCCGTGGCCACCGGCGCCCCGGCCCCGGGCGAGACCGTCGCGATCGTCGGCCCCGGCGCGATCGGCCTGTGCGCCACCGCCGAAGCCCGCTTTCACGGCATCGAGGACCTCGCCGTCTACGGCCGCCCCGCCGACGGGGCCCAGCTCACCCTGGCAAGGGAACTGGGCGCCACCGCCACCCGCACCGAGCCCGACGACGCGGAATGCGACCTGGTCATTGAGGCCGCCGGCCACCCCGCCGCGGTCGCCCTCGCGCTGCGCCTGTGCCGCCCCGGCGGCCGCGTGGTCACCGCCGGCCTGCCCGCCGACCGCCTCGACCTCGACACCGCCGACCTGGCCCGTACGGAGAAGACGCTCACCGGCGTCCGCGCGTACGACCTGGGCGAGTGGCCCGGCATCCCCGCCCGGCTCGCCGCCGCGCCGGCCCTGTCCGGCCTGGTCACGCACGTGCTCGGCCTCGCCGACGTCCCGCGCGCCGTGGAGCTGATGGCCACCCGCCGGGCCACCCGTACCGCCATCGACCCGGCCCGGTTCACCGCCGCGCAGGACGGGGAGGGTTAGGCAGGCAGGGGAGTCGCCGCACGCCAGACCGGGGGGACCATGCGTGCCGTCGCAGTTTCGGATTTCGGTGCCGCGCCCGAGCTGATGGACCTGCCCGTCCCGTCCGCGGGACCCGGCCAGGTGCTCGTCCGGCTGCGCGCCGCCGGGTACAACCCGTTCGACCTCAAGCTGGTGGACGGCGCCCTCCGCGGGGCCGTCGAGCACCACTTCCCGCTGATCGTCGGGTCCGACGCGACGGGCGAGGTGGAGATGATCGGCGAGGGGGTCTCCGGCTTCCGCCCCGGGGACCGCGTGTACGGCCAGTTCATGCGGCCGCCGGAGGGCCTGGGCGGCTACGCCGAGTACGGCCTGGCCGACGCCGGCGGCCCGATCGCGAAGATGCCCGAGGGCATGCTGTTCGAGCAGGCCGCCGCGGTGCCGACCGCCAGCATGACCGCGTACAACCTGGTCGCCGACGGCCGGGTCGACGCGGGCCAGACCGTACTGATCGTCGGCGGCACCGGCGGCGTCGGCCAGTCCGCGGTGCAGCTCGCCGCCGACCAGGGCGCCACCGTCATCGCCACCGCCGCGCCCGCCGAGGCCGACGTGATCCGCTACCTGGGCGCGTCGGAGACCGTCGACCACACCGCGGGCCCGATCGCCGACCAGGTGCTGGCCCATCACCCGGACGGCGTGGACGCGATCATCGACCTGGTCACCCCGCCCGACGGCATCGCGGCCCTGACCGGCCTGGTCCGCCCCGGCGGCACGATGCTCAGCACGATCGGCGCGCTGGACCCGGACGCCCTGGCCGCGCGCGAGATCCGCGGCGTCAACCTGCGGAACGCCCCGAGCGGCCGGCTGCTGCGCAACCTGGCCGACATGGTCGACGGCGACCGGCTGCGGATCCGCATCCAGGCCCAGGTCCCACTGTCCGACGCACCGGCCGTGCTCAAGGAGATCCGCTCCCGCCCGGCCCGCGGCAAGACGGTCTTCACGATCTAGACGTAGCAGTGGGCGTGGTCGTAGGCGTCCATCCGGGTGAGGTGGCCGGTGCCGATCAGGTCGACGCCGGCCTTCCGCTGCTTGTCCCACCCGGCCTGGTCGTCCGGCTCGTTCCAGAACCGGACCTTGTAGCCCTTGCGGTGCGCCTCGTCGACCCAGTTCTTCAGGTCCGCGTCGCTCCGCCCCTTGCCGCACGTGTTCCAGTCCCGGCTGAGCATGGCGTACCGGCCGCTCGTGTTGGGCGGCACCTGGCTGAGGTCGCAGCTGTCGGACTGCTGGTCGAACTTCAGCCACGACGGCGCGCTGTTCCGGTCGACGCTCTTCGGCACCTGCCCGGTGAGCACGACGTTCACCGCGCCCGGGTACCGCTCGTTCAGCACCTGGGTCTGCTGGACGACGGTGTCGTACTCCCACTGCAGGCAGGAGTCGTCGCAGCCGGGGTCCTTCTTCAGCTCGACGACGAGCTGGAACGGCTGGTCGGAGCCGGGATAGACGTGCCCGCCGTTCTGCGCGAGCCGCTGCAGCAGCGGGTCGACGTAGTCGTTCTTCAGCGTGCCCCGGACGTCGGTGGTGCGGCCGTTCTTGCCGGCGTTCTGCACCCCCGGATGGCACTGGTCGTGCTTGCCCGTCAGCGGGTCGTGCTTGACGGTGAGGTCGCCGCAGTCGTTGAGGTGCACGTCCGCCTCGACGCTGTTCACGCCGTGGTCGAGCGCGTCGTTCAGCGGATGCTTGTTCAGGTAGTCGTTGTGCGCGTGCGCGTGCAGCAGCGGATCCTGGCCGTTCGCCGTGCCGCACGACGCGGGGGTGAGCGGCTTGCCCTTCACCGGCGCCGACGCGGTCGGCGTCGGCGTGGGTGCCGGGCTGGCGCAGGGCTCCGGGCTGGGCGTCACCGGGTGGTAGGCGTACCCGGCGTGCGTCGTCGGCCCGCGCGTGCCGCAGTTCCGCCCGCCGAAGATGCGGCACAGCGTCGCGCCGGTCCGGTTCGCCACCGTGCGCGGCACCCCGGCCGCGACCAGGACCCCGATGAGCAGCCCCGCCAGCACCACCAGCCCGGCGTACTCCAGGAACGCCGCTCCCGCGTCCGTACGTAACCGCATCCCGCACCTCACGCCCGCTCCGTACCGGTTGGGACGCGCCGGCCCGCCGTACGGTTCACCGTGGGACCTTTGGCCCTTGGTGCGGCACCGGCCCGGATGGACGATCGGCGTGTGCCCGCGAGGCTGGGTGAGGGAGCTCGACCCGGTGATCCCCCGGCCCGATACCGGGGTCGATCCCGCAGGGACGGCTGAGAGGCCTGTACAGGCGACCTCCATCACCTGACCCGGACAATACCGGCGCAGGGAACCCCCTCGCGGGCTTCGCTGTTGTCCCCCGGCATGACATTTCTGGTGATCGGCGCGACCGGGCGGACCGGTCGCGGAGTCGTGGCAGGCCTGCGAAGCCGCGGGGAGACGGTACGGGCCGCGGCGCGCGGCGCGGAGGCGCGGTTCGACTGGGCCGACCCGGGGACCTGGGACGACGTGCTGCGCGGTGCGGACGCCGCGTACGTGGTGACGCCCGAGCGGCCGGACTTCCCCGGCGCCGCGGTGGCGGACTTCGTGGCGTGGGCGCGGGCCGCCGGCGTACGGCGGCTGGTGCTGCTGTCCGGGCGCAGCGCGCGCACCGGGTCCGCGCGGCTGCTCGAACGGGAGGCGCCGGTACGGGAGTCCGGGCTCGAATGGACGATCCTGCGGCCGAGCCAGTTCGCGCAGAACTTCGGCGCGGGCCCGTACCTGGCCGCCGTGCGCGCCGGCGAGCTGCGCCTGCCGCTCGGACCCGAGCCGGGGCCGCGGGTGGACTTCGTCGATGTGGCCGACATCGCGGACGTCGCGGTCCGGGCGCTCACCTCCGACGGGCACGCCGGACGCGTCTACGACCTGTCCGGGCCGCGCGCGATCGCGTTCGGCGAGGCGCTCGCCGAGATCGCCGCGGCGACCGGGCGCACCCTCCGGTACGCCGACGTCCCGTACGACGACTGGCTCGCCGGACGCCGCGCGGCGGGCGCGTCGGACGAGGCGGTCGCCTGGTCCACGGAGACGTTCACCGGGCTGCGCCGCGGCGACTACGCGACCGTGTACCCCGACGTCCGCGCGGTGCTGGGCCGGGAGCCGCGGGACTTCGCCGGCTACGTACGCGAGGCCGCCGCGTCGGGCGTCTGGGAGGTCTCCAATTGACGGAGTGAGTACTCACTCCGTACGCTGGCCGCCATGAGCATCGACGTACTCGTGGTGGGCGGCGGCAGTGTCGGACTGGCGGCCGCGGTGTTCCTGGCGCGGCCGGGTGTGGCGGTGACCGTGGTGGAGCGGCGGGACGGGCTGTCCGCGCATCCGCGGGCCGCGGGCCTCAACCCGCGGTCCATGGAGATCTTCCGGTCGGCCGGGATCGAGGCGGCGATCCGCGCCGCCACGCCGCCGCGGCGGGCCGGGGCCGGGGTGGTCACCGTGCCGGTGCTCGCCGGCGCCGACCTGACCGCCGCGCCGCGTACCGGCGTCGTGCCGGAGGACGACTCCGACCCGCTGTCCCCGTCCGGCGGCGTCGCCTGCGCGCAGGACCGGCTCGACCCGGTCCTGTACGCCGAGGCCGTACGGCGCGGCGCCGACGTCCGCTTCGGCGCCGCGCTGACCGCGATCGACCAGGACGCCGACGGCGTCACCGCCCGGCTCGCCGACGGCCGCACCCTCCGCGCCCGGTACGTGATCGCCGCCGACGGCACCCGCGGCCCGGTCCGCGACCTGCTCGGCATCGCCACCGACGGCCCCGGCGAGCTGGGCGGCCACATGATCAGCGTGCTGTTCCGCGCCGACCTGCCCGGCGTACCGGAGGACCCGGGCTTCGCGATGTGCGTCATCAAACACCCCGACGCCCCCGGCATCCTCATCCCCGCCGACGGCGGGCGCTGGCTGTTCCACATCACCTCGTACCGGCCGTCCGAGGGCGACACGCCCGCCGACTACCCGCCCGAGCGCTGCCGCGAGCTGATCCGTACCGCCGCCGGCGCCCCCGGGCTGGACCTGACCGTGGAGAGCGTGCTGCCGTGGCAGTCCACCGCGCTCGTCGCCGACCGGTTCCGCGCCGGGCGGGTGTTCCTCGCCGGAGACGCGGCGCATGTCGTGCCGCCCACCGGCGGGTTCGGCCTGAACACCGGCATCGCCGACGCGCACAATTTGGCGTGGAAGCTCGCCCTGGTGCTGTCCGGCCAGGCCGGCGACCCGCTGCTGGACAGCTACGACGCCGAGCGCCGACCCGTCGCCCGGTTCACCATGGAGCAGTCGCTGATCCGCGGCACCCACCGCGAGCTGCACTGGGACCTGCGCCCCGAACGCGCCGCCGACCGCCGCCGGGTCGGCATGGCGAGCCTCGCCGCGGCCGTCTTCGGGTACCGCTACGACTCCGGCGCCGTCCTCGGCGCGCCCGGCGGCCCCGCCCCGCAGGAGGACCCGGAGCTGGACGGCACTCCGGGCTCCCGCCTCCCGCACCGCTGGCTCACCCCGGAGGTCTCCACGCTGGACCTGCTCGGCGACCGGTTCACCCTCCTGACCGGCCCGGACGGTGACGCCTGGACCGACGCCGCGGCGGACCTCCCGATCGGCGTACGGCGGATCGGCGCCGACCTCGACCCCGCCGGCGACTGGCCCGCCACGGTCGGCCTCGCCCCGGACGGCGCGCTGCTCGTCCGCCCCGACGGGTTCGTCGCCTGGCGGTCGCCGTCCGGTACGGCCGAGGAGGCGCGCGTTCTGCACGACGCGCTGCGGCGGCTGCTCGGCGCCGACGCCCTGGTGAGTGGCCGCCACGGCGACCGGTGAGCCGACGACCTGCGCGCACTCCGCGGCTACTAGGCTTGGTCGAGAAGCGGTGCCAACCGTTATGCTGAGTTTGCGGACAAGCCCACATTTCTCATTTGTTGACCGCCCACTCGCAGGAGAGACGGCCGGTAGTGGGTGTGCTTTGGGAGGGTGACGTGGCGAACATTCCCGGGATCGTCTTCCAGGAACCGGGCGGCTCGACCGCGAAGCGGGAGAAGGCGGCGGCGGCCGAGAAACCAGAGGCCGAGCCGGTCGCGGAACCCGAGGTGACCACGGTTCCCGAAGCCGAGGAGGCGGCGCCGAAACGCCGCCGCGGGGCGCCGCGCAAGAGCCAGCCGCAGTCGTTTCCGGTGCATGTCGTGAAGCCGCATCCGCTCGCATTCGAGCGGGCGCAAGAAATCATCGAGGCGAACGACAGCTATACGAAGATTCTCCCGGGTGACGAACCCGGCACGGTTATCGTGCGCTGATTCCGCGCTAACCCCGCAGTACCCGCCGCAGGAATCCGGAAAGTGACGGCACGGCCGGTTCCGCGGACCGCGCCACCTGCAACCGCCGCCCGATCTCCGTCCGCTCCCGTACGGCGTCCTTTCGCTCGTCCTGCCGGTCCGCGTCCAGCCGGCGCAGGGCCAGGTTCAGTTCTTCTTGCGGCGCCGGGTCGGCCGCGTGGGCGCGCGCCCGGGCGTAGGCGTCCTGGAGGGCGTCGAGCCGCGCCGTGTACCGGGCCTCCAGGGCCTGCTCGTCCGCGTGGGTGAGCGCGGTCGGCTGGTCGCGCCGGGCCAGCGCCAGGTGCCGGTTCCGCCACCATTCGAGGCGCCGCGCCTTCGCCTCGCCGATGCCCGTGACGGTGATCTCGGTGCCGTCCGGGCGCCGCAGGTACACCGTGGGCATCGGGCGCGCGCCCGGCGACGGGCGCCGGCCCGGGCGGTGCACGACGCCGGTGAAGTCCGCCGGGCCGCGGATGCCGGCGGCGCGCAGGTGGATGACGTCGAGCGCGGTGAGCCCGTCCACATCCCGTGGACTCAGCCGGGCGCCGGCCAGGCGCGCGGTGACGTGCTCGTCCTGCATACGGGTCAGGATGCGCTGCTCCTCGGCGCGGCGCTCGTTCTCGACACCGGCGATCTCCGCCGCCAGCTCGTCCCGGGCGCGTACCCGTTCGGCCAGCTCCGCCCGGTACGCCGCCCGGGCCTCGGTACGGCGCCGGTCGTACGCCTCGTCGATCCCGCGCAGCCGCGCGTCGACCTCGTCACGGCGACGCTCCAGCCCGGCGATCGCGGCGGCCCCGGCCCGCCGCGCCCACCAGAACACCCCGCCACTCCCGGCGACCCCGGCAACGACCCCGACCATCCCCAGGCTGGGGAAACCGAGCAACGCCGCCGCGACCCCAACCACGACGAGCACGAACAGCCCCCGCACCCCCCAAACCACCGCCCACCCGGAGGCACCCCCGCCCAGCCCAACGACATCCCCCGCAGCCCCCACCACGCCCGGCCCGACGCCCGGCCCGACGCCCGGCCCGACGCCCGGCCCGACGCCCTGCCCCGCGCTTGGCCCGGCGCTTGGCCCGGCGCTTGGCCCGGCGCTTGGCCCGGCGCCCTGCCCCGCGGTTGGCCCGGCGCTTGGCCCGGCACCCTGCCCCGCGGCCTGCCCCGCGGCCTGCCCCGCGGTTGGCCCGGCGCTTGGCCCGGCGCCCTGCCCCGCGGCCTGCCCAGCGGTCTGTCCCGCGCCTTTCCCGGCGGTCTGTCCCGCGGCCTGTCCGGCGCTCGGTGCCGCCGTCTGGCCTGTGGCTTGCCCGCTGGTTGGGCCGGTGGGCTGACCCGCGCTCTGCGTGGTGTTCTGCGCCCTGCCCTGCCCTGCGCTCGGGCCCGCGCCCGTCACGTGCCCGGCCAGCCAGGACGGCAGCGTTGACGGCACCCCGCTTGCGGCCGAGGCCGTGCCCGGGGCCCCGCTCAGGGCCTCGCCCGGAGCGTCGCCCGCCGCCGTGCCCGAGGCCGCCGTGCCCGTGGCCGGGCTCGGGGTGGCCTCGCTCTGACCCCGCACGCGCAGCCCGCGCCGCTTCCTCTTCCGCGCCGGTGCCGGGAGCTCCGGCATCGACGCGAGCGGTAGCGGCAGGCAGTCGCGTACGAACGTGCCCAGCTCCCGTACCCGCGGCTCGCCGTGCTCCAGGAGATGCGCCAGCCGCGCCGACTCCTGCGGCGCCGCGAAGTCGCTCTGGTCCAGCAGCAGGTACTCCTCATGATCGGGATTGCACCGGTCCCACAGGTCCGGATCCGCGTCCAGCGCCCGCAGCGACAGCGAGATCAGCCGCGCCGAGAACCGGTCCAGGTCCGGCCCGTAGTCCGCCGCCGTACGCCCGGGCGGCTGGTAGTTCGGATGCCCGATCTCATCCGACGGCAGCCCGGCCAGGTCCGCCAGGTACATCCCGTCGTAGTCGATGACCCGCAGCTCCCCGTCCGGCCGCACCAGCACGTTCCCGTGCTGCAGGTCGCCGTGCGCGATCCCGGCCGCCGCCAGCGCGGCCACCACCGCGTCGAACCGGTCCGCCAGCCGCCCGGGCTCCCCGGGC
>Ga0164243_10005942_pt1 | contig 18560 bp, 17 predicted proteins | sample OricompcompostOP_FD_108781 | JGI IMG/M metagenome (GOLD analysis project Ga0164243, IMG submission 108781) | Organic Plus compost microbial communities from Emeryville, California, USA - Original compost - Organic plus compost (OP) | ecosystem: Engineered > Solid waste > Mixed feedstock >... | reverse complement strand
GTCGATCGCGTCATGTGCGAGGGCTCGCTCTATGATCGCGAACTCGCCGCGCTGGCCGTGAAGCAAGCGTGCGGCGATCTTATTGAAGCGATCTTCCTGGTGCGCGCCTATCGCACCACGCTGCCGCGTTTTGGGACCTCCGAGTCGCTCGATACCGCAGCCATGCAGACACGTCGTCGCATCTCGGCGACATTCAAAGACATCCCTGGCGGTCAGGTGCTCGGCCCGACATTCGATTACACGCATCGGCTGCTTGATATGGGGCTGGCCGAGGATTACCCCCTCGAGGCGCCAATGGTGGCGGAAACGTTCTCGCAGCCGATGCCTCGTGTCACTGATCTTCTGGGGGCGGACGATCTCATCGAGCCCTCGCTGGAAGCCAAACCCGATGAACCTGTCGCAGATCTGACGCGCGAGCCACTGGAGTTTCCGGCCAGCCGCGAATTGCGCCTTCAGAATCTCGCCCGGGGCGATGAGGGTTTTCTGCTGGCACTTGGCTATTCGACACAGCGTGGATATGGCCGCAACCATCCCTTTGCTGGCGAAATCCGTCTCGGTGAAGTCGAGGTTGAGTTCTTCGCGGAAGAGGTTGGCTTTGCCGTGCCGCTGGGGCGCATCACAGTCACGGAATGCCAGATGATCAACCAGTTCAAGGGTTCGGGAACCGAGCCACCGCGCTTCACGCGTGGCTATGGTCTGACCTTCGGGCATAGCGAGCGCAAAGCGATGTCGATGGCGCTGGTTGATCGCTCATTGCGCGCCCGCGAGCTCGGTGAGGACATCAAGGCGCCGGCGCAGGATGAGGAATTCGTGCTGTCGCATTCCGACAATGTGCAGGCGACCGGCTTTGTCGAGCATCTGAAGTTGCCGCACTATGTCGATTTCCAAGCCGAGCTCGGTCTAGTCCGGCGGATGCGCGAGGAAATTGCCGCGGCCTCCCGCGCTGACGACACGAATGCTGTGTGCGAGGCTGCCGAATGAACGCGCCAGCCTACAACTTCGCCTATCTCGACGAGCAGACCAAGCGCATGATTCGCCGCGCGATCCTGAAAGCGATCGCGATCCCCGGCTATCAGGTGCCGTTCGCCGGCCGTGAAATGCCGATGCCGTATGGCTGGGGCACCGGCGGCGTGCAGGTGACCGCAGCTATTCTCGGACCTGACGATGTGCTGAAAGTGATCGATCAGGGATCGGACGACACGACCAACGCGGTCTCGATCCGGCAATTCCTCAAGAAGACCGCCGACGTCGAGACGACGACACGCACGAGCGAAGCGACCGTGATCCAGACGCGGCATCGCATTCCTGAGACGACTCTGACAGAGAATCAGGTGCTGGTCTATCAAGTGCCGATCCCCGAGCCGCTCCGCTTTCTTGAGCCGCGTGAGACGGAAACCCGCCGCATGCATGCGCATGAGGATTACGGATTGATGCACGTGAAGCTATATGAAGACATTGCACGGCATGGCCATATCGCGACGACCTATGCTTATCCGGTGAAAGTGGACGGCCGTTATGTGACGGATCCATCGCCGACGCCGAAATTCGACAATCCGAAGATGAATAATTGTGCCGCGCTGCAACTCTTTGGTGCCGGCCGCGAGAAGCGCATCTACGCCATTCCGCCCTATACGCAAGTCGTGTCGCTGGATTTCGAAGATTATCCATTCGAACCCAGCCGTACCGATGAGACCTGCGCGCTCTGCGGAGCGGACCAAACCTTCCTTGACGAGGTAATCATCGACGATAAGGGCGGACGGATGTTTGTCTGCTCGGATACGGATTTCTGCGAAACCAATCGCGCTAATACCAGTCGTGACGCGCCATGGGCCGCTGCAGGAGCGCGCGGCCATGTCTGATCGGGTCACACATTTAGATTGTGAGGAGCCTTTACTGGTCGCTGAGGGCCTGACCAAATTCTACGGTCCCAGAATGGGCTGCCGTGATGTCTCATTCGAACTTTATGAGGGCGAGGTCCTCGCGATCGTCGGAGAATCCGGTTCCGGAAAATCGACGCTCCTGCAACTTCTGTCGAGTCAGCTAGAGGCCGATGCAGGCCACGTCCTCTATCGGATGCGTGATGGTGTTACGCGCAATCTCGCGAAGCTGGACGAAGCGGAACGGCGCTTTTTGTTCCGCACCGACTGGGGCTTTGTGCATCAGGACGCGGCGCAGGGATTGCGCATGAGCGTCTCCGCGGGCGCCAATGTCGGCGAGCGTCTGATGGCCGTTGGCCAGCGGCATTATGGCAACATCCGCCAATCCGCCGCTCAATGGCTGGAGCGTGTAGAAATCGATACTGCGCGGATCGATGACGCGCCGCGAACCTTCTCGGGCGGCATGCGTCAGCGCCTGCAGATTGCGCGCAATCTCGTCACCGAACCGCGACTGGTCTTCATGGACGAGCCGACAGGTGGTCTCGATGTGTCGGTGCAAGCGCGTCTACTCGATCTCCTGAACCGGCTGGTGCATGAGCTTGGGCTGGCTGTCGTCATCGTCACACATGATCTTGGCGTTGCGCGGCTACTGTCCCATCGCATGTTGGTGATGAAGGATGGCCGCGCGATCGAGACGGGGCTGACCGACCAGGTCCTCGATGATCCCCGCGAGCCTTATACGCAGCTTCTCGTTTCATCGATCTTGCCAGCATGAGGAAATGATGAGCGAAATCCTGCGGTTGGCGAACGTGTCGAAGACCTTCACCATGCATCTCCAAGGCGGCATTCGTCTGCCGGTGGTGAACGGCGCCGCTTTCACCGTGCATCCAGGCGAATGCGTGGTGCTGTCAGGACCATCCGGCACCGGCAAGTCGTCAATCCTGAAGATGATTTTTGGCAGCTATCGCTGTGATGAAGGACGGATCGTTCTCACTCACGATCGTCGTGTTACCGATATCGCGACTGCAGGACCGCGTAATATTCTGGCCTTGCGACGGAAATCTGTGGGTTATGTCACCCAATTCCTGCGTGCGGTGCCACGGGTGCCGGCGATCGATATTGTGGCGGCGCCACTCGAGGCCGATGGTGTTGCAGCGGAAGCCGCGCGGTCAAAGGCAGCGGACATGCTGTCACGGCTTAATCTGCCCGAGCGGCTGTGGTCGTTGCCGCCCGCGACTTTTTCCGGCGGCGAGCAGCAGCGCGTCAATATCGCACGTGGCTTCCAGCCGGAGCGTCCGTTGCTCCTGCTCGACGAGCCGACCGCGTCGCTCGACGCAGTCAATCGCGCCATTGTCGTCGACCTGATCCAGCAGAAGAAGAAATCCGGCATCGGCATCGTCGCCATTGTGCACGATGACGATGTTCGTGCCGCTATCGCCGACACGCTGGTCGATGTCACCACATTCTCGAAAGCAGCAGCTGATCATGACCGATAATCGCAACATTCACGTCCTGAGCAATGCGCGAATCGTGCTCGCCGATGCGGTGATCGAGAATGGCTGGCTCGCCATGTCGGGCGACGGCATTGTCGAAGTCGGAGAGGGACGCTCACCGGAGAAGGGCGAGGATATGTCAGGCGATCTCGTGATGCCTGGCCTTGTCGAACTGCACACCGACCACCTTGAAGCACATTATGTGCCGCGGCCGAAGGTCTACTGGAATCCGTTGTCGGCCGTTGTGTCTTATGATGGCCAGCTCGCAACCTGCGGGATCACCACGGTGCTGGATTCGCTGCGGGTGTGGCGTGAGGACACGACCGACGCGGTCGACGGCGAGGCGATGAAGCTTGCTACGGCCATTGCTTCGGCTCGTGAAGCCGGATTGCTCCGCGCAGAGCATTATCTGCATCTGCGCTGCGAGGTGCCGATGCCTGGTGTGGTCAACGAGGCGGCGATCCTGTTCTCGCGGTCGGACGTGCGGCTCGCATCGCTGATGGACCACACGCCGGGCCAGCGCCAGTTCCGCGACGAAGAAAAGCTCCGCACCTATTATCGCGGCAAGAATGCCGGCCTGAGCGAAGCGGAACTCGACAATATGTTTGCAACGCGCATCGCCTATCAGAAACAGTACGGCGAGACAAATCATCGCGCGCTGGTGAATATGGCGCATGAGCAGGTGACGCCGCTGGCGAGTCACGACGACACGACGCTTGAGCATGTCGAGCAGGCCATTGGGGACGGCGTCTCGATCGCCGAATTTCCGACGACCATGGAAGCAGCCGGCGCCTTGCACGAAGCTGGCGTTCGCGTGATGATGGGAGCCCCCAATCTCGTGCGTGGCGGTTCGCATTCCGGCAATATCGCCACCGCAGACCTGGCGAAGGCCGACAAGCTGGATATTCTCTCGTCCGATTATGTGCCATCGAGTCTGCTTGCGGCTGCCATTGCGATGCCGAAATTTGTCTCGGACGTTGATCTGCCGAAGGCGATCCGGACCGTGACCAAGACGCCGGCTGAGGCTGTCGGTTTTAGCGATCGCGGCGAGATTGTCGCCGGAAAGCGTGCCGACCTGATCCGGGTCCACGTCGCGCATGATGTGCCGGCGGTACGTTCCGTCTGGCGTGCGGGGCAGCGGGTGGCCTGATCATGTCCTCTGCCGGTGGTCAGCCACAGAAAGTGCTCATTAGTCCAGGCGCTCTGGTCGCGGTCTGCGGTCCAAGCGGCGCCGGCAAGGATTCATTGCTGAGCCGCGTGCGGGAGATGAATAACGGTGCACCGCGAATCGCGTTTCCGCGCCGTATCGTCACAAGACCCGTTTCCTCGTTCGAGGATCACGACACCGCAACACCGGAAGCGTTCGATCGCATGCTGGCGAATGGCGATCTCGCGTTCTGGTGGGATGCGCATGGCTTAAAATACGGACTTGCGGCGTCGATCGACAATGATATTCGCGACGGCCGCTGCGTGGTGTGCAATGTATCGCGCGCGGTGATTCCTGCGCTTCGCCACCGGTATGCTCACGTCATGGTGGTCTTGATCACAGCGCCGGCAGACATTCTTGCCGAGCGTCTTGCGGTGCGGGCCCGCGTGACCGATGGCAGCTTGTCCGGGCGGATCGCCCGTTCCTCGCAACTCAGCGCTGATCTCAGTGCCGATGTCGTGATCGACAATACCGGTTCGATCGAGGATGGCGCGCGTCGATTGCAGCATGTTATCGAAAGCCAGCTTATCCCCGCGCCAAGGTTCTGATGCAGTCACCTCGGTACGCCATCTATTTTACACCGAAATCCTCGACGCCACTTGCGCAATTCGGAGCATCGGTCCTTGGCTATGATGCATCCGCCGGCAAAACGGTGCCTCATATTGTCCTGAAACATGTCACGGCGGCCGAGCTCGCTGCGGGAACGCGGGCGCCGCGAACATACGGATTTCACGCAACACTTGTTGCGCCGTTTTATCTGAACGGTTCGTTTCAGGAGATGGATCTGGTGCAGGCTCTGGGCGCGTTCTGCCATCAGAGCGCTCCTGCAAGGCTTGGTTTCCTGCAGGTCAATGCTCTCGGAGACTTCATCGCACTGATCCCCGCTGTGTCCGCGATGATCGACAGTCTCGCGCGGAACTGCGTGACGTTCTTTGATTCTTTTCGTGCGCCGCTCAGTCCGCAGGATTTGGTCCGCCGCAGCAATGGCCGCCTGACACCGCGTCAGCAGGGCTATCTGGAGCGTTGGGGCTATCCATATATTTTCGAGGATTTCCGCTTCCACATGACTCTGACCGGTGCGCTCGGCCCGGATGAGAAATTGCGTTTCCTGGGTGCACTCACAGAAGCGTTCGCTCCATTGGCCGATCAATCCCACACCATTGATGCAATATCATTGGTGCGCCAGGCTGATCCCCGGTCTCGATTCGAAGTCATTGCGCGGAAAGATCTCGCGCGCCATTGTACAATCGGGCCTTTGGAACCCCGAAAAGCGCGTTGACCCCAAGACCCTGCCAACGCCCGGTAAAACCCTGGCTACGTCGAGCCAGAATCGCGTTGGCGGCGAGACTTATGATCGCGAATGGCCAGTCGCGCTGCCCACACCATGTGGTGAACGGGCGGTGCCGGTTGGCGTCGACTGCTGGGCAAAGTGCTTTATCCGAACAACATTTTCGACGGCAACGGCCTACCGTGGAAACCATTCGTTAGTGACTAACCGTTAACCATAAGCGCTCCACGTGCGCGACGGCGAAAGCCGCGTCGCGACTTACAAAGGCGTTCGGAGTGCATCATGTCGTCACCGCTTCGCGTTTTTATCGGTTGGGACCGTCGGGAGGATGAAGCCTATCAGGTGGCCCGTCATTCCCTACTTCGTCACGCTTCCATTCCGGTCGAGGTTTTCCCGATCAAGCTCGACGAGATGGTTGCCGCCGGGTTCTATTGGCGGAATATCGATCCGCTCGCCACGACAGAATTCACCTATTCGCGCTTCTTGACGCCGATGCTCGCCGGCTATCAGGGCTGGGCCCTGTTTGTCGATTGCGATTTTCTCTTTTTTGGCGACGTTGCCGAACTCATGGCTCAGGCGAAAACGGACAAGGCAGTCTATTGCGTCCAGCATGATTATCGCCCGAAAGAGACAACCAAGATGGACGGTGTTGTTCAGACCGTCTACCCGCGCAAGAACTGGTCGTCGTTTCTTCTCTTCAACTGCAATCATCCGTCGGTGCGGACGCTGACACCGAAAATCGTCAACACCGAAAGCGGTGCCTATCTGCACAGGTTGCAATGGGTGGCGGACGAGGATATCGGCGAACTCGCGACCGAATGGAACTGGCTCGAGGGCTGGAACGAAGTCCCGGCTGTCGGCACGCCGAAGGCGGTTCATTTCACTCGTGGCGGTCCATGGTTCAAGAACTGGCAGAACGTGGATTACGCAAAGGAATGGTTGGCTGAACGCGACCTTATTCAGGGACGGCCGTGGCTCGCTGATGTGCAGCAAATCGCAGCGCCACCTTTGGCCCCGGTCGGCGAATTCAACTCTGCCGCACCAGCAAAGTAATCAGGCGTCATCAAAGAGACCGACATGCAAGCGATGCAGGCGAAGCGGGCCACCGCACCGTCTTTCAATGCCAAGGAAGTTCTGCGGCGCGCCACTCATCTGCATCGCCAGGATAGGATAGACGAAGCCGAACAGCTTTATCTTGAAGTTCTGGCCTACGACCCGCGGTCGGTCGCTGCCATGCAATTTCTGGCCTTAGTGCGTATCAAGCAAGGTGCTTTGGCAAGCGCTCTTGAGTATGTCGCGACAGCGATAGAATGCAGCGAGACACCGGAGAAAACGTTACGTGTTTGTCTCCAAACATTAAAAGAACTCGCCTCGAGATTTACTGCGAAGTCGCAACATGAGCAGGCACTTGCCTGCTATAATCTAATCTTGGCGGTGCCCGGCGATGGTTCTTGCATCCACTTCCGTTGCGATGCGTTGGTAGCGCTCGATCGTCTGGATGAGGCGCTCGCAGGTGCCGAACAAGCCGTTCTGGAATTTCCGAACCATGGAAATTCCCACTTTGCACTTGGTCGGGTTCAGCAGAGGTTCGGTCGCTGGAAAGAAGCTGAAGCCGCCTATCGAGAAGCCTTGCGGTTGACGCCAAACTCTTCGGTCCATGGCAATCTGGGCGTTGTTCTAAACTCGCTTGGTCATGTGGATGAGGCTCTTCACCATTATAACAAGGCTTTAGCACTCGGTGGCGATGAGGGCATGGCCCGGATGAACAAGGGTGTGGCCTTGCTCGCGGTAGGTCGCTTTAAGGAAGGTTGGGCTAACTACGACGGACGGATCGATAGTCTCGCCGATCTCAGGACATATTCGTATCCCCAACCGTACTGGGCCGGCGAAAAGATCGAAGGGGGGCTCCTCGTGTCTGGCGAGCAGGGAATCGGAGATCAGATTCTCTATGCCAGCATGCTTCAGGAACTAACTCAATTCGCGCCTCAGGTCATTGCGGAGGTCGATCCTCGTCTGGTCAGCCTGTTTGCCCGTTCCTTTCCGGCAATCAAGGTCTTTGGATTTGATACGGCCGTGCCGGATGAAATGATTAAAGCGCAAACGCGGATCGGCAGCGTCGGACAATATCTCCGCCGCAGTTTCGAAGACTTTCCGAAGAGAGACTATTTCCTCGTGGCCGATTGCGGCCGTACCGCGGAGCTGAGAGCACGGCTTGCGCACGATGGCCGGCGTGTCATTGGTGTGTCATGGAAAAGCAAAAATCCAACGCACGAGAGGGCCAAGAGCGCTCAACTTACCGATTTCGCGGCGATATTCCGTTTGCCGAACTGCCGCTTCGTGGACCTTCAGTATGGTGACACGTCAGCGGATCGGGCCGCTCTCCAGGCAGAGCTTGGTGTGACACTCGACCATCTGGATGATATCGACAATAAAAACGACATCGACGGACTTGCTTCGCTGATCAGCGCTTGCGATGCGGTCGTGTCTGTCAGCAACACCACTGTTCACCTAGCCGGTGCTCTTGGACGGCCAACCTGGACATTCGTTCCGTTTGGGCAGGCGCGTATGTGGTACTGGTTTGTCGATCACTCTGACAGCCCCTTCTACGGGACTATGCAGGTTCGACGCCAAGGGCTTGGACAATCCTGGGCGGATCTGATTGCCGGCTCTGCGTCTGAAATCGATCGCCTTGTACGCTAGTCTAAGGGGCCGGATGGGGGAGCGTTAAACTTTTCGACGCTCTGTCAAAACCCAAAAGCCTTTCGGCTCTCGCTGGAGCTGCAAGATCTCGAAGTGTTCGCACAGCTTCGGCAGCCACCATGATGTCGGCTTCTGAATAAGGTGAGCGTTCCGGCCGTCGACCAGGAATTTGCTGGCTGGGCCCGTTGCGATTGAGAAAAATCCAACCTTTTGCGTGATGGCCCGCAAGTCTGCGAGAACCGAATCGACGAAGTTGGGTTCAATATGCTCCAGCACGTCGATGCAGCAGGCGAGATCGCCCGGTTGCGGCGGACCATATTCGGGAAAGGCCGGATCGTAGGGAAGATAGTCGAAGCCACCGACACCCATTCCGTCGAGGGCCTTTTTCAGGTTCTGTTTCCCGGCGCCATAATCAGACAATGAACGCGCTTTGGATTTTTCCAGGATGGATTTCACTAGCGGCGCATAGCCGATCGACGCAACCCCATAATTGGGATTCTTGTGCAGCTCCTGCTGAAGATGGCGATATTCTTCGGTGATAGTCTGGGGCTGATTCATGATTCGATTCTACCGCAGCGGAATCCCGTAAGTCACTCCATATTTCTGTTTTAAGGCCGTCCCGCGAGGAGTCGCTGAAAGCAGTCTCACGGTTCTGCAAAAACGGCTGCGCGGGTCTCCTCCACTTCCGCCTGAACATGACCCTATTGCGACAAAGTCCGTGCGGGCAATGTGCAACAGGCCATTGGTGTGCTGCGTCGGTCGATCATCGAATTGACTTGAGACGGCTGGCGTAATGTCCGAGCCGGCAAGGTGTGCGGCAATGCGTTTCCGGCGCAAGTTGGACTAACAGATCGTTAATTCAACCTGACCTTTTTACCGCATCTGCTTCATCAATTGTCAACTCGTTAACCATGTCGCTTAACGGAGCCTTGATGGAACCCATGCGATCACACGCTGCGATCCACGGATGGATCGGCGTTTGTATGTGAACCAGAAAGGTTGCGTCACTATGGCTTCGAATATCACTCTCTCCGCGTCCGTTCGTCAGAACCTTCTCTCGCTGCAGTCTACCGCTCAGATGATGAGCACGACGCAGAACCGCCTGGCCACTGGCAAGAAGGTCAACTCGGCGCTCGACAATCCCGCCAACTTCTTCACCTCGCAATCCCTGAGCAACCGCGCCAGCGACCTGAGTGGCCTGCTGGACTCGATCAATCAGGCCCAGCAGGTGCTGAAGCAGGCGGACACCGGCATCACCTCGCTGACCAAACTCGTTGAATCGGCCAAGTCGCTCGCCAAGCAGGCACAGCAGTCGACGGCTCCGACGACGAACTATGCTGCAGCCTCGCTCACAGCCGCGTTCGGCACCGAAACACTCGGCACTACGGGTGCCGGCACCACCATTACTGCTGCTGATGGGTCGGTTTACTCGTTCGACGTCGCTTTCGGCAGTGCATCGGCGGTAACGGTCTCCTACACAGCAGCCACCGGTGCGAGCGTCGCCGACATCCAGGACGGCTTGAAGGCGGCGTTCGAGGCTGCGGCGACAGCCGCAGGTCTGTCGACCGACGACATCGAACTGACTGACGCAGGCGCCGGCATCCAGATCGATGCCAAGAACGCCGACGTGGACTTCACGATCTCGAACAGCACGTCGGTTGGTCTGACCGCCCAAAGCTACAACTCGACAAGCCTGCTCGATGGTTTGACTGGCGTTGCGAATGGCGACAAGCTCGATATCACCATTCAAGGCGTGAAAACCACGTTGACCTTCGGCACCGGTGCTGGCCAGATTTCGACGCTCGCGGAACTTGATGACGCGATCGACGGTATCAGCGGCCTAACGCTCACCGGCAGCAGCCTGGAAGCAAAGGCAGCCGCTGGCACACGTGCGACAAAGGTTGATTTCGCTGCCTCGTCCGCAGCGCTCGGCACCGCGCTGGGTCTGACCAATCAGGCCGGCACTGCTTCAGGCACCGGCACGATCGCCGAGGCCAGCGAAACCCGTACGACCTATCAGAACCAGTACAATGATCTGCTCGACCAGATCGACACGCTGGCTTCGGACGCGTCGTATAACGGTATCAACCTGCTTAACGGCGATGATCTCAAGGTCGTGTTCAACGAAGACGGCTCCAGCTCGCTGACCATCAAGGGCGTGTTTTTCCAGTCGTCCGACCTCGGTCTGACGAAGCTGAACGGTGACGAGTTCCAGAACAACGCCGATATCGACGAGGTTCTGGCGAACATCGACGCTGCGCTCGGCACCTTGCGTACGCAGGCTGCCAAGTTTGGTTCGAACCTGACCACGGTGCAGACCCGTCAGGACTTCACCAAGAACATGATCAACAACCTGCAGGTTGGTTCGGACGCCCTCGTGCTTGCCGACACCAACGAAGAAGGTGCGAACCTCCTGGCTCTGCAGACCCGTCAGCAGCTCTCCACCACGGCGCTGTCGCTCTCTGCGCAGGCCGACCAGGCGGTGCTGCGTCTGTTCTAAGCCAGAAAGGCTTTTTCAGGACGAAGAGACGGCGGGGCAAACCCCGCCGTTTTCTTTTTTGGCTCTGCTACCGGGGTTCGGCAGCAGCATCGCCATCTAACCAGGTGGCAATCACCTCGCATCGTGGTGTCAGTGCGACGATGTCGGCGCGTGCGCCGGGCCTCAATCGACCGCGTTCATCGCCGATGGCGAGAAACCGTGCTGGCGTCCGCGATGCGGCGCGGAGAGCATCCTCGAGCGTGATACCTGCCATTTCCACTGCGTTGCGCACCGCAGACGCCATGTCGAGATGCGCTCCCGCCAGCGTGCCGCTCTCGGATGTGAGACGGTGCCCCTGCAAAGTGATGGTGCGCCCCATGAGCTGAAAGCTTTCAAGCTTGCTGCCAACGGTTGGCATCGCATCGGTGACAAGCGCAATTCCGTCCGCACCTTTCGCAGCGAAGGCCGCGCGGATCGCGATCGGATCGACATGCAATCCATCAGCAATGAGGCCAGCGATCAGGCGGGGCTCGGACAATGCAGATCCGACAATGCCTGGCTCGCGTCCTTTCAACGGCGGCATCGCGTTATAGAGATGCGTAACGCCGGTCAGGCCTTCATCGATCGCACGGGCCATCTGTTCGGCTGTTGCTTCGCTGTGGCCTGCCGCGACACGGATGCCGAGATCGGCAAGGGCTTTGATGAAACCTGTCGGTACGCATTCGGGCGCCAGTGTGATCATGGACGAGCCGGCCTTCGCAAGACCGGCTAGCCAGTCAAGGTCGTCCATACTTGCATTCTGGATGAAATCAGGACGATGGATGCCCGGGCGGGCAGGGCTGATGAAGGGGCCCTCCAGATGCAGGCCAAGCACGCCATCGCGGCCGGCGGCCGCACAGGCTGCGGTAATGGCTGCCTGGATCTGCGGCCGCTCATCCGTGATCATCGTCGGCAGGCAGGATGTCGTTCCGAAGCGGCGGTGCGCCTGCGTAATGGCGCGTATCGTCTCCGCCGACGGCTGATCGTTCAGGAGGACGCCGCCGCCGCCATTGACCTGTAGGTCGATAAAACCGGGCGCCAGGAACACGTTAGGTTGCATGCGCTGCTGCGGCCAGTCGGCTGGCGCATCCGCCGCGGCCGCAATCCCATGAATGCGCCCGTCCTTGACTAAAATTGCGGCCTGTTCATGCCAGCGGACGCCGTCGAAAACGCGGTCGGCAATGATGGCATGTGCGCAAATTTTTGAAAGCGGCTCTTTACCTTGTTCCATGCAGGTCCTGCGATCCGCCCCTATTTAATGGCAACACTACCTAAGCCTTGGTGGCGAAAAGCACGAGAACCTTATGGACCGGCTGGTCATCCGTGGTGGCAACAAGCTCGAGGGCTCGGTCGAGGTCCACGGAGCGAAAAATGCTGTCCTGCCGCAGATTGCCGCTTCGCTTCTCAGCGCCGAGCCGCTGGAATTGAGCAATGTTCCAGACCTGTCCGATGTCGCCACCATGGTGAGCGTCATGCAGGAATTCGGTGTCGCAGCGACGCGTCTGCCAGGCCGGGTCCTACGGCTGGATGCCGCGCAGGCCCGCAGCGCCGATGCGCCTTATGATATTGTCCGCCGCATGCGCGCCAGCATGCTGGTGCTGGGGCCGCTGGTGGCGCGGTTCGGTGTTGCGAAAGTTTCGCTCCCTGGCGGATGTGCCATCGGCGCGCGGCCGGTCGATCTGCATCTGAAGGCGCTTGCGGCGCTTGGGGCCGATGTCGATGTGACCGGCGGCTATATCATCGCCAAGACGCCGGGCGGCCGTCTTGAGGGGGCGCGCATCGTCTTGTCGTCGCCATCGGTCGGTGCGACCGAAACGGCGATCATGGCGGCAACGCTGGCGCGCGGTGAAACCGAAATCATCAACGCCGCTCGCGATCCGGAGGTCTGCGATCTCGCATCGTGTCTCACCGCGATGGGCGGGCGGATCGAAGGCGCTGGAACGCATCGCATTGTCGTCAGCGGCGTCGATAACCTGCATCGCGCGCGGCATGAACTGATCGCCGATCGTGTCGAGGCCGGAACCTACGCGATCGCGGCAGCCATCACCGGCGGACATCTCGAACTGCTGAACGCGCATCTCGAGCACATGGCAACGGTCGGCGCCGCACTGGAACAGGCGGGCGTGGAGATCTGGCCGACAGATCGCGGCTTGATGATCTCGCGTGATGAACCGCTGCGCGCCGTGGACATCGTGACCGAGCCGTATCCGGGTTTCCCAACCGATCTGCAGGCGCAGTTCATGGCGCTGATGACGTTGGCGCCCGGTGCATCGATGCTGCGCGAAACGGTATTTGAAGGCCGCTTCATGCATGTATCGGAACTCGCCCGGCTGGGCGCTAACATCACGCTTCAGGGAACGACCGCTTTTGTCAGGGGCGTCGAGCAGCTTCACGGCGCCGAAGTGATGGCGACCGATCTGCGCGCGTCGGTCGGGCTTGTCCTCGCCGGGCTCGTCGCCGAAGGCGAGACGGTCGTTCACCGCATCTATCATCTCGATCGCGGATATGAGGCGCTGGACAAGAAGCTCGTCCAGTGCGGCGCCGATATTCGGAGAATAGCGGGATGAAGCAGCGGCAACCACAAAGCGGTGCCCCGCTGTTCATTGGTGTCGATGGCGGTGGCACCGGTTGTCGGGCCCGCATTGAGGATGCCGAAGGTCGCGTGCTTGGAACAGGCATCGCCGGCCCTGCCGCTGTGCGGCTGGGTATCGACAAGTCCATGGCTGCGTTGAAAAGTGCCTGCCTTGCTGCGGTTGCCGAGGCGGGCTTGCCACCGGAGGCGCTGGCCAGCATGGAAGCAGGCATTGGCCTTGCAGGAATCGGCCGCAAAGGCGCGCTCCAACAGATCATGGCGCAGCCACATCCGTTCCGGTCGGTTGTGTATGTGAATGACGCCAACATTGCCTGCATCGGTGCGCATAGCGGACGCGATGGCGGCATCGTCATCATAGGCACCGGAAGTGTCGGCTTCGCCGTTGTCGGTGGTCGCGAAGTTCGTGTCGGTGGCTACGGGTTCCCGATTTCCGACGAGGGAAGCGGTGCCGATCTCGGCCTGCAGGCCATCCGTGTGGCGCTGCGTGCCTATGATGGCCGTGCCTTTGCGACGAATTTCACCCGCGAGGTCATGACACGCTTCCAGAACGATCCATTCGAGGCCGTCGCCTGGATGGATCGTGCGACGGCAACTGATTACGCTCGGCTTGCGCCACTTGTGATGCGTCATGCTGATGCTGGGGATCCCGTCAGCAGGCGGATCGTCCGCGACGCCGCTGAACAGATCGATGAATTGATCCGCCAATTGGTGGGATCCGGTGCGCCGCGTGTTGCGTTGCTGGGAGGCCTGGCATCGCCGATGGAGCCGTGGCTTGCGCCCGATGTGCAGCGGAACCTTTCGCCGGTCGAAGGCGATGCCGTTGCGGGCGCACTCTATCTGGCGCGCAAGGCCGCGATAGCGAGGAACTGACAGCCGATGGACAAGATGATTTCCAGGCCTTCGATCCTCACCGAGCAGATCAGCCCGCGCTATGTCGATCTCGATTCCTGGTCGACCGGCGAGATGATCGAGGCGATGTATGAGGGCCAGCTTGCCGCCGCCGCTGCCGTGCGCAGCGCGCTGCCGGCCATCGAAGCCGCCGTCGATGATGCTGTGCCGGCGCTTCGCCGCAATGGCCGCCTCGTCTATATCGGTGCCGGCACATCGGGACGTATCGGCGTGCAGGACGGCACCGAATTGCCACCGACCTATGACTGGCCACCGGAGCGTCTCGTGTTTCTGATGGCCGGCGGTCTCGATGCGCTGGTGCAGGCGGCCGAAGATGCGGAAGACAAGGAAGACGTTGGCGCCCAATCGATCGCCGATGCGAAGGTGGGGCCTGACGACGTCGTCATCGCCGTCGCTGCGAGTGGGACGACGCCGTTCACCATCGGTGCATTGCGCGCCGCGCGTGAGGCGGGGGCGGTGACCATCGCCGTTGCCAACAATCCCGGTGCGCCGCTGCTTGAGGTGGCGCGCCATCCCGTCCTCGTCGATACCGGCAAGGAAGTCATTGCCGGTTCGACCCGTATGCAGGCAGGGACAGCGCAGAAGATCGTTCTCAATCTCTTCTCGACCAGCGTGATGGTGAAACTCGGCCGCGTCTATCGCGGCATGATGGTCAACATGCGTGCACGCAACGCCAAGCTCAGGAAACGTGCTGAGCGAATGGTCAGTCACATCGTCGGCTGTAGTGAAGAGGAAGCGGCAGACTTCGTCGCGCGGGGCGACGGCGATGTCAAAACTGCTGTTCTGCTGGGCTTGGGCGTCGAGAAGGCGGAGGCATTGGCGGCGTTGCAACGGCATGACGGCAATCTGCGATCGGCAATCGGTGATCTTTGTCCATGACCGTCCATGAGGCTCACGCAAAAACGGCTATGGCTCGCGAGATTGCGGAAATCCCCGCAGCAGCGAGTGCATTGCTAAAGCAATATAACGACGTCGCGACTATCGCCGAACGCATTCGCAAGAGCCGACGGCATTTCGTCGTCATCTGCGGCCGCGGCAGTTCCGGGCATGTTGGCGTTTATCTGCGCTATCTGTTCGAGACGCGCCTCGGCCTGCTGGTATCCGCGGCCGCGCCATCGGTCGTCACTGCCTATCGCCGTCCATCCGACATGCGCCACGTTATCTTCATTGTGATTTCGCAGTCGGGGCGCAGTCCTGATCTTGTGACTGCGACGAAACTCGCGCGCGAATACGGTGCACTCACCATCGCGCTGGTCAATGAAGTCGAGTCACCCGTCGCATTTGAATCCGAACTTGTGCTGCCGGTCGAAGCCGGGCCGGAACATGCCGTCGCTGCGACCAAAACGGTGGTGTTGTCGATGATCGCGGGTGCGCAATTGATTGCCGCGTTGACGGATGACCAGGATCTGACTCGTGCATTGGAGCGCTTGCCGCAGCGTTGCGCTTCGGCTCTCACTTGCGACTGGTCGGAATGGACGAAGCATCTGCGCAAGGCACCGGCGGCTTTCGTCGCCGGCCGCGGCTACGGATTTGGTCCGGCGCGCGAGATTGCCCTCAAGCTGACTGAGACGATGCAAATTCCCGCGCTCGGCTATAGCGCCGCCGAGTTGCGGCATGGTCCGCGGGCAGCGATCAATCCGGCAACGCCGGTGCTGGTGCTGCGCCAGAATGATGAGGCCGCTGCGACCGTGGATGAACTCATTCGCGATCTTCAGGCGCAGAAGGAAACGGTTTGTGCGGCCGGTGGTCCGGCGGGCACGCTACCGTGGATCGGTGACGATCATCCGATCTGCGATCCGGTCGCCATGCTGTTGCCGGCCTATAGCGCCATCGAGCGAGCGGCGCGTTCGCATGGACTGAATCCCGACGCGCCGCCACACCTCACCAAGGTGACGCATACACTCTGACGTTCAGAGGCCGTTGCCGCTGAATTATCAGATGCCGTCTTAGGCCAATCCTGGAAACAATTTCAGCGCGTTGCCGCGATCGATCGCCGCGCGCTCGGCTTCGGTGTGCAGGCCGGGCATCTGATGCGTGGCGACTTCTTCCGCCACCAGCGGCGCCTGCACGAACGGCCAGTCGCTGCCGAACAGGATCTTCTCCGGATCGGCAACAGTCTTCAGCGCGCCCATCGTGGTTGGACCACAGGAGAGGGCGTTGTCGTACCAGAAATGCCGGAGCAACTTTTCAAACTTTTCACGCGGCCATTGCGGCAGCGTCGGATCGACCTGCGGCGTCGCCGCCAGCCGCCATGCAAAATAAGGCAGCGTGCCACCGCCATGCGACAGGATGAACTTGATCTTCGGGAAGCGCTCGAGAGCGCCGGAGAAGATCAGGTTCGTCGCCGCGCGCGTGGTGTCGAACAGATACTCCATCACGAAGCCGGGCAGATTGATGTCGAGGCTGCGGCTGGTCGGATGCAAGGTCGGATGGATGAAGCAGACCGCCTCGCGCTGGTTCAGCGCATCGAGTACCGGGTCGAACACCGGATCGCCGAGGAACTTCTCGCCATAGCTCGCGAACAGGCACACGCCCTGATGCTTCAGCGTGTCGAGGCAATATTCGATCTCGGCCACGCCATCCTTGATGTCGCGCATCGGCACCATCGAGAAGGCGCCATAGCGGCCGGGAAAACGCACGCCGAGTTCGGTCGCATGTTCGTTCAGCTTGCGGGCCAGCAGCTTTGCCGGGCCGGCATCGAGAAACTGCACGCCGGGCTGCGCAACCGAGGTGATCGCGATCTGGATGCCATTGGCATCCATCAGTTCCACGCCGAGCTCGGGCGAGTAGGGCGGATAGCCCGCCCGCCGCGCCGGGCCAAGCCCCGCGCCTTTCACGGCGTCCTGATAGAATTGCGGAATGATGTGGAAGTGGACGTCGATGCGGCGTGGTGAGGCCATGCGTGACTTTCAATCCGATACAGTGAGAGGAACGTTATCGATCAGTCGACCTTGACGTTGGCTGTGCGCGCGACATCGGCCCAGAGCGCGATGTCCTTGGCGAGCATGGCACCGAAATCCGCGGACGAATTGCCGAGCGGCTTCAGCTCTTGCGCTTTCAGCTTCTCCTGAAAATCGGGAAGCCTGACGATGCGCATCACTTCATCCTGCAATTTCTTGACGATCGGGGCGGGCGTCGCAGCCGGGACGAACAGGCCGGCCCAGCTCTCGACGGTCATGTCCTTCAGGCCCGACTCCGCCATGGTCGGAACGTCTGGAAGCGAGGCGAGACGCTGCGGCGAGGTCACCGCCAGCGCCGTGATGGTGCCGGCTTTGATATTCGGCGTGGCCGGACCGACGTCGAGGAACGACACGGTGAGCTGGCCGGCGATCAGCGCGAGGTTGGCATCGTTTGCGCCCTTGTAGGGAATGTACAGGATCGGCGCACCGGTCTTCGCCTTGAACAGCTCGGCGAGAAGCTGGAACGTCACCGATGCGCCACCGGCATTGGATTTGTCCGGATTGGCCTTGGCGAAATCGATCAGGTCCTGCACCGTCTTCGCGGGCACAACTTTGCTTGCGGTGAGAACGTAAGGATAGGTTGCCACCGCCGAGATCGGGGTGAAATCCTTCTGTGGCGAATAGGAGAGCTTCGAGTAAACGGCCGGATTGATCGCCATCGTGGCGGTCGGCGCAATCAGCATTGTGTAGCCATCCGGCGCGGAGCGCGCGACGGTTTCGGCGCCGAGGATCGTTGCCGCACCGGGCTTGTTCTCGATCACGACGGGCTGACCGAAGGTCTCGCTCATCTTCTGGCCGACGAGACGCGCCAGGATGTCGTTCACGCCGCCGGGCGCTGCCGGAACCACAATGCGCATCGGCCGCGAGGGAAACGATTTCGCGTCTTCCGTCTGCGCGTGAGCCGCACCGGTGATGAGGCTGGCGGCAAGAATGCTCGCGCCAAGGGCGCGCCAACAGGTCGATGTCATATCCATGTCCCTCCCGACGGTGGAGTTTCTTATTGAGAAATGAAGCT
>Ga0164243_10005940_pt1 | contig 18561 bp, 14 predicted proteins | sample OricompcompostOP_FD_108781 | JGI IMG/M metagenome (GOLD analysis project Ga0164243, IMG submission 108781) | Organic Plus compost microbial communities from Emeryville, California, USA - Original compost - Organic plus compost (OP) | ecosystem: Engineered > Solid waste > Mixed feedstock >... | reverse complement strand
GTTCTTGACGTAGTTGCCCTTGATGAGCCCCTCGTTCATGTAGTGAACCTTGATCGGGGCCGTCTCCGCACCGCTGAACTCGTTGCGGTAGTTCGTGTCCTCGATCATGTTGTACATGATGTCCGAGTTCCACGAGAAGACGCCGGCGATGCCGGACTGGCCCGACTTGGCGATGTAGTTGTTGCGCACGACATGCGAGCCGTACCTGCCCGTGTCGCGGAAGTTGGTCCGCACGTTGCCGGGCCGGTTGCCGGCCCACTCGTCGCAGCCGAGGCCGATGTCGATGCCGATCGTGCGGGCGTTGATGACGACGTTGTTCTGGATGACCCAGCGCAGGCCGCCGTTGACGCTGATCGCGCCGGCCTGCCGACGCGACGGGGCGCTCGGGAAGTCCGAGTAGGTGTTGGCGGCGTGCTTCACCGTGAAGCCGTCGACGGTGATGTAGCCCAGGCCCCACACGTCGGGGGCGAAGACCTGCCGCCGTACGTTGATCTCGGCCAGGCGGGCGTTGGGTTCGGCGGTGCCGAAGTTCGCCCAGATCGTCGTGCTGCCACCGGTCACCTGTGCATACCAGGTGTTGGCCGCGTTCTGGACGTCGGCCAGCGCGGGCTTCTCGAAGTACGCCGTCTCGTCCAGGTAGACGTCGCCGGCGGTGTAGCCGGGGAAGGTGCCGTCGCCGCCGCCCTGCGGCTGTCCGGTCGCGTACGGGTTGTACGAGCCGAAGTAGCTGTTGGGCAGCGTGACGCTCCAGACGTTGCCACCGGACCGCACCCAGTTGTCGACCTCTTCGGAGCCCTTGACGGTCACGTCGCCGTCGTGGGCGGTGGTGTAGACGATGCGGGCCGACTCGCCGGTGCCGCCCCGCGCCGGCTTGACCTGTTCGCGGTAGAGCCCGGCGTGTACGACGACGGTGTCGCCGGGCTGCGCGTCCTGCGCGGCGCGGTTGATGGTCAGATACGGCGCGGCCTGGGTGCCGGCGTTCGCGTCGTTGCCGTTCTTGGCGACGTGGATGACCCGGGCGGCCGCCACGATGTCCGGCGCCGCGCTCGACGGCTCGGCGTTGAACAGCCCGGCGGCGAGCGCGCAGAGCGCTGTGGTTCCGGCGACGACACGTGGGGCGCGACTGGTCCTGGTCTGTCTCATGGGGCTCCTTTGCGGCAAGCGAGGTCCCGTCGCCGCGCACGGTCGCGTCGACGATGGTGAGGTGTTCTGCTGACGACCGCGCGCCGACGGGTCGCTTGAGCTGGGGAGGCGCCGCGGTCGGCCCAGGGGCTGCCGATGGCCCCGTGGTCGTTCGATCCGCGGTTCGATGCTACGACTAAGTTACATTATTAATTTATCTTTGTCTCTGACGATAAATCTAGGCTCGTCGGTGTCTTGCGTCAACCTCCGCCGAGGCCCGGGCGCTGCCGATGCGCGGCGGAACGAGGACACCCCGGAAGCGGGCGGAACGGGCCATTGACCGGCCGCGGCATCCTGGCGAAAATTCAGCGTGGGCTCCGGACTGATCATCGCCAGCCTGCCGTTCGCTCTCGGCGTCGTCATGCTCGGCTTGGGCCTGAGCCTGACCGTCGACGACTTTCGGCGGGTGGGCCGGTATCCGAGGGCGGCCGCGGTCGCCCTGTTGTGCCAGCTCGTGGTGCTGCCGGTGATCTGCTTCGGCCTGGTCCTCGCGTTCCAGCTTCCGCCGGAGCTGGCGGTCGGGATGATGCTGATCGCCGCGTCGCCGGGTGGTCCCACGGCCAACCTGTTCAGCCACCTGTTCGGCGGGAACGTCGCGCTCAACGTCTCGCTCACCGCGATCAACTCGGGGCTGGTCGTGGTCACCCTGCCGGTCGTGGCCAACCTGTCCGCCGGATACTTCCTGCCGGACAGCGCCACCATCGGGCTGCAGTTCGACAAGGTGGTCCAGGTCTTCGTCATCGTGGTCGTCCCGGTCGCGGTCGGGATGCTGTTGCGCACGTGGGTGCCCGAGGTGGCGCGGCGGCTCAACCGCCCGGTCCGTGCGCTGTCCGTCGTGGTCCTGGTCGTGGTCATCGGCGCCGTGCTCTACGGGGAGCGTGCCAACCTCGCCGGCTACTTCGTCTCGGTCGGGCTGGCGGTGCTGGCCTTCAACATCGTGAGCCTGCTGACCGGCTACGCCGTGCCGCGCCTCGCCGGCGTCGACCGCCGCGCGGCGATCGCGGCCGGGTTCGAGATCGGCATCCACAACACCGCGTTCACCATCACCGTGGCGCTGAGCCCGGCGCTGATGAACAACGCCGAGATGGCCATCCCGGGCGCGGTCTACGGCATCGTCATGTTCTTCACCGCGGTCGTGTTCGGCTGGCTGGTCACCCGTCGCCGGGCGCGGGAGTCCGCTCCCGGCGAACAGACGTCGGTCGCGCTCGGGTGACCGCGCCTGTGCCCCATGGCGGCGCCGACTCCCCGCGGCTGCGGATCCTCGGGCCGTTGCGGGTCTGGCGCGGTGACTCCGAGCTGGACGCGGGCCCGCGCCAGCAGGCGTATCTGCTCGCCCTGCTCATGGCCCGGGTAGGCCAGCCGATCACGACGAGCGAGTTGATCGGCCTGATCTGGGGCGACGACGTCCCCACCAGCGCGCTCAACGTCATCCAGAAGTACATCGGCGCACTGCGGCGCCTGCTCGAACCCACGATCCCGGCCCGGGAACCCGGCTCATACCTGCACCGCCGCGGCAACGCGTACCTCTTCAGCGCCGGCCCCGACACGTTGGACCTCGTCGCCTTCCGGGAACTGCTCGGAGCCGCCAAGGCCGCCGCGGCGCGGCAGCAACACGAGACGGCGCTCGATCACTACGTCGACGCGCTCGGCCTCTGGCAGGGCTCCGCGGCGGAAGGGTTCACCCACGGAACGACCGCGATGGCGATCTTCGCCGCTCTCGACGACGAGTTCCGCGCCGCCTGCACGGCCGCGGCCGACCTGGCCGTGTCGCTACGCCGACCGCAGCGGGTGCTGCCGGCGTTGCGGCTCGCCACCAAGATGGCGCCGTTCCACGAACCCGTGCAGGCCAGCCTCATCTCGACCCTGGGCGCCGCCGGACGCCAGGCCGAAGCGCTGTCCGCGTTCCGCGTGCTCCGTGACCGCCTGGCCGACGAGCTCGGCATCGACCCCGGCCCGGCACTGCAGGCCGCATACCTGGGGGTGCTCACGCAGGCCCCGGCGTCCTCGCCCGCGGCGGTCACCGGCGGCAAGGCCGATGGCACACCCGCGGAAAAGGCCGCCGGCCTGATCGGCCGGGCCGAGGAGCTCGCCGTGCTGCGGCAGGCCGTGGAGGCGGCGCTCACCGGCGGCACCGGGCTCGCTGTCGTCGAGGGCGAGCCGGGCGTGGGCAAGACCCGGCTGCTGGAGGAGGCCGCCGACGTGGCGGACCAGCGCGGCGCGCGCGTCGTGTGGGCCTCCTGCCTGGAAGGCGACGGAACTCCCTCGATGTGGCCGTGGGCACAGGCGCTCACCATCGTCCTCGACAGCCTGCCCGCGTCGGCGCGGGAGAAGTGGCTGGCCGGCGAGCTCGGAAGCCTCCTCGAGTCGCGGGACGACGACGGGGCGCCGCCGGCCTCCGGCGGCCGCGCCCAGTTCCGCCTGTTCGAGCAGGTCGTCACCGTCATCGGCCAGGCCGCGGCCGACCGGCCGATACTGCTCGTCCTCGACGACCTGCAGTGGGCCGATGCCGCCTCGCTCCAGCTGTTCGGTCACCTGGCGGGCCGGCTGCCGGCCGGCACCGCGATCGTCGGCGCCCTTCGCGACCGGGCGCCCGCGCCGGGCTCCGACCTTTCGCGGGTGCTCGCCGCCGCGAGCCGGTTGCCCAGCCATCGCAGGATCCGACTCGGCCCGCTCAGCCTGGCCGACGTGGCCGAGCTCATCCGCCGGGAAGCCGGCCAGGAGCCCGGCGCCGACGTCGCCCGCGGCATCCACGCCCGTACCGCCGGCAATCCGTTCTACGTCCGGGAACTGTCCCGGCTGCTCAGCGATCGTGGTGCGCTCGCCGACGGCGACGCGCCGGCGCGGGCCGGGGTGCCGTCGACCGTGCGGGACGTCGTCCGTGACCGGATGGCCGGCCTCGACGACGGCGCCCGCGACCTGCTGCAGATCGCCGCGCTCATCGGCCGCGACGTCGACCTCGGCCTGCTCGCCCGGGCCGCCGACGCCGACGCCGCCGACTGCCTCAAACGCCTCGAACCGCTGCAGGCGCTCGGTCTGCTCGAAACGAGACCCGACGACCCGTTCTCGTTGCGCTTCGCGCACGACCTGGTCCGCGAGTCGATCACGGAGACGACGGCGCAGCAGCGGGCGGTCCGGCTGCACCTGCGCATCGCCGACGCGCTCGAAGCGAGCCGGGCGGACGACGAGTCCAGCACCGAGCGCCTGGCCTACCACCTGTGGGCCGCCGGCCCCCTCGCCGACCCGGTCCGCACCGCGGAGGCGCTCAAGCGTGCCGGCCGTCGCGCGGCCGCCAAGCTCGCGTTCGCGGCGGCGGACCGGCACCTCGAGACGGCCGCCCAGGTCGCGCGCAACGCCGGCCTGCCGGCACTGGAGCTCTCCGCCCTCTCGCTGCTCGCCATCGCGCCGCGGCGGCAGGCCGGGTTCGGCGGCACGACGTTCGACCTGCTGGAGCGCGCCGAACACCTCGCCCGCCAGCTCGGCCGCGACGTCGAGGCCGCCGGCCTCCTCTTCGCCCGCCTTTTCGGGGCCTACACGTTCCTGGAGCCGGACCGCGAACATCTGGTCCGCCGGCTGTACGAGCAGGGGGAGGCGTCCTCCGATCCGGTGCTGCGGGTGTACGGCCGGCAGGCGTGGGGCCTGCATCAGTGGGACGTCGGCAACATCGGCGAGGCATACCGGTACTTCATGGCGAACGACCCCGCCGTGCTGCACGGCACCGTCTCGTCGCACAGCGAGACCTCCGTCCGGCGCGACGTCTCGGGTGAGTGGCCCGGCTGGCGGGCCGTCGTGACCGCGCTGCACGGTGACGCCGCGACGGCGGGCACCATGATCGACGAGTGGAACGGCCCGGCTGACCCGCATGGTGTCGCGACCTGGGCCTACTACATCACCATCATCGCCTCCATGGCCGGTGACGCCGGCTGGGTGAACCGCACGATCGAGCGGTGGATGGCCATGGGCACCGGCCGCACCGCCGTCCAGCAGGAGCACTACGTGCGGCTCAACTGGTACTGGGCGCGGGCCCTCACCGGCGACGACCCGGCCGGGATCGCGGCGGAGGCCGAACAACTGCTGGCCACGACGCTGGTCGACCCGCCGCGGTGGGGCCTCGCGTACCACAACGGACTGCTCGCCGAGATGTGGCTGGCCGCCGGAAGGCCGGACGAGGCCGGCGCCGCCCTCGCCCGGGCCGACCGGGCGCTCGAGGCCCACGGCCAGCGCTACGCGGAAGGGCTCGTCCGTCTGCTGCGGGCACGCCTGCTGCAGGCCCGGGGCGAACCCGTCGAGGTCGTCCGGGCGGCCGCCGAAGCCGCCCGCGTCTGGTCCGCCGACCGCGAGACCCACCTCTTCGCCCGGCGCGCCGAGGAGTTCGTGGCCTCGCTCGGCTGACCTCCGTCGACGCGGCGCGGCAGGTCGCGTCACGCGTGGACAGGTACGGGCGCCGTTCGCCACCGCGCGACGGTCCCGGCGTACAGGAGCAGACCGGCGGTGGTCAGGACGAAACCGGCCCAGACGGTCGACAGGGTTCCCCAGCCCGCGTCGAGGGTGACCGCGCCGCCGATCGCGCCGAGAGAGTTCGCCAGGTTGAGGGCGGCCAGGTTGAGCGCGCCCATCAGGGTCGGGGCGTCCGGCGCGAGGCGGGTCAGCCGGACCTGGATGGTGGGGATGGCGAACATCATGGTCGCGCCGACGCCGAAAAGGCAGGGCAGGAGGACCGCCAGGTTGGCGCCCGCCACGCCGATCAGCACCAGCAGCGCGAGCACACCGCCGTACCCCCAGATCAGGCCCCGATGCTCGTACCGGTCGGCGACGCGTCCGCCGGCGTAGTTCCCCGCCGCCATGCCGAGGCCGAAGACCGCGAGCGCGATCGGGACGAGCGAGGCGTTGCGGCGCGCGGCGTCGGTGACGAACGGGCCGATGAACGTGTAGACGGCGAAGATGCTCGAGATGCCCAGCGCCGCGACGGTGACCATCAGCCAGACGCTCGGCCGGCGCAGGGCACCCAGCTCGTTGGCGACCGAGGTGCCGCGCAGGTCGTTCGTGCGGGGGAGCCAGGCCACCAGGGCGGCGCCGGCCAGCAGACCCACGGCGACCACGGTCCAGTACATGACCCGCCAGCCGGCGTGCTGACCGATGAAGGTGCCCAGCGGCGATCCGACGATGGTGGCGACGGTCAGGCCACCCATCACCGTGGCGAAGGCCTTGCCGCCACGTCCCGGGCCGTACACGTAGGCGGCGACGACGGCGCCGGCGCCGAAGAACGCACCCTGCACACTGCCGGCGATGAACCGGAAGACGACAAGCGGCGCGATGTCGGGTGCCAGCGCGGAGAGCCCGTTGCCGACCAGGAACAGCGCGACCAGGCCGAGCAGCAGTGCGCTGCGGTTGACCCGGGCCGCGAGGAGGGTGATCGCCGGCGAGCCGATCACCACTCCGAAGGCGTACGCGGTGATCGCGTGCGTCGCGACCGGGATCGACACGTCCAGATCGGCCGAGAAGAGCTGGATGATGCCGTTGCTGCCGAACTCGCCGGTGCCGATCGCGAAGGTGCCCAGCGCCAGCGCGAGAAGCGTCAGCCGCGGATGACGGACAGGTGACGTGGCGGCCGTGTGGCGGCCGGACTCGGCGGCGCATTGACCTTCGTAGGCGTGACGATGCATCGTTCCGTCCTCGGCGTGTGGGGGCGACGGCAGTAGTAGACAAGGGCGGGCGGGAGGTTGGACCACACCGTCCTGCTGATGACGACCTCGTCGAACCGGGCCCGCAGGGAACGGAGCAGGGACCGGGCCGGCGGAGCCCACCGGGCATGTACGTACGCGAAGGTCGTGAACGCCCCGTGCGGCGCCAGGGCCGCGACGACCCCGGACAGGACGTCGTGTTGGCTGTTCTCGGAGAACGCCGCCCACGGAAGCCCGCTGACCACGGCATCGGTCTCCGTGAACCCACACCGCGCCAGCACCGCGACGAGGTCGGTCGCGTCCGCGTGCACCACGTCGACCGCCGGATGGCGGGCGGCCAGGCGCCGGGCGAACCGTGGGTTGACCTCGATGGCTATGTGCCGGCCGCGTCCGGCGAGGCGCCGCTGGATGGCGCCGGTGAACGCGCCGGTGCCCGGCCCTAGCTCCACGACGACCGGAGACCCGGTGCTGGGCACCGCCGCCGTCGCCACCGTGGCCAGGGCCGGGCCGCTCGGCGCGAACGCGCCGACGGTCATGGGGCTGCGCGCGAACTCGAGGAGGAACGACACCAATCCGGCTTCACCGGTCGTCGACGTCATTCCCGCAGGTTAGGTCGACGTACTTGATGACGATTGAGCCGTTCGTTCAGCGCTCGTCAAGTGCGCGTTCCTACGCTGACCGCCCCGTACGGGCCCGCGCTGCCATCCAGCCGGCCCACGGTGGAGGCGCCGGGCGACGCCGTAACGGTGCCGCCCGGTGCCCGGGTGAGCCGGGTCGTGAGGATCGTCAGAGCCAGCGCCAGCGCTGGTTGGTCTGGCCGCTGCCAAGGTTGTCCCATAGCTGGACCGGGGTGCCGTTGAAGCCGCCGTAGCCGAGGTTGGCGTCGAGGACCCGGTGGTACGCCTTGCTCTCGATCGTGTAGTTCCCGTAGCCGTCCTGGTAGACGAACCAGATCTGGTTGTCCGGGTGCGAGTCGTAGCACTGCCACAGCTGGACCGGCGAGCCTTGGGCGCCCTGTCCCTCCAGCTTGGCGTCCAGGCAGCGGTGGCTCGCCACGTTGATGATCTGGTACGCGGAGCCGTAGGCGACCTGGTGGAAGACCCACTGCTGGTTGAGCGAGTCCGGTCCGTAGCAGTCCCACAGCTGGACCGGTGTGCCGTTGGAGCCGATGTGTTCCCATGCCGCGTCGAGGCATCGGCCGTTGTAGTTGTTGGTAACCGGGTACCGATACTCGTAGTTGAACGGGATCGCGGCGGCTGGTGTAGCCGCGCCGGCCGTCAGGCACGCAACGGCGATGACGGCCGCCGCGAAGGCTTTCTTGAACATTGGACACGCTCCTGTCGATTTCACGCTCTGGTCCTGGAGACAAGGAATCAGTTCGGCCGGGTCACGGCAGGCGGGTTCTCAGCGTGCCGTCGGCCGGGCGAGCAGGGAGGCGCCGGTCACGACCCAGCACACGCCCCACACTGCGATGGCGAGGAAGTGGGGCAGGTCGCCGATCGCGGCGCCGGCGGGAATGGTGGCCAGCGGCCAGATCCCGGCGGCCAGCATGGCCGTGCGTTGCGCTGTCGTGCCGGTGCGGGCGCGTACGGCGGCGGCGCCGGCCACGATGAGGGCGACCGCGGCCACCACCATGAACGCGCTGAAGAAGACGACGGCGGTGTCCTCGTCGACGACGGCGTAGAAGTGGGCCAGGGCGAACAGGGCGAGCGCGCCGGTGGCGACGCCGAGGGCGGCCCGCGCGGTGCGTGACCGGTCGACGGCCCGGCGGAGGCCGGCGACGCCGACCGCGAACAGCAGCGCGGCGCATCCGGCGGTCGCGAACCAGGCGCCGCCGACGATGCTGGCGGAGATCGCCGCGGACGCGCCGAGCACGGCGACGGTCAGGCCGCCGGCCGCGGCGGCGAGGCCGCCGAGCGGGTGCGCGCGGGTGAGCCCGGCGCGGGGAGATGTCACGGTGTCGGTCATCGGGATTCCTTCCGTACGAGATGTGGAAGCCGATCGTGCGGCGGCGACCGTCCCGGCGGTCAGGGTCGCGAGGCCCGCCGTGCCCGGCCCGCACCCGGCACGGGCGGGAGGAAGCACCCGGGTACTCCGGGAGGTTCGCCGCAGACAAACCGCCGCGTCGCGGAGAGGATGGACGCATGTGGGTGGTCGTGCTGGCCGGTGTGGCCGCGGTCGAGGTGCTGGCCGCGATCGTGGGCGCCGTGGCGACGGGCCTGCCGTTCGCGGTGGCCCGCGACAGCTTCCTGGTGACCAACGCGACCATGGGTGCCGCGTGCGCGGTCGGCGGCGCGCTGATCGCCTGGCACCGTCCCCGCAACGCCGTCGGTTGGCTCCTGCTCGGCGCCTCGGTCGCGCAGACCGCGACCGCCGCCGTCACACCGTGGCTGGCGTCGGCGCTGCGCGACGGGGCCGCGCCCGGCGCGCGGGACGCGCTCGCGACCGTCTACTCCGCGGCGTGGCCGGCGGCGGTCGCGTTGTTCCTGCCGCTCGCGCTCTGGGTGTTCCCCGACGGTCGGCTGCCCGGCCGCCGGTGGCGGTGGGGCCTCGGCGTCGTCGTGGCCAACGCGGTCGTCCAGGTCCTGCTCTTCAGCGCCGACTCCTACCCATTGGCGACCGTCGACGGGTACGGCCCAGGCGCGGTCCCGCCGGTGCGGTCCTGGATCACCGTGCCGTCCCTCGTGTCGTCGCCGTGGTGGGCAGTCTCCGACGCGGTCCTCGCCGCGACGTTCCTGGCCGGCGCGGCGGGACTGGCCGTCCGGTTCCGCCGCGGCGACGAGCGGACCCGGCTGCAGTTGCTGTGGCCGATGCTCGCGACGGTGCTGGCCTGCGTCGTGGTCGGCTCGACGCGGCTCGCCGGGTCGTTCGAGGACACCGGGATCCCGGTCCTGTCCACCGTGCTCATCGCCGGGATACCGGCCGCGGTGGCGGTGGCCGTGCTGCGGCACAACCTGCTCGACATCCGGCTGATCTGGTCCCGGACGGTGACGTACGTTCTGCTGACGGCGGCCGCGGTGGGGATCTACGTCGGCCTGGTCGAGGTGGGCAGCCGGCTGGCCCGCGGCGACGGCGGACTCGTGCCCTCGGTGGCGGCCACCCTTCTCGTGGCGGTCGCCTTCGACCCGGTCCGGGTACGGCTGCGCCGGGCGGTCGACCGCTGGGTCTACGGCGAGCGGCGCGACCCGGTCCGCGCGGTCTCGTCGGTGACCCGCCGGCTCGCGGCCGAGGCCGAGCGGCCCCGCGACGTCCTTCCGGCGTTGTGCGCGGCACTGCGGCTGCCGTGGGCGGCGCTCGTCGTCGCGGGCGAGGTGGTCGGTGAACACGGACGGCCTCCCGAGCGGGTCGAGGCGGTCCCGTTGCGGCACGCCGGCGAGACGGTCGGTGAGCTGCGCGTCGGCGTACGGACCGGGCAGCGGCGCCTCGACCCGGAGGACCGCGCGGTGCTGGAGCTGATGGCCGTGCCCATCGGCGTGGCCCTGCGGGCCGAGGCGCTCTCCGCGGCGATGCGCCGGTCGCGGCAGGAGATCGTGGCCGCGCGCGACGAGGAGCGCCGCCGGATCCGCCGTGACCTGCACGACGGGCTGGCGTCCGTGCTCACCGGCGTCGCCTTCCAGGCCGACACCGTGGTGGCGATCGAGGGCCGCGACCCCGGGCGGACCACCGCGCTCGCCGAGGAGATCCGGGCCGGGGTGACCGGGGCGATCGGCGACGTGCGCCGGCTGATCAACGAGTTGCACCCGGCCGTGCTCGACGACCACGGGCTGGTCGAGGCCGTCCGGCGCCACGCCCGCCGGCTCGCCGGGCCGGCGCTGACGATCACCGTGTCCACGGAGCCGGTCGACGGCCTCCCGGCGGCGGTCGAGGTCGCCGCCTACCGCATCCTCGTCGAGGCGCTGACCAACGTCGCCCGCCACTCCGGCGCCGCGACCGCCGAGGTCACGGTCTGCCGTACCGGTGACGACCTGGTCCTGGTGGTCTGTGACGACGGGCCGTCGAGCTCACCGTGGGTGCCGGGCGTCGGGCTTCGGTCCATGGTGGAGCGTGCCGACGAGCTCGGCGGTGCGGTGCGGGTGACGTCGACGCCGTCGGGCGGGCGGATCGAGGCCCGGCTCCCGCTCGTCAGCGCGGCGGGGGCGCTGCGGTGAGCACCGTACGCGTCGTCCTGGCCGACGACCATCCGATCATCCGTGAAGGCCTGACCGCGCTGCTGACGGAGGTCGACGGCATCGAGGTGGTCGGCACCGCGGCCGACGGCACCGAGGCGGTCCGGGCCGCCGTGACGCTCCGCCCGGACGTCCTGGTCATGGACCTGCACATGCCGGGCGGGCCAAACGGGGTGGAGGCCACGGCGCAGGTCCGGCGGGCCGCTCCCACGGTCGGTGTGCTCGTGCTGACCATGGTCGACGCCGACGAGTCGGTGCAGGACGCGCTCCGGGCCGGGGCCGCCGGCTACGTCCTCAAGGGCGCCTCCCGCCAGCAGATCGTCCACGCCATCCACGCGGTCGCCGCCGGCGCCACGATCCTCGGCGCCGGGCTCGGCCGGCACGCGCTCGCGGGCGGGTCACCACCGGACCCGTTCGCCCAGCTGACCACGCGGGAGCGGCAGATCCTCGACCTGCTGGCGGCGGGGCTGTCCACCACGGCGATCGCGGTGCGGCTGGGCGTCGCGTCGAAGACGGTGACCAACAACCTCTCGGCGATCTTCGCCAAGCTCGGCGTCACGAGCCGCACCGAGGCGGCGCTGCTCGCCCGCGACCACGGCCTCGGCCAGTCCCGCTGACCGGTGCCGGCCGCCTGAAGTCCGAGAAGAAAGGAAAGCCATACCGTGGACTCGTCACTGTACCCGGACATCGTCGAGAAGGGCGGGCTGGCCGGCGCGCTCGCCGATGCCGCGCGGGCGGACGGAATCGATCTGGGTCGACTGACCGTGCCTGCGGGCCCGGATGGTTACACGAACGCCGTGATGGATTCCGACCGCGGACGGATCGGCGTGGGAATCGGCGCCGACAGGCGGATCTTCGCGGTCACCATCTCGAACGGCGTGTTCGTCTGGGCGTCGGGCGTCACGCCGGACCTGCGCGAGGTGGTGCGAATGACACATCGCTGGCAGGCGGGCGCGACCTTGCGTGATCTCCACGGGAGGTTTCCGTTCATGACCTACAGCCGGTTGGCCCAGGGGTACGAGGACGGGAACCCGGTCGAGGTTCAGTGGGATCAGCTGCTGAGATCCCCGGATCTGACCCTGATCCGGCCTGTGTTGGAAGCCGCACACGCCGACGAGCGGCTCCGACAGCTCTTTCCGTCGGTCACCCATTTCACGCTGGCCCGGTTCGAGCTGGACCACCTGGATCGCAGGGCGGGGGAGGTGTGGATCGAGTTGACAGCCGGCGGTTACGACGTCGGCTCGCCCTGGGTGGAAAATCCGGTGCGCGTAGCCGCAGTGGCGGAGGCAATCGCCGCGGCGGTGGCCCAACTGCCGTAACCATCCTGGTCCATAAAGGACGGTCATGCGATCGGCCGGTTCGCGTAGGGTGTCCAGCATGGTCGAGGTGGCGGTCGCGCGGGCGAACGTGCTGACGGCACGGTGGGCGGCCACCGTGGGCGACGCGCATACCACGGCGCTGTCCGGGGCCGGTGTGTGGCCGCTGCTGGCGTATCTGGCCGGGGCGGCTGAGGGCGCAGGTCGCGACGAGTTGGTGGCCGCCGTCGGTGTGGAGCCGGGCGTGGCCCAGGAAGCGGCGACCGGGTTGCTGCGGTTGCTGCGCGCGGAACCGGGCCTGCGGGCGGCGGTCGGCCTGTGGGCGGGGCCGCAGGTCCCGCTGCGCGACGAGTGGCTGCGCACCCTGCCCGCGGCGGCGGTCGGCGTATTGGCGGGCGACGCCCTCGACGTGTGGGTCCGCGAGCAGACCGGCGGCCTGCTGGACGGGATCTCGGCGCCGGTGGGGCCGGAGGCGCTGCTGGTCCTGGCGACCGTGCTGACCGTGCGGACCACCTGGAAGGAGCCGTTCGAGGAGGGCATGCTCGCGGCGGACACGGGTCCGTGGGCCCGGCAGGCGTTCCACGCGTTGTCGCGGTCGGGCCCCGACCTCGACCAACTGGCGGTGTACGACACGGCGCACGGCCCGATCTCCGTGCTGAGCGTCGAAGGCGACGACGGCATCGTGGTCGACCTGGTCCTGGGCCGGCCTGAAGCGCCCGCGGGCGCCGTCCTCGCCGCCGGGATCACTGTCCCCGGCGACAGCGCGCCGGCGCGGCTCGGGTCGCGCCTCACCGACGACGACGCGGCACCGGGCGTGACGATGGGCGCCAACCAGCGCTACGACGGGCCGCGGCTGTTCACGGACGTGCCGCGGTTCACCGTGCGGGGCGGGCACGACCTGCTCGCGACCGCGGAGCTTTTCGGCCTGCGCGCTGTCACCGACGACAGCCGCGGGTGGTTCCCGGGCATCAGCGACCTGCCCCTCGCGGTGACGACGGCCCGGCAGGAGCTGACCGCCGCGTTCACCGCACTCGGCTTCGAGGCGGCTGCGGTGACCGACGTCCGCATGGCCGGCGGCAGCGCGCCCGCTGCGCGAACGCGGAACGTCAGCTTCACCATCGACCGCCCGTTCGGGTTCGTCGCCCGCCACCGGCCGTCGGGCCTGGTGCTCGTCGCCGGCTGGGTGGCCGAGCTGGAAAAGTTCGCCCTGCCCCGCCACCGGATGGTCGACATCACGGCTGGCGTGCGGCCGTGAGCTCCGGCAATGACGCAAGCCTGACGCTGCCCGGTGGCCGGGCGATCGACTATTTCGACGGGGGCGATCCATCCGGGCGGCCGATCTTCTTCCAGCCGGGGAGCCCGAACACGAGGATCATGGGGAAGCTGTGGCACCCGGCCGCGCGGGCGGCCGGAGTCAGGCTCGTCAGCGTGAGCAGGCCCGGCTACGGCGGATCGACGCCGATCGCCGATCGGCCGACCTTGTCGGCGGTGGGCCGCGACCTCGCCGCCCTCGCGACCTCGCTCGGGCTCGACGAGTACGCCGTGGTCGGGTCGTCGGGAGGCGGACCTTTCGCCGTGGCCGCCGCGGCGGTCGACCCGCGGCGAGTGCGCGCCCTCGGCGTGGTCGCGGGCGCCGGACCGTGGCGCGACCTCGAGGACCCGTCGGTGGAGCCGGAGGAACGGGCATGCCTGGCACTCCTGGACGGCGGCGACCTGGCCGGAGCCCGGGCCGGCCTGCGCCACCTCGTCGAGAACGTCTGGCAGGCGGGCCTGCGCGAACTCGACGGCGATGCCCGTCTGAACGCCTGGCTCGGTGACGATCCGCTGGCCGGTGACGAGGCCTACCGGGCCGTCATGGCCGACGCCATGCAAGCGGTTCTGGAGGGCACCGAAGGCGCGGTGTTCGATGCGCTCGCCATCGGCGCCGGCTGGGACATCGACCTGCGCGCTCTTCAAGCACCGACCCTGCTCTGGTACGGCGGTGCGGACGACGTCTGCTCCGTGGCGTATGGACGTTGGTATGCCGAACGGATCGCCAACGCCGAACTCGTCGTCTTCCCGGACGAGGACCACCTGGCCGTCGGGGGCAACCACCGGCCCGAGGTGCTGGCGGCCCTGCTCGAGGCATGGCGGTAGCCGCGGTTGAGCATCGCGTAGTGTTGTCGCCGGTCGTTCGCGGCGGGGGAGGGGTTCCAGGTGGGGTGGAGTTCCATGGCTCCTGCGATGCGGGGGATGTCCGTAGCCGCTGTCGTCTTAGCCGCCCTCACGGCATGCTCGGGCTCCGACGGGTCCGGCTCCGGGTCGTCGGCGTCCGGCGGCTCGCCGACTCCCACCCAGGTGGCGACACCGTCGCCCGCACCGACCGGGCCGTGCGCTGAGGGGACGTGCCAGATCGAGGTCGCCGTGGGCGATGTCGTGGCCGTACCGGAAAGGTATGGTCTCGGCCCGATCGAGATTACGGGGATCACCGCCGCCGCGGTGGAGATGGTCGCGCCGCTGACCGGGTCCGGATACAGCATTTCGGGCTGCTCAGGCGGTGGCGGCGTGTCGTCGCAGGGTGGTGGCGGTGTCGGGATGAGCTGCGGGGTGGGAACCGTCGCGACCGTCAACGACGTGATGAGCTTGGAGGTCGTGCGGATCGGCGACGCGGTCGCCGTCCTGCGCATCGAACCCGCCGGGTGACGTGACGTCGCCGCCGCCACACCCGTGCCGGGCCGTGCGGGCCCGACCGTCTTGCCGATGCTGTCGCGGCCCTTTAGCATCTCCACCCGCGATCTTCGGTAGGGGCGGGGCGGCGATGATCATCACGTTGGTCACCGACACGTTCGATGTCGGCAACAACGGAATTACCGTGTCGGCGATGCGGTTCGCCGCGAACCTCATCTCGCGCGGCCACACGGTGCGCGTCGTCGCGTGCGGCGAGCCCGGCGACGCGACCGGGCCTCGGCGGGACGGCCCGGAGATGTTCTGGGTTCCGGAGCTCGTGGTGCCGATCGCGACCCGCCTCGCGCATCGCCAGGACACCGCGTTCGGCAAGCCCGACCGGGAGACGCTGGTCGCGGCGATCGAGGACGCCGACGTCGTCCACATCTACCAACCGTGGCCGCTGGGCCGCGCCGCGGAGCGGATCGCCCGCGAGATCGGCGTGCCGGCCGTCGCCGGGTTCCACATCCAGCCGGAGAACATCACCTACAACCTCGGCCTGGGCTGGTTCCCGCCGGCCGCGCACCTCGTGTACGTCCTCCTGCGGGTCCTGTTCTACGGGCGGTTCGCCGACATCCACTGCCCGTCGACCTTCATCGCGGCGGAGCTGCGTCACCACGGCTACCGGGCCCGCCTCCACGTGATCTCCAACGGTGTGAGCAGCAGCTTCCGGCCCGGCCCGGCGCGGGTGCGGGGCGCCGGCGAGCCTTTCCGGATCCTCATGGTGGGCCGGTTCTCGCCGGAGAAGCGGCAGGAGGTGTTGATCCGGGCCGTTCGACGATCACGCCACGCCGCACACATCCAGCTGCACTTCGCCGGTCACGGCCCCCGCGAGAAGCGGCTGCGCCGGATGGCGGAGAAGCTTCCCCACCCGGCGCGGTTCGGCTACTACTCCCAGGCCGAGCTCGTCGCGCTCATCCGGGAGTGCGATCTCTACGTGCACGCCTCCGACGTCGAGATCGAAGGTGTCTCCTGCCTGGAGGCGTTCGCCTGCGGGCTCGTGCCGGTCATCTCCGACAGCCGGCGCAGCGCCACCGGCCAGTTCGCGCTCGCGCCCGCGAACCTGTTCCGCTCCGGGGACCCCGCGTCGCTCGCCGAGCGGATCGACGGCTGGATCGACGATCCGGAGGCCCTTGCCGAGGCATCGGACGCCTATGTCCGCTACGCCGACCTGTACGCGGTCGACCGTACCGTGAAGGCGATCGAACGGGTCTACGCGCGGGCCGGGGACGCGCCGCGGGCACCGGACGGGTACGCCGGCCGGGTCTACCGACTGTTGTCGAACGCGTTCTACTACGGGATCTTCATTCCGCTGATGTTCCTGTGGACGCGGGTGGTCCTGGGCGTTCGCAGCGAAGGCGCGCATCGGTTCCCCCGGGTGGGCGGCGTGCTGACGGTGTGCAACCACGTGCATCCGCTCGACAGCGTTCTTGTGGCGATCGCGGTGTTCCCGCGCCGACTCGTCTTCACCTCGGCACCGGTCAACCTCCAGAACCGGGGGTACGGCTGGATCGTGAGACTGCTGGGCGGCGTAGCGGTCCCGAGCACCGCCGCGCAGCTGCCGCGCTTCTTCTCCGAGCTGGAGCTCTTCCTCGCGAAAGGGAGGGGCGTGCACTTCTTTCCCGAGGGCGAGCTCAAGCCGTACGACACGGGCCTGCGCGACTTCAAGCGCGGCGCGTTCCACCTCGCCGCCCAGGCACGGGTGCCCGTCGTGCCGCTGTCGATCCGTTTCACCCCGCCGACCGGGGCGGGGCGGTTGTTCCGTCGCAAACCGACCATGGTCATCGTCATCGGCGAGCCCATCGACCCGACGACGACCGATCCTCGTCATGATCGGCGTGCGCGCATGGAGCTCGCGCGGCGCCGGATGCAGGAGCTGATCACGCGCGCGGCGTCGTGAGCTGGCTGTTGCCTACACCGAGCTGCTCGGGGATCTCACGCAGCTGGGCGAGGACACTGCCGAGGACACCGCCGGGGGCGATGACGGTTGACGCGGTCGGCGACGGCCGGCGCGGAGACCTGGCACTCGCGGGCGAGCTGGCGTTGCGAGGCGCGCGGGTCGGCGGTCAACCATGCGGGCTGTCCTCTCCGCTAGATGTCGGCGCCGTTGTAGGTGCGAGGTAGCGCGCCGCCGCACCGGACGGGCCGGCAACCGCGCGTTGTCATTCAGAAGAAAGTCAGCCGTCAAACCGCTTCGAACAGCAGCTAGTAGTGTGAAATACCTGCTAAATGCGAGCCGTTCGGGCCTGGCGAACTTACGTCTGCTCTGACAAGATTCGGCGCGTGTTGACTGGACCTGACCTCTCCCGCCCGTCCGCCGGCGCCTGGTGCGCCCTCGGTGACCCGAACGCGGCCGAGGTGCTCGCCACCGCCGGCTTCGACTGGGTCTGCCTCGACGCCCAGCATGGCGCGTGGACCGACCGGCGCATCGTCCAAGCGCTGCGACAGCTCCCGCCGCACGCGGCCGAGACCGCCGTCCGGGTGGCGGCCAACACCCCGGAGGCGATCGGCCGGGCGCTCGACGCGGGCGCCGCGGGAGTGATCGTGCCGATGGTGCAGGACGCCGCAGCGGCGGCCCGCGCGGCGGCGAGCTGCCGCTACCCGCCGGCGGGCGACCGCAGCTGGGGCCCGATGCCGGCGCTGTGGGGGAGGCCCGTGCCGGCCCCGGGCGAGGCCAACCGGACGGTCGGCTGCGCCGTCATGGTCGAGACCGCCTACGCGGTCGAGCGGGTCGACCGGATCGCCGCGGTCAACGGCGTCGACATGGTCTTCGTCGGCCCCCTCGACCTCGCCCTGGCCAGCGGCGTGACCGTCGACGAGCTCCTCGCCGACACCGGGCCGACCGGGGCGCTGGCCCAGATCGTCGCCGCCTGCGCGGCCCGTGACGTCCGCGTCGGCGGCTTCGCGGGAACGCTGGCCCGCGGCACGGCCCTCGCCGCCGCCGGCTTCCACGCGGTGGCGGTGGCCAGCGACAGCGGCCTGCTGGCCACCGCCGCCACCGACACCCTCATCGCCTGGCACGCCACGGCGGAGGTCGACGCCAGCGTCTCCGCGACGGCCGGGTACTAGTCGACGGCCGTGCCGTGGACGCGGTTGCGGCCCGTGCGTTTCGCGCGGTAGAGCTCCGTGTCGGCGGCCTCCATGAGGTGTCCGGGGCTGCCGCGCCGAGGTGTCTCCGCGGCGGCGCCGACGCTGACGGTGACGTGTCCCTCGGTGGCGCGCGGGTGCGGTTGGTCCAGGGCGACGACGGCCCGGCGGACGTGTTCGCAGATCTGGACGGCGGCGTCGATCGTGGTGTCGGGCATGACGACGGCGAACTCCTCGCCGCCGTAGCGGGCTGCCAGGTCGCGTTCCCGGACGTGCTGTTCGAGCTGGGCGGCGACGCGCTGCAGGCATCGGTCACCCGCGATGTGTCCGTAGTGGTCGTTGTAGAGCTTGAAGAAGTCGATGTCGACGATGGCCAGCCCGATCGGCGTGCCGAGCCGCCGGGCGCGCTGCCACTCGGCGGCCAGCACG
>Ga0164243_10005937_pt1 | contig 18565 bp, 12 predicted proteins | sample OricompcompostOP_FD_108781 | JGI IMG/M metagenome (GOLD analysis project Ga0164243, IMG submission 108781) | Organic Plus compost microbial communities from Emeryville, California, USA - Original compost - Organic plus compost (OP) | ecosystem: Engineered > Solid waste > Mixed feedstock >... | reverse complement strand
GGGCGCGGCGGCCGCCGCCGTCGCCGCGGTACACCGGCGCAGACGCACGCCCCGGCGGCACGAGCACGAGCACGAGTACGAACACAGAGGACCGGGGCGGGAGTACGGAGCGGAGCCGGGGCACGTGCCGGCCGCGGCCGGGCCCGCCGGCGAACAGGCGGCGCCGCAGGGCGCGTTACGGCCCGAAGCGCGGCGGGAGCCCGCGCCCGCGTCCGCCGGCGACCCCGTCCCGGAACCCCCTCCCGACCCCACCCCGGAGGAGGAGCGCCGCCGGCGCCGGGAAACCGTCTACGCGACCGCCGCCTACCTCCTCCTGTTCTGCTGCGCGGCCGTCGCCGCCGCCCTCTCCTTCCACGGCCTGGTCGGCTTCGGCCGGCAGAACCTGCGGCTGTCCGGCGGCTGGGAGTACCTGGTGCCGTTCGGACTCGACGGGGCGGCGATGTTCTGCGCCGTACTCGCCGTACGCGAAGCCAGCCACGGCGACGCCTCGCTCGGCTCGCGGCTGCTGGTGTGGACGTTCGCCGGCGCCGCGGCCTGGTTCAACTGGGTGCACGCGCCGCGCGGCGCCGGGCACGCCGGTGCGCCGCAGTTCTTCGCGGGAATGTCGCTGTCCGCGGCCGTGCTCTTCGACCGGGCGCTGAAGCAGACCCGGCGGGCGGCGCTGCGCGAACAGGGCCTGGTGCCGCGGCCGTTGCCGCAGATCCGGGTGGTGCGCTGGGCGCGGGCGCCGCGCGAAACGTACCGCGCGTGGTCGCTGATGCTGCTGGAGGGCGTACGGACGCTGGACGAGGCGGTGGACGAGGTACGCGAGGACCGTCGGCGCGGCGCGCAGGACCGGCAGCGCCGCCGCGAGCGGAAGAAGCTGGAACGCGCCAGAGTCAAAGCGCTCAGCAAGGCGCCGCACGCGCGGCAGTGGGCGGACGCGGAAGAGCGCGAACCGCACGCCCACGCGGACGGCCGGCAGCCCGAACTGCCGCCCGAGCGGGGCCAGTTGCGGGAGCACGGGCCCGACTCGGACGCGGCGGAGACCGCGTCCGGCGCACCGGTCCCGGGCGACGGACGGCCGGGGAGCACACCCCGGCAGCGGGAGCACCCGCCGGCGCGGCGCGTACGGGCACGGCCGGCGGCCGACGGCGCCGAGAGTTCCGGGACCGGCGGCGAGCCGAGCGCACGGGAGTGGGCGGAAGGCGCGAGTGCGCCGCCGTACGGAGCGGCGGCGGCAGCCGCCAACTCGCCACGGAGCCCGGATACTTCGGCGCCGGCGCCGCCCGCGTCCGCTACGGCGGCGACACCGGAGGACTCCCCCGGCGGCAGCGCGGCAGGCCCCCGCCTGGACTCGCTGGAGGAGAAACTCGCCGAGATCGAGCGGCAGTTCGGCTAGCGGGGCCGGGGCCGCTCGGCTCGCGCCTCGGCCGGCGCCAGGGGAGCCGGTTCCCCGCCGGCCGTGTGGGCGGGCTGTCCGGGCCCGCCCACACGGCCCGACGTCGCGCCAACTCCACGGCGCCGGCACCGTGCCGCCTCCGAGCCGGGCGGGGGCTCTCCGAACGCGAACTCCACAGGTCCCCCGCCCAGCCCCGCTGGAAGACAACTCACCGAAGCCGAGCGGCAGTTCGGCCAGGCCGTGTTCCGAAAGCAGCGTCGCCCGCCCGGAGGGCGGGGCCGACGGTGTCTGGTGCGTGCGCTCGCAAGGCGGAGGAGGAGAGCGCCGGGGCACCTCCCAGGCGAAGCCCTGGCCGAGGCACCTCCCAGGCGAAACTCTGGCCGGGCCACCTCCCAGGCGAAGCTCTGGCGGGGGCACCTCCCAGGCGACGCTCTGGCGGGGGCACCTCCCAGGCGACGCTCTGGGGGCGTGCTGCGCCGACGATCGACAACCCCGGGGGCACCTCCCGGCGAAGCCGGAGGGGAGAGCGTGCGTGCCAGGCGCCGCCAGCCCGGGGGATCCTCCCGGCCGAAGGCCGGGGGACTTTCGGGACACGGCCAAGGACCTGTCGCGAAAGTGGATCTCAATCGTTGGTGATCACCTGGCGTGAGATGTGGAGACCTGACGGAGCGCCAGTGGGCCCGGCCCGAGCCGTTGTTGCGGCAGGGCTTCGAGCCGGGCCCCCCGCCGGTGTGGCGGACACGGCAGCTGATGGACGGGGCGCGGTGGCGAACCCGGACCGGTGCCCGTGGAGCGATGTGCCGGGACGGCACGGACCGTTGGGACCGGGCGTACGACCTGTTCCGGCGGTGGCACCGAGAGGGCACCCGGGCGGGGATCGTCGCCCGGGACCGGTCGCATCGAGCGCCATCGTGCGGTGACCCCCGCTATGACGGGCCGGCCGTCCGCTACGAGGGCACCGTGTCGGTCGGAGCCTTGAACGAACGGCCATGGCCGGCAGCGGAATCGTCCTCATCGGTCACCTTGTAGCCGGGGACGGAGGGCCAGCGGACCGTCAGGACCACGGACTCCTCCTCCGCGAACCAGGAGTGGTCGACGCCTGGTCCCCACACGACGTAGTCCCCTTGCTGAGCCAGAAGCACGCTGCGCCCCGGCAGTTCCACCCGGAAGCGCCCACTGACGAGGATCAGCAGGGCGGTTCGCTCTTCGCCGGTCACCCACCGAGCCCGCTCATCGCCCTGCGGATGGACGCCCCATTTGATCTCCACGCCCTCGGCATGCCGGGGATCGGAGGTGTCCTTGAAATGCCCCAGCAGCCACCCGCGGTCCAGTGCCGCGTCCCTGCCCGCATTGCCCACGTACACGCTGCCGGTCATGGCTCCGGAAGGTAGCAGCCGGCCGTATCGGCACTCGCAGGGGCAACTACCGCCGCTTTCACAACAGGGCCCAGCCGGGGCCCGCCCCGGGCCAGGCCCGCCTCGGCCGGCGCCAGGGCACGCCGGGGAAACGGCAACAACCGCCGGACTCCCGGCCGGAGTTGGAGGCGCACTGCGCCGGCGGGCGGCAGCGCGGCCGGCCTGTGGTCCGGGCGACAGGCGTACGGACAGCGCGTACCGACAAGACGTACGGACAAGGCGCCCCGGCGTCGGCCCCCGAGACGGCCACGAGGAGGCGGCCAGAGGGTGAGCGTGCGGGGAGCGCCGGCCGTGTGGGCGGGCTGTCCGGGCCCGCCCACACGGCCCGACGTCGCGCCAACTCCACGGCGCCGGCACACAGTTCAGCCGGCGAGCGAGCCGCACCCGAACACCGGCCGGGCCGACGGCCCCGAATCCGGGCCCGTGCAGCTCCGCCCGTACGCCGACTCCACGGCGCCGGCGGGTAGTTGAGCCAGAGCCGGACGAACGGCGGTGCGAACCTCCCGTCCGCGCGGTCGGGTTCGGGCGGCGGCACAGTGTCCGAGAAGGCCCGCCCCGCCCGCGGTCAGCGCTCCCAGACCGCCGCGGCCGTGCGGTCGTCCGCGTGGCCGGAGGCGGGGAGCTGGACGTCGGCCAGGAAGTCCGCCAGCGCGGGCGGCTGGGGGCGCGCCGACCAGGACGCGGCGAGCCGGCGGGCGAACTCGCCGTCCGTACGCAGCGGTTCGGCCAGCCCCGGGCTGCACATCAGCAGCACCTCGGAGGAGCGGGCCGGGAGGGCGGTGAAGCGGAAGGGGTCTTCGCGCACCGCGTCCGGCGCGGTACGGGCGGCCGCCGCACCGGAATCCGGTGCCGCCTCCGGAGCGGGCGCGGACGCCGTCGCCTCTGCGCTCGCAGGCCCGGCTGCCCCGGCTTCCCCAGCTGCCTCAGCTGCCCTGGCTGCCGCGGGTCCGGCGCTCGCAGCGCCGTCGAGCGCCGCCCCGTACCCGGGATCCTCCCGGCCGCTCTGCCCCGGCCGTTCCCTAGGACGCTCCGGGGCGTCCAGCTCCTCCCACGCTCCGGCGCGCAGCCGGAACAGTCCGCCGCCGCCCGCGCCGAAGAACACCCGCTGCCGCACCCGCGGATCGGCGGACAGCACCATGCAGCGCAGCCCGGCGGTGTGCTCGTCGGGGCGGGCGCCGAGCGCGGCGGCCTGGGCGCGGAGCTTGCCGTAGCAGCGGTCGGTGAGCCGCTGGAGCCCGGACTTGAGGGCGTCGCGGCGGCCGGCGGCGATGTCCTCGGCCAGCCGCGCGTGGCTGCGCCCGACGGCTTCGCCGATCGCCTGGCACAGCTCGCGTGCGGCCCGGTGACCGCCCGCGGACCGGCCACCCGCGGCGACGGCGACGAGCAGCAGCCCGGCCGCCCCGTCCCCGAACCGCGCGGTCAGCAGCGCGTCCCCGCGCAGCGCACCGCGCTGCCGTGCCGAGTCGCCGCGCGACGACGCGGCGCGCAGCGTGAGTCCGCCGAACCGCGCGCCGTCCAGCACGGTGTCCGGCACGAGTTCGGAGAGCGCCGAGGGGTCGGCGGCGGGCAGCGCGGCCGGTTCGGCGTCGTACGCGGACGGCCGGCCGCCGTCGGAGGAAGACCGATCGCCAGGAGCGGAAGACCGATCGCCGTACGCGGACGGTGAGTCGGCGGCCTCGGGAGTGCGGGGAGCGCCCGGGCCGGCGGAGTCTCCGGCAGGGGTGCACGGCTCTTCGGGCGCGGGCGGCTGGACTGCGGGCGGTCCGGCCGGCATCCACGAGGTCAGGGCGAGGGTCGGCGACGAGAGCGGCGCGGAGCCGGGGCCGCCGTCGACCGCGGTGTCGGCCGCGGTGTCGGCCGACTCGCCGCCCGCGCCCGCGAGTTCGGCCGTGCCGCCACCCGTGTCCGCAGGCCCGGCGGCCTCCTCCAGCCAGGCCGCGTCCTCCGGCCCGGCACCGTCCTCTGGGCCGGCACCATCACCCGGACCGGTCGGGCTCTCGGCGCCGACCGCCTCCTCGGTTACGGGCGCCGCCTCCGGCGCGGAGCGCGGGGCGTACGGCTGCCGGCGGTGCTCAGCGGACGGGTTCGTGGACGGGCTCGTGGACGGTTCACCGCCCGGCGATCTCCCGGAGAGCGGCGTGCCCGAGCCCATCGTGCGGCGCACCGACGCGTACCGGTCGTCGAGGGTGTCCCCGGCACGGCTGCGGCCCACGTCCTGGGCTCCCGGTGCGTACAACTGGTGCCACCAGTCGTCCTGTTCGGCCGTACGCGGATCACGCCACTCCCCCTGCTGACTCATGCTCACATTGTCCCGCCACTCGCGCTTCCGCGGCAGTACGCGTGACGTCGCAACTCGACGTCGCACCTCACGACAGCGCACGGTCGCGGAGCGGCCGGCCCCGCAAGAGCAGCGCTCCGGCCCGGGCGCGCGCTACCGCCGCGGCGCGAACTCCGCGGCGCGGCGCCACAGTTGGTGCAGCGCGTACGAGCGCCAGGGCCGCCACCGCTCCTGGCGGGACGCGTCCGCGCCGGTCAGCTCCAGACCGTGCCGCACGCCCGCGTCGCCGGCCAGGAAGACGTCGGGGTCGCCCAGCGCCCGCATCCGCACATAGCCCGCAGTCCACGGGCCGACGCCGGAGAGGCCGAGCAGCGCGGCCTGCGCCGCGTCGCGGTCGGCGCCGGGGTCGAGCGGCACCGTGCCGTCGGCGAGCGCGGCGCACAGCGTGCGCACGGCGGCGCGGCGCCGGCCCGGCATGCCGAGTTCGTCCAGTGGTGCCTCCGCGAGCACTTCGGGCTCGGGGAAGAGGTGGGTGAGGCCGCCGTCGGGCGCCGCGAGCGGTGTGCCGTGCGCGGCCACCAGCCGGCCGGCGAGCGTACCTGCCGCGGCCACCGTGACCTGCTGGCCGAGCACGGCCCGTACGGCGAGTTCGTGCGGGTCGGCCGCGCCGGGCGAGCGCAGGCCCGGGCACTCGGCGACGAGCGGCGCCAACGAGGCGTCGCCGCCCAGCCGTTCGGCCACCGCGTACGGGTCGGCGTCGAGGTCGAAGAGGCGGCGGAGGCGCTGCACCGCCGTGCTGAGGTCGCGCGGGTCCGCCGTACGCAGCCGGCACTCCAGCCAGCCGCCCGCACCGCGCGCCCCGCCGCCGGCACCGGAGCCGGCGCCAGAGCCAGAGGGCACCGCCTCGTCGACCTCGGCCACCGCAACCCCGTACGGCAGCCGCAGCGTGCGCCGGTACGTACGCGCCCCGTGCTCGCCCGTCACCTCCTCGACGCCCGGAACCGCGCGCCGCGCAAGGAAGTCGAAGACCTGCGCGGACGCGTAGGGGCCGCGGTGGGCGAGCCGCAGCGGGACGACGGCCGCGGGCGCCCCGCCGGCCCCAGCCATCCCGCGGACCGAGCCGGCCGAAGAACCGGCCGAACCGGCCGAACCGGCTGAACCGGCCGAACCGGCCGCGCCGCGGCCGCCGTTCGCCGCCTGCGCGAGTGCCGCGGCCCGCAGCTCACTCGGCGTACGCGCGTACACCTCGCGCATGGTCCCGTTGAACTGCCGCACGCTCGCGAAGCCCGCCGCGAACGCGACCTCCGTCACCGGCAGCGCCGTCGTCTGCAGCAACACCCGTGCGGTGTGCGCGCGTTGGGCCCGCGCGAGCGCGACAGGGCCGGCGCCGAGTTCGGCGGTGAGCTGGCGCTGCACCTGGCGGCTGCTGTAGCCGAGGCGCGCGGCGAGCCCGGCCACGCCCTCCCGGTCCACGACGCCGTCGGCGATCAGCCGCATGGCCCGGCCGACGAGATCCGCGCGCAGGTTCCACTCCGCGGAGCCGGGCACCGCGTCCGGACGGCACCGGCGGCAGGCGCGGAATCCGGCGCGCTGGGCCGCGGCCGCCGTCGGGTAGTAGCGGACATTCTCCCGCTTCGGCGTGACCGCGGGGCAGCTCGGCCGGCAGTAGACGCCGGTGGTGCGTACGCCGAGGAAGAACACGCCGTCGAAGCGCGCGTCGCGGCTGCGCACCGCCTCGTACCGGCCGTCGTCCGACAGCGCGCCGCCCGGCCCGGCGGCGCTGCTCGGCTGGAAACCGCTCGGCTGGAATCCGATCGCTGTGCTCGTCACGGCTCCAGTCTGCGTCCGCCGCGGCGGCGGCCACCGGCGGGAATCGGACACGGGGGTACGGGCGCGCGTACGAGTGCGGAGCGCGCCTTCCGCCGGTACGCCGAGCGAAACGGGCGCGGTCCGGGCGGAATTCGACCCGGACCCGAGTGGATTCGGGCCCGAACGGGCACCGGCAGCCGGCCCGTATTCCAAAACGATTCAGCATCCGGCGCCGCTGCTCGACGGCATGAACAACCTTCTTTCACAAGAAAGTTGAAGAATTCCAGGGTTCGGTTGTGCGGGCTCCGGACGGGCCGCCGCAGCATATCCGGTGCCCGGTTGCCCATGGCATTTTCGCTCCAACTCCCCGCCGCACAAAGGCCGTTGGATTCCCCGGTGACTCTGGTGGAACCCTCCGCCGGACGGTAAATTCCGGTACCCGCTTCCCGCTTTCCCCAGGCGTCGCGACCGCCCCGCTCAACGACAAGTCCACCGAGACGAGCCGGAGTCCACATGCCTCACGTTCCGCGCAGAAAGCCGACGCGGGCCGCCCTCGTGTACGCCTGCGCCGTCGTCGTCAGTGCGACGGCTCTGACCGCGGGCTGCTCCGCGAAGGACGACGACCGGGGCGGCGCCCAGAGCGTCGACGTACTCATGGTCGACAATCCGCAGATGCTGGAGTTGAAGCGGCTCACCGGGCCCTACTTCACGAAGCGGACCGGGGTCCGCGTCCACTTCTCCACGCTCCCCGAGAACGAGGTGCGCGAGCGGACGCGGAAGGATTTCTCCCGCCGCGGCGGGCACTTCGACGTGGCGACGATCAGCAACTACGAAGCGCCCATCTACGCGCGGAAGAAGATGCTGCAACCGCTCGACTCCTACATCAACACCCGCGGAGTGTCCGACCACGACGACTTCGTGCTGCCGCTCCAGCTCTCCCTCTCCGGAAACGGCGGCAGAATCTACGGGCAGCCCTTCTACGGCGAATCGTCCTTCCTGATGTACCGAAAGGACCTGCTGCGCAAGTACGGGCTGTCGATGCCGGCCCGGCCGACCTGGCACCAAGTGCGCGATCTGGCCGCGAAGTTGGACGGGCGCAAGAAGGGCGTTTCGGGAATCTGCATGCGCGGCCTGCCCGGTTGGGGCGAAATGGCGGCGCCGCTGACGACGGTCGTGAACACCTTCGGCGGCACCTGGTTCGACAAACACTGGAACGCCCGGCTGGATTCGCCGGAATTCTCCGAAGCCGCGAGGTTCTACGTGGACCTCGCCCGCAAGTACGGCCAGCCGCACGCCACCGAGGACGGCTACACCGGCTGCCTGAAGAAGATGCGGCAGGGCGAGTCCGCGATGTGGTACGACTCCACGGCCGCGGCGGGCTCGCTGGAGGCCGACGACTCGCACGTCAAGGGCGACATCGGGTACGTACCGGCGCCGGTGGAGAAGACCCGGCACTCCGGCTGGCTCTACACCTGGGCCTTCGGCATGCGCGCGAGCACCCCGCACTCCGCCGCCGCCTGGAAGTTCATCCGCTGGGCCACGAGCAAGCAGTACGAGAAGCTGGTCGGCACCAAGCTCGGCTGGGCCCGAGTGCCGTCCGGAAAGCGGGTGTCCACGTGGAAGAACCCGCAGTACCAGAAGGCGACGAAGCCGTTCTACAAGGTCGCCCGCGACTCGATCCGGACGTCCGACCCGCGCCACCCCGGTGTGCAGTCGCGCCCGACGACCGGCATCCAGTACGTCGGCATCCCCGAGTTCCAGAAGCTCGGCACGCGGGTCTCCGAGGAGCTGAGCGCGGCCATCGACGGCCGGCAGTCGGTGCGGCAGGCGCTGCGTACGTCGCAGCGGCTCGCGGAGAAGGTCGGCAGGAAGTACCAGCACCGCGGGCGCTGAGGCCGTCGCCGGGATCCCGGCGGGCCTAGGGCCTGTCGTTTGGATCTTGGCGGGCTCGCGTGCCCTGGTACGCGCATCTTCCCCCTGCCTTCGGCGGGAGGTGCCCCCGGCGCTCCCCTCCTCCGCCTTGCATCTGCACGCACCAGGCCCCCTGCCTCCGGCGGGGGTGCCCCCGGCTCTCTGATCCACCCTGATCCAAACGACAGGCCCTAGCCGCGGCGCCATCTCCCGCCCTGGGGCGGGGAGTTGAGCACGCGGGTTCCGGTGCCGCCGCCGGTCAGCTTCCGCCGCGCTCGCCGCCCTCTCCCCCCTCGCCCCGCTCGTCCCCGTCGTTCCCGTCGCCTCTCTCGCCGCCCTCGCCCCCGGCACCGCCCTCGCCGTCCTCGTCGCGGGAGCCGTCGCCGTCGCCCGTGCTCTCCGCGTCCCGCATCGCGCGCTGCGCCCGCGCCGCCTCGACGATCGCCGCCGCGGCCTCCTCGTCCGCACGCTGGCTGATGCGACGGGCCGCTGCGGTCGCCACCGACGGCCAGACCCGGTCGATGGCCGCGTTGACCGCGGCGCCCACCAGCACCGCGAACGCGGAGACCCCGATGAACAGCAGCACCGCGACCGGCGCCGCCAACGAGCCGTAGATCGTGGGGCCTTCGACCGTACTGCCGAGGTAGACGCGGAGCAGCGTGCTGCACAGCACCCACATCACGAGCGCCACGAGCGCGCCCGGAATGTCCTCGCGCCAGGGCGAACGCACCGGAACGGACACGTGGTACAGCGTCGTGAGGAACGCGATCGACAGCACCAGCACCACCGGCCAGTAGAAGATCACCACCACCCAGTGCGTCTGCGGCAGCAGCCGCTGCATCGCCTCCGGGCCGGCCACCATCAGCGGCAGCACGACCGCGCCGACGACGAGCGCGACGAGGTAGAGCAGGAACGACAGCAGCCGCGTCTTGACGATGCCGCGGTGCCCGAGCAGCCCGTACATCACGGTGATGGTGTCCACGAAGACGTTCACCGCGCGCGACCCGGACCACAGGGCGATCGCGAAACCCAGCGAGATCACGTCCGCGGTGCCGCCGCGGATCACGTCGTCGATGAGGGGCCGGGCCAGCTGGTTGACGCCGCGTCCGGACAGCAGCGTCGCGGAGGCGTCGAGGAAGTTGCGCCGGATCTCGCTGATGGTGTCGGTGCCGATCCAGTCGTCGAGATAGCCCAGGAGCCCGATCAGGCCGAGCAGCAGCGGCGGAATGGAGATCAGCGTGAAGAACGCCGCCTCGGCCGCGAGGCCCATCACCCGGTGCTTCATGCAGGAGTTGACGGTGTCCTTCAGCAGCAGCCACGCCATACGGCGCTTCGGTACGTTCTCGTAGATGACCCGCGCTCTGCGGAAGGGCCCGCCCGGCCCCTGCGGGGTTTCGACAGCTCCTGGCACCTCCTTAACGTATCGGTCATGTCAGCCTCGACTCACACAGTGACCAATCAGCCGCCGCCGCTCGTCGACTACGACGTCTTCGCCTCGGACGCCGCCCTCGCGGAAGGAGTGGCCCGGTACGCGGCGGACGGCCGGGCCGAGGAGGCGCGGGCGGAGCTGAGCGCGCTGGGCCGCACGGCGGGCTCCGCCGAGGCGCAGGAGTGGGGCGCCGCCGCCAACTCCTCGCCGCCGGTGCTGCGTTCGCACGACCGGTACGGAAACCGCATCGACGAGGTCGACTTCCACCCCTCCTGGCACCGGCTGCTGGAGCACGCGGTGGGCGCGGGACTGACCGACCCCTGGTCGCGCCCGGACGGCCAACTGCGGCGCACCGCGGGCTTCTACGTGTGGACGCAGGTCGAGGCGGGCCACGGCTGCCCGGTGTCGATGACGCACGCCGCGGTGCCCGCGCTGCGCAAAGAGCCCGCGCTGGCCGCCGAGTGGGAGCCGCTGCTGACCTCGCACAGCTACGAACCGGGCCTGGACCGGCCCGCGTCGGCGAAGGCCGGAGCGCTCGCCGGTATGGGCATGACGGAGAAGCAGGGCGGCAGCGACGTACGCGCGAACAGCACCGTCGCCGAGCCCGCGGACGGTGCCGGCGCGTATCTGCTGACGGGACACAAGTGGTTCTGCTCGGCGCCGATGTCGGACGTGTTCCTGGTGCTCGCGCAGGCGCCCGGCGGGCTGACGTGCTTTCTGCTGCCGCGCGTACTGCCGGACGGCAGCCGGAACACGTTCCGAGTGCAGCGCCTGAAGGACAAGTTGGGCAACCGGTCGAACGCGTCGAGCGAGGTCGAGTTCGACGGCACCACGTGGGCGCAGCGGGTCGGCGAAGAGGGCCGGGGCGTGGCCACCATCATCGAGATGGTCGCGGCGACCCGGCTGGACTGCGTGACCGGCTCCGCGGCTCTGATGCGGCAGGCCGTCGCCCAGGCCGTCCACCACGCCGCGCACCGCAGCGCGTTCGGCGGTCCGCTCGTGGAGAAGCCGCTCATGCGGAACGTGCTGGCCGACCTCGCGCTGGAGTCGGAGGCGGCCACCACGCTGGCGCTGCGGCTGGCCGCCGCGCACGACGCCGCCCGCGGCGACGGCGAACGCGCCGAATCCGAGCGGCAGTTGCTGCGGCTCGCGGTGCCGGCCGCCAAGTACTGGGTGACGAAGCGGTGTACGCCGCTGGTCGGCGAGGCCCTGGAGTGCCTGGGCGGCAACGGCTACGTCGAGGAGTCCGGGCTGCCGCGGCTGCTGCGCGAGTCGCCGCTGAACTCGATCTGGGAGGGGTCCGGCAACGTACAGGCGCTGGACGTGCTGCGCGCCCTGCAGCGGTCCCCGGAGGTGCTGAACGCGTACCTCTCGGAGATCGGCCGGTCCCGCGGCGCCGACCACCGGCTGGACGCCGCGGCCAAGGATCTGCTCGCGGAGCTGGGCGACCTCGACGCCGTCGAGTCGCGCGCCCGGCGCCTGGTGGAGCGGCTGGCGCTGGTGCTCCAGGGCTCGCTGCTGGTGCGGTACGCGCCGCCGCAGGTCGCCGACGCGTTCTGCGCCTCCCGGCTGGGCGGCGACTGGGGCACGGCCTTCGGTACGCTGCCGCACGGTCTGGACTTGGAACCGGTGGTGAACAGGGCGCGGGCGACGGCCGGTTGACGGAACGGGACAGGGCGGGTCGGGGCGGGGCCGGCGGCGGCGCCGCGGAACCGCCCGTGAGCTGCCGGACGCTACGAGCGAGCGGGGAGAAGAGGACCATGGCGAGTCAACGCCCGTACACCGCAGAGCTGTTGGAGCTGCAGCCGCATCCCGAGGGCGGCTGGTACCGCGAGATGTGGCGCAGCAACGTCACCGCCCAGCTCCCCGGCTACCCAGGGCCGCGGTCCACCGCCACCTCCATCCACTTCCTGCTGGAGGCCGGGCAGGAGTCGCGCTGGCACACGGTCCGCTCCGCCGAGCTGTGGCTGTGGCACCGCGGCGGCCCGCTCCGGCTCCAACTGGGCGGCACCGGCGACGCACCGGACAGCGAGCCGGAGACGGTGGTGCTGGGCCCGGACCTGGCGGCGGGCCAGCGGTTGCAGGCGGTGGTGCCGCCGGGCGTCTGGCAGCGGGCCGAACCGGCGGGCGGCGAGGAGGCGTTGGTGAGCTGCGTCGTCTCCCCCGGCTTCGACTTCGAGGACTTCAGGCTGCTCCCGGAGGACTGACGGCCGGCCCGGAAGCCGCCCCGGAAGGCCGCCGGGCCGGCGCCCGGACTCGGCGGTACGGGCGGCGGCTCCGCCCGGTGCGGGCGTTCTGTATCGTCCGTCGCGGACCGACGACGCAGGCGCGAAAGGGACATACGGAGTGCGACGGGACCAGGGCGGCCACGGCTACGGGCACGAAGGACACGGCCGGCGCCACGGCCCCGGCGGATCACGGGGGTACGGCGGACGGGGCGGCGACCGCGGCTACCGCGGCGGCGGGCGCGGGCACCGCGACGGCCGGCCGCCGCGCGAGGACCGGGACGGCCGGGGCGCGCCGCACGAAGGCCGACACCGCGGCGGGCAGCCCCGCGGCGGCCTGGAGCAGGAGCTGGCCCGGATGGACGGCGGTCCGTACGGGCGCTACAAGAGCCTCGTCGGCAGCTGGCAGCTGCCGGGCGAGGCGGGCCGCGCCGGAGGCGTGCTGGAGCTGGTGCGCGGCCAGGCCGACCCGTTCGCACCGCCGGCCCGGCTGGCGATCCATCTGCCCGCTCAACTCGCGGGCTTTCCCGAGGAGTTGTGGCGTACGCCGGTACGCCGGCGGGCGCTGGCGAGCTTTCTCGCCCGGCAGGCCGTCCAGGCGGCGAAGGGCGAGCGCGCCGTGCACATCGACGGCGGCGGCCAGGAGGTGCTGGACCGCGGCTCGTGCCAGGTGACCGGGGAGAGTACGGACGTCCCGGGCGGCGGCGGCCGGGTCACGCTCCGGTTCGGCGCCGCGCTGCCCGGCAAGGGCCGCCGCGTCGACGGGCACGCGGCGCAGCATCTGCTGTGCCGCGTGGTGCCGCGGATCGCCGAGCAGGCGCTGCGGTACGCGGCCCAAGACGCCGACGCGGTACGGGAGTTCGTGGAGACCGTCGAGGACTCGGACGCGCTGCGCGCGGCGCTGCCGGAGAAGGGGCTCGTCGCGTTCGTCGCGGACGGCGCGGTGCTGCCGCGGCGCAGCGGCGTCGACGACCGGCCGGCGACGGGCGCGGGCGTGGTGCCGTTCGAGTCCCCGGAGAACCTGCGCGTGACGGTCGAGTTGCCGCACGCGGGCCCGGTGACCGGCATGGGGCTCGCGGAGGGCGTGAGCCTCGTCGTCGGCGGCGGCTTCCACGGGAAGTCGACGCTGCTGCGCGCGCTGGAGACCGGCATCTGGGACCATGTGCCGGGCGACGGGCGGGAGTTGGTGGTGGCCCGCCCGGACACCGTGAAGCTGCGCGCCGAGGACGGGCGCCGCGTGGAGCGCGTGGACGTGCACGCGTTCGTGGACCGGCTGCCGGACGGCTCGGACACCTCCGACTTCTCCACCGACAACGCCTCCGGTTCCACGTCGCAGGCGGCGTCGCTGTGCGAGGCGGTGGAGGCGGGCGCGCGGGTGCTGCTCATCGACGAGGACACCGCCGCCACGAACCTGATGATCCGCGACGCGCGTATGCAGACCCTGGTGGCCAAGGACCGGGAGCCGCTGACGCCGCTGGTGGACTCCGTACGCTCCCTGCACCGCGACCACGGCGTCTCGACGGTGCTGGTCATGGGCGGCTCCGGGGACTATCTGGAGGTCGCGGACCGGGTGTTGATGATGGACGCCTACCGGCCCTCGGACGTGACGGAGCGGGCCCGCGAGGTGGCGTCGGTGCCGACGGGCCGGCACGCGGAGGCGGAGGCGTTCCCGGCCGTGGTGCACCGGGTGCCGGATCCGGCGTCGCTGGACGCGGAGGTGCGCGGGCGTACGAAGATCCGGGCGCGCGGCGAGGACGCGCTGTCGTTCGGCGACCACGAGGTGGACCTGCGCTCGGTCGAGCAGCTCGCGGACCCGCGGCAGGTGACCGGCGTCGGCCTGGCGCTCGAACTCATGGTGCGCCGGGGCCACTTGGACGGCGCCCGCACGCTGGCCGAGGCGCTGGACCTGCTGGACGGCGAACTCGCCGCGGGCCCCGGCGCGTTGCTCGCGGTACGGGACGAGGACTTCGCGGTGCCGCGCCGCTTCGAGACCGCGGCCGCGCTGAACCGGCTGCGGGGGCTGCGGGTGACCGGCACCGGAGCGCCGGCCGGGGGCCGCGCGGGATGACGGACGGCGGGGGCGGAACGGCCGGCGCCCCGGAGATCCCGGGAGGGCCGCGCGACTCCGGCGACTCCGAGGGCTCAGGGGACTCCGGGCACTCCGGGAACGCGGTCAACTCCCGTGGCCCGGGCGGCAGAACGCGGACCGTCACCACCTGGTTCCTGGAGCAGACCTCGCCCGCGGACCTGCGGACCGCCCGCATGCCGGACGAGGCATCCGGGATTCGGATAGCGCGGGCGCAGCTGCCCAGCCCGGAGTTCAGCCGGTTCCTCTACACCGCGGTCGGCGCGGACGTGGCCTGGACGGACCGGCTGCCGTGGACGTACCTGGAGTGGCGGGAGTTCCTGGAGCGCCCCGGCGTCGAGACCTGGGTCGCGTACGAGCGGGACACGCCCGCGGGCTTCATCGAGCTGGACGGCAGCCGGTCCGAAAGCGCCGTCGAAATAAGCTACTTCGGGCTGCTGCCGGCGTTCCGCGGGCGGCGCATAGGCGGCCACCTGCTGGCCTACGGCACCGCGCGCGCCTGGGACCTGTCCGGGCGCTGGCCGCGGCGCCCGCCGACGGACCGGGTGTGGCTGCACACGTGCAGCAAGGACGGACCGTACGCGCTGGCCAACTACAAGCGGCGCGGCTTCCGCGTCTACGACACCGAGGTGGCCCGCGAACCGTACGCACCGGCGCCGGGCCCCTGGCCGGGCGCCCACGACGAGCACGAACGCATCGGCGCACAGCGCCAGTTGTGATCCACTCCACACCCGTTCCACCATTCGGTACGTTTTTGTCCATACTCTGAACGGCAGTAGACGGCCCCGGCACCGCATGCCACGCTTCCCTCATGTCTCGCACTGGAATCGCCCTGGTTTGTCGGCGCCACGTCGACTTCGGCCGCGTGTCCAGTGCGATCTGTCGGGCGGGCTGACAGTCCCAGCACCGCCGTCCTCGCTCAGCGCCCGCAACGCCGCGGGCGTGCGCGCACCCGCTGACCCGTACTGACCGGGGCACCGCTGTGCCCGGTCCGGGTCCGCGCGCACCGTGCGCCGCCAGATCCGTCCCCGTACGTACCGATCCGTGCCGCGGTGTGCGCCGATCGCCGGTGAGCGCGCCAACTCCGCACCCGCCGCCCGTACTTCGCGCTCGTCCGCGGTCCGTCCGGCCCCGCCGCAGGACCGCCGCCCGTCCGCAGGACCACCGTCTGCCCGAAGGACCATCGCCATGGCCGACACAGCCAAGCAGCCCGCTTCCGCACCGAGCCGCCGGAAAGCCGGACGCCACCGCGGCGAGGGCCAGTGGGCCGCGGGACACTTCACCCCGCTCAACGGCAACGAACAGACCAAGAAGGACGACGATGGTCTCAACGTGCGGACCCGCATTGAGACGATCTACGCGCACCGCGGCTTCGACTCCATCGACGGCGCCGACCTGCGCGGCCGTATGCGCTGGTGGGGCCTCTACACCCAGCGCAAGCCCGGCATCTCCGGCGGCAAGACCGCCGTGCTGGAGCCGGAGGAGCTGGACGACTCGTACTTCATGATGCGGGTGCGCATCGACGGCGGGCAGCTGAGCACTCTGCAGCTGCGCACGATCGGCGACCTCTCCCAGGAGTTCGCCCGCGGCACCGCCGACATCACCGACCGGCAGAACATCCAGTTCCACTGGATCCGCATCGAGGACGTACCGGAGATCTGGCGGCGGCTGGAAGCCGTCGGACTGTCCACCACCGAAGCCTGCGGCGACGTACCGCGCGTGATCATGGGCTCCCCCGTGGCCGGGATCGCGGCCGACGAGATCATCGACGGCACCCCCGCCGTCGAAGAGATCCACCGCCGGGTCATCGGCAACCCCGCCTACTCCAACCTGCCGCGGAAGTTCAAGACCGCGGTCTCCGGTTCGCCGCTGCTGGACATCGCGCACGAGATCAACGACGTCGCGTTCGTCGGCGTCGAACACCCCGACCTCGGGCCCGGGTTCGACGTCTGGGTCGGCGGCGGGCTCGCCACCAACCCCAAGCTCGGCGTGCGGCTGGGCGCGTGGGTGCCGCTGGAGGACGTCCCGGACGTACACGAGGGCATCGTGTCGATCTTCCGCGACTACGGCTACCGGCGACTGCGCAACCGCGCCCGCATCAAGTTCCTGATCGCCGACTGGGGCGCCGAGAAGTTCCGCCGGGTGCTGGAGGACGAGTACCTGCTGCGGAAGCTGGCCGACGGGCCCGCCCCGGAGCAGCCCGCGCAGCGCTGGCGGGACCACGTCGGCGTGCACCGGCAGCGCGACGGCCGCTACTACGTGGGCTTCGCCCCGCGCGTCGGCCGGATCGACGGCGGCACCCTCAGCAAGATCGCCGACCTCGCCGAGAGCCACGGATCGGGACGCGTACGCACCACCGCCGAGCAGAAGATGATCGTGCTCGACGTGGAAGGCGACCGAGTGGAGTCGCTGGCCGAGGACTTGGCGGCGCTGGACCTGACCGTACGGCCCTCCGTGTTCCGGCGCGGCACCATGGCCTGCACCGGGCTGGAGTTCTGCAAGCTGGCCATCGTCGAGACGAAGGCCCGCGGCTCGTGGCTCATCGACGAACTGGAGCGCAGGCTCCCGGACTTCGACGAGCCGATCACCGTCAACCTCAACGGCTGCCCCAACTCCTGCGCCCGCATCCAGGTCGCCGACATCGGCCTCAAGGGTCAGCTCGTCACCGGCGCCGACGGCGAGCAGGTCGAGGGCTACCAGGTGCACCTCGGCGGCTCGCTGGGGCTCGACCCGGGCTTCGGCCGCAAGGTGCGCGGGCTGAAGGTGACCGCCGACGAACTGCCCGACTACATCGAGCGCGTGCTGCGTACGTACCGCGAACAGCGCGCGGACGGCGAGCGGTTCGCCCAGTGGGCGGCGCGCGCCGACGAGGACGCGCTCAAAGGGTCTGCGGGAGGCGGGCGATGAGCGGGCGAGCGGCGCCGTTCTACTGCCCGTACTGCGGCGACGAGGACCTGCGGCCCTCCGAGGAGGGGCCGGGCGCGTGGGAGTGCGCCGCCTGCAACCGCGCGTTCGCGCTGTCCTTCCTCGGGCTGCTGGCCAAGGGCCTGTCCCGGGACGCCCGCACCGACCCGCAGGAAGGACCGGCCACATGACCACCACCACACCCCGGCGCTCCCCCGCGGAGCTGCGCCGGCTCGCCGAACGCGCGGGCGGCGAACTGGAGGACGCGCCGGCGCTGGACGTACTGCGCTGGGCGGCCGACACCTTCGGTACGCGCTGGTGCGTCACCTCGTCCATGGAGGACGCGGTGGTCGCGCACCTCGCCTCGCGGGCCGCGCCCGGCGTCGACGTCGTCTTCCTCAACACCGGCTACCACTTCCCGGAGACCATCGGCACCCGGGACGCGGTGGCCGCCACGATGGACGTGCACGTACGCACGCTGACGCCGCAGCAGACCGTCGCCGAGCAAGACGCCGAGTACGGGCCCGAGTTGTACGCCCGCGACCCCGACCTGTGCTGCACGCTGCGCAAGGTGCGGCCGCTGGAGGAAGGGCTGCGGGACTACGAGGCGTGGGCCACGGGGCTGCGCCGCGACGAGTCGCCGAGCCGCGCGCGCACCCCCGTCGTGGCGTGGGACGAGCGGCGCCGCAAGGTCAAGATCGCACCGATCGCACGCTGGACGCAGCAGGACGTCGACGCCTACGTCGCCGAGCACGGCGTCCTCGTCAATCCGCTGCTGTTCGACGGATACGGCTCCGTGGGCTGCGCACCCTGCACCCGCCGGCTCCTGGAGGGCGAGGACGCGCGTGCCGGCCGCTGGGCGGGCAGTAACAAGACGGAGTGCGGAATCCACCTGTGAGCGGGGCGAGTTGAGCAGTCCGGACGGCACGACGACGGCAGCAGGCAGCGAACGGCAGCAGACGCGGCAGGGAGCGCAGATGACGGATACGACGGACCCGGGGGCCACGGTGTGGTTGACGGGTTTGCCGAGTGCGGGGAAGACGACGTTGGCGTGTGTGGTGGGTGAGTGGCTGGCCGGGGAGGGCCGGCGGGTGGAGGTGTTGGACGGGGACGAGGTCCGTGGCTTT
>Ga0164243_10005936_pt1 | contig 18566 bp, 17 predicted proteins | sample OricompcompostOP_FD_108781 | JGI IMG/M metagenome (GOLD analysis project Ga0164243, IMG submission 108781) | Organic Plus compost microbial communities from Emeryville, California, USA - Original compost - Organic plus compost (OP) | ecosystem: Engineered > Solid waste > Mixed feedstock >... | reverse complement strand
CGGCCGTCGGCACAGAACCCGGCTCGCCGACCCCGGTCGAAGCCACACCCGGGTCTCCGACAAAGCTGACCTCAATGGAGCGAGGCGCATCGCGAAACGTCGCGATAGGATAGTCATGCCACGACGACGTCGCGACAACGCCATCCTTCACCTTGAGTTCTTCCAGCAATGTCCAGCTCGCCGCCTGCTGCACGCCGCCCTCAATCTGATTGCGGGCACCATCGGGATGCACGACACGTCCGGCATCGACCGCGCACCACACGCGCTCAAGCCGTACCGGGCCACCCGGCATAACGCTGACTTCCGCAATTTCAGCGATATAGGTGCCGTGATAAATCGCACAGGCGACGCCAAGACCTCGATACTTTTCGCGCGGCCGGCGCCAGGGACTCATCGCGCGTACTGTTTCGAGTACGCGCCGCAGGCGAAGATCATCCGTAAGTTCCAATCGGAAATCGATTGAATCGCGGCCGGAAGCCTGAGCCAGTTCGTCGATGAAGGATTCGATCGCGAAAACATTTGGCGCGGCGCCGAGCGAGCGGAAGGACATCGTTGGCACATCACCCGGATCGACTTGCAGCCGGATCTCCGCCTTTCCCAGACGATAGGGCGGCTCGGCATCACGCCCGGCGGTCATCTCTTGTACGCCAGCAGCCAGGGCCTGTGGTCCCATGACGTAGGAGTTGGTCCGCACGCCATAGCGCCAGCCGGCGATCGCACCATTGGCACCAAGCGCCGCCTCGACTTCTGCGTCGAAAACGGGCCGGTGAGGACTGAGATGAAACTCCTCAGCCCTGCTCCATTGCACCAGAACCGGGCGTTTTGCCGCGCGCGACAAGCGCGCAGCTTCGATCGTCGCATCTTCGGTGTTGCCCCGTCCGTACATGCCGCTCATCATTTGGGGATGAATATGAATGCTCTCCGGCGGCAAACCGAGCAGGGCGGACACCTGATCACGCAGTCCAAACGGGCGCTGTGTCGCTACGTAAAGATTTGCATCATCTTTGCGTACGTCGGCCACGGCGGCGCGAGGCAGGATCGAGGCATGCGCGATATGCGGCGCGTGATAACGAGCCTTTAGGCGAAGCGGTGCTTCCGCCAGCGCCGCTTCCACACCGACATCTTGCCGCAGCGCAGCACGATAGGGCTTCTCGGGCGCGGTTCGGCCCGGAGCCCATTCCGCCTTGAGCGCATGAAGCGCCGCGAACAGCGCACCGTCGTTCTCCGCCACGATGCCCACGAAATCGCCTTCGTGCACAACCGCGATAATACCCGACATTGCACGAACGGCGGTGTCATCGAGCATCGTCAGCCGCATGCCGGGCCGCGGCGGATGCAGGACGTGGCCGCGAACCATGTTTGGCAGATGGACATCGGATGGATATTTCGCGGCACCCGTCAGAATTGCGCGGGCTTCGAGCCGCAGCGGCTGGTCATCGGTCTCCAGAACGGGTTGATTGGTCGCGTTGTCCGTTTCCGGAATCGCACCGGTAAGCGGCTGATCTTTCACCAGGTCTTCGTAAGGTATCGCGCGGCCATCAGGCGCAACGATACGGCCTCGCACGATACTTAGCGTGGCTGGCGGGGCGCCGAGCCGCATGCTCGCGCGATCAAGCAGAATTGTACGGGCCTCAATCGCAGCAGCGCGCAATTGACGTCCGTCGGTGGCAGTTGACATGCTGCCGACCGTGCCCATGTCCCATGGCACATTGTCCGTTTCGCCGAGGACCACTTCCACCTTGCCGATCGGGACCGACAATTCGTCCGCCACAATTTTTGCAAAGCCGGTGCGGATGCCCTGACCGTATTCGATCTTGCCCGAGCGCACGATGACCCGGCCGTCGTCCTCAATTGCCAGACGCTGCTCGAGCTGTTCCGTGGCAAATCGATTGGGCGTCGGTATGGCCGGTGCTTTCATCGTGCGGCCCTCTTGACCGCCCGGATGGCACGGCCATAGACACCGCAACGACAGAGGTGAGGCGCGAGCGCCTCGCGGATTTCATCCTCTTTTGGATGCGGGGCGCGCTCGAGCAACGCCACCGCGGACATGACCATACCGCTGGTGCACGCGCCGCATTGCATGGCGTCTTCCTCAAGGAAAGCCTGCTGAACCGGATGGAGCACATCGCCCCGGGCGAGCCCCTCAATAGTGACAATCTCCTTGTCTGTGGCCTCCCCGATGGCAGTCACGCAGGCGGGTACGGCCTCTCCATCGATCAGCACGTAACAGGCGCCGCATGCGCCGTGGCCACAGCCATAATGCGCGCCCGTCAATCCCAAATCGTCGCGCAGCAGACTGAGCAATGAAGAGTCCGGCGCGGCCGTCACATGGCGCGTCACACCATTGACCTTGAGGCGCACCGCCGCGTTCATCACGCGCACCACACGACTGTCGGCTTCTCGCGCGGTGTCGGCGGCGGAAGTGTTTTGCGGTGGCCAAGAATGATCGGCGCGACAGGATACCAGTCCGCAGGGATGCCGAGTTCGGCTTTCACTGCCTTGTCGTTTAACCAGAGTCGCGATAGCCCGATCCAACAGGTGCCGAGACCGCGCGCATGGGCGGCCAGCATCAGATATGCGCCGGCCAGACAGCAATCCTCAGACGATTGAGGGTCGCCATTCACCGCACAAATAATAATGAGTGCAGCAGCGCCATGAAAAATTTCAAAGGCCGGGTCCACCGCACGGGCATGCAGCACGGAGTCTGCGGGAATATGAGCCGCCGCATGGCGTTTGGCTTCCATGCCGAGCGCGTGCAGACGCTGCGTCCCGTTCACGACGGCAAAACGCCACGGCTGCAAATTGATGGCACTTGGCGCCAGGACGGCATCATCGATCAGCTCTTCGATGACGCGCTTTTCGATGCTCGCGGTCGAGAACTCGCGAATAGCACGGCGTGTACGCAAAGCTTCCATCAATTCCATGGCACGCTCCAATATTTGCAAATCCTGCTAGAGACTTCGGGCGCGGCGGCCATTGATGCAACGCAAAGGCCGTTTCCGAACGACCGTGGCTTGATTGATATGATTGATCTAGCTGGCGTTCCGAAGTCATCACATCGTTGTGAGGGACCGCCGCCACAAACGCTCCTCGCAGCTAGAGCCAGCCGCTGCTGCAATTAATTGCACCTCATTTTTAATTTTTATCGGCTCGTAAATCCGGAACGAGCCTGGCTGTCACCAACGCGTCATGCTCGACCAAGGGTGACCGCTCGCCAGCGATGATACGCCGGCATTCCCGACAGGCCACCGCGGGCGTCTTGCCGTGCGGGGTCACCACCTCAATCTGGCGCTATAAAACAACAGTCAATGATGCGAGGTTTATGGTCAGACTGGCTGCGCTTTGGTGAAGGGTTCGATCTGGTGGCAGTTGATCGCACTGCGTTGTCGAACTTTTTCAGTCTTTTCGCGCAAGATAATCGTTATCAACATTCCATCACTTCAAGGAACTGGATGACTTGGCGAAGACGGCACGCCCTCTGCTGGCCCGTCGAGCGGCGGCGGTACCCGCGGATGTTTGGGCGAGCGCAATTGCAATCTGGCTGAGAGCGAGGCGTTCGATGGCCGAATGGGCTCGCCGACCTGCCGATCAGCCGCGATCAACTATACCAAAAATCGGGATTGCACTCCAATTGAGGTCGAGCCCGTCTGCCGTTGACTGATCTGTCCACTTAACGCGTGATTAGCTGGTTTCGGGTGATATAGCCGCAAGGCGTATCTCGCCGGTATCGTCGATGCAGTGATTGTATCCGAGCCAGGATTCGGATTATCGGTCCAAACGACAACATCCGTTCGATGCCTGGCCCACAGGCCAACCACCCTGGCGGTTCACAAATCTGTTCCGGAGTGGTGCCCCTAGCCGGACTCGAACCAGCACGACCTTGCGGCCACCTGATTTTGAGTCAGGCGCGTCTACCAATTCCGCCATAGGGGCGCGCGCGGACTATAGCGACACGTCGGCCCGGGTCAATCGTCCGCAGCACGCGATCCCGACCTTCTTGCACCGCGACAAGCCTCTATGAACAATAGAAATAATTGTGCCGGTCAGAGAGACGGGCAAACAACCGGCCCTGACTTCCTCGGCGACGGCGCAGGCGATTTACCCTCAGGCGCCAAGCTCGACCTTACGACTGCGAGCAACGAATTCGAACGGATTTCAAGGCAGTTCGGAAACACTTGCGCGTAAAATATTGCGACATCCAGAACATCGTATCTTTTGAACGCAGCCCCTGCATGCGGTCATGTCATTGGATTTTTGCTGGGTTCCGACTAAAGCCTGTCGCAGCGCCCGCGAATACGAGCGCGATCAGATCGGAACCAGGTCTTTGACGGCTTCTGCCGGGTCTGCCAAAACTGTTTCCCACTGACATAAACCAAATCGAACAAATGAGGGGGAAATGGCCGAGGCAACGGAACACTACGTCACCATCGCGGACTGCAAGGTTCAGTATTTGCGCGGCGGTAAGGGACAGACGGTCCTGTTTCTCCATGGCGGCGGCGGCGCGGGCATCTGGTTCCCCTTCTTCAACGCACTGTCCGAGCAATATGACGTCGTCATGCCGGAGCATCCCGGCTTCGGACGCAGCGACACGCCGCCCTGGCTCGACAATGTCGGCGACCTGTCGAACTTCTATTTCGAGTTCATTAAAAGGCTTGGTTTGAAGGACATCCACCTGATCGGCAATTCGCTCGGCGGATGGCTCGCAGCCGACATGGTGGTGCGCAACCCAACCCCGTTCCGCAGCCTGACGCTGATCACCGCCGCAGGCATTCACGTCCATGACGTGCCGAAAGGCGACATCTTCCTGTGGTCACCGGAGCAGTTGATGCGCAACCTGTTCCACAATCAGGCGATCCCCGACGCGCTGCTCAAGGCCCCGGTCAACGAAGAAGAACGCCGGCGCCAGATGAAGAACTCGCTGACGCTCGCCAAACTCACCTGGCAACCCCGCCTCTATGACCCGCACCTGCAGAAGTGGGTCCACCGCATCGACATCCCGACGCTGATTGTGTGGGGCGACGACGACAAGCTCATTCCGCCCCCCTATGGCCCGGCATGGCGCGACCTCATTCCCGGCGCCACGCTCGCCGTCATCAAGGATTGCGGCCATGTTCCGCATCTCGAAAAGACCGAAGAAACGCTGGCAGTCATCACGAAACACATTGCGGGAGTGAAGTGATGAAGTTTTTCATGATTCACCTGATGCCCTATACGCATCTCGATCTCGACTACGACAAGAAATACGACTCCGCCTGGGTGACGTTGCCGAATTCCTACTTCGATCCGAAGGACGGACCGGCGCTCTACAATCGTTTCATCGACGAGCTTGTCTATGCGGACGAACTCGGTTTCGACGGTATCTGCTGCAACGAACATCACCAAAATGCCTATGGGCTGATGCCTATTCCGGGCGTCATCGCCGGCGCACTCGCGCGCCAGACCAGGAACTGCAAGATCGCCGTGCTCGGCCGGGCGCTGCCGCTGCTGACCTATCCGCTCGCCGTCGCCGAAGAATATGCAATGCTCGACAACATCTCGAACGGCCGGCTGATCGCCGGTTTCGTTCGCGGCATCGGCGCGGAATATCACTCGACCGGCGTTAATCCTGCGGAATCGCACGAGCGCTTCCACGAAGCTCACGACCTGATCCTGCAGGCGTGGACCAAGCCGGGTCCGTCGATCTACGAGGGCAAGTATTATCATTTCAACTATGTGAACACGTGGCCGCGGGTCGTGCAGCAACCGCACCCGCCGATCTGGATTCCGTCCCAAGGCAGCAGCGAGACCATCAACTGGGCGTCACACCCCTCACGCAAATACGTCTATCTGCAGACGTTCAGTCCGGTCGAGCAGCTTCGTCATTTCATGCGGCTGTATCGCCAGCAGGCGGAGAAATACGGCTACGAGGCGAAACCGCAGCAGCTTGGCTGGGCGACGCCGATCTATGTTAGCGACACCGACGAGGCGGCGGTCCGCGAAGCACGTCCGCATGTCGAAGCGTTCTACAACAAATTCCTGCGCATGCCGTTCGAGATGCTGCTGCCGCCGGGATATCTGTCGCTCAATTCCATGGCCGCTGTCGGCGAGAAGGCCCGCGCCGGCGGCGCCGCTCAAGGCGCGGTGAAGAAAATCGAGGACCTGATGGAAAAGGGCATGATCATCTGCGGCAGTCCCGACAGTGTCGCGCAGCAGCTTGAACACCATCAGAAGGAGGTCGGCTATGGCAAGGTCATCGCCATGATGCAGTTCGGAACGCTACCGCACGACATGACAAAGCGCAGCATGGAATTGTTTGCCACAAAGGTCATACCCAAGCTGCGCCATATTGGAGAGGAAGAGGCCACACCGGTCGTGCACGCGGCGGAGTAGAACGCCTACTGACACATCGCCCGGACCACGGCGTGCTCGACCGGGCACTCTCCCGGTTTCCTGTTGCCGCGCAGCAGCACCAGCGCCGAACAGCGCTCGACCGTCTCATTCTCCAGGCTGTTGCCGGTCGAGAAGCCTTTGGTCTTGCACAATTTCTCTGCCGCCTGCCGGCAATCGGGCGCACCATTGGCGGCGATCTCGCAGCGTTCTCGCCCGGTGACGATCCGATTGGCGCCAAGCTTTCCGAACGCCTCGGCCGTACCCTTTGCGGCATCGACCGCGCCCCTGGCAAGGTTTGCAGCAGCGTCGGACGATGCCTTGGCGGCCTCGCTGTTGCTGCGCGCCGCACCCTGCCACATCTCGCCAAAATTCTTGTTCATATTGGCCGCGGACTCATCCATCCAGCGGCCGACAGCTTCAAGGAAGCCGGGTGATCGCGGCTGTTGCGGGGCGGAAGGTGCAAGATCGGGCGCCGGCGGCTGAGACTGCTCCGGCGGTGTGAATTGCTGAGCAGGCGGCGCCGGCGTTTGGGCGACCACAGGCGACGGCAGCATCCAGCCCAGCACGAACAATATGAGCGCGCCTCGCCTGGCTTGATCATTAGATATTACGATCATTTGCGCGCCCACGCCCTCAGCCGCGGCCTGTCCGCAAGGCGGCACATCAAGAAAATAGCCTTCGCTATGGCCAAAATATGGTGCGAGGAGACTAGATCAGTTTTACAACAATGACAAAACCGGCGACGATCGTGATCGCGCTGATGGCAGCCCAAAAACCCAGGCGTTCCTCGATAATCTCCCGCGCCTTGGCGCCGTAACGATGCATCACGAAGGCAAACAGGAAAAAACGCGCCCCGCGGGTGATGATCGAGAACAGGATGAACAGCCAGATATTGTAACCCGAGAATCCGGCCGTGATGGTGACGACCTTGTAAGGGATGGGGGTGATGCCCTTTGCCAGGATCACCCACGCCCCCCACTCGCGGTACCATTCTCGAAACGTCTCGACCTTATCTCCCAGGCCGTAAAGCTGAATAACCCACTCCCCGACGGAATCGTAAAGCAATGCGCCGATGAGAAAGCCCAATATACCGCCGACGACCGATGTGACCGTACAGACCGTCGCGTAAAAATACGCCTTGTCCGGCCGCGCGAGCGACATCGGTACAAGCATGACGTCCGGTGGAACCGGAAAGAAGGAGCTTTCGGCGAAGGATACGGCCCCGAGCAGCCAGGTCGCATAGGGTCTTCCCGCGGCCTCGATACACCAATCATAAAGTCGCTTGAGCATGCCGCGCCTGCATACCGACCCGGTGCGAGAAAGTCCACACAGTGCACTCCCTGTCACCACTCTGTCATGTCGCTGCGCTGCACCTTCCGCCGGAAAGCCGATACCGGAAGGCGTGTGTTTTGCGAAAGGAAAATCAGCGCTGCTTGTGCGCGCGGCGCGGCTCCAACGGCGCAATTCGCCGGCGTTGTTTCGCGCCAAAATCCTTCAAACGTTTTTCAGCGATTCCGAACAACTGCTCGCGCCGGTGCATTTCCGCCCATACGTCCTTCGGCGCCACGCCCGCCGAAACCCAGAGCACAACAAGATTGTAGAGGAGGTCAGCACTTTCCCGCACGATGCTGTCGTGGTCTCCCTCGATGGCTCCGATCACGACTTCGACCGCTTCCTCGCCAAATTTCTTGGCGACTTTCGACGGACGCGCGAGCAACAGCCGCGCCGTTCGTGAGACTGCGGGGTCCGCCTCGCGTGCGGCGAGCACCGCATGGTGAAGTCGGTCAAGCGAATCGCTCATTCGTACAGGATAGCGCGAACGTGCGATTTTTGCGTTAACAGTAAAGAGTTAAGCACGAACTCCGGTGGAAACAGACGAAGCGTGAGCTTCGCTTTTCCATCCGACCGAAGATCTACCATCCGTATCGATAATAACGCGGTCCGTAGTAACTCCGTCGCCCGTACCCGTAGTAACCGCCATAATACGGGGCCTGCCTATAGCCATAGTAATAGTGGCGATGACGATGCCGCGACGCGGCGATCGCCGCGACCGTGCCGGCGATAGCCAACATCGCACCGATCGCCGCCGCATCGTTGCGACGATAGTGGCGCCGACGTGAGCTGAAATCTGTTGTTGGCTGCGCATTCTCAGACTGCGCAGTCTGCGCTTGCGAGGGACGTGGTGTCGCCGGAGCGCCGGCGAAAGCCGACACGCCAAAGCCCGAAAGGGCAATCGATGCAGCAGTCACCCGGCAAGCGATTTTGAACGGACGTTCATCGTAGCCTCCTTGGCTGACATTCCTCATGGTCGGCGCAATAAAAACGCGACGAAACAAACGGGGTTCCGGGAGCTAGGCCAAGTTGACGCACCCTGGCATGTGCTGGCGTAGCGGACAAACTCAGCCGCCTTGGAGGGCACTTGCTGCCTCTACGCTGGGCAAATCGAAACAAATGGCGGACTTATCTTGCGCTTTCCGGCGGCATACTCTTTGCTTACAGAGTAGGCACATGCGACAGCGGCAGCACCTGCTCCGCTTTCGCTTGCAAAACCGCCGCCACCCGGCCTTTTCCAGCCGGTCCAGGACGCAAAAGCGACGTAAAGCCTAAAGTATGAGGACAGGGACCATGCATAAGTTGTTTTCCGCCGGATCGTTTGGTCTCGGCGCTGTCGCCGCGCTGGCGCTCATGGCGAACTCGGCACAAGCGCAAACCCCCGTGAAATTCTCGCTCGATTTCAAGTTCGAAGGGCCGTCCGCGCCGTTTCTGGTCGCGATCGACAAGGGCTACTTCAAGGCCGAGGGGCTCGACGTCACCATTGATTCTGCCGCCGGCTCGGTCGAACCGATCACTCGCGTCGCCTCCGGCACCTACAACATGGGCTTTGCCGACATCAATTCGCTGATCAAGTTCCGCGACGCCAATCCAGCCGTACCAACCAAGGCCGTGTTCATGGTTTACAACAAGCCGCCATTTGCCGTGGTCGGCCGCAAGAGCCGCGGCGTCACCGCGCCAAAGGACCTCGAAGGCAAGAAACTCGGCGCACCAGCAGCGGACGGCGCCTACGCCCAATGGAAAATTTTCGTCCAGGCGAACAAAATCGACGCCTCCAAGGTGACGATCGAGAATGTCGGCTTTCCGGTGCGCGAACCAATGCTCGCTGCCGGTCAGGTCGATGCCATTACCGGTTTCTCGTTCTCTTCGTTCATCAACCTGAAGGATCGCGGCGTACCGGTTGACGATATCGTCGTGCTCTTGATGGCCGACTATGGCGTCAATCTCTATGGCAACACGATCATCGTGAACCCTGCCTTTGCCGCCGAGAAGCCCGAAGCCGTCAAGGGTTTCCTGCGTGCTTTCGCCAAAGGCCTACAAGACACCATCAAGGATCCCGCAAGCGCCGTCGACTCCGTGATCAAGCGCAATGATGTAGCCAAGAAGGACGTCGAACTGGAACGGCTGAAGATCGCGCTTTCGCAGAACATTCTGACACCGGACGTGAAAGCTCATGGGCTCGGCAAGGTCGATATGGACAAGCTCAACAAATCGATCGATCAGATCTCGCTCACGTATGAGTTCAAGGCCAAGCCGAAGGGTGCCGACATTTTCGATGCGTCATTTCTTCCGACAGATGCCAGCCTGAAGGTCCAGTGAGCAAAGCTAATCCCTGTGTCTTTCGTTACGCTTGAGAATGTCAGCCACGCCTATGGCGGCAAGGGCACTGCCCTTGCCGTCGAGAATCTCTCGATTGCGGTCGAGGAAGGCGAATTTGCCGCGGTAGTCGGCCCGTCTGGCTGCGGCAAATCCACCCTGATGAAGCTTGCGACGGGTCTGCAGTTCCCATTCAAGGGCTCCGTCAAGGTGGCGAATGACGTGGTGCGCCAGCCGGTGAAGATCGCCGGCATGGCATTCCAGGCGCCGACCCTGCTGCCCTGGCGGACGACGCTCGAAAACCTGCTGTTACCGCTCGAGATCGTGCCGCCGCACCGGTCGAACCTGAGACGCAATCGCCGCGAATATGTCGCCCGCGCCGAAAACCTATTGAAGTCGGTCGGTCTTGCCGGGCAAAGCGGAAAATTCCCGTGGGAGCTTTCGGGCGGCATGCAGCAGCGAACCTCGCTGTGCCGCGCGCTCATTCACGAGCCCAAACTCCTCATGCTCGACGAACCGTTCGGCGCTCTCGATGCATTCACCCGCGAGGAATTGTGGTGCGTGATCCGCGACCTGCACGCGTCACGCAAGATCACTGTCATCCTCGTCACCCACGACCTGCGCGAGGCGGTATTCCTCGCCGACCGCATTTTCGTGATGTCCTCGCGGCCCGGTCGCATCGTGGTCGAGCGCAAGATCGACATCCCGCGTCCGCGCGATCTCGAGGTGACATTCACAGCGGAGTTCCAGGATATCGTGCATGAATTGCGCGGCCATATCGTGAAGGCGCGCCAGTAATGGGAACCTGGTCGATCCGTGCCGCGCCGTGGCTGTTCACCCTAGCCCTGTTTGTGATCTGGGAAGCGGTCTGCATCGTTTTCAAGATTCCCGTATTCTTCCTGCCGCCGCCGACGGCCATTGCGAAGGCGACCGTCGAATTCTGGCCGGCGATTTACCGCAACTCCTTCATTACGCTGTGGTCCACTTTGCTCGGGTTCGGGATGGCGGTCGGGTTCGGGCTGTTGCTTGGCCTTGTGGTCGGCTGGTCGCGAACGATCTATGCGGGCCTATATCCGTTGATGATCGGCTTCAACGCGATTCCCAAGGTTGCCGTTGTCCCGATCCTCGTCCTGTGGTTCGGCATCGGCTTCATACCGGCGGTGCTGACGGCGTTCCTGATCTCGTTCTTCCCGATTGTCGTCAACGTCGCCACCGGACTCGCCACCATCGAGCCGGAACTCGAAGACGTGCTCAAGGCACTCGGCGCCTCGAAACTCGACATCATGCGCAAGGTCGGCATCCCCCGCACCCTGCCCTACTTCTTCGGCTCCCTGAAAGTCGCCATCACGCTTGCGTTTGTCGGGACAGTGATTTCCGAGAGTGTCGCGTCGAACAACGGCATCGGCAACCTGATGCTGCAGGCCCAGGCGCAGTTCCAGGTGCCGCTCATTTTTGCCGGCCTCGTCGCGCTCGCGGTCGAAGGCATCGTGATGTACTGGCTGATGGCGGTGCTCGAAGCGCGCATGACCGGCTGGGCGCAGCGCTCCGGCTTCGCGCAGAATTAGTTAGTATCTCTGTTAGTATCTCTTCACCTCTCCCGCAAGCGGGAGAAGTCGACGCGCGAAGCGCGGCGGGTGAGGGCCTTCACAAGTCGCCGGTTTGATTCGCCCCCGCCTCAACCCGCAAGCGGGAGAGGGAGCCCGCCTGTACTTGCGGCAAAGCCGCTACAACACCGCCGGCTCCAGCGCCGGCTTGCCGCGAACCAGGTCCGCGCCCTTCTCGCCGATCATGATCGTCGGGGCGTTGATGTGTCCTCCCGGAATCGTGGGCATGATCGACGCATCGATCACGCGCAGGCCCTTCACGCCGTGCACACGCAACTCGTCGTCCACGACGGCCATGCTGTCGTGCCCCATCTTGCAGGTGCCGCAGGGGTGCTGCGTCGTCGCGCCGAAGGCATAGATGAATTCCTTCAACTGCTCGTCCGTCTGCACGTCCTTGCCCGGCAGCACTTCACCCTTGATCATGCTCTTGAGCGGCTCCTGCTCGAAAATTTTTCGCGCCAGGCGAATACCGCGGATCGTCGTGTCGATATCCGCCTGCGATCCGAACAGATTGATGAAGATGCGCGGCTTGTCACGCGGGTCGGCCGAACGGAGCGTCAATTCGCCGAGCGCCTCCGGATGCTGCAGCGAGATCGAACACTGGATGACGTATTTCTGGTTGCCGATCCCTCCCGGCCACCACAGTTTTGCATCGCGCGCGATCGCCGAATAGAGGAGTTGCACATCGTGGCGCTCAAGTTCGGGCCGCGTGCGGGTGAAAAGCCCGGCGCTGTTGGCGTTGACACCGAACAGGCCCGTACCGGTGAGAAACCATTGCGCCGCGTGCCGTGTCGCACGATCAAGACGCAAGTGGCGCAGCAGGGCGACAGGCTCCTTTGTCTCCGCCTGGACCGACACCAACGGATGCTCTGCGAGGTTTTTTCCTACACCCGGCAGATCAACGACCACATCAATGCCATGCTTGCGCAGTTCAGCCGTCGGACCGATGCCGGACAGCATCAGAAGCTGTGGCGAGTTATAGGCGCCGCCCGACAGAATCACTTCGCACGCAGCGGCCGCGTAGGCGGGTCTGCCCTTGTGCAGATACTCGACGCCGACAGCGCGCCCGTATTCAATTCGCACTTTGCTGGCCAGGGCGTGGGTGACGATCGTGAGATTCTTCCGGCCGACCGCAGGCTTGAGATAAGCCTTCGCCGTCGAGTGACGACGCCCGAAACGATCAACAGTAACCTCGGCAGGTGCGATGCCCTCCTGTTGATCGCCGTGCATGTCTTCGGTCTCGGGAATTCCCGCGCCTCTCGCCGCATCGCGCAACGGCTCGTAGAGCAAAGCCTTATGGCGCGCGAGACGCACATTCAGCGGTCCGTTGCCGCCATGATATTTGTTTTCGCCGCGGTAATTTGTTTCCGACCGTTTGAAGTAAGGCAGCACGTCGGCATAGCCCCAGCCCTTGTTGCCGAGTTGCCGCCACTGGTCATAGTCGCGAAAGTGCCCGCGCGAATAGCGCATGCCATTGATCGAGGTCGAGCCCCCAAGCATCTTGCCGCGCGCCAGCGGCAGCGTGCGTCCGCCACGGTGCGGGTCGGGCTCACTCTCGAACCCCCAGTTGAACTGCGGCGTGACCATGCAGGTCGTCCAGGCGATCGGCAGTTTGAGCAGCGGATGCCAATCTCGCCCGCCAGCTTCGAGGAGAAGTACATTGCAACTGCGGTCTTCGGTGAGACGATTGGCGAGCACGCAGCCGGCTGCGCCGGCGCCCACAATGATGTAGTCGTATGAAGGGGACATGGGAGACTTGATTTCACTCTTTCTTATTGTGGAGCAATTTTGGCGAGGGTGACGAAATATTTCCAATCCTTGTCGGCCTGGCTACGGGTTTTCTCGAATTCCGTTGCATCGCCCGGGAATGGCTCACCTGCGAAATTTTTCAGAAACTCCCTGAATTCGTCGCGTTTTGCGATTTCAAGCAGGATCGGCGTGAGCGTCTTGGCGGCGACATCCGGGGTGCCGGAAGGGAAGCAGAAGCCGAACCACGAATAGAGCGGCAGGGCCTTGGAAAGGCCGGCCTCCACTTGCGTGGGAACATCCGGCAACAGCGATGAGCGGGCCTCGGAGGCAATCGCCAGGGTGCGCAACTTCGGATTCGGCTTAAGCGAGTAGTCGGCGCTCGCGAACGAGAAATCAAAGTCGCCGGCCTCGAGTTCGCTCATCATCTGTTGCGGATTTCGATAGGCGGCGGGAAACGCCGTGATGCCGGTGAGATGCAGGTATTGCGCCGCCAGCGCCTGCATGCTGGCGGAGAAATAGCCGTAGCTGATCTTGCCTTGCTTTGCTTTCAGAAAAGAGGTGAGTTCGGCCACCGTTTTCACCGGCGTCTTTTCCGGGTTCACGATCAACGCGAAATCGAGCTTGAACAGGCGCGCGACGAGCTGGAAGTCTTTGTGCGGATCGTAGTTGAGCGATTTCTGCAGGTACTGGTTGGCGGATAGAGCGCCGCTGGTGCACAGGAAGGCGGTGTACCCGTCGGGCTTGGCGCTGGCGGCAGCTTTTGCCGCAATCGAACCCTGCGCGCCAGGTTTGTTCTCGACCACCCACGGCTGCCCGGTCTTTGTCTTCACCCGTTCGCCGAAGAAGCGCGTCGTGAGATCGACACTCGTGCCGGGCGGGGTCGTTCCCATGATGGTGATCGGCCGGCTGGGATAGTCCTGCGCCGAGAGCGGCCCCATGCTCGCGAGCAGGAACATCGCACAAGCGAAATTCCGCATTCTTCTTTCCTCCCTTAGCCTTCGTATTCTTGCTTTTGGTTCTTCTAGATGGCAACGCCGCGCGTCGCTTGCGCGTTCTCCGCAAGTGTAGGCCACGCCGCCGGCGCGCGCACCTTTTTCGCGGCCTCGAGCGGGGAAATTTTATCGTCCCAGTCGCGCGCAACAAAACGGCAGCCAGTGATGCCATCCGATCCTGTTGACGCAAGCCAAACGACCGGCAATGCCATCACCTGGGGATCGATCAGCACCGGCGGCTTCGGCGCACCGGGCGGAAAGAACGCGGTATCGGTCGGCCCGCCCGGGACGAGAATATTCACGGTCACGCCAGTGCCGGCGAGATCCTTGGCCCAACTCGCCGTCGAGGCTTCGAGCGCGGACTTCGATGCGCCGTAGGCCGAAAGGCCGCCAGCCAGCATCGTATCGAAACTCGTCGTAACATTGATGATGCGGCCCCAGTTGTTCTCGAGCATTTCCCTGGCGGCGAAATGTCCCATCAGAAAAGAACCGCCCAGATTGATCGCCAGCACCCGCAGATAACCCTCGACATTCGCCTCGAAGAATTTGGCGCGTCCCTGCCCCCGCGGGGCTGCGGGCGTCATGCCCACGCCGGCACAATTGACGAGTATGTCGAGCCGGCCGAAAGCAGAAATGACGTCAGCAATGGCACGCTGACATTCCGAAGCGTCGCTCACGTCGGCTACGATTTTTAGGAGATTTCCTTTAGGTGCGGTCTCGGCTGCAAGCGCGTCGAGCCCGGCAGGCTGCACGTCGAGCCCCGCGGTATTGGCTCCTGCCTGGGCGAGGGCCGCCGCCATCACGCGCCCCATGCCGCTTGCCGCGCCGGTCACGAGCGCGACGCGTCCCTCAAGGTTCCCTGCCATTCGCTTGTTTCCTCACTTTTGCCGGGGAAGCTAAGCAATTTCTTCGTCGAAGGAAATTGGAAGCGCTGCATGGCTGGCAGATGCGATGCAGCTGCCGTGCCTATCCCCAGAACGCCGGCGCAGCCTGCTCAAGCCCGCCGCCGAGGCGCACCGGCGCGACACGTCTCGCAAGCCCGGTCGCGTCCTCGGTTTCAACCGCGATGCCGCACAGGGTCCCCGCACCGTCCGCTGCTTCGAACCGGCTCGCGGAAATCTTTCGAACAAACCGTGCGATCGGCTCGTCCTTGTTCATGCCGATCACGGAATCGTAATCGCCGGTCATGCCAACGTCCGAGACAAACGCAGTGCCGCCGGCCAGCACACGATGATCCGCTGTCTGCACATGGGTATGCGTGCCAACCACCAAGCTCGAACGTCCGTCGCAGAAATGCCCCATCGCCTGCTTCTCGCTCGTCGTCTCCGCGTGAATGTCAACGATGATCGCGTCGGCGGCACGCTTGAGCGCACACAACGACAGTTCGCGGTCCACCGCCGCGAACGGATCATCAAGCGGATCCATGAAAATGCGGCCCATGGCGTTGATGACGAGAACTTTCGCGCCGTTCTTCGCATCGATCAGCGCCGCGCCGCGCCCGGGCGTACCGGCGGGATAATTGAGCGGACGGATGAGCCGCGGCGCGCGTTCGATGAATACCAGCGCTTCGCGCTGGTCCCAGGCGTGGTTGCCGAGCGTCACCGCATCGACGCCGCAATCGACGAATTCCTGATAGATCGTTTCGGTAATGCCGAAGCCACCCGCCGCATTCTCGCCATTCGCAACGACAAGGTCGAGCTTCCAATCGCGGATGAGTCCCGGCACGCGCTCCCTGACGACCGTACGGCCGCTGCGCCCGACAATGTCCCCGATAAAAAGAATACGCACGTTACCTGCCCCGCAGATCGATGACTTCGCTCTCGGTTAGCACGAAATCGAGCTTTTCGTCATGGCGCTCTCTCGGGACTTCAGGGACCTCCTGCGCGGCGAAAGCAACCCCGATCGTCCAGATCGGTTTCATGGCGCGCAAACGCGCAATCGTCACATCATAGTGCCCGGCTCCATAGCCGAGGCGAAAACCGGCACGGTCAAATGCCAGAAGCGGGACGAGCAGAATGTCGGGGTAAACCTCGGGCGCCTCCGGCTTCGGTTCGCGGATGCCCCACACTCCGGAGCCGAGCACATCACCGAAAGCAAAAGCACGCATGACCAGCGGCTTTCCCCGCGCCACAACGACCGGCAGCGCTAATTTTGCGCCCACGTCAGCAAGCCGCCGCATCAGCGGCACCGGACTGATCTCGGACTTAAGCGGCGAATAAGCTGACACGACCGTTCCTTCCGGCACGGGGACAGGCAGACCGCGCGCAGCAAGCGCTTCAGCGGCAGCGACACGGTTCGCAGCGGGCAACGCGTCGCGAAGCGCCTGCATGGAACGGCGTAGTTCCGCCTTGGTGGCAGCGATCGGATTGATGGGCTCACACTCCTGCATTGGTCAAAACCACGTCGCGCTGGAAGGATGAACAAGAGGAAAAGTGCGGACCGCGATGGCCGTCGGAGTGCTCGATCCCGGGTTCCCTACGAAAGTAGGTGGGCGCCGTGTGTCCGGGCCCACGAGCCCGGCCAGGGACAGCTCCCTGAGAGATCGATAAGGCCCCGAGAATTGACTCCTAACGCACCTCGCAGTGCCGCGGAGGGAATGTAATGCGCTTTGCGGCGGAGCGCCATGGCAACGACTACAATTCAGGTCAGTCCCGCCGCCGCACGATATTTCTCGTAGAACACTGGATTCACGAACAGCATGTCGATCTGGAAAATGCTGCCATTCGGGGTCTGGTGAAGTTCACTGATATCGACACTGCGAAATCCCAGCCGTCTAAGTGCGGGCGACCCGGTCCACCCCGGTCAAGCGCTCCGTTAAGGCGTAGAACCATGCGGGAGTCGTGAACAATAGCTTGCGGAGCCATGTCGGCATGGCGATACAGATGATCACGGTCGCCGCCACGGTGCCCACCGTGAAGAATGTTATCCCGAGTGGTGGCCACATTGAGGAAATGTAACGTCCGGCGACGAGGAATAACAGCGCCAGCACTATCTGGTGCGACAGGAACACCTCCAGCGAAACCGTACCGATTTTACTGAATGTCGTGTGAAAAAGTTGGCTATCCGAGCACAGCCTGACGGCAACAATGAACAGCGCCGTGATCGGGAACATCCGCAAATAGGTCTCGGGAAGATTCGCAAAAGGTCCCATCCAGGCCACCGACGTCAAGAAGGCAGCAGCGACGAATGCAACTTCCAGCGCCCTGTACCTCTGGGAAAGGCCGTCAAGTATCAGCCTGCCAAAACAAACTCCCAGCATGAAGAAGGGCAAGCCCTGGAGCGCGATCGACCTCAGGAGGTGACGTTGCCCAACATGCAACCCATCGAGCTCGCTCACCCTTATTAGGACAACACAGAGGAGGATGGACAGACCATATTGAATGGCCGGGGAAAGTTTCCTGACCAGCCCTCCCCAGAAGGACATGAGGAAGAGTGCATAAATAAACCATATCGCGCCATAAGGAACGATGAATAGGTCTTTATAAGCGATGTAAGGCAAAGACCCCCATGGGTATAATTTCAATCCCAATAATTCAATCGTAGCGTAAATCACCGTCCAAAGAATGATGCACCACAACGCAAAGGGAAAGCGTTTGGACAAAAACCACTCTAACCTATCCTTCTTCAGAAGGTTAATGACTATGCCTCCGCATAGGAAGAAACTTGGCATTCGGGCTGAGCCCAGCAGCATGTTGGCGTAATACGCCAGCTTGGAAAAAAGGGTGTCGGGCGCTCCGACAGTAGAATAGGCAAGCAGCCCATGATATACTACCACAAGTAGGACGGTGGCCCCCTTCAAACAATCGATCCAGTCAATGCGCCCGCGTTCGGTCATATAAACTCCTCGAAGCTGGCACTCTTTCTGGAGAGACCTGACTTTCCCTTAAGGTTGGGTGAGTTGCTGCCGGTTTGATAGACACCGAAATTAAGTGTTTCATGAAACCCGAGGGTGGGCAATAGGACAACGAAAGTTCAGTGAGAGTTCAAGGTCGAAGTGGTCAAGCTTGTAAGCGACATGCGACTTGGACGTTCGCGAGAATGGTTTACGCAAGACGAATGAATACGTCGGCGCCTAGAGCATGATCGCTTCACGTTGAAGCGTATCCGGCGTTGGCGAGATAGTTGGCGCATTCCTGCGGCGTAAAGCAGTTGAGCAGGGCTCCGATGCGCTTCCATGTCGCCTCGACGGTTCGCTCGGCGGCCT
>Ga0164243_10005935_pt1 | contig 18566 bp, 22 predicted proteins | sample OricompcompostOP_FD_108781 | JGI IMG/M metagenome (GOLD analysis project Ga0164243, IMG submission 108781) | Organic Plus compost microbial communities from Emeryville, California, USA - Original compost - Organic plus compost (OP) | ecosystem: Engineered > Solid waste > Mixed feedstock >... | reverse complement strand
TTCCGGATCGCCGACCTCGGGAAGCTGCTCGAACAGCTCCGACATCAGCCACAGCAGGAAGGTGGCGTAGAGGCGCGGGCTCTGCATCAGCTTGTCGGCGGCGAGGATCGACACCACGCCGCGCCCGTCGGTGGTGGTGCGCATCAGGTCGCTCAGCGCCAGTGCCGGCTCGCCGAAGAAGTGGTTGCCGCCCTGGTTCTCGAGCACGAGGAGCTGGCGCTGGATGGCGCCGATCGAGGCCTTGGAGACATTGCCGTAGCGTGTCGTCAGCTCGCTGGCGGTTTCGGCCACCAGGGTCAGCAGCGCCTGCAGGTCCTTGAGGTCGAGCAGCAACAGGCCTTCATCGTCGGCCACGCGGAAGACGATGTTGAGCACGCCCTCCTGGGTGTCGTTGAGATCGAGCAGGCGCGAGAGCAGCAGCGGGCCCATCTCGCTGACCGTGCTGCGGACCGGGTGGCCCTGCTCGCCGAACAGGTCCCAGAAGATGACCGGCGACTTGCCCTGCTCATAGGGGTCGAGGCCGACATCCTTGGCGCGCTTGGTGAGGAAGTCCTTGGGCGTGCCCGGCTCGGACAGGCCCGAAAGGTCGCCCTTCACATCGGCGGCGAAGACCGGCACGCCGGCCTTGGAAAAGCCCTCGGCCAGCACCTGCAGGGTCACGGTCTTGCCGGTCCCGGTGGCGCCGGTGATGAGGCCGTGCCGGTTGGCCAGGCGCAGGGTCAGGCATTCAGGCTTGGTGCTCTTGCCGATGAAAATGGTGCCGTCAGCGGTCATCGTCCCCTCGTCGGTATTTTCGGGCCGCGCCGCGTCCCGGCGGCGGAATCGTGTTTTCGCTCGCCGCGATTATGCCTTGCCGCGGCGGATTTCACGAACCAGGTCCTCGACGCCCTCAGCGAGGAAGGACAGCGTCTTCTCGTCGGTGAGGCGGTTGTCCGCCACCTTCTTTCCGACCTCGATCACGGTGGCCTGGGCGCGCGGCAGGACATTGACGCCGGTTGCCGCCAGCGCCTCGCGGATCGGGGCGTGCGCCCGCGCCCCGCCGGTGGCGCCGGGCGAGGACGTGATGATGAGCGCGGTCTTGCCCTTCAGCACCGAGTTGAAGCCGGGGCGGGACGCCCAGTCGATGGCATTCTTGAGCACGCCGGGAATGCCGTAATTGTATTCGGGCGAGGAGATGATCAGGCCATCCGCCTGCTCGATGGCGGATTTGAGTTTCGCCACGCCCGCGGGCTTGGTCTCGCCGTCCTCGTCCTGGTTGTAGGGCGGCACGTCGTTGAGCGTCAGAATGTCGATATCGTGGCTGGTGACATGGGCCTTCAACCCGCGCAGGATGGCGGTGCTGAAGGAATCCTTCCGCAGGCTTCCCGAGATGGCGAGGAGCCGGATAGGCGAAGCTGTCATATGAAGAATCCGTGGTTCGGAAAGGAGGCGACCCCACGATAAGGCCCGGATGCGGCGGCCGCAAACCAGCGGAACCCTGACGTTGACGGGCGGGTTTAGATATCAGGACACCGCACAACCAACCAACGGATAAAAACATGCAGGACCTTATCAAACGCGTTTCCCTCGCAACCGGCATGAGCGGGGGACGGGCGGCCTATGGCGCCACCATCCTGATGACCTTCATCGCCCGCGAGATTTCACCTGCAATGATGGAGAAGATCTACGAGGCGGTGCCCGGTGCCCGCGACATGGTGGCGGCGGAAGGCGGCGGTGGCAGCCACGGCCTGCTCGGCGGGCTGACCGACATGTCTTCCAGTTCGGGCGATATCGGCGCGTTGAGTTTCATGGATACGGCCGGCTTCAGCGTGGTTGAAACGCAGCAGGTGGCTGCCGAGATCATGGATGTGCTGCGCGACAGCGTCGATGCCGACGTGCTGCGCGCGGTGCACGATTGCATGCCGGGCCTGGCACGCGCCTGACGTGTCTGGCCGGCGGTGACGGAGGCAGAGATGAAGAGGATGGTCTGGGCGCTCGCCGCGCTTGGCGCGCTCGTGCTGGTGCCGCAGGCGGAAGCGGCGAGCAATCCGCTGGGCGCTGCCGTGGAGAACCTCTTCACCATCCGTCCCGGCGGCTCGGCTCCGCCCATGGCGCGGGATTATGGCGGCGGCGCGTGTCCTTCGCGGCCCGATCCCAATGTCGTGTGGGGCCGCTTCGCCGGCGGCCGCGACCGCGGCGCGGCGCATGGCACGCGCACGGTGGTGCACACCACGCAGGGCTGCTTTTCCAGCGCGCGCGATTGCGAGGCCTGGATGCTGGCGCTGAAGACCCGCTACAACCGGCGCCCGATCTACAACCAGTGCCGCCTGGGCTACGAGCCCGGCGCGCCGGTCCCGCCCTGGTGGGCGCCGAAGCCGCTGATGGTCATGCCCGTGCCGAGGTGAGCGGCACGGACCAACACTGGCCGCGTTGAGCGGCAGACATAAAAACAGGGGCCGCGAGGCCCCTGTTTCATAATTCCCAAGGAGAAAAGCTCAGATCGCCTTCTCGTACAGGCTCTCGACATATTCCCAGTTCACCAGGCTGTCGAGGAAGGCCTTGAGATAGTCGGGACGGCGGTTGCGGTAGTCGATGTAGTAGGAGTGCTCCCACACGTCGACGCCGAGGATCGGGGTCGCGCCGTGGACCAGCGGGTTCTCGCCGTTCGGGGTCTTCTGGATGATGAGCTTGCCGTTCTGCACCGAGAGCCAGGCCCAGCCCGAGCCGAACTGGCCGACGCCGGCGGCGACAAAGTCCTCCTTGAACTTGTCGAAGCCGCCAAGGTCCTCGTCGATCTTCTTGGCGAGCTTGGCCGGGGCGGCGCCGCCGCCATTGGGCTTCATCCAGTTCCAGAAATGGAGGTGGTTGAAGTGCTGGCCGGCATTGTTGAAGAGCGCCTGATTCTTGCCGAAGGAGGCCTTCACCACCTCTTCTACGCTGGCGTTTTCGAGACCGGTGCCCTCGAGAAGCTTGTTGCCCGTGGTGACATAGGCGTTGTGATGCTTGTCGTGGTGGTATTCCAAGGTTTCCTTGGACATATACGGCTGCAGAGCGTCATAGGCGTAGGGCAGTTCGGGCAAGGTGAACGGCATCGCAATCTCCCTTGGGGTTTGCCGGCTTGCCGGCCGGCACGGTTGCGAAACTAGATAAGGCGCTCTGCCCGGTGCGGCAACCTTCCCGAATGGCCATGGGGCTTTCCGGAAGGGCTGCGCCGGGTGGCTTGGTGGCAGGGTCTGTGGCCCAAGTCTGTGGAACGAATCCGAGGCTTCCACCATTGTGCAAAGATCGATTGGTTTACACGGGGTAGCTGCGTTGATTCTGCTTCTGTTCGCCGCCAGTTTCGTTCTGTTCGTGTGGGGCCTCATCGTGCTCTTCACGGGTGGATATGTCGCGACCCTGGACATTGCCGCCAATCTCATCGCCAGCGCGGCGCTGGTGCTGGGGATCGCCGTCCTGGCGCGGCTGGGCGAGCAGGCTCTGGCGCAGCTTTCCGGTGGCACGGGAGCAGGAGCGGGGGCGCGCGGCGCGGGCTTCTTCAAGCGTGTCTCCGTGCGCGCCGCGCCCGAGCGCGAGCGCGAGACCCCGGCCGCCGCTCCGGCCTCACCCCCGGCAGCTGCTCCAGCTCCCGTTCCGGCCGCAAAGTCCGAGGGCGATCCGTCACAGACGGTGATCCGTGAGGGCGTGGTCGAGGGCCGGCACTTCCGGCTCTATGCCGACGGCTCGATCGATGCCGAGGGGCCGAACGGCATGCGCCGCTACCGCTCCGTGGACGATCTGCGCGCCGACATGCTGGCCTCCAGCCAGGATTCTGCGCCAGAGGAAACCACGTCCGAGCCCGAGCAGCGCGAGGCCGCGCCGGAGGAAGCGCGCGAGCCGACCGCACGCAGCCCCTTCGCCCCGCGCCCGGCCGCCGAGCCGCATCCGGAGCCTCATCCCGAGTTGCGCGAACGGCCGGGCTTCGGCAGCGGTGGCCGCCGCGAAAGCTCCACGGAGACGGGGCTGGGTGGCGTGCGCCCGTCCGAGCGCCTCTCGCCCACGCGCGAGACGCCGTCGCGCAGTTCCTGGTCCGACCGTTTCCGCTCGACCTCGCTGTTCGACAAGGACGAGACGGGCGAGGGCGGTTCCGGCGAGAAGGACGGCGACAAGCCCCGCCGCTGACTCCCTCTTCGGGTGGACCGATGCGGCCTTTCGCGGCCATGAGTCTGCCCCGATCTCGCCGCCGGATGACCTTTCCGGCGGTTTTTTATGCCTTGTTTCGAATTTTTAATTCTGGCCTATACAGCGGCGTTGGGGCCAGGGTCTGACGGCGCCGGAAAGCTTGCGTTTCTTGGCTTTGGCGCGCTTTGCGCAGCGATGATCCCTCTTTGCCCAAGTTGGCGACGGTCCGTCGCCGATATTCTTAACGCCTTGGAAAAGCCAAAATTAGGATGCGGACATAATTGTGGCCATGCCTATTGGTCAAACTGGCGCCGCAAGCCAGAAGCAACACGGCGTGAACATTGAGCGCTCAGTTTTTCACAGCAGAGCGCCACAAATTTGGGTGGTTATCTGTTTTGATATCTTGCGGTTCGCCGCGAATACGTATACCTAGCTTTTCCAGAAGATTTGTACGAATCGCTTCCCGGTTGTGTGGCCTCCGGTTTCTGTTTTCCGGCAAGGATTCGTGATCATCGCAAGGCGTTCTAGACGCCGCTCCGTAGATCAGGGTTAGATAAATGACCGAAACCAACGCCTCCTTGAACTTCGTCGAACTGGCGGCCGACATCGTTTCCGCTTATGTGAGCAACAATTCGGTTGCGAGCTCGGAGCTGCCGCAGCTCATCGGCGACATTCACACCGCGCTGGTCCGCGTGGCGGGCGGCGCAGCCGAGGCGCCGGCCGAAGCGCCCAAGCCGGCCGTGTCGGTGAAGAAGTCCGTGACTCCGGACTTCATCGTCTGTCTCGAGGACGGCAAGAAGTTCAAGTCGCTGAAGCGCCACCTGCGCACCCAGTACAACATGACGCCCGAGGAATACCGCGAGAAGTGGGGCCTGCCGGCCGACTATCCGATGGTCGCCCCCAATTATGCGGAAGCCCGTTCGGCGCTTGCCAAGAAGATGGGCCTCGGCCAGCAACGCCGCAAACGCGCCGCCGCCTGATTTTCCGGCCTCACCGGATTTTCCAAAACGCCGCCCATCCGGGCGGCGTTTTTGTTTGTGCGGTGGGAGGGGCAAGGCCAGCCCCATGCTCCGTCATGCTCCGGCTTGACCGCAGCATCCATGGGCGGTGCGGCGGGTCCGATGGACCCTCCGGTCGAGCCGGAGGGTGACGCCGCGATGCGAGTGCTGCCGTACCCCACGCAATCCAGTGGGAGGTGCGGCGGGCGTTGTGCGTGTGGCTCTGGATACCGGGCATGGGGGAAGAGCCATAAAGGAATAAAAGCCTTTACAGGAATATGATCGGACTATAATCCTTCTCCTCTGCAACGTACGGAGGGAAGGCATGGCGGCAGCTCGGAAGACGGCGAAAAGCGCGGTTGGTGCGACCGCAGCAGCGGCATCCGCTTCACCAAGACTCACCCAGACGGCGCGGCGGTTGCTCGGGCGGTTGCGGCACGGGGTGGCCGGGCGGCTTTTGGAGGACGGGTCGGTGCGGCTGGCCGGGGAACGCGGCGCGCTCGGGCCGGAGCTTGCGTTGATGCTGGAGGAAGAGGGGCTGGCGCGGGTCGAGGGACAGGGCTTCCGCCTGACGGAAGAGGGCGCTGCCTGGCTGGCGCGCGCGGAGGCCGTGCGGGCCGGGCCCGGCTCCAATTCAGCCGGGAAGAATCCTTTTCGCGCGCAACATGGCGTTCTGGAAGACGCCGGCGACGGCGCGCTGCGCGATTGCGGGGAAAGCCCCCTCGGCTGGCTGCGCCGGCGGCGCGGGGCGGATGGACGGCCGCTCATCGACGACGCGGCCTTCGCCGCCGGGGAGCGGCTGCGGGCCGATTTCACGCGCGGGCAGATGACGCCGCGCATGGGCGTGGACTGGTCGGGCACGCCCGGCGGCCAGCGCTTCGGGCAGGGGTTGGAATTCTCCGAGCAGGCCCTCGCCGCGCGCCAGCGGCTGCGTGGCGCGCTGGATGCCGTCGGGCCGGAGCTTTCCGGCGTGCTGCTCGACGTCTGCTGCTTCCTCAAAGGCCTCGAGGACGTGGAGCGCGACCGCCGCTGGCCGGCGCGCTCGGCCAAGGTGATTCTTGGCCTGGGGCTTGCCCGGCTGGCGCGGCACTATGGCTTTGCCAGCGAGGCGCGTGGACGCGCGGGCGGGGCGCCGTTGCGGACCTGGGCGGCGGAATGAGCGGAAATCAGGCCTCGGCCAGCGCCCGGCCGGCCTCGGCGCGGATGCGGTTGACCATCGAGCGCAGGCCGTTGGAGCGCTGCGGGGTCAGGTGCTCGCGCAGGCCGATGCCGTCCAGCACGGCCACCGCATCGGTCTCCTCGATCTCGGCGGCGGTGCGGCCCGAATAGAGCGCCAGCAGCACGGCCACCAGCCCGCGCACCAGATGCGCGTCGCTGTCGCCTTGGAAGAACAGGCGCGGTCCGTCCGCGCTCTCTTCCGTGCGGCTGAGCAGCCAGACCTGGCTGGCGCAGCCGTTCACCTTGTTGGCGTCGGTGCGGGCCTCGTCGGGGAAGGGCGGAAGGTCGCGGCCAAGCTCGATGAGAAAGCGATAGCGCTCTTCCCAGTCGTCGAGCAGGGCGAAGCCTTCAAGGATATCGTCGATGGTCATGCTGGCTTTATATAGACGCTGGACGCCGCGGAATGAAGGCTCTGTGAGGGAGACTTCAGAGCCTGCGTCTTCACGGCCCCGAGGATGGCGACGCCATCGCGGTTGTCGGGATCGCTCATCACCGCCTCTCAGGCAGGAAGATGAGGATGCGTGCGCTTCAGCGTTAACGCCGGCCGCTCGGCCGTTCGGTCGGCAGGGGAACGGGCGCGGTGTGCGTGGCCGGCGAGGAGGCGGCTGCCGGGGCGCTTGCGGCGGAAGTCGTGCCTGCGGGCCTGGCCACGGCCTCGGTGTCCGTGAAACGCGCACCGGCGGCCCGGGCCATTTCGGCCATCCTGCCGACGGCTTCGACCCCGGCGGCGCAGGATTTCGGGTTGTCGATGCACAGCGTGATGGCGTCGCGGGCCAGGCTGGTATTGCCGGCGGCCTCGACCGGAGCCTGCGCCTGCTCGGGCGCTGGCGCGGTGGCCTTCAGCGAAGCGGGCACCGGCGCGCGCGAGGGGATCAGCGCATAGGCCAGGGCCAGCCAGAAGATCGCGCGGAGCAGGAAACGCATGGTCGAGACGAACTCGCAGACTCGTGCTGTACACGTCGAACTGTACGCTCGTGTACCCGCCGCACCTTCAAGCTGAAGGTTTAAATTTCACTAAAATTGTAACGGCCCGGCTTCATTGCTGCCTCGCGACAAAATCGGGGGCAGCTTTAGCTTTCGCTTAAGTGCGCCGTGCCAGAGTGCAGCCCGTGACCACGCGCCGGCTGCGCGCGAGATCGAGTGGCGTATATGATTTCATTGAACGCAGCGCGTGAATATATCGCTGATCTTGTGCATCCCTCTGTGGCGGGAGACGAGATCGCGGCGGCGCGCCATCGTGGCTTCATCGCCGCGCATCTGGCTGGCGCCATTCTCGCCTTCGCCGCGCTGCCGATGGTCCTGCTTTTCCGTGGCGTGTCCTCGCCCATCGAGATCGTGGCCCTGGCCTGGCTGGTGGTCCCGCTCGTCGTCGCCTTCGACCTGTCGCGCTCGGGCCGGCTCGACCGCGCCTATATGGCCTCCGTCACGAGCTGCATCGCGCTGGTGCTGATGGTCGCCATGGTCACGGGCGGCATCCGCTCCTTCGCCCTGCTGTGGCTTCCGGTGATCTGCTTCGAGGCGGCCTTCTCGGGTTCGCGGCGCGTCATCGGGGTCGGGCTGACGCTCGCCTGCCTCACGCTGCTGGCCCTGGCCGGACTCGATATCTCCGGCGTTGTGCCGCGCGAGGCGGCGTCCTCGTCCTTCCTGCTTTTCCTGTCGGCCGCCATTGCCGCGATCTATGCGGCGCTGGTCGCCATGCGCTGGGAGACGCTGCAGGCGCGGATGCGCGGCATGCGCCTCAGCCACGAGCAGCGCTACCGCCTGCTGGCCGAGAACATGACCGATGTCATCAGCCGCCACACCCGCTCGGGCGCGGTGCTGTTCATCTCGCCGGTGGCCGAGAAGATGCTGGGCGTGCCGGTCCGCGAGCTGATGGGGCAGGGGCTGTTCGGCCTCGTCCATGTCGCCGACCGGCCGGCCTTCCTGACCGCGATCTCCGGCGCCATCGGCGGCACCAACTCCTCGGTCGAGTTCCGCGTCCGCACCAATTCCGCCTCGGCCGACGCGCCGCACTTCCTGTGGATCGAGATGCGCTGCCACGCCGCCAACCGCGCGGGCGACGAGACAGTCGAGATCGTCGGCGTGATGCGCGACATCAGCGAACGAAAGGCCTACGAAGAAGAGATGCAGGCCGCGCGCGCCGAGGCCGGCCGCGCCAATGCGGCAAAAAGCTATTTCCTGGCGACGATGAGCCACGAGCTGCGCACGCCGCTCAACGCCATCATCGGCTTCTCCGAACTGCTGGCCAGCACCGAGATGCAGCCGGTCGAGCCGGCGCGGCGCGCCGAATATGCCGGGCTGATCCATGAATCGGGCCTGCACCTGCTTTCGGTGGTCAACGGCGTGCTCGACATGTCGCGCATCGAGAGCGGCAATTTCGTGCTCGACCCGGAGCCCTTCGACTTCGCCGAGCTGATCCGCGGCTGCACCAGCCTGCTCAGCCTGAAGGCCGCGGCCGGCGGCATCGCCCTGGTCGAGGAGGTCGAACGCGACCTGCCCGAGATCAACGCCGACAAGCGCGCCTGCAAGCAGATCCTGATCAACCTCTTGTCCAATGGCGTGAAGTTCACCCCCGCCGGCGGCCGCGTGGTCGTTTCCGGGCGCTGCGAGCGCGGCGAGATTGTGCTCACCGTAGCCGACACCGGGGTCGGCGTGGCGGAGGAAGACCTGCCGCATCTTGGCGATCCCTTCTTCCAGGCCAGCGCCTCCTACGGGCGCAATTTCGAGGGCACCGGCTTGGGGCTGTCCGTGGTCAAGGGGCTGATCGGCCTGCACGGCGGCAGCTTCGCGGTGGAAAGCGCGCTCGGGGCGGGCACCCGCGTCGTCGTGCGTCTGCCCCTGCAGCCGCCATCCGGTGGCGGCTCGCTGGAAAGCCTCGACGTGCGCAAGAGCGCGCCCGGGCTCCCGATCGAACAGAGGATGAGAATTCGTGCCTGACACGCATGGACGACGCAGAGCCCGCGCCGAGGCGGTCGACTATTTCGACGAGCCGGCGGGCTTCCTGGGCGGTCTCGGGCAGGCCGCCGCGCGCAACCCGCTCGACACGGTCGGCCTGCTGATCGCGGGCGGCCTTGCCAGCATGATCGCCATCAACGCGCTCTACCTGCAGAAGGGCCCTCCGGCCGCGCCGAGCGCGCTCACGGTTCCGGTGCCGCAGGCGCATCCGGCGCCCGCGCCGGCGGCTCGCCAGGCCGATCCGCTCGGTGCCCTCGTCTCCGGCCGCCAGCAGGCCGCCGCTCCCGCCCGGCCGGCGGTGCAGCCCCGGCCCGCGGCCTCGATCAGTTCCACGGCGGCGTCCGTCGCCACGCCCACCGCCGCGCCGACGAGGCGCGCGGGCACGGCGCCCGCCGCGGAACCCGCTCCGCGCACCACGGCGGAAGAGCCCGCCCAGGGCGCCAATCCGCGCATCCTCGCGGTGCAGCGCGTACTGGCCGCGCGCGGCTTCGGCCCGCTCAAGGCCGACGGCTATTTCGGCGAGGAGACCCGCGCGGCGATCCGCCGCTTCGAGCGCATTGTCGGCCTGCCGCAGAAGGGCGAACTGACGCCGGAAGTGCTCACCGCACTGTCCAAGGTGTCGGGCAAGAAGCTGAACTGATTGCCGTGCGGCTGAAAGCCGGGCAAGAGTTTCGCCCATGCGCCTGACATCGGTGATGTGGGTGGCGGCCTATGTGCGCCGCTGCCATTCCTCCGGAGCCTATGCGGTGGTGCGCCGCCGCGGCGCGGCCGAGGCCGGGGCCATCTTCGTCATCCTGGACAGCCTTGATGGCACCCGCACGCTCTACGCCCCGGCGCCGCAATCCGAACTCGACGAGCGCGCTCCCGGCATTGACCGCGTCTTCCGCGAGGTTCTGCGCACCGATGACGTGCTGACGATGGAAGCCAAGCTGGGGCGCGAGCTGGATTTCGACCCGGATCTCTGGATCGTCGAGAACGAGGACCGCGAGGGCCGCCACTTCCTCGATCTCGTCTGAGCGAGAGCCTCAGGCTTTGCGCTGGCCGATCTGCTGGCGGGCATGCGCCGGCCGCATGACCGCGCGCGCGGCAATGCCGCGCTGGGGCGCGCCGGAGGCATCCATATGCGGCTCGTGCTCGACGGCGGGCGCCGAGCCGGCGCCGGTTGCGGCATGGATAATGGCGCGCGCCGCCTTGCGCGAAATCGCCTCGTGCACCGCCGCGGCGGCACGGACCCGTTCATAGGACAGCCGCACCTGCGGAGCGCCGAGAATGATCAGCGCGGCAATTGCCGGCGCGGTTTTCAGGCCGAGCGCGGCGAAGGCCATGGCCAGCACTTCGCCGGTCGGATCGTCGATCAGCGCGGCGGCAGCCTCGTCGCCGATGCGCAGGGCCGAGCCGAGCACGGTGCGTGCGGCGTCGCGGTCGGCGGCGACCACGGCGGCGTCGAAGCCCGCCATCCATTCGGTGGCGATCGGCGGCTGCGCAGGAAGGGCAGCCTCTTCCAGAGCGTCGCGGATTTCTCCGCGCAGGCCTTCCGGCGCCAGCATGTAGAGCGGTGCCAGCAGAGCCGCCGCGATGTTGCCCCGCGCGAACAGCAGCGGCGCGAGGGCGCTCTCGCGGCGGGCGCGGGCGATGACGCGGGTAAGCGTGTCGCCGGCAAGCGGCGCGGAGTGGTTGTCGAGCAGTTCCTCGACCACGGCGCGGCTCGGATGGGCGGCCAGCAGCGAAACCAGCGCTGGCGTCAGGTCGTGACGGCGGGCCACGGCCACGGCCTCGGCCGCGCCGCCCTGCACCGCGACATCGCCGAGCGCCTGCTCGTCCAGTGCCGCGGCGGCGACCACGCAGGCACCCACCGTGATATCGGCATCCGCGCGCAGGCGCTGCATCAGCTCCGGCGGCGCGTCGGTGCGCGCGGCCAGCTTCTCGGCAATGATCTTGCGGGTAGGGGCGTCGGCGAAATCGAGCAGGGAAAGAGCCAGAGTGGCGAAGCGCTCGCGGTCGGCGGGGCCGTGGCCGGGCACGTCGCAATAGAGGTCCGTCGCGACGCGCAGCAGGGTCTGGCGCATGTCCACCCCGGGGCGGCGGGACAGCAAATCGAGTTGCTCAAAGCGGAGAGACGTCTGGCTCATGGGGCAGCGCTTTTATCGTTGCCGAAAAGTTACGGCCTGACCGCTTAGCGAACCCTTAACCCTGAAAGCGGGGCCTTGTCCGCACGCCGGTAACGCCTCGTTAACCTTGCGAACTCCTTACTCGTCTTGCGGGCCCGACCAAGGCCGTTCGGAGCGGGCTGGCTCGGGGGCGCAGACAATGGGGGTCGGTGATGGGAACCGTCCTGATATTCCAGGCAAGGCCGCAAATGGCCGGCGGGAGCGAAACCGTCGGCCCGGCGGAAATTCTTCTGTTCACGGGCGTGCGCTACGAGCGGATGGCGGAGGAGCCTTCCGCGCCGGAAACCCCGCCCGAGGCACAGGAAACATCGCGACGGGCGCGTTCGCGGCGCCGCTCCTGAAGGCAGCCGCCGGTTTTTCGCTGGCCCCTGTGCTGGCCCTCATGCTGGCCGCAACGGGCTGCGCGCCGACGGGTGATTACGGACGCCCCCGGCCCAACGTCCTGCACGACGACATCATGCCGGTCGCGGGCGAGTTCGCGGCGCGGCTGCGCGGCGAGCCGGTCTCGCGCTTTCCCCACACCGACGCCGAACAGGATCTGCGCAACCAGGCCTGGGCGCTGGTCATGCCCCAGCTGCCACAGCAGAAGATGGATTCCTTCTTCGCCGAGTTGCGGCGCACGCGCCTTCTGCCCGCCGCCTGGACCCCGGCCGATCCGACGAGCTATGGCCGCACGCTGCTGCGCACCGATTACGCCTCGAGCGATGCCCGCTTCAACCGCATCGCCGCCGACGCCCAGATCGACCGCTCCAACCTGCTGCACTTCATCGCCACGGCCCGCGTCGTTGCGGAGGACGACCGCGTGCGACTTGGCGCGCTGGCCAATGTCGTCGGCACCAATGCTGCCGAGCGCGAGAACGCGCTGGCGCGCATCGACGAGAACCGCGCCATCATCGCCTGGGTGCGCCAGTCGATCCTCGACCGCGCGGCGGGCTACCGCTACGCCTATGAGCATCTCCTGATCGCCACGCCGGGCACGCAGGCGCTGGCGGCCGAGCGCGCCGTCCAAGCGCTGGAGGCGGACATCGCCACGCTGGAAGGGCTGGTCGAACCGCCGGTGGTCGTGGTGGAGCAGCCGATCTACACGAAGTAGCGGTCGGGGCGGTTAAGGCGCGGGGGCGCGCTCGCAGCGCGAATTCTTCAGCATGCCCTCCACGGACTCGCGATAGCTCGGCGCGGCGACGAAGCCGCGCAGCAGCACGAAGCCGGTGGTGTCGGGCGCGTTGATGACGATGATGTCGGGGCGCTGGTCGACCGGCGCGCTGCTGGCGTCCGGCCCGCGCAGTTCGACATCGATCATGCCGGCCAGCGCCGAGCGGTCGTTGAGCGAGAAGAAGGCGATGGCCGGCCGCGTATAGAACGACAGCGCCATATAGTCCGGCCCCACCGGCACATGGATGCGCACGGGCCCATCGCTGACGTCGAACACGCAGGCCAGGGTCTCGAAGGCGGGATCCTGGCCCGGCAGCGGGGCGTCCTTGCCGGTCCCGACAATGGGGTGGAAAGCATTGGCCGGCCCGAGCGGCTTCAGGCGCGCATAGGCATCCGCCTGCGCCAGAAGCGGCACGCCGAGCAGGCTGGCGACGTGCACGATGCCGCCGAGCAGCACGCCGGCGATGACGGGCATGAGCCAGCGCATCATCGGCAGTCCGTCCTCTGGATCTCGGGGAGTTCGGGCACGTCGCGGCCGCCGGTCAGTGCGTCGAGCGTGGTGTCGTAGACCGCCAGCACCAGCGAGAAGCGCCCGTCTCCCGTCCCGATCGGCAGCCAGTCGCCGGACTGGACCTCGGAGGACACGGCGACACGGAAATGGCCGTTGGCGTCGTGCGTCAGCTCGGTATTCGTGAAGGCGCGGCGCAGATCGGGCGCGGCGGCGGGCTTCGCGCCCGAGACGAACAGCGTCCAGACGCGGGCCGCCGGCGTGGCGCCGGAAACGACATAGGTGCAGTTCTGCCGCAGCTTGCGGCCGTCGCTGTCGCGCATCGCGGTGAAGGAGAGGCCGTCGCCCACCGCCAGCGGCGCCTCGCCGCGGCGCGCCATGACGGCCAGCGCGTAGAGGTCGACATCGGCGGTGCCGATCTTCGGATCGGTTTCCCAGGGGCCACTGCGCACCGCGCCGAACATCGGCGGGTGGTTCACCGCCCATCCGGTGAGTCCCAGCCCGATGCCCGCCGCAAGCACGGCAACGATCAGCAGTTCAAGGATGAGCCGCACGGGAGAGACCAGCCGGAAAGCGCGGGGAGGGAAGGGCGGACAGGCGGGAGACTTCGGGGAAAGGCCATGTTCAGCGAACGGCTACCGCCGGATCGCCGGCACTGTTGTCGGGACCGGTCCGTGCCTGCTTGCGGAAGCTCGCGGGGGAAGCCGAGGGATCGTCTCCCGCGGGCGCGGCCTCCGTCAGCGACTCGCCGGCGGCGCGACGCATCATAGCCTCGATGTCGTTCAGCACGGAAACCGCGCGGCGGCTGAGGCGGTCGCCGGCGGGCTCGCCGGTCGGCGGGCCGGTGCGCTCGGCCACGCGCGCGGCGCCGCCGGTCGCCGGCGCGACGCCGGGAATGGGTTTTGGATCGACGCCGCTTTCGGCAAGCGTCATCACGTCGTGCCAGACCATGGCCGGCAGGGTGCCGCCGGTCATCTTCTTCGTGCCGGTGTAATCGTCGTTGCCGAACCAGACCGCGCAGGTGAAATCGCCGGTGAAGCCGATGAACCAGCCGTCGCGGTAATCCTGGCTGGTACCCGTCTTGCCGCCGACGCGGATGCCCGGGATCTGGGCGCGGCGGCCGGTGCCGTTCTCGACCACGTTGACCAGCATCTGGTTCATCTCGGCTACGATCTGCGGCGCGAGCACCCGCTCGGGCTGCTTGCCGTCGCGGTCGTGCCGCCAGAGGATCGTGCCCTGGCTGTCGCGCACATCGAGAACGGCGTAGGGCACCGTGCGGTAGCCGCCGTTCGCCAGCGTGTTGTAGCCGGTGGCCTGGTCGAGGATGGTGACCTCGGAGGTGCCGAGCGCCAGCGCGCGGTTGAGGCGCAGCGGGGTGCGCACGCCCATGCGCACCGCGGTGTCGATGACCTTGTCCAGCCCGACCGCACGGCCGAGACGCACCGGCACCGTGTTGTAGGAGTGCGTCAGCGCGGTGATGAGCTGCACCTTGCCGTGGTAGCGGTTGCTGTAATTGTGCGGCGACCAGGTTCCGATGGTGATGGGGCCGTCGAGCACGACGGAGGTCGGCGTGTAGCCGTTCAGCATCGCCGTCGTGTAGACGTAGACCTTGAAGGACGAGCCCGGCTGGCGCAGCGCCTCGGAGGCGCGGTTGAACTGGCTGGCGCCGTAGTCGCGGCCACCCACCATGGCGCGCACCGCGCCCTGCGGCTCGATCAGTGCCATCGAGGCTTGCTTGACGCCGTATTGCTGGCCGTACTGGCGCAGCGTGTTCTCGATCGAGCTTTCCGCGCGCGCCTGCAGCGCCGGGTCGAGGGCCGTGCGCACCACCAGCGAGCGCGCATCGCCGAACTTGCCCTCGTCGGCCAGCGCCTTCACCTCGCCGAATGCCCAGTCGAGGTAATAATCCGGGCTGGTGGAGCGCTGGCGGTCCACTGGCGTCGCGGGATTGAGGCGCGCGGCGTGGACCTGGCCCTCTGTCATGAAGCCGGCGGCGACCATGGCGTCCAGCACCACATTGGCGCGGGCGCGGGCGGCCGGCAGGTTGACGTGGGGCGCGAATTTCGAGGGCGCCTTGAACAGGCCGGCGATCATGGCCGACTCCGCCAGGGTCAGGTCATGCGCGGGCTTGCCGAAATAGAACTGCGCCGCGGCCTCGACGCCGAACACGCCGCCGCCGAGATAGGCGCGGTCGAGATAGAGCTTGAGGATCTGGTCCTTGGTGAAATGGCTCTCCAGCCACAGCGCCAGGAAGGCTTCCCGGATCTTGCGGTCGAGCGTGCGCTCGTTCGACAGGAAGAGGTTCTTGGCCAGCTGCTGGGTGATCGACGAGCCGCCCTGCACCACGGTATGCGCGCGGGCGTTCTGCACCATGGCGCGGAAGGTGCCGATGACGTCGATGCCGAAATGCTGGTAGAAGCGGCGGTCCTCGATGGCCATGGCCGCCTTGGGCAGGTAGTCGGGCAGGTCGTCCAGCGAGCTCGCGTCGGTCTGCATGACGCCGCGCTTGCCGATCTCCACTCCGGTGCGATCCTCGAAGGTGACGGCGAGGTCGGCGCGGGCGCGCCAGTCGGAGCGGGTGGCCTTCATCGAGGGCTGGGCCAGCGCCAGCATGATGACGGCGCCGAGCGCGCCCCAGGTCAGGCCCTCGTCGAGGATTTCGACGAGCAGCTTGCTGAAGCCGCGCACGCGCAGGTCCTGCGACCAGCCGACCATGCGGCCCCAGGTGCGGCGGAGCACGGCGCCAAGCGTGTAGACGCGATCGTCGATGGTTGAATCGAGGCCGAGGAAGAAGCGGCGAATCCGGTCCCGGTAATGACCCTGATCCTGGTTTGACACCCGACCGCTCCCCGTGCGCGGCAAACTGCGGGCCGCTGCAATTTCTTGACCCGTTGCGCCGCGCGGCGCAAGAGCCCCGAAGCCACGGTCATTCGTGGAAGGCAGGAGTGGATGACGGAGCCGTTCTGGAAGACCAAGACGCTGGAGGAGATGACTCCGGGCGAATGGGAAAGCGTCTGCGACGGCTGTGGGCGCTGCTGCCTGGTCAAGCTGGAGGACGAGGACAGCGGCAAGATCGCCTACACCGATGTCGGCTGCACGCTGCTGGACGGCACGAGCTGCCGCTGCCGCGATTACCCCAACCGGCAGGCCAAGGTGCCCGAATGCGTGCGCCTGACGCCCGCGACCGTGCGCTCGCTCAACTGGCTGCCGCCGACCTGCGGCTACCGTCTGCTGGCGGAAGGGCAGGACCTGCCCTGGTGGCACCCGCTCGTCTCGGGCGCGCCCGGCACCGTGCACGATGCCGGCATCTCCGTGCGCGGCCGGGTCTCCGCCAGCGAGGACGACCTGACCATCCTCGAGATCGTCGAGCATGTGGCCCGCTGGCCTGAGCGCTGGCCGAAGGGCGCGCGCTGGGCGTTAAGACCTCGTTAACCGGGCAGGCGGAGCATCAATTTTAGTCGAAAGCCGCCGATGGCCATGAGAGCCACCCTACGGGCAACAGATCGGCGGCTTGTCAGGAGGAACACGGGATAAGATGCGGCGGCGTGGAAAGCAGACACGCCATCGAGACGAGGCCAGTCCTGCCGGGGTCTAGCCCGGTGCGCGCATCCGCAGGATGCACTCGAAAATACCAGCCATGACCGGTGCGCGAGAAGGCTGGGGCGAGGGACTGGAGCCGGACTAGCGACCGGCCCGCACCCGGATTTCTCTTTTACTTTTCAGCCAAAGAAAAAGGGCGGTCGAAAGACCGCCCTTCTTGTTTACTGGTGTCTACTGAGCCCGCGGCGTCGTCGTTCAGACGCGCTTGAAGGCCTTCGCCGGAAGACCGAGGAGCTTCAGATCCGCAGCGCGGGGGGACTTGTGGCCGCGGATAGCCTCGGAAGCGCGGTGGGCAGCGCCGGTCAGGGCGAAGAACTTGAAGATGTTCATATCTCAATTCCCTCTCGTCAGAGTTTCCTTGAGAGGTATATCGGCTATATTGGCCTCTAGTAGTAGAGTGTATTTACGATGCCAGCCATGCGTTTTCCGCATGACATAAAAGTGAGATATCCAAACTTTGATATTCTTGAAACGCATGGCAGCCATGCGTTTTGTTTTCTTAAGAGCATCGCAGGGCTCGCGCGTCATCCCCGAGCCCTTCGCCATGCCGCACGACAGGGCACAGCCCAGGGAAGAAGCCCTGGCTGCGCGATGATGTCTGAAGAAGAAAATGGAGGCCCGGCTCCGGAATTGAACCGGAGCTACGAGACTTTGCAGGTCTCTGGGTATCCGCTCCCCCACCGGGCCACGGGGCTCACCTTAAAAGCCGGTTCTTACCACTTCCTGAAAATGTCACATTCCCGTGAACGCAAAGGTTACACGAGGAAATGCGAGGATTCATAGCGGCTTAGATTGTTGGAGAAGCGCAGTCCGGCAAGTCTTCCCTCCTGCCAGACGAGCTCACAGGTGCGTTTCACCGCAATGTTTCCCGACAGGTCGAGAATGAAGCGCGCTGGAAGATTCATGTCCTCGGGCAGCGCGATCATGGCGCCGTTCTTGGAGATGTTGCGCAGAATGCAGTCGACGAAGCTGGTCGGTCCGATCTGGAGGCGGACCCTGCGCATCATGTCGTGCCGGGCGTGCCGCCGAAGTTCCTGTCCGTCCTGTGCTACCGGCATCATTCCAAAACCCCCGCCTGGCGGGTGCGTTATGTCTGGCGGGCTACATTGGGTCGGCATGGCTTAACCGACGGTGTAACCATTCGGGAAAGCTTGAGCTTTCCTCACATTTCAGGCGGTCTGCATAGAAGATAAAAAACCTAGGAATAAAAACTTGACAGCGCGACGCTCCACTGCTAGGGTGCAGCCATGCTGAATAAGTGTGAGCGGCGGCGCGGGGACATCCCCGGGCCGCCGTTGCCGTTTCCGACGGGAGGGTGGAATGCCCCTGGTGCGCGAGCCTGATCCCGAAACCCGCGAGCGTGCCCGCCGGCTCTATGAGGATGGGCTGGTTTCGCAGGCCGACATCGCCCTGATGCTCGGCCTCACCGATACCACGCTGCGCCGCCGAATCCACCGATGGGGCTGGGTGCGCCGCAACCACGACATTGCGGATGCGCCGCCGTCCGCGCCCGTGCCGGCGGCCTTCCAGCCCGGGGTGGAGGAAGCGGGAGCGTATGACCGCCGCTCCACCATCGAGCGCGTGCGCTGCGCCGTCGACCGCGAGATCGCGGCTGTGGAGTCGGCCCTTTCGCGGCTCGGCTCGCTGACGCGACGTGTGCCCGAGAGCGAGCGCGCCGCCCGCACCCTGGCGAGCCTGGTGAAGACGCTGACCGAATTGAAGCGCCTCGAAACGGCGTCCGACGAAGGGGAGGCGGATGACGGCCCCGCCGACATCGACGAATTCCGCCGAGATCTTGCTCGACGCCTTCATGGCCTGCGCGAAAGCCGG
>Ga0164243_10005933_pt1 | contig 18572 bp, 18 predicted proteins | sample OricompcompostOP_FD_108781 | JGI IMG/M metagenome (GOLD analysis project Ga0164243, IMG submission 108781) | Organic Plus compost microbial communities from Emeryville, California, USA - Original compost - Organic plus compost (OP) | ecosystem: Engineered > Solid waste > Mixed feedstock >... | reverse complement strand
TCCATCAATTCCGGCACCTTTTGCAGCGCCGCGCGGGCACTCGCCGCCACTTCACCCAGCAGCCTTCTCTGCCCCTCGCTGCCGCCGGGCTGGTAGAGCTGTTTCAGTGTGACACCCAGCGCCGTCATCCGGTCCTCGGGCAGGCGCACGCGATTGAGCGCCGCATACTGGCCGGAATGCCGCAGGGTCATCACCATGCCCCAGGCCTGGCCGACGGCACGGGCCGCCTCCGTCTCCCGCTCCCTCGCCCCGAGCAGCCGGGCAGCCATGGCGTTGACCTGCCCGTCGATGGCCGCGTGGCGCGCCTCGAACGCCGCCTGGTCCTTCGGGATGTCGTCATAGAGCTCGGGGGTCCGCGCGTCGATGAGCCGGTGCAGGTCGTCGGCCGCCACCCGCCCCGCCTTCACCGCCTCGGCCAGTTCCTCGGCGATGGGCTGGTGGGGCGCCTGCCCCCCTTCCGCCATGGCGGACACCGCATCCCGCCACCATTGCAGGCGGATTTCCCCCGTCATGGGCTCGGATACCGTTTCCCGCACCCGCGCCAGCTCGGCATTGAAGGCATAAAGCGCCCAGAGGGCGGGACGCAGCCCCTGTGGCGCAAAGAGGCCGGTCAGATAGCGGTCGCGGTCGTACTGGCGCACCTGCGCTTCGACATAGGCCGGATTATCCTGGTGGGGAGCCGCCATGAAGTGCCGCTCAGACGGCGATGAGAGCGCCGGCCACGCGGCGGCCTTCCATGGCGAGGAAGGAATAGGTCCGGCAGGCGGCGCCGGTATCCATGGTCTCCACGGCGAAGCCGCGGGCCTTAAGCGCCTTGGCCACCTCCCCTGGCAGGGGCTTCATCGACGTGCCGGTGCCGAACAGCAGAAGGTCGGGCTTTTCCGGTGCGTCGATGACGGCCTCCAGGGACTCGAGGGTGATGGCCTCAACGTCGCCGACCGGCCAATGGTGCAGCACCTCGCCAGAGAGGAGAAGCGATCCCTCGAAACGCTCGCCGGCAATCTTGAAGCCGCCGTTGCCATAGCCGGTGACGACGGTCAGGTGGTCCAGTTCTATGCGTTCAAGCTGCATGTCTTGGCCTGTCCCGGGGGCGGGACTCGCCTCAGGCCCCGGCGCCGCTCTTGCTCTCTTTCCCGGCCTCTACAGCCTCCTTGCCGTTGCGCACCTTGAACAGCAGGAGAATGGGCGAGGCGATGAAGATGCTCGAATAGGTACCCACGATAACACCAAAGAGCATCGCCAGCGAGAAGTCCCGGATCACCGGCCCGCCCAGCACCGCCAGGGCGATCAGCGCCAGCAGCGTGGTGAGCGCCGTCACCACCGTGCGGCTCAGCGTCTCGTTGATGCTGACGTCCAGCAGCTCTCTCATCGGCATCCTCTTGTAGCGCCGGAGATTCTCGCGGATGCGGTCATACACCACCACCGTATCGTTGAGCGAATAGCCCACGATGGTGAGGATGGCGGCGATGACCGGCAGGTTGAACTCGAGCCCGGTCGCCGAGAAGAAGCCGATGGTCATGATGACGTCGTGCACCAGCGCGGAAACAGCACCCACGCCGAACTGCCACTCGAACCGGAACCAGATGTAGATGAGCACCGCCAAGATGGCGAAGCTCACCGCCATGAAGCCTTGCCGCTTCAGCTCGTCGCTGACCTGCGGCCCCACGAATTCGGCACGGCGGAATTCGATGTTCGGGTCCACATTCTTGGTCAGGGCCTCGCGGACCATGGCCACCACTTGCCGGTCCTGCTCGTCCGTGGCGTTATCCTGGCGCTCGATACGGATCAGCACGTCGTTGGGCGAGCCGAACTCCTGAATGGAGACGTCTCCCAGCCCCAGGCTGTTGAGCTCCGAGCGCATCTTGCCGATATCCGCCGGGCCGTCGGTGCCGATCTCCAGCAGGGTGCCGCCCGAGAAATCGATACCATAGTTGAGCCCGTGAACTAAAAAGAGGCCGAGGGAGGCGAGCGCCATGCACCCCGAAATCACAAAGGCGAAGAAGCGAACCCTGACGAAGCCGATCCTGGTACCGGCGGGAATCAATTTCAGTCGAAACTTCATGGTGTCGTTTTCCCGTCCCTCAGAGATACAGCGTCTTGGGCCGCCGGCGCCGCACCCAGGTGCCGATCAGCATCCGGGTCAGCACCACCGCGGTGAAGACGGAGGTGGCGATGCCGATGCTCAGCGTCACGGCAAAGCCCCTCACCGGCCCCGAGCCGAACCAGAACATGATGAAGGCGGCGATGAACGTGGTGATGTTGGCGTCGACGATGGTGCTCATGGCGTGCCGGTAGCCGCCCTCGATGGCGGAGAGAGGCGTCTTGCCGTTTCTCAGTTCCTCGCGGATGCGCTCGTAGATCAGCACGTTGGCGTCCACCGCCATGCCGATGGTCAGCACGATACCGGCGATGCCTGGAAGCGTCAGCGTGGAGCCGAAGAGCGACAGGCCGCCCAGGATCATCACGCAGTTGATGAGCAGGGCGAAGTTGGCCACCAGGCCGAACGCGCCATAGGCCAGCCACATATACAGCACGACGGCGATCATGCCGACGATGGAAGCCTTGATGCCGGCCTCGATGCTGTCCTGCCCGAGGCCGGGACCGACCGTGCGCTCCTGCACGATATCGAGCGGTGCGGGCAGCGCGCCGGCCCTGAGCAGGATGGCGAGCTGGTTGGCCTCCTCGGTGGAGAAGCCGCCCGTGATCTCGCCCGAACCGCCCAGGATGGGCGAGCGGATGACCGGGGCGGAGACCACCTTGTTGTCGAGGACGATGGCGAAGGGCCGGCCCACATTCTCCTGAGTGATATCGGCGAAGCGGCGGGCGCCGGCATTGTTGAAGCTGAAGGATACCGCCCACTGGCCGTTGCGGAACTGCGGCTGCGCGTCGGTGAGCATGTCGCCCGTCACCAGCGCCGTGCGCCGCACCACATATTGCTGCGGATCATTGGGACCGTGGGTCTCGGGGTCCGCCGGCAGGACCATGGAGCTCGGTGAAATGCGGCCTTCCGCGGCGTCCTGCGCCGTCGCCGTTGTATCCACCAGGTGGAAGGTCAGCTTGGCCGTGGTGCCGAGGATCTTCTTCAGGCCCTCGGCGTCCTGAACGCCCGGCACTTCCAGGAGAATGCGATCCTCGCCCTGCCGCTGGATGGTGGGCTCGCGGGTGCCCAGCTCGTCGACGCGGCGGCGCACGATCTCGATTGACTGGTCCAGGACCGCGTTGCGCCGCGCCTCGATGGCCGCTTCGGTCAGCACCAGGGCGATGACATTGCCGTCACGGCGCTCGATGCTGAAATCCGGCCCCGAGCTGGTGCCCAGGATGGTGATGGCGGAGCCACCCTCGATCTCGCGGATGGCCTGCATGGCCTTGTCCACGTCCGCATCCTGGCGAATCTTCACGGTGACGGCATTGCCCTCGACGGAGAGCGACGTGTAGAGCACGCGGGCGTCCCGCAGCGCCGTGCGCACGCTGTCGAGCTCCTGCTGCAGGCGCTCCTTGATGACCGCCTCCATGTCCACCTGCAGCAGCAGGTGCGCCCCGCCCTGGAGATCAAGGCCCAGCGTCACCTGCTTGGACGGCAGGAACGGCGGGAATTCGGCAGCGGTCTCCTTGCTGACCAGATTGGGTATGGCAAGAAGAATGCCGAAGACGCAGGCGCCGATCGTGAGGGCGACCTTCCAGGGCGAAAAATACAGCATGGGCGGTTCGGCCTATTTGTCGTTGGACGCTTTCGGAGAGGCCGGCTCGGTCTTGGAGCGGACATCCGCCAGCGTGGCCTTCACCACCCGCACCCGGACACCCTCGGCGAGTTCAACCTCGGCCTCGCTGTCGTCGACCACTTTGGTCACCTTGCCGATCAGGCCGCCGGCCGTCACCACCACGTCACCGCGGCGGACATTGTTCACCATCTCCCGATGCTCCTTGGCGCGCTTCTGCTGCGGCCGGATGAGCAGGAAATAGAAGATGCCGATGAGGACGACAAACGGCAGGAGCTGGACGAGCATGCCGCCGGCCGGAGCCGCGTCGCCCGCCGCCTGGGCAAATGCCGGAGAAATGAGCATGGATAATACCTCCCGGGTATATAAATTTGAGCGGACTATAGCCGGACTGCCCGCAATTGCAAACCATAAGCGGAATGGCTAAAAGACGCATGACGATCATCCAAAAGCCGTTCATCCTGAGCTTGTCGAAGGATGGCCCCTCCCGAGCGCCGGCCGCTCCCTTCGACAAGCTCAGGGCGAACGGTTGATGTGCCTTCAATCCCTCCAATTCGAGCAAGTTGATGACGACCGAAAATGACCTCTCCTCTCTCAAGGCCGAACTGACACGCATCGCCACGGCCCTGGAAGCCCTGACGCCGCCGGCGGCGCCCGCCGTCACCGTCAGCGGATCGAAGGCGGATGCCTTCGTCTGGCAGTGCAATCCCGACCAGCTCGTCCCCGTCGAACGCGTGAACCGCTTGCATATCGGACTTCTCAAGGGCATCGACAAGGTGCGCGACACGCTTTTGGCCAATACCGAGCGCTTCGCCAGGGGCCTGCCCGCCAACAATGCGCTCATCTGGGGGGCCAGGGGCACGGGCAAGAGCTCCGTCATCAAGGCGGTGCATGCCGCGGTCGCCGAGAAGGTCCCCTCCCCGCGCCTGCTGCTGGTGGAAATCCACCGGGAAGATATCGACACGCTCCCCCGCCTCCTCGGCCATCTGCGGGAGATGCCGGAGCGCTTCATCCTGTTCTCCGACGATCTGTCCTTCGATCATGACGACACCAGCTACAAGTCGCTGAAGGCGGTGCTGGAAGGCGGGATCGAGGGCCGGCCCGACAATGTGATCTTCTACGCCACGTCCAACCGCCGCCACCTGATGCCCCGCGACATGATGGACAATGAGCGCTCCTCCGCCATCAACCCGTCGGAGGCGGTGGAGGAGAAGGTGTCGCTTTCCGATCGTTTCGGCCTCTGGCTCGGCATGCACAATTGCAGCCAACAGGACTATCTGGAGATCGTGGACAGCTATGCCGATCATTTCGGCATCGGCATGGACCGGGAGACGCTCCACGCCCGCGCCAAGGAATGGTCGATCACCAGGGGCAGCCGCTCGGGCCGCGTCGCCTGGCAGTTCATCCAGGATATCCTGGGCGAGCTGGGAAGGGCTTCCGGCTGAAGCGCAAGCTATTCCGTCCCAACGACAGATGTCGCCTTATTTTAGATAAATATGACGGGAGATACGGCGGGAGATGGCTCCGCCGGCGCCTGCTGGCCGGGAAGCAGCCGCGGCTCTGACGGCCTGTGCTTCGCAAACGGAGGAAGGCAGCCTCAGAGATACCGCTCCGGATCGACGGCCTTTGTCCCCTGCCGGATTTCAAAGTGAAGTTGCGGACCGCCGCTGGTGCCGGTGTCGCCCACATGGGCGATGACCTGCCCGCGCGTCACCGTATCCCCGCGCTTGACGAGCAGTTCCTGGTTGTGGCCGTAGGCAGTCACCCAGCCGCCGTCGTGACGGATGAGCAGCAGGTTGCCGAACCCCTTGAGGTCGCTGCCGGCATAGGCCACCACGCCGTTCTCCGCCGCGCGCACGGGCGCTCCCATGGGGGCCCGGATGTTGATGCCGTCATTGTGCCGCCCGCCCGCCTTGGGGCCGAACCGCGAGATCACCGTGCCCTGGATGGGCCAGGCGAAGCGGCTGGAGGACCGTTTGGGCGGCGGCGGCACGGCCACCAGCCGGGTGGGCGGCCGGGAGACGGTGGCCGTGGAGCCGCTGCCGGGGATGACGAGCCTCTGCCCCACATGCAATGTATAGGGCGGGCGCAGGTTGTTGCTGCGCATCAGCGTGGTCAGTTCCACCCCGTACCGGCGGGAGATGCCGTAGCCCGTCTCCCCCCGTCTCACCACGTGGAAGCGGGGCGCATTGAGGCGCAGACGCTGCCCCGGAAACAGCGTGTATGGCGGCTCGAGGCCATTGGCGTCGATGATTTCTCTCGGCGTGCGGTCATACCGCCGGGCGAGGGCATAAACCGTGTCGCCTCGCCTGACGGTGGCCATGTCGGTACGCGTGGAAGGGCGCGTGACGGTGCGCGGTGGCAGGCTCTGCTTCTGGACGACACGCCGCGGCGGTTCCGGCTTGGGGCGGGGATTGGGGAAAGGCCGCGGCGTGTTGGGCGCGAATCCGGCCATGATGGCGTATGGGTCATCCGTGGCGGCGCAGCCGCTGACGGCCAACAACACCCCTATAACGCACGCAACAAGTCTGACAGCCCTCCGCATGGCGTTAATCTACCATGACAGGGACGGCGTGCAATCATCCGCACTCTTTCCCCAATTTCCTCAGTTGCTGTCCTCGACCGTTCCCGGCAGCAGCGGCACGAACCGCACGGCGTCCAGCTTGTGGGTCTCGAAGCGGTCTGCGGTGCGGCGGATCTGCAGCAGTCGCTGGCCCAGCAGCTCGCTGCCCGCCGGAATGACCATGATGCCGCCGTCCTTCAACTGGCCGAGGAGTGTCTGGGGCACCTCCTCCGCCCCCGCGGTGACGATGATGCGATCGAAGGGCGCCTGCTCGGGCCAGCCCTTCATGCCGTCGCCGAAGCGGGTGGTGATATTGTGCAGGTCCAGCGCCTTGAAGCGGTCTTCCGCCTGGCGCAGCAGCTTGCGGAAGCGCTCGATGGTATAGACGCGGCGGCAGAGCCTGGAGAGAACCGCCGCCTGATAGCCCGAGCCGGTGCCGATTTCCAGCACCTTCATGCGCGGGCCAACCTCCAGGAAGGCGGTCATCACCGCCACCACGAAAGGCTGGCTGATGGTCTGTCCGCAGTCGATGGGCAGGGCGGTGTCCCGGTAGGACTGGTCGCCGAAGCTGGCATGGACGAACCGGTCCCTGGGCACGGCCTCCATGGCCGCGAGCACGCGCTCGTCGCTGATCCCGGCATGCCTCAGGCCGGAGATGAGATCGCGCCTGAGGTTCAGATCGATCATGCTCAGCCGTCGCCCTCCAGCGCCTGGCGGACGTGATCGATGGTGGAATGCTGCGTGAGGTCCAGATGCAGGGGGGTGACCGCGATATAGCCGTCGCGCACCGCCTTGAGGTCGGTGTCCCCTTCCCGCTCGCCGATGCGCTTGCGGAAGCCGATCCAGTAATAATCGTTGCCGCGCGGGTCCTGGCGCGTGTCCACCTTCAGCGCGCCCATGTGGCGCCGGCCCTGGGATACCACCTTCGCGCCCTTGATCTTCTCGGGAGGCAATGGCGGGAAATTGATGTTGATGAGCACGTCCATGGGCCAGCCCTTGGCCACCAGCCGGCGGATCAGGTCCGGCGCGAACCGGCGGGAGACGTCCCAGCGGATGGGGCCGTCCCCCTCGAAATCGTAGACCTGGCTCAGGGCGATGGAGGGGATGCCCAGCAGCGTGCCTTCCATGGCGGCGGCGATGGTGCCGGAATAGGTCACGTCCTCCGCCATGTTCTGCCCGCGGTTGACGCCGGAGAGCACGAGGTCCGGCTTCACGTCGCCCAGCACGGTCTTGAGCCCCAGGATGATGCAGTCGCTCGGCGTGCCCTGCACGGCGAACTTGCGCTCCTCGATCTGGCGCAGGCGCAGCGGGTTGTTGAGGGTGAGCGAATGGGAGGAGCCGCTCTGCTCGGTCTCGGGCGCCACCACCCATACGTCGTCGCTGAGCGATCGCGCGATATCGGTCAGCGCTTCGAGCCCGGGAGCGTGGATGCCGTCATCGTTGGAAACCAGGATACGCACGCTCAACCCGTCCCGCCCGTGATGGCATCGAGCCCGCCCATATAGGGCCGCAGCACCTCCGGCACGGTGATGCTGCCGTCTTCCTGCTGGTAATTCTCCATCACCGCGACGAGGGTGCGGCCGACCGCAAGGCCCGAGCCGTTGAGCGTGTGCAGATAAGCCGTGCCCTTTCCGCCCTCCGGCCGGTAGCGGGCGCGCATCCGCCGCGCCTGGAAATCGCCGCAGGTGGAGACGGATGAAATCTCGCGGTAGGTGTCCTGCCCCGGCAGCCAGACCTCGATATCGTAGGTGCGCCTCGCCGAGAAGCCCATGTCGCCCGAGCACAGCTTCATCACGCGGTAGGCCAGGCCCAGGCGCTTCAGCACCTCCTCGGCGCAGGAGAGCATGCGCTCCTGCTCGGCGTCCGATTCCTCCGGCGTGGTGATGCCCACCAGCTCCACCTTATAGAACTGATGCTGGCGCACCACGCCCCGCGTGTCCTTGCCGGCGGCACCGGCCTCCGAACGGAAGCAGGGGGTGAGCGCCGTATAACGGCGGGGCAGCGTGCCGGGGTCGAGAATCTCCTCCCGCACGATATTGGTGAGCGCCACTTCCGAAGTGGGCAGCAGCCAGTAGTCGTTGGTGGTCCTGAACAGGTCCTCCCCGAACTTGGGCAGCTGCCCGGTGCCGAACAGGGCATCGTCCCGCACCAAGAGGGGCGGATTGACCTCGGTATAGCCGAATTCCCCCGTATGCAGGTCCAGCATGAAGGCGGCCAGCGCCCGTTCCAGGCGGGCCAGCGCCCCGCTGGTCAGGACGAAGCGCGCACCCGACATCCGGGCGGCGGTGGCGAAATCCATGAGGCCCAGCCCCTCGCCCAGGTCCACATGGTCCCTCGGCGTAAAGCCGAATTTGGGCGGCTCGCCCACGGTGCGCACCAGCGCGTTGGCGCTCTCGTCCGCACCGTCGGGCACGTCGTCCGCCGGCAGGTTGGGAATGGCGCAGAGCGTAGCGCTCAATTCGGCTTCGAGCAGGCGCTGGCGCTCCTCGCCCTCCTGAATCTCCTTCTTGAGGGCGCCCATCTCGTCGATCAGGGCCTGGGCGTCCCCGCCCTTGGCCTTGGCGGCGCCGATCTCCTTCGACACGGCATTGCGGCGGGCCTGCGCCTCCTGCAGCCGGGTGATGAGCGCGCGGTTCTCCTCGTCCTTCGCGAGAATGGCGGTGGAGAGAGGGTCCAGGCCACGGCGGGCCAGCCCGCGGTCAAAGATCTCGGGATTGTCGCGGATGAATTTCAGGTCGAACATGGGGTCACCGGCCGATTGGTGGTCTCAGGCCGCCGGCGATCAGTCCCCGGCTGCCTCTCTGCGTCGCTTGTGCGTGATGCGGATTGCTATGATGGAAATTTCATAGAGCAGCATAATCGGAATGCCAAGGGCGATCTGGCTGATGAGATCGGGCGGGGTCATGATGGCCGCCACCGCGAAGGTGATGACGATGGCGTATTTGCGCTTGGAGACCAGGCCATCCAGCGTGACGATGCCCACGCGCTCCAGGAGGATGAGCAGCACGGGCAGCTGGAACGCCAGGCCGAATGCGAAGAGGAGCTTCATCACCAGGGAGAGATATTCCTCCACCTTGGGCAGCAGCTCCATGCCCATGCTCTCGGGGCCGCCCGCCATCTGGAAGCTCAGGAAAAATTTCCAGGCCAGCGGGAACACCACGTAATAGGCCAGCGCCGCGCCGCACAGGAAGAGCACCGGTGTGGCGATGAGGAAGGGCAGCAGCGCCTTCCTCTCGTTCTTGTAGAGGCCGGGTGCTATGAACATCCAGAGCTGGTTGGCAATGATGGGGAAGCTGACCATCAGCGCCGCGAACATGGAGACCTTGATATAGGTGAAGAAGGCCTCGGGCAGGCTGGTGTAGATCAGGTGGCGCTGTTCGGGGTTCGGCGTCACCTTGGCCAGCGGCGCCGCCAGGAAGCCGTATATCTGTTCCTTGAAATAATAGCAGACGCAGAAGGCGACGAAGAGACCGACGAACGAATAGATCAGCCGCCGCCTGAGCTCGATCAGGTGCTCGATCAGAGGCGCGCGCGATGCATCGATTTCATCTTCCTCGTCAGTGCGAGGCTGTTGCTCCGCCACGTCTTCCCCCTTTATGCGTCCTTGTTGTCGGGGGCCGCGCCTGCGGCGGCCTTGGCCGGTTCAGCCTTCGGAGCCGGCGGCTCGGCCGGGGCGGCGGCCGCGCCGCTCCCATTTGCGCCCGGCCCTCCGGAGGGAGGGCCCGACGGCTCGATCGTCTGGCTCATGGACTGATTGAACTGCCGCTCGGTTTCGGCCTTCAACCGGTTGAGGTTGAAGTCCTTCACCTGGCTGACGCCGTCCTTCAGGTCCTTGAGCTCGGATTCCCGTATGAATTCGTCCACGCCGCGGCGGAATTCGTCGGCCATGCCGCGCACCTTGCGCACCACCTTGCCGATGGCGCGCAGCACATGAGGCAAGTCCTTCGGCCCCACCACCACGATCAGGATGACCGCGATGGCGAGCATTTCCGACCAGCCTACATCAACCATGCGTGTCGCCGTTCATGAAAAGCCGATTCCAAAATCGTAGCCAAAAAACGTGGAAGCGCGGACTCAAGCCGGTTACTGCTTGGTCGTCGCATTCTCCTGCGCCGTTTCGTGCGCCACGGGCTGCTGAGCTTCCTTGTGCTCGATGGCCTGTTTTTCCTTCTCGTCGGAATCGTCAGCAAGGCCGCTCTTGAAGCTCTTGATGCCCTTGGCCATGTCGCCCATCAGGTCGGAGATTTTTCCGCGCCCGAACAGCAACACGAGCAGCAGGACAACAAGCAATATTTGCCAGACACTTAGGCCCATAATCCGTATCTCCAGTTCAATTGCACCGCCCGGCGCGACCGCATGATCGCAAAATCACCAACGAGCGGCAAGGAAGCGTTTTCCCATACCCATGGATATAGGATCGCGCGGCCAGTTCGCCAGACTTATATTACGATTGAAGGACGCTTTCCAGCGACATCACAAAAATACCCCGCGGCCCGGTGCCCGGCCGGCTCTCCCTGAAAGCGGCCGGACCATCCAGCCACAAGCGGTAGAACCACCCAGGGAATCGTTACTGCTGGGTCGACGGAGCGCTGTCCTGTACCGTGTCCTGCGACGCGATCCGCTGCGGCTCCCTGTGCTCGATGGCCTGCCGCTCTCCGTCGTCGGCAAGGCCGCTCTTGAAGCTCTTGATGCCCTTGGCGAGATCGCCCATCAGGTCGGAGATCTTCCCGCGCCCGAACAGCAGCACAATCAGCAGAGCGACAACCAACAAGTGCCCAATGCTAAGGCCCATAACTCATTCTCCAGTTCATTTGCGCCGGTCGGCTGCTTTGCATAAGCGCAAGTCACCATTGAGCGGCTTGGAAGTGTTGTCCCCACACCCCCTGGATATGGGATCACATGCTCAGTTCACCAAGCATGTCATTATGCCGCAAGTCCCTTCCACGGACATGGCCAAAATGCCGCAGGCTCCGAAGCCGGCGCCAAACTCTCAGACGTCCTGGCGAATGCCCATGGCGGCCAGATGTGACGGGGCGGAAACAGGCTGCTGGGCTTGGGTCTGAGGCGCCAGGCCCTCCATGATCGAGCGGTTGATGTCGATCAGCGTCTCCATGTCCTCCCGGCCGCGCATGACCAGGCTGGTATGCTTGCTCACGAAGATCGCCAGGGAGATGAGCTGGGCGCGGAGCTGTTGCGGCAGGCCGTTGCCCTCCACCGCGCAATCGGCCGAGAAGGTCGACCACATGCGGCGATTCCAGTCCAGGGCCTTCATGTATTCCTGGTCCCTCGTCCCGCTGTCGCGGGCCTTGATGAGGGCGTGGGTCACTTGTCCGAAGAGGCGGTATTCCGTGGCCCTCGGCGACTGAACCGATTTCTGGGCCTTCTCGTAAGCATTCAACGACATCCGAAAAACGTCCGGGTACTGGTTAGGCTGCAGGCACGTAATCGAGGCGTTCCGCCTCGAAGTCGAAGAGCTTCCGGCACGTCACCAGGGCCCGGTAATACTCCTTGCCCATGACGTCGCGGCTGATGGAAAGACAGTTCTGCTTGGCCGCCGGGTCCTCGATGGCGGTCATGAATTCGGTCATGCGCAGAACGAATTCGTCGTAATATTTCTGAAAATTGTCCTGATCGAGATACATCAGCATGATGGCGAAATAGATGCGCCGGGAGGGCGTGTTGGCCTCCTCCGCCTGCATGATGTCCTTCTCGCGCAGGAGCGACACCTTGTTCTGGAGAATCAGATTGGTCCGGCGGTCGCCATTACGCACCACGGCGCCATTCACGACGAACTGCTCGCCTGGCTTGAGGGAAACTTTGAGCGCCATCTTCCAACCCCTTGATCTGCAGGCGGACCGGCTCTTCCGCCGTATCGGTACATCCTTCCACACGGATGCAGCACAGGACTGACTGCACTGCGCCTGCTCCGTGCCTGGGCAGATGGTGGGCGCAATCCGTGCATATTTGGTTAATTTTTCAACGCCGGGCGACAGGCGATTGGCACTTCAAGGTTTTCTTAACCATAAGGCCGCCAAATGGGCATCACATGGATTGGTCCACTGACAGGATGACGGAATGCCCCGCAGCACGGCAAACGCCCGCAAGGTGAAGGCGCCCCCCCAGAGGCGGAACGCCGACGACTGGCTCCACAAGGGCCTGAAGTACGACAAGGCCGGAGACAACCAGAAGGCCATGAAGTGCTACCTCGAGGCCTTCAATCTGGACCCGCGCAACATCGAGGCGCTCAAGCAGCTCAGCCGCAAGCTCGTCCACCTCACCGAGCGGCGTCTCGCCATCGAGGTGCTGGAGCGGGCCATCGAGTCGAATCCCGAGGATTGGGAAGTGTATCTCATCCTCGGCAACCTGGCGCTGGAGATGCGCATGCTGGACGCCGCCCTCAAGCTGTTCGGCCTCGTGTGCCAGATGAGGCCCCAGGACCCCTCAGGCCCCAATAACGTGGCGACGGTGCTGCGCGAGATGGAACGCTTCGACGATGCCATCTCGGTCCTGCAGGAGGCGATACCCAAGCACCAGACGTCGCCGGCCCTCTGGAATACCCTCGCCACCGTGGTCTCGGTCCGCGACGGGCTGGAGCAGGCCCTGCCCTTCTATGAGGAAGCGCTGCGGCTGAATCCGAAGCTCGCCCCCGCCTGGAGCAACGTCGCCAGGACCTACGAAGCCTGCGGACGATTCGACGACGCCCTGGAAGCCGGGCGCAAGGCCATCTCGCTGGACCCGCAGTTCGCCGAACCGCATTTCGTTCTCGGCACCAGCCTCCTGTGCAAGGGCGAGCTCGCCGAAGGCCTGGAACATTATGAATGGCGGCAGCACTGGCGCCGTACCGGGGCGCTCCGCTACACCCTGCAGTGCGAGCGCTGGGACGGCGAGCCGCTGGATGACAAGACGCTGGTCGTCTGCTCGGAACAGGGGCTGGGCGACGAACTGCTGTTCGCCAGCTGCCTGCCGGACATGGCCCCTCGGGTCGCCAAGCTGTGCATCGGCTGCGATCCCCGCCTTGTCCCTCTTTACGAGCGCAGCTTTCCCGGCGCGGCGGTTGGCGGCCATCGCGACATGTTCCACAATGCGTCGCGCTACCGTGACCTGCCCTTCCTCCGGCAGCAGGGCATCACGCCCGACCGCTATATCGACGTGGGCAGCCTCCTGAAGTTCCTGCGCCGGGACATCGCGGATTTCCCCGAGCGCAGGGACGGCTACCTGGTTCCCGACCCCGAACGCGTGGCGTTCTGGCGGCAGGAAATGGACCGCATGGGCCCGGGCCCCAAGGTCGGCATCACATGGGCCTCGGGCTTCAGGAACACCGAGCGTAACCAGCATTACAGCTCGCTGGACCAGTGGGGGGGCATCCTGAACATCGAGGGCGCCACCTTCGTCAATGTGCAGCATGGCGACTGCGAAGCCGACATCCGCGCGGCCGAGGCGGCATTCGGCAGAACCATCCACATCCCGCAGGGAATCAACCTGAAGGACGATCTCGACGATCTGGCCGCTCTGATCAGGGCGCTGGACGTGGTGATTGCCCCCACCGTGGCCGCGGCCTGCATGGCCATGGCGGTGGGCACGGAGCTCTGGCTCTTCGCCCGCCGGCCGCCCTTCTGGCACTTCGGCCGCAATGCCGCCGGCGACAGCTCGCCCATCGGCAAGACCCGCCTCTTCCTCCACGACACGGAGAAAGGCTGGGAGGGCACCATGAACACCATCGGCGAGGCCTTGCGGGAGCTGGTCTGACTAAATTCGCCGCTCCTGAAACAGCCCCTCATTGCGAGGCGGCCGAAGGCCGACGCGGCAATCCAGAGAAGCTCGGGTTACGGCCGTTTTCTGGATCGCCACGGCCGCTGCGCGGCCTCGCGATGACGATTCGCCGCCCCCTGGCGGTTACGTCCGCCCCTCGTATTTCTTGATGGCGGCGTCCAGGCTCTGGAGGAGTTGCTTTCCGATGTCTCCGCCGTCGCCGCTGATGCGGTTCTTGATGATGACGCGCATGGCGTCGATATGGGCCTTGATGATTTCCACATGGTTGTTGCTCATGCCCGAATTGGGGCCGGTGAACAGGTAGAGCGATTCCGAGACTTCGGAGATCAGTGGATAGCCGAAGGTGCCGCCCTGCCCGCGCATGTCGTGGGCAATGCGCCGCAGTTCCTCGTAATAGCTGCGGCGTTTTTCCGGCGTGTCCACGCAGCGGCGATGCTGGTCGCCCATGCGCTCGATGAGCTTGGATACCCAGTCGGGATAGTCTTCCGACATCTGCGCCAGGGCCGCCTCGGCCTGGGCCAGGAGCTCGGCGGGGATTTCGCCCGTCCCCTTGTAGCCGGCGGCGCCCGCCGCCTTCTCCTTCAACCGGTTGTGAAAGCGGTAGAAGCGCACCTTCACCTTGGGCTTCTCGGCGGCCTCAGCCATTGATGATCTCCACTTCCGGCGACTTGTCGGTCAGCACCCGGCGATCCGGCCCTTTATAGGGCACTTGCTGGCGCCGGCGGTCCGGGCCGAAATAGGTGGAGGTGTGGACGAACTGCCGCGGACGGTCGATCACCGAAAGGAGCTTCTTCCACACCGCCTCGATGGAGAACGGCTTGGACAGGAATTCGGTGACGCCCAGCTCCCGCGCTTCCGCCACGCGCTCGCTTTCGGAAAAGGCTGTGATCATGATGAAAGGGATAAAACGGTCGGTGGAATCCTTGTGACGGCGCACCCAGCGCAGCAGCATCATTCCGTCCACCGGCGACATCTGCCAGTCGGAGATGATGATGTCGATGGCCATGGTCCCGGCCTTCATGGGATTTTCCTTCACCAGCTTCAGGAAATTGATGGCCTCGCTGCCGTCCTCGCAGGTGAACAGGCGGCCGACGCCCAGTGTCTTCAGCGAATTGGCGATGAGGGAGCGGATGAAGAGATTGTCCTCGACGACCAGTACGGAAAACCGGTCCAGATTGTATTGCGCCATGTCACCTCCGTTTGCCGCCGTGCCGTCCCCCGCCGGACACCGCGGGGCGGCACGACTCGTACTTCATGACCTCCAAGTCTTAGGGCGCAAACCTTTCGTTTACCTTAACCCGGTGTACTGGTCTTAACCCCCGACGGCATTTTCATTGAAAGGTTTGACCTTTTGGCCGTCGCACGGCAAATCAGCCGGGGGCCATGTTGACCTTGCCCCGGATTGGGGGAATGCTAGCCGCTGAAAAGGGGGACGGCATGTCGCAACCGAAACTGCTCGTATCGGAGGAAAACCAGGCCACGCAGGAGAAGCCGGACGATGTCGCGGCTGCGCAGGCCCTGCCATTCACCGGGGATAGCCCCGCCCTTTCCGGGCGACAGCTTCAGTCCAACACCTGGCCCATATGGACGGCGGTGGCACTCAGCGGCGTCTGGCTGCTCCTGGCCGGCATCTATGCCGGCTCGGTCCTGGACTGGCAGTTGCTCGCCCTGCCGCCCCATCATCTGGCCGCCCTGGTGGCTGGCCTCTTCATGCCGCTGGCCGCCTTCTGGTTCATCGCCCTTTATGTCCGCCGCTCGGAAGACCTGAAGCATGCGGCGCGCGCCCTGGAGCGCAGCCTGGTGCCGCTCGGCTTCCCGGGCGAGAACGCCGAACGGCATATCGAATCCGTCACCCGCCGCCTGGCGGTGCATGCGTCCGAGCTCTCCGCCGCCATCGAAATGGCGCAGAAGGAGGCGGCGCGCATCGAGGAACTGTTCGCCCAGCAGACCTTCCGCCTGGCGGAAACCACCGACGAAGCGGGCCGTAAGGCCGCCTCGGTGAAGGAGCTGCTGGCCGGGAACCACAGCGAGATCGACAGCCGCATCGCGGCCCTGGAGGCCAAGGCCAAGGAGCTGGATGCCATGCTGGAATTCCGCATGGGCATGATGAACCAAACCGGCGAGAACCTGGCCGAACAGCTGCGCTCGGTGGATCATACGCTGGAAACCTCCGCGCAGAACCTGGCGGCGGCGGGCACCTTCGCCGGCCAGCGCGCCGAGAATTATGCGAAGCTCCTGGCGGAAAGCATCGAGGATTTCCGCAACGCGGCGTCGGAGGTGGAAGGCACCGCCGGGCGCGTGGCCGAAACCCTCTTGGGCGAGCGTCAGGCTCTGGCCAGCACTTCACAGCGCCTGCAATCCGACGGCCAGTCGCTGCGCGCCACGCTGAAGGATGAACAGGCGGCGCTGGAGCGCACGGCGGACGCCCTGGCCGCCAGCGGCGCCAAGGCCCGCGACGCCGTGACGGCGGAAATCGCCCGCATGGACGACGCCGCCCGGAGCTGGACCAGCCGGCTGGAGGCCGCGTCGAACGACGGCAACGCCCATCTCCAGATGCTGCAGGACAAGGCGCGGGAAACCATCGCCGAGGTGGAAGCCGCGGCGGCCCGCGCCCGCGATATCGTCAAGGAGGGCAGCTCCCTCTTCTCCGAGGAAAGCACCCACATCATCGAAGCGGCGACCGTCACCACCGAGCGCATGCGCGACCAGGTGTCGGGTCTCCGGTCGCTGGCCGACGAGGCGGAGCAGCGCTGGCTGGTGGCCTTCGAGCAGACGGTCCAGGCGGCGCGCAACGCCACCGGGACCGTGACCGCCAGCACCGACGACATGGTATCCGCCGGCGAACTGGCGGCGGACAAGCTCGCCAGCCGCATGGAACGGCTGAAGGAAGGCTGGTCGCAGCGCCTCCTCGAACTCGAGACCGCCACCACGCAGGCCATCCGCGAGGCGCGCGCGTCCAGCGAATCCCTGGCCGAGACGGCCGAGCATCTGGGCGGGCGAATCCTCGAACTGCTGGACAAGGTGCGCGAGGCGGCGAGCTTCGCCGACACCGAGCGCGACAAGATCGGCGCCTCGGTCGAGCGGATCGCCGCCGACGTGGGCACGGCCACGCAAGCCCTCTCCGCCGTCCACGAGACGCTGGCCAAACAGATCGGCAGCACCTTCGAGGGCACCGCCCGGCTGGAGGAGCTGCTCAAGTCCATGTCCGGCAGCTTTGCCGAGATTCTGGAGGATGTGGCCTCCCGGACCAGCGCCATCGAGGACAATATCTCCCTGCACAGCCGCCAGCTCAGCGATGCCTCGCGCGAGGCGAGCGAGATGATCCGCGAGGCGGGCGAAGGTCTGGAGGGCGTGACCAGCCGCATGACCGGCAGCGGCAGCACGCTGCTCGCCAATATCGAGCAGTTGAGCCGCGAGGCGGCGGAAGTGGAGAGCCGGCTGGCCTCCGCCGACGAGATCAGCGATCGCGCCGCCGCCCGCCTGCAATCGGCGCTGGCCGATGCCATGGCCCGCCTCGACAGTCTGGGCGAGACCCTGGGCGACAAGGCGGAACTGGTGGAACGCCTGGCCGGCCAGTCCGGCTCGGCGCTGCAGACCGCGGGCGAGGCGCTCGCCAGCCGCGCGATCGACATCCAGGCGCAGGTGGACAAGGCGGTCAACGCCCTGTCGAGCGCCGGCGACATGTTCACCCAGGCCATCGGCGACGGCGAGAGCCGCGCCCTGGCGGCTTCCTCCAGCATCAGCGGCGCGCTGGGCGACCTCAACGCCACCGCCGAACGCCTGGCCGACAATGTGGCCGATATCAAGGCCCGGCTGGAAGCCGTCGCCGGTGATCTGGACGACGGGCGGGACGGCACGCTGGAGCGCTTCAACGAGGCGGTGCTGCTGCTCACCAACGCCGAGGCCCAGTTGCGCGAGCACGCCTTCGACATGGTGGGCATGGCCGAGCGCAGCGCCTCCCAGCTTCGGGACGTGAGCGGCACCCTCACCGGCCGCGCCCAGGAGATCATCACGGCGTCGCAGCAGGCCGAGGCCGCGGCGGTCAGCGCCAGCGAGCGCCTGAGCCAGGAAGCGACCACCCTGCAGGCCCTCATGGCCCGGCTCACCGCCGATCACGAGAAATTCTCGAAGACCGTGGGCGTGGCCGCCGATTCCGCCTTCATGCGCGAAGCGGGCCAGATCACCGACGGGCTGCATTCGCTGGCCATCGATATCGACCGCTCGCTGGAGACCGACCTGCCCGACAGCGCCTGGGAGGCGTATCTGAAAGGCGACAAGAGCCTCTTCGCCCGCCGGGTGCTGAAGCTCGGCAGCAGCGAGGTCCGCAAGAAGATCCGCGACCGATATGAGGAGAACGCGGAGTTCCAGGAGCATGTGAACCGCTATTGCAAGCGCTTCGAGCTCCTCCTGCGCCGCGCCTCGGAAAACGACCGCGACGGCACCATGAGCGTCGCCCTCATCTCCTCCCACATGGGCCGGCTATACGTGCTGCTGGGGCAATCGATCAAGCGTTTGCATAGTTA
>Ga0164243_10005932_pt1 | contig 18572 bp, 15 predicted proteins | sample OricompcompostOP_FD_108781 | JGI IMG/M metagenome (GOLD analysis project Ga0164243, IMG submission 108781) | Organic Plus compost microbial communities from Emeryville, California, USA - Original compost - Organic plus compost (OP) | ecosystem: Engineered > Solid waste > Mixed feedstock >... | reverse complement strand
TTGCCCATGGCGGGGATCGATATAGAGCCGAATAGCAGCGCCGAGCAGGTGGACGATGTGCTGATCGACAATCCTGTTACTTTCAATAACGCGAAATATGGCATCGTGGTGGGCCTGGGGCGCTTGCCCGGCCCGGATCAAAAGCAGGTCAACATCACCATCAGCAAACACGTGGATGATGGCAGCGCCAGCGCCTTCTGGATGGGAGGGATGGACGGTAAGTACACCCCGGCCGATAAGCCGCTGGCCGGCAACATCCAGGTGATAGACCCTGTGTGGAAGAACAACAGCATGCCTTTCAAAAGCGCGCGCAATTACGACTTTGCACCGCGGTGCAGGTTCAAAAATATATCTATCCAAAAACCCGGTAGCAACAATGAACTGGACAAACTGAAGAAAGCACAGGCCAACAAGAAAAACCTGGAGATAGAATAACTGAGAAACCGAAAAAATTTAACCATATCACATGAAACTGTTTATCGTTGTAAACGTAGACTGGTTCTTCCTTTCCCATAGGTTGCCGGTAGCGCTGGCGGCCAAAGCCGCCGGTTACGACGTCACCATCGTGACGGCGGATACCGGCCGGGCCGATGAAATCCGCAGCCATGGCCTCAAAGTCATACACCTGCCTTTCAAACGCTCGGGTATGAACCTGAAGGAAGAACTCAACTGTATCCGCCTCTTGTACAACCTGTACAGGCAGCATAAACCGGATGTGCTGCATCATGTAACCATTAAAGTAGCGCTCTATGGCAGCATAGCGGCGCGCCTCTCGAAAATGAAAGGCACCGTCAACGCCATCAGCGGCCTGGGATACAATTTCACCGGCGGCCGTAAAGGGTTGGCGCAGCGCGTCCTCCTCACGATGATGAAATTTGGTTTCCGCGGCGGTAACCGCCACTTCATTTTCCAGAACGAAGATGATGTAAGCGTATTCAAGTCCCTGAAAATAGTGGATGACCGCGATGTAACACTGATCAAAGGTTCCGGCGTGGACCTCAACGAATTTACCTTCGCCCTCAAACCTGCAACTGCCGGTAGGGTGAAAGTAGTGCTGCCTGCCCGCATGCTGCGGGATAAAGGCGTGATGGAATTCATCGACGCTGCCAAGCTGCTGAAAAAGGAGCTGGAACACAGCGCGCAGTTTATCCTCGCAGGGGATGTAGACCACGAAAACCTCGCCGCCATCAGCGCGGAGGAGCTGAACGGGCTTACAGACGGAGATTATATCAAATGGATCGGCTACCAGAAAAACGTGCGCCAGCTCCTGCAGGAGGCTGACCTCGTGGTGCTGCCCAGCTACCGGGAGGGGCTGCCGAAGTCGCTCATCGAAGCGGCGGCAGTGGGCCGCCCTATCATCACCACCGATGTTCCCGGCTGCCGCGAATGCGTCATCCCGGATTATAACGGTTTCCTCGTGCCCGCCAAAGATGCGGAAACGCTCGCCGCGGCGATGCGCCGCCTCATTTTATCCGCTGACCTGCGTAAGGAAATGGGCGCTAACTCCAGGGAACTGGCGGAAAGGGAATTTGGCGTGGACAAGGTAATAGAGAAGACCCTCTACATTTACAGATCATTAGCAAACGTATCGTGATGAATATTTTAATGAGCGGTTACCGTGGTTTTGTGGGTACTAACCTGATGGCCTATACGAAAAATAAGTGGACGGTAACCGGCCTTACCCGGCATAGGTCTTCGTCGGACAAATGCCCGCAAACAATCACCTGGGAAGAGCTGCAGCAGTCGCCGCTGCCGGATGTTGCCGCCGTGGTACACCTGGCCGGGAAGGCGCATGACATGAAGAACGTGAGCTCGCCTAAAGACTACTTTGAAGCTAACACCTACCTCACCCAGCAACTGTTTGACCGCTTCCTGCAAAGCGATGCGCGCTTTTTTATCTACTGCAGCAGCGTAAAAGCCGCCGCGGATAAAGTCAGCGGGGTACTCACCGAGGACGTGGAGCCCAAACCGCTCACGCCCTATGGCAAATCCAAACAGATGGCAGAGGCTTACCTGCTGCAACAGCTGCTGCCGCCGGATAAGCACCTGTACATCCTGCGCCCCTGCATGATCCATGGCCCGGGTAATAAGGGAAACCTCAACCTGCTCTATGGTTTCGTTCAAAAAGGCATCCCTTATCCTTTAACCGCTTTCGAAAATAAACGTTCGTTTCTTTCCGTAGAAAACCTCTGCTTCGTGATCGATGCACTACTGGCCGCTGATGGTCGTATCCCTTCCGGTGTTTATAATCTTGCCGACGATGAATCACTGTCTACCAATGACCTGGTGCAGATCATGGAAGAGGTAACGGGAAAGAATATACGGAAACTGCATATCAATCCTTCGTTTATCAGGAGTATGGCCCGGGTGGGGGACTTTATCCGGTTCCCCCTCAATACGGACCGGCTGCAAAAACTGACGGATTCCTATGAGGTTTCCAACGCTAAAATCAAACAGGTGCTGGGGCTGGACAAGCTTCCGCTGGATGCGAGGTCCGGCCTGACAGCCACTATCCGAAGTTTTCAAACCGCCTGATATGACCTATCTGATCATAACCATTATTTTACTGGCGGCCATGCTGGGCTATTTCAAGCTGGCGGACCGCCTCAATATCATCGATAAACCGAACCAGCGAAGCTCCCATACGGAAGTGACTATACGTGGAGGAGGCATTGTATTCCCCCTTGCTGCCATTGCCTATGGGCTGTGCTTTCACGGCGTTTCCTGGTACACCATCGGCGGCCTCGTGCTGATCAGCGCCATCAGCTTTGCGGACGATGTAAGCAGCCTGAGTTCCAAAGTGCGCCTCCTGGTGCAACTGCTGTCTGTAGCCCTGATCCTGTATGGCATGGGCGCATACAATGCATGGCCTGGCTGGCTGATCGCCGTAAGCGTAGTGCTGATCATCGGCGTGATCAACGCCTATAATTTCATGGACGGCATCAACGGCATTACGGGCCTCTACAGCCTGGTGGCCTTCCTCTGCCTCTGGTACGTAAATACCTACCTGCACCCGTTTACGGACAGCGCCTTTATCATTTGCTCGATACTGGCCTGCCTCGTATTCCTCTTTTTTAACTTCCGTACCAAAGCCCGCTGCTTTGCCGGCGATGTGGGCAGCGTATCCCTGGGATGCTGGCTGGCATTGCTGATCCTTTCCCTGGTATGGCAGAGCGGGGAAATCAAATACATACTGGTGCTGGCAGTCTACGGTTGCGATACCGTGCTGACCATCCTGCACCGGCTGCTGCTGAAGCAAAATATTTTCGAAGCCCATCGTTTGCATTTCTACCAGGTACTGGCCAACGACCAGCGCGTGCCGCACCTGATCGTAAGTACCGGCTACGCCATCCTGCAGCTGGCGATCGATGTGCTGCTGCTCAATACCCACTGGGATTTTATTACCACCATGCTGGTAGCCTGCCTGCCGCTTGCAGGAATTTATGTGGCGATGAAAAATAAATTGATGACAAAATCCGTTGCTGTATGAAAAAAGAAGTAGTGATATATGGCGCCGGCGGGCATGCGCGCGTTGTGTCCGCTTTAGTCAGGGATCATAACCATGAAGTGCGTTGCTTTTTTGATGACCAGGAAACCACGGCTACAGACGTGATGCCATACCGGGAGGATGCATTCCCTGATGCTGCCATGATTATAGCCATTGGCAACAATACCGTGCGGCAGCGGCTGGCGGATACAGTGGCCCATCCTTTCGGTACCTTTGTACATGCGGATGCCAGTGTAGACGTGAGCGTTACCCCGGGCGCAGGCACCGTGGTGCTGGCCAGGGCAGTGGTGCAGGCCAATGTGCAGCTGGGCGCACACGTGATCATCAATGCAGGCGCGGTGGTAGACCATGACGCCATCATAGAAGACTATGCGCACATCGCGCCCAACGCCTACATCGGCGGAGGGGCACATATAGAAAAAGGGGTAGTGATTGGCGCCGGTGCGGTGGTAACGCGTTTTGCGCGCGTGAAAGCCAATACGGTGGTGCCGCCGCTCACGCTGGTGGTATAGCGCCCCATGATTAAAGTATAAAGGAAACATGCAATTTTTGAAAGCCCTCGGGGCGATATTAACAGTGGCATTATTGAACAACCCGTCCTTTGCACAGGACATCAGCCTGGGCAACCCTTCCATCGAAGGGCCCCCCAAGGCTGGTAACGTACCAGCCCCCTGGTACAGGGCTTTTCAATCGCCCGATACCCAGCCCGGATACTATGGAATTACGCTGCCTGCATCTGATGGTAAAACCTATGCAGGCTTTATTTTTGGGAACCGCTGGCAGGAAGGCATTGGCCAACAGCTGCCTTCGCCGCTTAGAGCCGGCAGCACCTACCAGCTATCCTTTGACCTCGCATTCCCTGTACGCTATGACACCCTAACGCTTTGTACCGGCGCCATGGCCATTTACGGCAGCAACAGCGCCACCGAACGGGGGGACCTGTTGTGGCAGTCCGGTAGTTTCATACATACGCAATGGCAGAGATATACGGCTAATCTACGGCCGGCAAAGGATTACAACTATATCCAGCTCCTGGCATACCTGCCGCCTTCCTGCGCGGGTAAAAGCTATACCGCCGCGCTGGTGGATAACCTGTCGCAGGCTTTGGCGCAGGCGCCGGACGTTTCATTTGACATACAGCCCACCTGCAAAGGCAAAAGCACAGGCGGGATTACCGTAATCGCCAAAGGCGGTAAGCCGCCCTACGCCTACGAGTGGCAGCATGGCCCGCGCACCGCGACTGTCAGCGGCCTGGCGGAAGGAGAGTACAGTGTAACGGTGACTTCGGCCAACGGTACCCGCGTGACTGCCGTTGCTAACGTTGCCGCCTATACGCTGGATGTAAAGGCCGTGCCCCGCATGCCATTATGTTATGGAGATGCCAATGGCGCGCTCACCTTAAGGCCGCAGAATGGCATTGCGCCGTTCGCCTTTTCATTCGGAACGGATGCTGCTTTCAAAACGGATAGCGTCTACAGCGGACTCACGGCAGGCGCCTATCGCTATGCCGCCAGGGATGCGGTGGGCTGCGCCATGAGCGCTACGGCAATATTGCCGCAGCCCGAGCCGCTGCGGTTTGGCCGCGTCAAAATCCACCATGTAAGCTGCACGGACGTAATGGACGGGAAGATTGTCCTCGGGGGTAACGGAGGCACGCTGCCGTATAGCTACAGTGTCCAAAATGGTCCCTGGCAAACGGACAGTGTATGGAACGGGCTGGATGCGGGCGCTTACCATCTCCGCATAAAAGACAAAAATAATTGTGAGACCGCGGCGGATTCAAGCCTGATCCGTTATATACGGGAATGCGCCGTGTTTGTACCAACGGCCTTTTCGCCTAACCTGGACGGGCGCAACGATCTGTTTCGTGCCAAAGTCCATGATGCGGTAACGGATTTCAGGCTGGCGGTATATAGCCGCTGGGGCGAGCTGGTGTTCGAAACGCGCGACCCGGAAGGCGCCTGGGATGGCGCCTGGCGCGGAAAAAATATGCCGGCGCAGGTGCTGGTATGGGTACTCACCTATACGGACAGCCGCCGGCAGGCGCGCAAGCAAACGGGAACGGTTACACTGGTACGTTAGCGATGGGGATGGCGGCATTTTTAAACGGATAGCTTTCCAGCAGGGCGCGGAGCTTCCTGTTGTTCGCTATGTCGCGTATCGCCTCCAGGTGCTTGTGGTGATGGAGGTCCGTGCCAATGTAGTCGGCCAGCCCTTTCTGTAACAGGTACTCTGCAGCTGTTTTTATGTGTTTTCCATAATAGCCGGTGAGAGATAAGAGATTCACCTGTAGCATACAGCCGCGTTCCCTGTAACGGGCGTACATCTCGGGCTGCTGGTGGTAATAATTGTACCGCTCGGGATGAGCCAGCAGTACCTGGTATCCCGCGGTTTGAATATCGAACAGCCACTGGAATATCTGCGGCGGGGCGGACATGAATGACATTTCCACCAGTACCACGTTCCCGAAAATTTTCATCAAAGGTTGCTGTAATAGCTGCGGCAGCGACTCGTCCAGGTAGTACTCACCTGCATGGCTAAACGAAATGGGGTTGCCGGCGGACTGTAACGCCTGTAATACCTGTTGATAGGGCCCCGCAAGGGTAGCGGCCGAGTTGGGAAATCGGTCCATCATGACGTGCGGCGTCGTTATGATCTGGCGGATGCCCATTTCCTGTAAAGCAGTGATAAAATGAACGCTGGTTGCAACGTCCTGCACCCCGTCGTCTACTGCCGGCAGCAGGTGGGAGTGCAGGTCCGTACCCATAAATGCCAGCAGGGAGCTGGCGTTGGCATCTGATGCATTTTTTTTACGGAAAAAAAACATAAGCGGTTTCGAATAAAGATTACAGTTAAAATGCTGGTCCTTTACATCGAAATTAATGCCACAATCTGTTCCAGGTATAATTGATCGGTTTCGTCAAATTGAGCCAGGTGTTCGCTGTCTACATCCAGTACGCCTTTTACCACACCGTCGCGGATGATGGGCACCACTATTTCAGAACGGGACAAACTGCTGCAGGCGATATGGCCTGGAAACGCCTCTACATCCGGTACAATGAGCGTCTGCGCCTGTTCCCAGCTGGCGCCGCAAACGCCTTTGCCTTTACGGATGCGCGTACAGGCGATAGGACCCTGGAAGGGGCCCAGCACGAGCTGGTCTTCCTTCACGAGGTAAAACCCTACCCAAAACCAGTTGAACTGCTCCTTCAAAGCACCCGCAATGTTGGCGAGGTTTGCTATCAGATCAGGTTCGCCGTCTATCAATCCTTTTATCTGCGGAATCAGTGAAATGTATTGTTCCGCCTTCGTTCCGTTGGTTACTTTTAAATCTTCTGCCATTGGTCAAAGGTAAGCTATTTGCACTTCACAGTATTGTCATTCCTGCCCCGGAACCCATACAAATATTTGCTCATTTTATGATTAATATCGTATATTTAAAGCAGTAACCATTAATACAAACATTTAAACCAGTCTGGATTTCAGCGGCAAAAAAATCTGCTTTACTGCATGCTGAAAGCATAATTAAAATATCTTTGTTGCGCTATGAAACATCCTGAAGTTATACTGGTAAACGAATCCGACGAAGCCATAGGAGCAATGGAAAAGATGGAAGCCCACGAAAAAGGCTTGCTGCATCGCGCGTTCTCCGTATTTATTGTGAACGACGCCGGAGAAGTCCTGATTCAGCAACGCGCGCTGGATAAATACCATTCAGGAGGATTATGGACCAACACCTGCTGTAGTCACCCTTACCCCGGCGAAACCACGCTGGACGCGGCACACCGCCGCCTCATGGAGGAAATGGGTTTTGACTGTCCCCTGCAGGAGATATTTTCTTTCATGTATAAAAATGTTTTCGACAACGGCCTGACGGAACACGAATTCGACCACGTGTTCGTAGGCACGTACAACGGCCCCATTGCAGCAAATACTTCCGAAGTTAACAGCTACAAGTATATGCCTGCCAGCGAAATCCTCGCACTGATGGAAGCCGAACCGGAAAGTTTTACCGTCTGGTTCCACCGTGCATTACCCATGGTTTTGCAACATCTCAACACCATTATCGGCGAAGTTAAAGCATAAATAAACAGTTTTGCCCAACTTTAGATGTTACCTGCACTGACCAGAAAGATCTGTCCTTTTGTGTTGGAGTTGTCCCTTGACGGCACTGCAGGGGAAGCTGCCTGCAGGGACGAATGACCGCTCCGGACGCCGGTACTACTGCCACTCTTGTAAGCAAAACGACTGAATTTTAACTGTATCGTTTTAACCGTTAACCGAATAAGCATCGCGGCCATCGCCGGCGACCAACACCTGCATGCCTGTTCAATTCCTTACTATGCCACCATCAGCGGCCGTATGGCTGCTGCCAACGCTGCATTCTCTAAACTATAATATGTTAACTTTTAAACAATGAGGCACATGAATCTAATCAACCTTCCGCAACTCAGGTATCCTTTCCCTTCCCGCGTGAATGCCCGCGCCGAAGATGCGCAAACCCATATACACCAGTGGGTGCAAAAATTCGATCTCATTACGGACGAGAAAGCATTGTTCAAATTCAACAAGGCCCGCTTTGCATGGCTGGCCGCCCGCGCCTTCCCGGACGCTCCCTTCCCCGAACTTTGCCTCATTGCCGACTTTAACACCTGGCTGTTTTTACTCGATGATCAATGCGATGAAAATACCGCCGGTAAAAAATCTGATTACCTCCGCACCATTATGGCGGGCCTGATGGATATTTTTCATACCAATAAAGTTTATAGGTTGGAAGATGCAGGGCCGTTGCCGGCTTCCCTGTCCGATATCTGGGAGCGCATGCGCGCCATCAGCAAGCCGTCGTGGCGCCTGCGCTTTATCCGCAGTATGGAAGATTACTTTAATTCCTGTATTTGGGAAGCGGAAAACCGCGAGGCCGGGAAAGTACCGTCCGTAAAAGATTACGTACGTATGCGCCCCTTCACCGGCGCCCTCTTTGCCGACGTGGAAGCCATAGACGTCATTGAGAAAATTTACCTGCCGGATGACCTGCTGAAAAATGGCATTCTCCAACGGATGATCTTAGCCTGTAACAACATTGTTTGCTGGGCAAATGATATCATCTCCTGCACAAAAGAAGCAAAAGCAGGGGATGTACATAACCTCGTATTGGTGCTGCAGCACGAACTGAATATTTCCCTGCAGGAAGCCGTGGCGGAAGCTACGCGCATGCACAACGAAGAGCTGGCGGTTTTCCTCGTGCTGGAAAAACTCCTGCCTTACGATGAAACCCCGTTCAGCTACGAACTGATTCGTTATGTGTCAGTATTGCGGAGCTGGATGATCGGCAATTATGAATGGAGCGTGCTTGATACCGGCAGGTACGGCGTGGCCATGCAACAGGTTTTGCATTGATTTGACCGGTGCAGGGTGTATCTGCCAGGGATACACCCTGTTTTGTTGCATTATTTTTTGCCGTACCTCCGCTCGATCAGCCGCCCCAGACCCCAGAAGCTCAGGGCCAGTATGGCGAAGAACAGCCCTTTATTGGTGCGGTCCCAGAGGTATTCAAAATAGCGGGTGTATAAATTGAGCAGGAAGAAGATCACGCCCATATCGCGGATCATGGGGTCTTTTTGTTTTAAGCCCCAGAGGAAAGTCAATACGCATTGCGCGGTAAACACGAATACCCAGGACAGGAGGTGTACCTGCCGCAACTGCTGCCATTCGGACCAGGTGGCCGTATTCCCGAAAATGGAGATCAGCCAGCCGGAGATCAGGAACAGCAGCCAACCGCCGCTCCGGGTAATATCCTTAATAGGGGCGTATAGCCGGGTATTTTTTACCAGCGTACCGGCCAGCAGCAGGAGGAAACCCAGCACCGCCATGCGGCAGGGGAGGTTCATGCCGAGGAAGTAGGGCGCGTCGCCCGTCATATAATAGGTCAGCTTTACATAGGCCGGAATGAGGGAAAGCAGCATGGCCACCCAAAGCAAACGGGAATGTAACGCCAACGCCAGTACGCCATATATAATAGTAGCCATCAGCCAGAAGGCCCCGTAGTTGCCGCCGAGGTAATCCATGGATTTGCCCAGGTACACCACGGTAACGCCTGTACTGAGTACCGGCAGCAGCCAGAAAAGCTCCCGGTTGAAGGAAAAGCCAAGCTCATGGCGTTTTTTCCGCCATCCCTGGTAACACAGCCCCGCAGTTACGGCGGCAAAAAGGAAGGCAATCACCCCGTCCGTCAGGCTGAATTTCTTACGCAGTATCTCTATCCACTTTTCATCCAGCACCAGGGAGCCAAAGGCCATCAGGGCGCAGGAAATAGCGGCAATGAATATATACAGGGCGATGGTCTGCCAGTCCGTGGTACGCACCTTCACCGATTCGTTCAGCCGCCTGGCCTGATCCTCGCTGATCAGCGCCTGCTGCTGCCATTCGGCAATGGCACGGTGTAATATGCTGGCTTCCTTTTTATCTACCTCTGGCATGCGGATTTTGATAGGGTGAATGAATGCTACAGGCCACTACAACTGCTTGTCCACAATATGTACCGCCCGCAGGGTGTTGCGTTTCTTGATCTTTAACCGGAAATGGTTGAACAAAGCCAGTGCCGGGATGATCCAGTAACTCAGGTACTGGTAATGCACATTGTCAGGAAAGAAGAAGTACACCATGGAAATCACCGTAAACCCCGTGGCCATGGTCAGGAAATTGTACTTGTACCGCTGGTACATAATCTCTTTTTCGGTATAGTGCCCCGGCGCCGTCAGGGAAGGCTTTTTCTGGAAAGCATAATACGCCATCCAGAACATTGCCGCCAGGCAGCCGGCCAGGTTGCAGAGATAAATAAACAGGGGCAGGATAAAGTGTGGCGTAATATGCACCATCGCCCGCGCCGCAAAAGGGAAGGTGATGATGAAGAACAGGAAAAACAGGTTCCTGGTGACCAGCCCATTATCCTGGTGGTGCAATAACCGGAATAATTGCAGGTGCCTGCGCCAGAAATTGACCATGAAGATGAACGTCGCCAGGAAAACCAACGCCTGCATAGACATTGGCCGCAAATAGGTGAGGTAATCGGCTACCGGTACGGCATCAGGGATCTCAGGTAATTTAATATCCAGGATCAACAGGACAATGGACACCGCAAAAACTGCGTCACTAAAGTGAGCTATGCGCACCAGTTCCAGCTCCCGCTGCTCAGTTCTGGGTTCCTTAATAACAGACATTGACATAATAGGAGCGTATCTTTATAAGCTTCGTACCGGCAATATACAAAGTTCCCCCCAAACATCTCCTTTTACTGCCTGCTCATAATTTCTCCGGTTCAACATTTTCATCATTTTATTGTTATCTACCTGATAATCGTCATAGACCGTCAATGATTTTATATGCGTGGCAACCAATTGCTGTTATCTCTGCTGCTAATTACAGGATTTCAGTCTGTTTTCGGACAGGCAGATACCGCTAAAGGCGCTTCCTATGCCTTCAACCTGGAAGAATGTATCAAATACGGGCTGCTGCACCACCACGACGTGGTAAATGCCCACCTTGATGTCAACTTTTCAGAGGAACAGGTGAAGGAAGCTACCGGCAAGCTGCTTCCCCACGGGAATATCTCCGCCGCTTTCAACGATAATATGAAACTGGCCACCTCCCTCATCCCCGATATCGCAAATGGTAACTACGATGTGAAAATCCCCGTGCAATTTGGTACCCGGTTCGCATCTTCCGTCACCGGGCAGGTGGATCAGGTGATCTTCAACAGCGATTACTTCCTGGGCCTCAAAGCCTCCCGCGTGTACACGGACCTGGCCCGCAAAACACTGACCCGCACCAATATCGAAACAACGGTAGCCATCTCCAAAGCCTACTATGCGGTGCTGACCAACCAGGAAAATATCCGCCTCACCAAATCCAACCTCCAGCAACTTACCAAGACGCTGGAAGATACCCGTCAGCGTTATGACCAGGGCGTGTCCGAAAGAATTGATGTGGACCGTATCCAGGTATCATATAATAATACGGTTACCCAGGTGACGAACCAGATACGCAACCTCGTGTATTCGTTACAGTTGCTCAAGTTCCAGATGGGTATGCCCCAGGAGGCGCAGCTGACCCTCACGGAAACCGTGCAGGATTTCAACGTGGAAGACTACCTGTCCGACACGCTCAGCTACCGCCCGGAAGACCGCATCGAATACAGCATGCAAAACACCCAGATCGCCCTCAATGAATTGCAGCTGAAAAGTACCAGGATGAAATACCTGCCATCGCTCTCCGCTTTTGTCAACTATGGCTGGAATTATTTCTCCACCGACTTCGGGGACCTGTATAAAACCGGCTTCGGGGCGTCCGTTTTCGGCCTCTCCCTGAACTGGCCCATCTTTACCGGCACAGAGCGCCTCCACCTGATCAGGCAAAACCGCATCACGGTTGAAAAATCCCGGAACGACCTCGATTACCTGGTACAATCCATCAGCAACGAGGTAAAGCAGGCCAATACCGTGTACCTGAATAATAAGGACAACTTTGTTACCGCCAGGAAGAATATGGACCTCACGCAGGGGATATACGACAGGGTAGTGTACAAATATGACCAGGGGGTAAGCACCAGCCTGGATGTGCTGTCTGCCGAAAATGAACTGACCCAGGCCAGGGTAGACTATATCAACGCCATGCTCAACATCCTCATCAGCAAAACTGACCTGGATAAAGCCATGGGTAAAATCAAGTAATTCGTCAATCGTAATTTCTTCTCCATATGTATCTTAACAAATATTCGAACATACTCCTGTTTTCCTCAGCGGTCATCCTCAGCGCCTGCGGAGGGGGAAAGAAGAACCAGCAGGCTATGATGGGTCAGATGAGAGCTACAGTGGTACCCTATACCGTACAGGCCGGAACCTATACGGTAACGGAGAAGTTCCCGGCCACCCTCACCGCCAACAACATCGTGGAAATCCGGTCGGACGTTACCGGCTTCCTGGACGCCATCCGCGTGCCTGATGGCGCCGATGTAAAGAAAGGCCAGGTATTGTATGAAATAGAAAGGAGTCGCTACACCGCCGCCCTGAACCAATCCACCGCCACCCGCCAGCAGGCGGAGGCGGACCTCGCCCAGAAGCAGCGCGACTACGAACGCTATAAAAACCTCCTCGAACACGACGCCATCTCCAAGCAAACCGTGGATCAGGCTTATACGGCCTTGCTCACGGCCAAGGCTAACCTGGCCGCCGCGCAGGCTGCCGTAGCCAGAGCCGGGACGGATGTGAACCACTCCCAGATCAAAGCCCCGGTAAGCGGAAAAATAGGTATCGTGCAGATCAAAGTAGGGGACATCGTGAATGCCGGCCAAACGCTGATCAACACGGTGGTCAACGAACAGCCCATGTATGTGGACTTCGATGTGTCCCAGTCCCGCGTGCAGGAATTCTCCAGACTGAAAACCTCCCCGGGCGATTTTAAGTTCTTCCTGCAGTTCAACAACGGAGAACGCTACAGCGAAACCGGCAAGATCATTACCATCAATAATATTGTAGACCAGACCACCGGTACCGTGAAGGTGCGCCTGCAGTTTGCCAATGCGGACAGGATGCTGACCTCCGGTATGAGCCTGGTAGTAATCATGGAATACCAGACGCCGGCTTCCCAGATCGCCATCCCGGCCAAAGCCATCGTACAAAACCTCTCTGAAACAAGCGTAATGCTGATCAATAAGGATAATGCCATCCAGCAGAAAAGTATTGAACCGGGGCCCCAGGCGGATACCATGCTGCTGATCAAATCAGGGCTGAATGTGGGCGACAGGATAGTGGTGGATGGCTTGCAGAAAGTAAGACCGGGAGATACGGTGAATATTGCCGGCGCTACGCCGCCGGCTAACGCCCCAGCTCCTGCCGGAAAATAAATCATCAAAACTGCATTCACAGCATGATCTCGAAAACCTTTATAGAGCGCAAGAATACTACGATCGTAATTGCTATACTCATCGTGATTGTAGGTTTGATCTGTATGTTTAACCTGCCGATCGCGCAGCTGCCGGACATTGCGCCACCGGTAACGGACGTACGCGCCAGCTATGTTGGCGCCAACTCCACAACGGTAGAGGAAACGGTGACCACCCCCATCGAAAACCAGGTAAACGGTACGCCGGGCGCCATGTATATCCAAAGCGTGAGCGCCAACGATGGTTCCATGAGCCTGACCGTTACCTTCAACCTCGGTACGGACCCGGATATCGCCACGCTGGACGTGCAGAACCGCGTGAGCCTGGCCCTGCCCAGTACGCCGGACGAGGTACGCCGTGTAGGGGTGACCGTTAAAAAGCGTTCCAACGATATGTTGATGGTAATCGCGGTAAACTCGCCTAAAGGCACGCACAGCCGCGAGTTCCTCGATAACTACGTGAATATTTACCTCAAGCCGGAGCTGGCCCGTTTGTCAGGGGTGGGAGATGTAAATGCCTTTTCCCAGGACTATAGTATGCGTATCTGGCTCAATCCCGATAAGCTCGCTGCCCTGGGCCTGACCGCCGGCGATGTGGCAGCCGCCATTACCGAGCAAAACCAGCAGGTGCCGGCCGGTAGCATCGGCGCTCCGCCAATGAACAGGCACCAGGCGTTTGAATATACGGTAAGCGTAAAAGGCCGCCTGGCCACTTCCGAAGAGTTCGGGAACATCGTTATCCGCCGCAGCCCCAACGGATCGCTGGTGCGCCTGCGGGATGTGGCCCGCATCAACCTTGGCTCCTTCACCTACGCTATCGAAGCAAAGGCGGATGGTAAAACCGGCTCCGGTTGCGCCATCTACCTGTCGCCCGGCGCCAATGCGCTGGACGTGAACGACCGCGTAATGGCCCGCATGGAAGAGCTGTCCAAATCCTTCCCGGAAGATATGCAATGGCTGGTGCCATTTGAAACCACTTCCTTCGTAAGGATTTCCATCGAAGAGGTAATTCAAACGTTTATAGAAGCCCTGCTGCTGGTGGTGATCGTGGTGTTCGTCTTCCTGCAGAACTGGAGGGCCACCCTCATTCCGGTACTGGTAATCCCGATATCCCTGATCGGTACCTTCATCTTCTTTACCCTGCTGGGTTTCTCCATCAATACGCTGACCCTCTTCGGGTTCGTACTCGCCATTGGTATCGTGGTGGACGATGCCATTGTGGTGGTGGAGGCGGTGCAGCATCATATCGATTCGGACCTGATGTCGCCCAGGGAAGCTACGTTTAAAGCCATGTCCGAAGTGCAGGCGCCGGTAATTGCCATTGCGCTGATCCTGGCGGCCGTGTTTGTGCCGGTGGCCTTCATCCCCGGTGTGAGCGGGCGCTTGTACCAGCAATTCGCACTTACCATTGCGTTTTCCGTATTGCTGTCGGCATTTTTGGCGCTAACCCTTACGCCTGCACTAACGGCTATTCTGTTGCGGCCTGCCCATCTCACCAAAGAATCCCATGGTTTAAACAAACTGTTTTATAAGTTCAATGTTTGGTTTGGAAAGGTGACGGAGCGATATGGAAACGGCGTGAAGCACGCCATTCACCAAACCTGGCTGGTGCTGCTGATATTGGTATGCCTCTTTGCCGCTGCCGCCTACCTCTTTAAGAAAACGCCTACCACCTTCGTGCCGCAGGAGGATATGGGTGCGATGTTCATCGCCCTGGAGCTGCCGGACGCCTCTTCCTCCGGCCGTACCAAGGAAGTGATCGAACAGATCAACCAGATACTGCTGGCCGACAGCGCGGTGAACCACTTCTTCGGCATCGCCGGTATCAACTTCGTGGCCAACGCTACCAAGCCCAACTCCGGTACCTTCTTCGTGAGCCTGAAGCCCTGGGACGAGCGCTATAAGCATGGGGACGACATCGGCACCGTCGTAGGCAGGATACAAGCCAAAGCCGGCCGCATCCTCGGGGCTACCGTGATTTGTATTCCTTCCCCAACCCTCCGCGGTTTGGGTAACTCCGGCGGTTTCTCCTTTATGATGGAGCAAAAGAGCAACCCGGATATGGCGCAGCTGAACCAGGTGCTGGGCCAGTTCCTCATGGCGGCAAACCAGCGGCCTGAAATTGCCCGTGCATACGCCTTCTTCAGCGCCAACACCCCGCAGTTCAACGTGGAGGTAGACAGGGATAAATGTAAACAGCTCGGGGTAGCCGTGAGCGATGTGTTCAGCGCGCTGCAAACATTCCTCGGCGGTTTGTATGTAAACGACTTTACCCGCTTCAGCCGCAGCTTCCGCGTGGTGCTGCAGGCGGATTCCCTTTACCGTACCAGCATCGATAACCTGGCCACGTACTACGTGCGTAACAATACCGGCCAGATGATCCCGCTCAGCGCGCTCATTACGAGCAACAAAGGCGGCGGTGCGCCGGTAATCAACCACTTTAACCTCTACCGCTCCATCGAAATCGATGGGGATGCCCAGGTGGGTTACAGCTCCGGGGATGCCATCAAGGCCCTGGAAGAAGTGGCTGCGAAAGTATTGCCATCCAACTTCGGGTACGAGTGGGCCAACATTTCCAAACAGGAAATCGAAGCCGGTAATAAGAGTTTGCTCATTTTCGGTCTGTCCATATTATTCGTATTCCTCCTGCTGACGGCCCTGTACGAAAGCTGGTCTGTACCATTCTCCGTACTGCTGGCCGTGCCGGTGGCCTTGTTCGGGTCTATCCTGGCATTGTCCCTCAGCAAGCAGGCCAACTCCGTATATTCACAGATTGGTTTGATCACGCTGATCGGGTTGTCCGCCAAAAACGCCATCCTGATCGTGGAATTCTGTAAAGAGCGTGTGGACCGCGGTATGCCGCTCATGCAGGCCACCCTGGAAGCGGTGAAGCTGCGTTTCCGTCCCATCCTTATGACCTCCTTCGCCTTCATCCTCGGCGTGCTGCCGCTCTGCCTGGCTAAAGGCGCCGGCGCCGCTTCCCGCGTAAACATCGGGTTTACGGTAGTGGGAGGTATGCTGGCTGCCACTTTTGTGGCTATCTTTAGTGTGCCGGTATTGTATGTGCTCATTACCAAACTGGCTTACGGTAAGAAAAAACTGGCGGAACTCGAACAGTTCGGCAACGAAGAGAAGAAACCTAAAGGATTGGGAGAATAACCATGAAAAACACAGAACGCTTCAGCTCAAGAGTAGAGAACTATGTAAAATACCGTCCGCATTATCCGGACAGCCTGATTCCTTTCCTCAAAGAGGCAGGCGTATTGCGGAAAGATACGGTGGTGGCGGATATTGGCGCCGGCACCGGCATCTCAGCGGAGCCTTTCCTGGAACAGGGGAATAAAGTATATGCCGTGGAACCCAATAAGGAAATGCGGGAGCAGATGATCAAAATGCTGACCCCATACGGGCAGTTTGAGCCTGTAACGGGTACGGCAGAACGGACGACCCTGCCGGATCATAGTGTGGACCTGATCGTGGCGGGGCAAGCGTTTCACTGGTTTGATGCGCCGGCAGCCAAAGCGGAATTTGTGCGTATAGGCAAGCCCGGTAGTTACGCCGCGCTGATCTGGAATGTGCGCCAAACCGAGCAGCCATTTGAAAAAGCTTATGAAGCGCTGCTGCATAAATACGGTACCGACTATGCGAAGGTGAACCACAAAAACATTACCTCTGCGCAAATTGCCGCCTTCTTCGCGCCTGCGGCCTATCAATTGAAACAACTGCAACATGCGCAGCAGTTCGATTTCAAAGGCCTTCGGGGGCGGTTGCTGTCCTCCTCGTACGCGCCGGAGTCAGGGCCGCAGCATGAAGCGATGCTCAAAGAGCTGGAAGATATCTATGAGCAATTCCAGGTGAACGGGATCGTGAAATTTCACTTTCTGACGGAGATATACCTGGGGAAACTGGAAGCGTAATAAGTAAAGACAATAAAAAGAGGCTGTATCAGGATACTGATACAGCCTCTCTTATTTTATAAAACCTATGCCAGGCTTTCGTACAATATCTCAATCGGATGTTTGGCAATCACGCCGGTGCCATCTTTTACCTGGTGCCGGCAGCTGGTGCCCGGCGCCGCGATGATCGTGCCTGGCGCTGCGTTACGTACCGCCGGAAACAGTACCATTTCCCCGATCTGCATACTAAGGTCGTAATGTTCTTTTTCGTAGCCGAAGGAGCCGGCCATACCGCAGCAGCCGGAAGGTATCACCTCCACGGAATAATTGCTCGGTATGGAAAGGATTTTTTTACTGTGCAGGGCAGATGATAATGCTTTCTGCTGGCAGTGGCCGTGTAATTTGATATGTTGCGCTTTGGTCGTGAACTGGGCAGCGGTGATATTGCCTTTTTCGGCCTCCATCGCGAGGAACTCGTCGACCAGGTACACGTGCTTGGCAAGCGTTTTCGCGCCATTACGGAGCCCTTCCCGCACCAGGTCAGGGTACTCGTCCCGGAAGCTGAGTATGGCGGAAGGTTCTACGCCCAAAAGCGGCGTTTGCTCGTTGATGATGGTTTGGAAAATGCGGACATTGTCCTCCGCTATTTCCCGCGCTTTGCGCAGCAGTCCTTTAGACATATACGCGCGCGCGCTTTCCGGATGCTCTACCATCTCCACTTCATAACCCAATTTATGCAGGAGCTTCACCGCTTTGATACCGATGGTGGTATCGTTGAAGTTGGTGAACTCATCGCAGAAGAGGTACACTTTGCGGTTACCGGTTTTGCCTTTCTTTTCCCGTGGCCAGGAGCGGGTAAACCAGTTGCGCAGCGTGGTGGAATGCAGCGTTGGGAGGGAGCGCTTGGGCGCAAACCCGGAGAATTTACGTATAAGGCTGCCCGTTAGCGGATTCTTAACGAGGCCGTTATAGACAGATGGCGCTATAGAGGCGAGTCCGTTCAGTTTGGAATAGTTCCCGATCATGTTGGCACGCATCGGTACGCCGTTGGCATCGTAGTAATGCTGCAGGAATTCCATCTTGAGCTTCGCCATATCCACGTTGGACGGGCATTCTGACTTACAACCCTTGCAGGCGAGGCAGAGGTCCAGCACTTCGTAAATCTCTTTATGGTCGAAACGGTTTTCCTTATTGGAATGCGTGAGGAACTCGCGCAGGATGTTGGCCCTGGC
>Ga0164243_10005930_pt1 | contig 18573 bp, 16 predicted proteins | sample OricompcompostOP_FD_108781 | JGI IMG/M metagenome (GOLD analysis project Ga0164243, IMG submission 108781) | Organic Plus compost microbial communities from Emeryville, California, USA - Original compost - Organic plus compost (OP) | ecosystem: Engineered > Solid waste > Mixed feedstock >... | reverse complement strand
GCGCCCGCGCGCGACGGTCGTCTCCTCGCCGGTCGGCCGGTAGGCGGGGACGCCGGGGCGGGAGACGGGGACCGGCACCGGCGGGACGGCCGGCGTGCGCTCGGTCGCAGCGGCGTCGCTGGCCGGCGCGGGAGCGGGCGACGGCGTCGGCGCGCCGCCCGCGGGCGGCGCCCCCGGGGCGCTCGCCCCGGGGACGGCCGGCGCCGCGTGGCGGCCGCGGCCCTCGCGCACGACCAGCGCGACGAGCGCGAGCGCGGCGAGCGTCAGCCCGCTCGACGCGAGGCCGGGCCAGACGAGCTGCTCGGGCTCGAAGCCGTCGACCAGCAGCAGGAAGCCGGCGAGGCCGACGACGACCCAGCCGAGCCGCTGCTCGCGCCCGTCGGCCGGCTCCCCGCCCAGCAGCGTGCGGCCGTCCTCGCGCGGGACGATCAGCGCGACCCCTGCGTAGGCGGCCAGCACGAGCGGGAACGAGACCGCCGCCAACAGGACCGTCACGCCGCGGACGAGCAGCGCCCGCACGCCGAGCGTGCGGGCGAGGCCGCCGCAGACGCCGAGCAGGACACGGTCCGCTGCGGTGCGCCGCAGGGGCGGCGCTGTGGTCACGTCGGTGCGCATCGTCGGTTCCTTTCGCGCATGGCGGTGGTCCGGTGTTCGGGGGTCGTCTCAGGTGACGCGGACCACTCTGGAGCAGCGGCGGCGATCTGAACATCCGGCATGACCCGGAGACGACCCTGAGGCCGCTCGGGGTCGCGGCGCCGGTCCGATCCGGGACGCGCCCGGTCTTCGGCGGCAGCCCGGCGCCCGCATGCTCCGCTTCGCCCCCGGGCATCTGAACGACGGATGAGCGAGACGACGACACCCGGCCGGCGCGGCGCCGCCGCCCCCTCGCAGGACAGCGGCCGCCACGAGACCGAGCCCGAGCGGCTCGACCGCAACCTGCTCGAGCTGCTCAACGAGCTGCGCGTCGCGCTCCCGGGCGTCCAGGTGCTGTTCGCCTTCCTGCTCGCGGTCCCGTTCCAGCAGGGCTGGGAGCGTGTGACGGAGTTCCAGCGCGACGTCTACTTCGCGACGCTCTGCTGCGCGCTGGTCGCGACCGCGCTGATGATCGCGCCGACCGCCTACCACCGCCTCAACTTCCGCGCCAGACGCAAGCGCGAGCTGGTGATGGCCTCCAACCGGCTCGCGATCGCGGGCATCTCCTTCCTCGCGCTCGCGCTCGTCGGCACGATGGTGCTGATCGCCGACGTCCTCTTCGGCGCCGTCGCGACCGCCGTCTTCGGCGGCCTCGCCGCGCTGCTGTTCGTCTTGCTGTGGTTCGTGCTGCCGAAGGCGAAGGACCTCGGCCCCTACGACGACGGCTGAGCGCGCCGCTACGCCCGCGCGCCCGCCTGCGGGTCCAGGCGCGTCATCCGCACGGCGGCGTCGAGCGTCGAGGAGGTGCCGCCGCGGTAGACGCCCTTGACCGGCGGGACGTCGGCGTAGAAGCGGCCGTGGCCGATCTTCACGTGGGTCTCGCCGGCGAAGCGGCGGTTGGTCGGGTCGACGCCGACCCAGACCGGCTCGCCGCGGCCGTCGACGCCGGGCAGCAGCGCCTCCAGCCACGCGTGCGTGTCGACCTCCAGCGAGTCGGCGCCCTCGTCGGCCGGCGCCGCCCACAGGTAGCCGGAGACGTACCGCGCCGCGATCCCGCGCCGCCGCAGCAGCACCAGCGAGAGGTGGACGAAGTCCTGGCAGACGCCGGCGCCGGCGGCGAGCAGGTCGCTGACGGTCGAGCCGACGTAGGTCGCTCCGCGGCGGTACTCGAACGTGTCGGGGACCAGCTCGGTCAGCAGCCGCAGCGCGGCGAGCGGGTCGGCGGCGGCGCCGAGCGAGCTGTCGAGCGCGTCGAGCCCGGCGATCGCCGGCTGGTCCTGCCACGGCAGCAGGAACTCGCCGGCGGCCTCGACGTAGGCGTCGGCGCCGAGCGCGCTCCACGGCCCGTGCGGCGGCTCCGGCGGCTCGCTCGTGACGACCCGCGCGCGCACGTCGATCGTCAGGTGGTCGTGGCCGGTCGGGATCCCGAACTCGAGCACCTCGGTGCCGAAGTAGTCGAGGTGGCGGCTGACGCGCGCCTCCGGGTCGATGCGCGTGTGGAACTCGTCGCAGCGCTGCGTCGACGTCGTCGCCGGCCGCACGCGCAGCGCGTTGAGGTTGTCGCTCACGTCGCCGTCGTAGCGGTACTCGGTCAGGTAGCGGATCGAGAAGTGCATCGGCCTCACACCACCGCTATCCCGCGGTCGCCGGCGGCGGCGCCGGCGAAGTAGTGGTCGGCGACGTCCTGGTCGACGGCGGCCAGCTCCTGCTGCGCCCGCTCGCAGATGCCGATCAGCTCCGCGCCGGCCGGCAGCACCCGGCGCTGGAAGTCGAGGTCGGCGGCGAGCCGGCTGACCCGCAGCACCGGCTGCGAGTCGCGCGGGCGCGCGTCGGCGGCGGTGAAGGCGTCGTGGAGCGAGTCGACGCAGGCGGCGACGCTGTCGGGATAGGCGCGCTCGAAGATCAGGAAGCGGGCGACCGGCTGCGCGTTCGGCGGCGCCGTCACCGCGCGCAGGTAGGCGTGGAAGCCGCCGACCGCCTGCAGCAGCGCGAGCGCGTCGCCGTCGCGCCGCGGGTCCTCGGCGTCGGCCGGCAGCGCGATCCGCAGCAGCCGCAGCATCATGTCGGCGACCTCGATGAACGAGCCGGCGTCGAGGAAGCACTTCGCCTCGTCGCGCAGCATCGCGCGGTCGGCGATCCCCCAGATCAGCGCCATCCGCTGCTTGACGTACTGGGAGGCGAGGTAGGGCCCGGCCGGCGCCGACCATCTCGCGTTGCCGTCGCCGCGCAGCGTCAGCGTCGTCGTGTTGACCGCCTCCCACATCTCGGCCGAGATCACGTCGCGGACGGTCCGCGCCCCCTCCCGCGCCCGCTCGACGCTGGCGAGCATCGAGTCGGGCCGGTCGGCGTCGAGCGTCAGCCGCGCGAGCGCCTCGCCGCGCGACAGCGGCTCGGCGCCGGCGTTGGCGCCGCCGCCGAGCATCGCCAGCAGCCCGCTCCAGCCGAGCGTCACGCCCGGCCCCGCGTCGGACGGGCTCTGCAGCTCGGCGCGGAAGACGCCGTCGACGGCACGCGCCGTGAACTCGGCTCGCGCGAGGTTGCGGCCGAGCCAGTACAGCTCGTGGGCGATCCGCGCGAGCATCAGCCGGCCTGCTGCTGCTGTTGCTGTTGGTTGGTCCACGCGTCGCCGTAGCGCAGGTCGGGCAGCGTCGGCGGGAGCGCGTCGGCGATCGGCGGGCCGGCGCGGTCGGCGTCGTCGCCGTCCTCCAGCACCCACGTGTCCTTCGAGCCGCCGCCGCGCGAGGAGTTGACGATCATCGACCCCTCCTGCAGCGCGACCCGCGTGAGCCCGCCGGGGACGATGTCGATCCGCTCGCCGAAGACGGCGAACGGCCGCAGGTCGACGTGGCGGGGCGCGAGCATCCCGTCGGCGCAGACGGTCGGCACCGTCGACAGCCGCACGACCTCCTGCGCGATCCACGCCTCCGGCCGCGCGCGCACCTCGGCGGCGACGCGCGCCAGCTCCTCCTCGGTCGCGTGCGGGCCGATCGTGACGCCCTTGCCGCCGGACTCGTCGGTCGGCTTGACGACGAGCTGGTCGATCCGGCCGAGCACGTGCTCGCGCACCTCCTCGTCGGCGAGCAGGTAGGTCTTGACGTTCTCCAGGATCGGCTCCTCGCCGAGGTAGAAGCGGATCATCTCCGGCACGTGGTGGTAGACGGCCTTGTCGTCGGCGACGCCGGTGCCGAAGGCGTTGGCGATCGCGACCGAGCCGGCGCGGTAGGCGCGCACGAGGCCCGGCACGCCGAGCATCGAGTCGGGCCGGAACTCGAGCGGGTCGACGAAGGCGTCGTCGAGCCGCCGGTAGACGGCGTGGACCCGCTCCAGCCCGCGTGTCGTGCGCATGTAGAGCACGTCGTCGCGCACGACGAGGTCGCTCGCCTCGACCAGCTCGACGCCCATCTGGCGGGCGAGGAAGGCATGCTCGAAGTAGGCCGAGTTGAGCGGGCCGGGGGTCCACACCACGACGGTGGCCTCGCTGTCGGCCGACGGCGCGACCGAGCGCAGCGCGCTCAGCAGCAGCTGCGGGTAGTGGTCGACGGGCCGGACGCGGTACTGGCTGAACAGCTGCGGGACGAGCTGCGTCATCGCCGCGCGGTTCTCCAGCACGTAGGAGATCCCCGACGGCGTGCGGACGTTGTCCTCGATCACCTTCCAGGCGCCGCTGGAGTGGCGCACGAGGTCGCAGCCGGCGACGTGCGTGTAGACGCCGCCGGGCGGGCGGATGCCGTGGACGGCGCGGGCGAAGTGGGAGGAGCCGGCGACCAGCCGCCACGGCACGATCCCCTCGCGGACGATCTCGCGGCCGTGGTAGACGTCGTCGACGAAGGCGTTCAGCGCGCGGATCCGCTGCGCCAGCCCGCGCTTGATGTCGCGCCACTCGTCGCCGGCGATCACGCGCGGGACGAGGTCGAGCGGGAACGGCCGCTCGCGGCCTCGCGCTCGGCCCGAGCGGTCCTCGCCGCTGACCTCGAACGTGATCCCCTGGCGCAGGAAGGTCGCGTCGCGGCGCCGACCGGCCTCCAGCATCCCCTCCGGCCCCAGCCGCTCCAGCTCGGCGACGAGCGCCCGCGCCGTCGGCCGCGGCCGCCCGTCGGGCTCGAACAGCTCGTCGAGGAAGGGCGCGCGGGGGTGGTACCCGTCGACCTGTGGGACGGTCGTCTCCGACATCGTGGAGCGATTCTCGCCCCCCTCGGACGCGCCGGCTTTCGCCCGATGGAGCGGGTTTCGCCGGCGCGGCTGGGACGGATGGCGCGCGTTTCAGCGGCTCATCGCCTCGTACCGGCCGATCGCCAGCGGGGCGAGTCGGTGACGCCGAAGGCGGCGGCCATCGCCCGCCCGGCCGGCTCAGGCCGCGGACGCCTCGCCGGACGCCGGCGCGGCCGCGAACGTCGCGTCCGGGTCCAGCGGCCACAGCGGCCGGGCGACCCGCGTCAGCGGCAGCTCGCGCAGGTCCGAGGTCGTCGTGCCCGGCGTCGCGGCGTCGAGGAAGCCGCTGACCGCCGAGCGCCAGCCGGCGCGGATCGCCGCGGCGCCCTTCAGGCCGATCGCGTCGAGCGCGTCGACCGCGACCCCGGCGCTGCGGAACAGCGCCTGGTCGTTGGGCGGGATCGCGTGGGTCTGGGCGACGACGACCGTCCAGCCGACCTCCAGCACCGCGATCGGCCCCATCTCGAAGCGCACGCCGGCCGACAGCGGCCCGTCGTGGACGAACGAGCCGTCGCGCAGGTCGCGCACGCGCGCGGTGACCGTCAGCGCCGGCTCGCCGAAGGTCAGCTCCAGCTCGGCGCCGACGCCCGCCGCGCCCGCGGCGGCGACCGCCTCCGGCGCCCAGATCGTCGTCGCGAAGCGGACGCGGCCGTGGTCGAGCGCGGCGCGCAGCAGCTCGGTGCGGTCGCCGGGCGCGCCGCCGCCGATGTTGTCGCCGGTGTCGGCGATCGCGACCGGCCCGTCGCCGCCGACCGCCTGCGCGATCGCCTCCGCGGGCGTCAGCAGCCTGCGCGCGAACCGCTCGCGCAGCGCCCACGCGCGGCCGGCGAGCCAGTCGGCGCCGGCCGTCGCCTGGGCGGGGTCCTCCGCGCAGACGACCGCGGCCATGCCGACGTCGGGCACGTCGGCGTACGGGAAGCCGAACAGCAGCGAGGCGCTCACGACGCCCGGCGCCTGCTCCAGCTCGCGCGCGGCCCGCGTCAGCGAGGCGAGCGGCTCCTCCGCGGTCGCCTGCGCGATCGCCGGCGCGGTCACCGGCACCCGCCGCACGACGATCGCCGGCCGCTCGCGCCGCGCCAGCAGCCGCGCGAGCACGTCGGCGCCGTCGCGGCCGCGCGCGGCCATGTCGACGTGCGGGTTGCGCTGATACGCGAGCAGCCCGTCGACCGCCTCGACCAGCCCGTCGGAGAGGTTGGCGTGCGGGTCGACCACCGCGACGATCGGGACGTCGCCGGCGGCGGCGCGCGCGGTCTGCGCCAGCTCCGCGTCGGCGCGCACGTGGCCCTCGGCGGTCATCGCGCCGTGCAGCTCCAGCAGCAGGCCGTCGAGCGGGCCGGCCGCGCGCAGCGCCGCGTCCAGCTCGGCGGCGAGCGTCTCGAAGGCGTCGCGGGCGACCTCGCCGGACGGGATCGCCCAGGCGTAGACGAGCGGCACCAGCTCGAAGCCGAGCTCCAGGCCGCGGTCGATCAGCCCGCCGAGCGCCGTCTGCGTCCCGCCGACCTCGGCGACGATCCGCTCCGGCGCGACGGTGCGGCGGCGGAAGTCGGCCAGCGTCGTGCGCCGGCCGATCCCCGTGTTGGACTCGTGGAAGACGCAGGCGACGCCGACCCGCGGCGCTCGCGCGCCGGCGCCGCTCATCGCTCCAGCCGCGCGAAGGCGCGCTCCGCCGCGGCGAGCGTCTCGTCGACCGCCTCGTCGTCGTGCGCGGCGGTCAGGTACCAGCGCCCGGCGCCGATCGCGCGCACGCCCTCGTCGAGCAGCAGCCGGACGAAGCGCTGGTAGCGCGCATGGTCGGTGCGCTGGTGCTCGGCGTAGTCGACGACGTCGCCCGCGTCGGCCATCCAGGCGAAGAAGACCGGGCCGGGGCCGCGCACGACGAGCCGGTGACCGTGGCGTTCGCCGGCGTCGCGCAGCCCCTCGGCCAGGCGCGTGCCGAGCCGCTCCATCCGCGCGTACAGCTCCGGGCCGCCCTCCTGCAGCGCGCCGATCGTCGCGAGCGCCGCCGCGACGGAGATGCCGCCGCCGTTGAAGGTGCCGGCGTGGACGACCTGGTTGGTCGCGACCGGCGCCATCAGCTCGGCCGAGCCGCCGAAGGCGCTGATCGGGAAGCCGTTCGCCATCGCCTTCGCGACGACGGCGAGGTCGGGCGTCACGCCGGTGCGCGCCTGCGCGCCGCCGAGGCCGAGGCGGAAGCCGGTGATGACCTCGTCGAAGACGAGCAGCGCGCCGTCCTCGCGGGTCAGCTCGCGCACGTGCTCGAGGTAGCCCGGCGCGGCCTCGAAGACGCCCTGGTTGCAGCTCACCGCCTCCATGATCACAGCCGCGATCTCGCCCGCGTGCTCGGCGAAGACGCGGTCGATCGCGGCGCGGTCGTTCCAGTCGCAGACGAGCAGCTGCTGCAGCGCGCTGGCCGGCTGGCCGGCGCTGTCGGGCTGGGCGTGGCCGGCGGCGTCGCCCCTGGCGGCGAAGACCTCGTCGAACCAGCCGTGGTAGTGGCCGCTGAACTTGAGCACCTTCGTGCGGCCGGTCGCCGCGCGCGCGGTGCGCAATGCGGCGTGGACCGCCTCCGAGCCGGTCATCGAGTAGCGCACGACCTCGAACGCCGGCACCGTCTCGCACAGCAGCTCGGCCAGCTCGCCCTCGGCCTCGTGCTGGGCGCCGACCTGCTGGACGCCGTGCGCGGCGCGGGCGACGGCGTCGGCGACGCGCTCGTCGGCGTGGCCGAGGATGACCGGGCCGAAGCCGCAGCTGTAGTCGACGTAGCGGTTGCCGTCGACGTCGACGAGGCGGGCGCCGCGCGCCTCCCTGACGAACAGCGGCACCGGCTGCTCGTAGAGCCGGAAGGCGGTCGAGATGCCGCCGGCGAGGCGGGTCGCGGCGCGCTCGCGCAGCGCGAGCGAGGCGGCGTAGCGGGCGTCGGCGGCCGGCAGGTCGGCGGTGATCGGATGGGGCGCGCTCATCGCGGCGACCCGTCGTCGTCGAGCAGCGCGACGCAGTCGACCTCGACCTTGATGCCGCCGGGCAGCGCGCCGGCCTGGATCGTCGTGCGGGCCGGGCGCGGCTCGGCGAAGACCTCGCCCCAGACGGCGTTGAAGGCGTCCATGTCGGCGAGGTCGGCGAGGAAGACGCCGCAGCGGACGACCTGCTCCAGCGAGGAGCCGGACGCCTTCAGGACGGTCTCGAGGTTGGCGAGCGTCTGGCGCGCCTCCTGTTCGAACGAGGCCGGCGTGTAGACGCCGTCGACGAGCGGCCCCTGGCCGGAGAGGTGGACGAACCTGCCTTCGGCGATGACGGCGGGACTGAGGATGCCGGGGGCTCCGGCGGGGGTGACGGTGACGGCCGCTTTCATCTTGTCCGTTTCACTAGAAGAAATGCCAGTTCTATTTTTGATCGTAACCACGTTTGGCCGAACGGCGCAACGAATTCCCCGGAGGCGGTCCGCACGGATGCGGGCGGGTTGACATCGTTCGGTTGTGTTTGGCAGCATTCTCAAAACGACTGTTTCATCAAGTGAGACGAACTGGTGAGGTTGGGATGAGAGAGCACGACGGCGCCGGGCGCGGCCGGCTGCAGGGACGACGGGAGTTCCTGAAGCGCACCGGCCTCGGCGGCATGGGGTTGTTCGCGACCGGGCCGATCGCCGCGTTCCTGTCTGCCTGCGGCGGCGACTCGAACGGCGCGACGGCGGGCACGAGCGGCGGTGCAGCGTCGCTCGGCCGTCCGCTGCGCATGCACCAGGACGCCGCCAACGGGCCGCTGTTCGCGCCCTTCCTGAGAACGTTCGACAAGCAGTACGCGCCGCTGACCGTCGAGGGCTCCTACGTCGCGCAGGACTACGCCGCGACGACGCAGACGCAGCTCGCCGGCGGCTCGGTCGACTACGACGTGCTGTTCGCCGACGAGGGCTTCGCGGAGAAGTGGTACGACGCCGGCTGGCTGCGCGGGCTCGACGACCTCGACGGGATCGACGACGTGCTCGCCGCGATGAAGCCGGAGCTGCTGCCGTCGCTCAAGGCGCAGGACGGCAGAACGATCGTGCTGCCCTACTACCGCGCGGCCGAGCTGTTCATATACAACGCCGACCACCTCGACAAGATCGGCGCCAAGCCGCCGGAGAGCTGGGACGAGTTCGTCGAGCAGTGCCGCGAGCTGAAGGCGAGAGGGGTCGTCTCGACGCCGTACTCGCCGTTCTGGACCGCCGACTTCGACGTCGTCTGGTCGGAGTTCTGCGCCGAGGCGCTGTCCGACGGCGCGCAGCTGTTCGACGACGAGATGCAGCCGGTCTTCGCCGACGACGACGCCGCCCGCGCGACGCTCGAGCGCTGGCAGCTGATGTACAGAGAGGGCCTCGTCCCCAGAGACGTGATGACGACCGCCTACGGCGACCTCGCGAACGTCTTCGCCGGCGGCAAGAGCAGCTTCACGATGCGCTACGGCGCGCAGCTGAAGGGCTTCACCGACCCGAGATCGAGCCGCGTCGCGAGAGCGGCGAAGAACGCGCTCACGCCCGGTTCGGCCCGCTCGACGCTCGACCGCGGCGCCTTCTGGATGATGACCGCCTCGACCCCCGCCCCGCCGGAGGCGTGGAAGCTGCTCTCGTTCCTGGCGGCGAGAGACAAGCAGGGGGCGTTCACCGTCCCGGAGGGGCTCGTCACCGGCCTCGGCCTGCAGACGCCCTTCCCGGAGGTCAACAGATCGCCGGCCGTCCGCAGAGAGTGGGCGAGGTGGTGCGACGTCGACCTGCTGCTGGAGCAGACCGAGAAGGCGAGAGACCTCGGCCCGGTCGTCAACCAGGCGTGGTACGGCGAGTACATCCAGAAGGCCTCGGAGATCCTCACCGACGCGCTGCGCGGCTCCAAGCCGCCGGCCGACGCGCTCGGGGAGATGGCGGACGCCGTCCGCGCGAACCTGTGATGGCGGCGACCGCACAGGAGCGGCCGGCGTGAGCGCGATCTCCCTTCCGCGCCCGCGCTCGCGCCGCCGGCGCGGCGAGGTGCCGGAGTCGGTCTTCGGCTACGGCCTCGTCGCGCCGGCGCTGCTGGTGACGCTGGCGCTGCTCGCCTACCCGCTCGGCTACTCGTTCTGGGTCAGCCTCCACGACGTCACGCTCGGCGCGGCGCACTGGAGATGGGTCGGCCTCGACAACTACCGCGACGTCCTCAGCGACCCGCTGTTCAAGCCGGCGCTGCTGCGCACGCTGCTGTTCGCCTTCGCGGTGACGGTCGTGACGCTCGCCGTCGGGCTCGGCTTCGCGCTGCTGCTCGACGACGACTTCCGCGGGCGCAACCTGCTGCGCGGCATCCTGATCATCCCGTGGTCGCTGTCGCAGGTGATGCTCGCGCTCACCTTCGGCTGGATCTTCAACTCGACCTACGGGCCGCTCAACGGGCTGCTGAAGCAGTTCGGCGTGATCGACGAGTACGTCGCCTGGTTCGCCGACGGCAAGGTCGTGATGGGGATCATGGCGCTCGGGCTGGCGTGGAACCTCGCGCCGCTGGCGACGCTGCTGTTCCTCAGCGCGCTGCAGACCGTCCCGCGCGAGCTGCACAAGGCGGCGCTGGTCGACGGCGCCGGCCCGCTGCGCCGCTTCGCGCTGATCACGCTGCCGTGGCTGCGCGAGACCGTCCTGATCGTGACGATCCTCGCGGCGCTCAACGGCTTCCTCGTCTTCGCGCCGATCTACATCCTCACCGGCGGCGGTCCCGGCACCGACACGACGCTGCTGTCGTGGTGGGGCTACGAGACCGGCTTCCGCAACCTCCACCTCGGCGAGAGCGCGGCGATCTTCTACGTCATGACCGTCCTCGTCGGCGCGATCGCGCTGCTGACGACGTGGGCGCTGGGCCGGAGCAAGGACGCATGAGCGCCGTCGGAGATCGCGTCGTCACGGGCGGCGCGCCCACGCAGCGCCCGCCGCGGGCGCCGCTGATGAGCGACGCCGAGCGGGCCCGCATGCGCCGTCGGCGGGCCTTCGGCAGACGGCTCAGACGGGTGCTGCGCTGGTTCGCGGTCGCGGCGATGTGCGTGTGGGTCTTCGCGCCGTTCTACTTCCTGCTGCTGGTCGCCTTCCAGACGAAGGCCGACTCGCTGCGGACGCCGCCGGTCTGGTTCCCGAAGCCCGACTTCTCGAACTTCACGAAGATCCTCGACCACGCGTTCAGCTCGGCGCCGGCCGCGAACCCCAGCGACCTGATCGTGCCGGGCATCCGCAACAGCGCGATCGTCGCGATCTCGGTCGCGCTGCTGAACGTCGTGCTCGGCGCGTCGGCCGGCTACGCCTTCGCGCGCCTCCGCTTCCGCGGCAGCAGAGCGATCCCGCTGGCGCTGCTCGGCTCGCAGATGGTGCCGGCCTTCGCGCTGCTGGTGCCGTACTACATCGTGCTGCGCAACCTGGGGCTGACGAACACGCGCCTGGGCGTCGTGATCGCGGAGCTGAGCATCACGCTGCCGTTCACGATCTGGCTGCTGCGGTCGTACTTCTCCAACGTGCCGGTCGACCTGGAGCGGGCGGCGCGGATCGACGGCTGCGGCCGGCTCCAGACCTTCCTCCGCGTCGCGCTGCCGCTGGCGCGGCCGGGGCTGATCGCCGTCGGGCTGTTCGCGTTCATGGTCTCCTGGAACGACTTCCTCTTCCAGGTGATCCTCAACTCGAACGTCGACGCGATCATGATCCAGCCCGCGATCGCCGGGCTCTACAACGTGCGCGAGCAGTCGTTCGGCATCATGGCCGCCGGCTCCCTGCTCGCCGCTCTGCCGACGATGGTCTTCGCCCTCGTGACCCAGCGCTACCTCGTGCGCGGGCTGATGTCGGGCGCAGGAAAGGTGTGACGGATGGTCGATATCGAGCTCGAGCGGGTGCGCCGCACCTTCGGTGACGTCGTCGCGGTCGACGACGTGACGCTGCGGATCCCGCGCGGGACGTTCACCGTCTTCCTCGGCCCCTCCGGCTGCGGCAAGACGACGACGCTGAACATGATCGCCGGGTTGGAGGACGTGAGCGGCGGGCGGATCCTGTTCGACGGGGAGGAGGTCCAGGACCTGCCGCCGAACAAGCGCGACATCTCGGTCGTCTTCCAGTCCTACGCCCTGTACCCGAACCGGACGGTGCGCGACAACATCGCCTTCCCGCTGCGGATGCAGCGGGTGCCGAAGGCCGAGATCGCCCAGCGGGTCGAGCGGGCCGCCGAGCGGCTCGGGCTGACGCCGCTGCTCGACCGCCGCCCGCGGGCGCTGTCGGGCGGCCAGCAGCAGCGCGTCGCGCTGGCGCGCTCGATGGTCCGCACGCCGCGCGCCTTCCTGCTCGACGAGCCGCTCTCCAACCTCGACGCGAAGCTGCGCGCCGAGACGCAGTTCGAGCTGAAGGAGCTGCAGCGCGAGCTGGACGGCACCTTCATCCACGTCACCCACGACCAGGCCGAGGCGATGTCGCTCGCCGACCTGATGGTGGTGATGAGCAGAGGGACCGTCCAGCAGCAGGGGACCGGCGGCGAGGTCTACGCCCGCCCGGCCAACCTGTTCGTCGCGCGCTTCGTCGGGATCCCGGCGATGAACGTGGTCGAGGGCGTCGTCGCCGACGGCCGCTTCGAGGGCGCCGGCTGGAGCGCGCCGGTCCCTGCCGGCGTGCCGTCCGGGCCGGTCGTGCTCGGCGTCCGCAGCGAGTCGCTGCGGCTCGTCGCCGACGCGGAGCGGCCGGTCGGGCGCGTCCAGCTGAGCGAGCAGATCGGCGCCGACGTGCTCGTCGCGGTCGACAGCGACGCCGGCAAGCTGGTCGCGCGCGTGCCGGTCGACGAGGCCGTCTTCACGCCCGGCCAGGGGGTCGGCCTCGCGGTCGACCCGCGCCACATGCACTTCTTCGACCCGGAGACCGAGGAGCGGATCCGCGACCACGAGCGCGCGGCCGTCCACGCGGTCCCCGACGAGAAGCTGACGCGGACGGCGCAGGGGTAGGCGGGCGCGCGATGGCCGACCGGGTCGCCGGCACCGGCGTCGCGCGCCTGACCGCCGAGCTGGTGCTCGACGCCCGCTGCGCGCTCGGCGAAGGCCCCCGCTGGGCGCCCGACGGCGAACGGCTGGAGTGGGTCGACATGGAGCGCGGCACCTGGCACCGCTGGGAGACCCGGCGGGGCGTCACCGCCGCCGCCGTCTCGGCCCGGCGGCTCGGCGCGCGCGTCAGCGTCGTCGAGCCGCGCGCCGGCGGCGGACGGGTCGTCGCGGTCGACGGGAGGGTGACGCTGCTCGACGGTGACGGCTTCGCGGAGCGGCACGTGCAGGTGCTCTCCGCGCAGGACGGCGACCTCGTGCTCAACGACGGCGGCTGCGACGCGCACGGCCGCCTGTGGGTCGGCAGCGCGTCGGTCAGCGGCGCCTCGCGCGGTGCGCTGCACCGGCTCGACCCCGGGGCGGGGTCGGCGGAGACGGCGCTCGACGGCGTCGGGATGGCGAACGGGATCGGCTGGAGCCCCGACGGCGGCACGCTCTACTTCGTCGACAGCGCCGCCGGGCGGGTCGACGCGATCGACTTCGACGGGCAGGCCGGGACGCTCGGCGCGCGCCGGACGGTCGTCTCGATCCCGGCTGGGGAGGGCCTCCCCGACGGCCTCTGCGTCGACGTCGACGGCTGCCTGTGGCTGGCGGTCTGGGGCGCCGGCGAGGTCCGCCGCCATGCGCCCGACGGCCGGCTGCTGGCGCGCGTCGCGGTCGGCGCCAGCCAGGTGACGAGCTGCCGCTTCGGCGGGCCGGCCGGCGACGTGCTGTGGATCACGACGGCGCGGGTCGGCCTCGACGCGGACGCGCTCGCGCGCGAGCCGCGCGCCGGCGGCCTCTTCGCGGTCGAGCCGGGCGTGCGCGGGCTGCCCGGCGGCGTCTTCGGCGGCTGACGCGCGCCGGTCGACGGCGCCCGCCGCTCAGCCGTGGGTCCAGCCGCCGTCGACCGTCAGCACCTGGCCGGTGACGAAGCCGCTCGCCTCCGAGGCGAGGTAGACGACCGCGTCGGCGACGTCCTCCGGGAGGCCGCGGCGCGGCATCGACTGGACCGCCGCCATCTGTGCGGCGATCGCCTCCTGGTCGGGGTAGAAGTCGAGCTCCTGCTCGGTGCGGATCCCGCCGGGCATCACGCAGTTGACGCGGATGCCGTCGGCGCCGACGCTGCGCGCGAGCGCGCGCGTGAAGCCGATCAGCCCGGCCTTGCTCGTGACGTAGTGGAGCGCGTCGGTCGCGCCCAGCTCGACGGTGACGCTGGAGACGGTCACGATCGCGCCGCCGCCGGCCGCGCGCATCCCGCCGACGACCGCGCGGGCGCACAGCCACGCGCCCTTGAGGTTGACGCGCATGATCCGGTCCCACGCCTGCTCGTCGATCTCCTCCCACGCGCGCCGCTCGGTCGCGGCGGCGTTGGCGACGAGCACCCCGACCGGGCCGAGGCGGCGCTCGACCTCGGCGACCATCGCCGCGACGCTCGCCGCGTCGCCGACGTCGCCGGCGACCGCGACCGCGCGCCCGCCGTCGCCCTCGATCGACGCGGCGACCTCGGCGGCCAGCCCGGCCATCGTCTCGTCGGGCGGGTGGTTGACGGCGACCTGCGCGCCGGCGGCGGCGAGCGCGCGTGCGGTCGCCGCGCCGATCCCGCGCGAGGCGCCGGTCACGAGCGCGACCCGTCCGGCGAGCGCGTCGGCGGCGAAGGCGCTCATGCGGCCGCTCCGTCCGGCACGTCCGCGCGCTCGGCGCCCTGCCGCGGCCCGGTCTGCTCCTCGCGCGCGCTCGCGGCGCCGTCGGCCGGCGGCGCGCCCTCCTCGTCGGCGAGGCCCGCGACGACGTCTCCGACGACGGCGGGCGCCTCGCGGCGCAGCAGCATCAGCACCCCGTCGCGCGGCGCGGCGACCGTCTCCAGCACGCGACCGCGGACGTCGAGCAGCTCGCCGAGCGGCTGGCCGGCGGAGACCGGCTCGCCCGGCACGGCCTGCTGCGCCCGCTGCCACAGGCCGGCACGGGCGGCGCGCAGCACGTCGACGTCGAGGTTGCCGCCGCCGGTCACGTGGCGCTGGCGACCGGGCGCCGCGGGAGCCGGTGCGGGGCCGTCGAGCATGCCGAGCAGGTCGAGCACGCGCAGGACGCCGTCGGTGTAGGCGGCGCTCCAGCGCGCGTCGGCGGTCGCGCCGCCGGGGCACTCGGCGTAGACGGCGGGGAGGCCGCGCTCGTGCATCACCGTCAGCGTCCGGCCGGGGCCGCTCTCGGTGTGGCGCCAGACGAGCGGCAGCCCGAAGGCGACCGCCGCCGCGCGCCCCCGCCGCCCGCTCTCGCCGCCGTCGTCGACGTAGCCGGCGAGCGGCGGCATGTCGTGCAGGCGGCCGGCGGTGTGGAGGTCGACGAGCAGGTCGGCGCCGGCCAGCAGCTCGCGCGTGACGAGCGCCGCGAGCCGCTCGCTCGGGCCGCCGTCGGGGTCACCGGGGAAGGTCCGCGCGAGGTCGCCGCCGTCGGCCGGGTCGCGCCGCGCGAAGGCGGCGAAGGCCGGCTCGTTGACGACCGGCACGACCCGCAGTCGCCCGCGCGTCAGCCCGCGCGGGCCGGACGGCCCGGTCAGCCGCCCGGCGCCGAGCACGCCCTCCGGCTCGTCGCCGTGGACGGCGCCGAGCACGACGACGGTCGGCCCCGGCCCCGGTCCGTCCAGCTCGTGGACGGTGACGGCGGCGCCGCCCGGCTCGCGCAGGCGGCGTTCGCTCCAGGGGGCGGCGCCATGCGGCTCGCCGGCCGCGTCGCGCGGCTGTCCCGCTGCGGCGCGAGGCGCGCCCGCGGCGCTCGCGCCGCTCATGCCGCCGCCTCCTGCGCCGGCGCCGCGGCGTCGAGCCAGGCGGCGATCTCGTCGTCGAGCTGCGCCGGCTCGCAGGTCGCGGGCGCGGTCAGGCGCGCCTCCGGGGTCGCGAGGTCCTTCATCCCGCTGCCGGTCAGCACGAGCACGACCCGCGCGCCGCCGTCGAGGCGTCCGCTGCGGCGGTCGGCGACCACGCCGGCGAGCGCGGTCGCGGCGGCCGGCTCGACCAGCAGTCCCTCCTCGCGCGAGAGCAGCAGCTGCGCGTCGAGGATCGCCTCGTCGTCGACCGCGACGCCCCAGCCGCCGCTGTCGCGCGCGGCCGCGACCGCCGCCTCACCGTCGGGCGGCAGCGGCAGCTGGAGGCCGGAGATCGCCGTGTCGCAGCGGTCGACGCGCGCCTCCTCCAGGTCGCCGGACAGCACGCGGGCGATCGGGGCGCAGCCGCTCGGCTGGGCGACGACGACCGCCTCGGCCGAGCCGGCCGCCGCCAGCCCGCGACCGATCGCGGTCGCGAGGCCGCCGCCGCCCGTGGGCACATAGCAGGCGTCGGCGGCGATCCCGGCGGCGGCCAGCTCATGGCCGATCGTGTCGGCGCCGCGCATGCCGTCCGGGTTGTAGGCGTGCGCGGTGATGCCGAGGAACAGCCTGTGGGCGGCGGCCGCGGCCCGCGCCGTCTCGAAGGTCCGCGACGCGGCCTCCGGCGAGCCGCCGGTCCCCGTCCCCGCGACCTTGACGACGTGGGCGCGGCCGGAGAGCGAGGGGATCAGCTTCTCGCGCGGGATGTTCGGCGTCACCAGCAGCATGCCCGGCAGGCCGGCGCGGGCGCCGTAGGCGACCAGCGAGGTCGACGCGTTGCCCGACGAGGTCGCGATCCAGCCGCGGTCGCCGCGCGCGAGCGCGAGGCTCAGCGAGCAGGCGGCGATGCGGTCCTTGTAGGAGCCGGTCGGGTTGGTCTGCTCCAGCTTCGCCCACAGGTCGGGCAGGCCGATGCGGGCGCCCAGGCGCGGCAGCGGCACGAGCGGCGTGTCGCCCTCGCCGAGCGTCACGCGGTGGCCGGCGGTCTCCGGCAGGGCCGACGCCCAGCGCCAGATCCCAGGGGCGGCGGGCATGCCGTCGGCGGTCCTCTCCACAACTCCATCCATTTCATTTGACGAAATGACCGTCTCAAAACCTATCAACGGTTCGAGCAGGGGTCAACGGCCCCGAGACGCTCCGGGACGGTCGGAGGGAGGACGGCGGCTAGCGCAGGTCGGTCGCGTCGCGCGCGATCTCGGCGGCGGTCGCGCGCAGGCGCTCGGCCATCTGCTCGACCATCCGGCGCGGGAAGCGCGCGGCCGGCGCGCTGACGCTGATCGCGACCGCCTCGCCGGCGCCGTCGAGCGCGACCGCGACGCAGCGGCCGTCGTTCTCGTTCTCGCCGTCGTCGAGCGCGTAGCCCTGCCGGCGGACTCTCTCCAGCTCGCGCAGGTAGGCGCGCTGGTCGACGATCGTGCGGTCGGTCCGGGGCGACATGTCGGTCGCGTCGAGCAGCCGCTGGGCGACGTGCTCCTCGCGCGTCGCGGTCAGCGCCTTGCCGAGCGCCGTGGAGTGGATCGGGTCGCGCGCGCCGACGCGCGCCGCCAGCCGCACGCTGCGCTCGCTCTCGACGACGTCGAGGTAGACGACCTCGCTGCCGTCGAGCACGCCGAGGTTGACGGTCTCGCCGACCTCGTCGCGCAGCGCGACGAGGTGCGGGTGGGCGCGCTGCACGAGCAGGTCGAGCCGGCGCGAGTCGCTCTGCAGGAAGGCCGGCCCGGGGAAGAAGCGCAGCCCCTCGGCGTCGCGGACGGCGTAGTCGCGGTCCTCCAGCGTCACGAGGTAGCGGAAGACCGAGCTCTTGGGCAGCTCCAGCACCTCGGCCATGTCGGCGAGCGTGACGCCGTCGGGATGGCGCTGGAGGTGGTCGAGGATGTCGCAGACGCGATGGACCGAGCGGATCGAGTACCGACCCCCGCCGGACTCCTCGCCGCTCATGCGATCACCCCCGTCGTCGCCACCATGCCCTGTTGATATCAGAACGCACGTCTCACTGGGTGCGATGGCCCTCCCGAAGCTCCAGTTCCTCGTCCAGGCGCAGGCCGTCGCGCAGCCGCAGGTCGTGGGTCGCGACGACGAGCGCCCCCGGCCACTCGGCGAGCGCCGCCTCCAACGTCTCCAGCGAGGCGACGTCGAGGTGGTTGGTCGGCTCGTCGAGCAGCAGGCAGGTCGCGCGGCGGTGGCCGAGCAGCGCCAGCTCCGCGCGCGTCCGCTCGCCCGGCGACAGCGTCGCCGCCGGCCGCGACGCCGCGTCGGCCTCCAGCCCGAACGACGCCAGCGTCGTGCGCGCGTCGGCCTCGCCGAGGCCGGTCTGCTCGCGCACGGCGGCGACCAGCGGGCGCGGGTCGGCGGCGAGCAGGTCGCGCGCCTGGCCGAGCTGGGCGACGACGGCCGTCGGCGCCAGCCGCCGCCGTCCCTCGCTCAGCTCGAGCGCGCCGGAGAGCGCCGCCAGCAGCGTCGACTTGCCGCTGCCGTTCGGGCCGCGCAGCAGCAGCCGCGCGCCGTGGCGCAGCTCGAGGTCGAGCGGCCCGAGCGTGAAGCCGTCGCGCCGCACCACCGCGCCCTCCAGCGCGACGACCGCGCCGCCGCGGCGCTCGGCGGCGGTCAGCCGCAGCCGCAGCGGCCGATCCTGCCACGGCTTGTCGGGCACCTCGATCCGCTCGGCCCGTCTGGCGACGACGCTCGCGCGCCTTCTGACGCCGTCGGCGCGCGAGCGGACCCACTCCTTCGCATGCTTGTCGCCGTCGTTGGGCCTGCGCGCGAAGCGGCCGGCCATCGCGCTCGCGCGCCGACGTGTCTCGGTCGCGGCGGCGGTCAGCTGGGCGCGCTTGGCGAGCGCCTCCTCGTGCTCG
>Ga0164243_10005929_pt1 | contig 18573 bp, 17 predicted proteins | sample OricompcompostOP_FD_108781 | JGI IMG/M metagenome (GOLD analysis project Ga0164243, IMG submission 108781) | Organic Plus compost microbial communities from Emeryville, California, USA - Original compost - Organic plus compost (OP) | ecosystem: Engineered > Solid waste > Mixed feedstock >... | reverse complement strand
GTACCCTGCGTGGGGATCATTTCCGGGTTAACGGTGCTGAGGTACATTTTAGCCGCAGAATAATCGACCGTTAAGGGCATTTGCAGGTAGGCATTGCCGGCAAACACGACGAGGCCTATGCGGTCATTATCCAGCTTATCCATCAGCTTACTGATCAGTTGTTTGGCGCGGGTCAGCCGGTCTGGCTGCACATCTGTGGCCAGCATACTTTTGCTGACATCCAGGGCGATCATCACATCCACGCCTTTACGGGTGATCTTCTCCATCCTGCTGCCTTTCTGCAAATTGGCCAGGCCAATCACCCCGAAAAAGAAGGCCAGGAAGATCAGGAGGAATTTGACTACAAATAGTTTACGCGAATAGCCTGTAAATAATTTCTCCACCAGCGCAGGGTCGCCCATACGACGGATAGAGCGGCGTTTCCACCAGGATACGCCCAGGAAGGCCGCCTGCAGAACCAATAAGAGCACTAAAGCCCATAAATATTCACTATGCTGAAATCGTAACATATTCGATTTTAAGATATCCGTTACCGGTAGTAAACCAAGTAAGGTATCAAAAATAATTTTTTTGTCACGGATTGCAAGACCACCAGCGGGGGATTTATCGTTTTTTTAACGGTTCCGGCATAAAAAAAGCCGGAAGTCAGCGTTCCCTGCTCCCGGCCTTCGGTATGTATGATAAGCAAAATTACATTTCGCCCTTAAAATAACCGGCATCCGTAAGGATATCCTTTGCTATAGTCATTGTGGCTTTGGGGATATCAACAGCCGGATCTTCCGTTTCAATGTTCAGCACAAAAAAGGAAGGATGGCGGTTCTCTTCTACCCAGCCAACGATCCAGCCCTGTTTTTTCGTGTCTTTTGTTGCAAACCCGGTTTTGTACGACAGCTCATATTTTGGTGTTTTTTCCATCAGCATTACATCCCTTACGGCTTTCATGGTAGTTTTTGCAAATGGGAGCTTGTCGAAATACAATTGTTTTACAAAGCCTAATTCCTCGTCCGGCGAGATTTCCAGGGAATTATCCAGCCAGAAAGTGTCTATGCGGCTGATCTTCATATTCCCGTACTTAACAGAATCCAGCCACGATTTCATAACAGGCTGGCCAATGCGGCGGGCTACTTCCTGGAAATAGGGATCTGCGTTGGTTTTGAACGCCTGCGCCATTGTCAGGTCTTTCACAGCTTCAACAGGTACAACCATGTTGCTGTCTTTAATAGCGCCGGTATGAAAACCGATCAAAGAGCTGAAAATGTCGAAGGTCGAAGCAGGCCTGGTACGTTGAGACGCCCTGTCGATATTATATACTTTGAACACGCCCTGGCTGTTGTTAAACAACATAAAAGTGCCTTCCACTTTATGTTGAGCGAAATATTTTTCCCATTCTTTAACAGTTTTTACATTATTGGGCGCACAGGCAGTCAGCGATAGTCCAATAGCTAATAATACCCAGCCAAGTCGTTTCGTCAGCATATTTAAAGAAATTAGAACGCAAAAGTAAAGCAAAACCGCCTTTTTACCTGCCGTACCCTGATTATTTACAAAACGGGGAAAAAGGAAGGCCATCCCTACTCAGTAAAGATGGCCCCTTGCGATTTTTCATACTAACAACTTATTTGATAACTCCCAATTCCTTACCCACTTTGGTGAAAGCGGTAATGGCCTTGTCGAGGTGTTCCTGCTCATGACCGGCGCTTAGTTGCACCCGGATCCTGGCCTGGCCTTTTGGTACCACAGGGTAGAAGAAACCTATTACATAGATGCCTTCTTCCAGCAATTTGTCGGCAAATTTTGCTGCCAGTACTGCATCGTACAGCATTACCGGTACAATCGGGTGGTCGCCGGGTTTAATATCAAAACCGGCTTCGGTCATTTTATTGCGGAAGTATTGGGTATTGTATTCCAGTTTGTCGCGGAGCGTGGTAGTTTCGCTCAGCATGTCCAGTACCGCGATGGAAGCGCCAACGATAGAAGGCGCAACGGAATTGGAGAACAGGTAAGGACGGCTGCGTTGGCGGAGGATATCTATCACTTCTTTACGGCCGCTGGTGAAACCGCCGGAAGCGCCGCCCAGGGCTTTACCCAGGGTGCCGGTGATGATGTCTACCCGGCCCATAACACCGCGGTATTCGTGGGTACCGCGACCTGTTTTACCGAGGAAGCCGGATGAGTGGCTCTCGTCCGACATTACGATAGCGTCGTATTTATCTGCCAGGTCGCAGATCTTGTCCAGCTGGGCGATGGTGCCGTCCATGCTGAAAGAGCCGTCGGTAACGATGATGCGGCTCCTGCAGTCTTTGGCTTCCTGGAGTTTGGCTTCCAGGTCGGCCATGTTGTTATGTTCGTAACGGTAGCGCTGCGCCTTGCAAAGACGAACGCCATCGATAATGGAAGCGTGGTTCAGGGCATCGGAAATGATGGCATCCTGTTCATTGAACAGGGGCTCAAATACGCCGCCGTTGGCGTCGAAAGCGGCCACGTAAAGGATAGTATCCTCCATGCCGAGGAATTTTGCGATCTTCTGCTCCAGTTCCCTGTGGATATCCTGTGTTCCGCAGATAAAACGGACGCTGCTCATGCCATAACCGTGGGTATCGATGGCGTCTTTCGCCGCTTTGATCACGGTGGGGTGAGAAGACAGCCCCAGGTAGTTATTCGCACAAAAATTTAATACAGTTTTACCGCCTACCTGTATCTCAGCTCCCTGCTCAGATGTAATGATACGCTCTCTCTTATACAGGCCGGCTTTTTCGATATCGCCGAGTTCTTCCCGCAGCCGGGTTATAAACTTCTCATTCATAATAAATGCAATATTTAATGGATCTTCCGATATATGTCGTTAAAAGTATTACGATTCTGCAAGGCGTAAATACCTAACGGAGATATTGGTAAAAAGTTTGACTGAGGTGTAACATTTAAGATATACATTCCGTCATAGTACTATCATGACTATATACGCCATGAATGCGGAAATTAAAGAAATGAGTAATTTTCCTAAGTTAAAACATAATTTATAGAATAACTCATTGTTTTTCAGCATCAAATGTTCAAGTTACTGCAACTGAGAGAGAATTTACTGGCTTTAGGGTGTTGGTGTGGGTAACTGAAAAGGATGTGTTTATGTTTGGTATTAACGTATTTGTCGGAACTTCGCACTAAAAATCCCGCACCAACGGAATGACGGAAAAGGAATACAATAAATGCGTGGATCTGTATTCGGATAATTTATTCCGCTTTATCATAAAAAATCTTGACCATGCGGAAGATGCAAGAGACGTAGTACAGAATTCATTCGAGATATTGTGGAAGCACTGCCAGGATGTGCCTTTTGAAAAGGCAAAGTCATACCTGTTTACAGTAGGCTACCACAATATGATCGATCATGTGCGCAAGGTGAAGAGGATAACGTTGGTAGACCAGTTCAAAGAGGAAGAGAAAGTGGCAGAGCATAAAATAAGCAATGCCAAAGAAGTGATAGACAAGGCATTAGCCAGGTTGAGCGAGGTGCAAAGGTCCCTGATCCTGTTGAAAGATTATGAGGGGTACTCATACGAGGAGATCGGACAAATGATGGACCTGAACCCTTCCCAGGTAAAGGTTTATTTACACAGGGCAAGGATCCACCTCAAAAATTACCTGGTAAAAATGGAAAATGTTATATAGAAATTTTATAATTTATCGATTTGTCACACGACCTTAACATATCAAATTACGAATCCTGGTTTCTCAGCTACATAGATGGAGAGCTGACAGAAGCTGAAGTGGAAGTATTGCAGCAATTCCTGCTGAAATACCCCCATTTGCAACAGGAATTGGATTTGTTGGAAGGAGTTAAAATAGTTCCGGACACTTCTGTAACATTTGATAATAAATCAGTTCTGTATAAAAATACAGCTGCAGCCGATATTTCAGAGGAAGAACGGGCCTTGATGCTCAGTTACCTGGATGGAGAGCTTGCCGGGGCTGAACTGGATTCAGTAAAACAATACCTGGGTAACAATCCTGCAGCGGCTGAGGAATTCGGAATATTTTCCAGGACCAAACTGGTTCCGGATACTTCTGTAGTATTTCCTGACAAAGCATCCCTTTACCGTCATACGCGTAAACCGGGTGTTATTTATCGCCGGATTGGCTGGAGCGCTGCCGCTGCCGCAGTAGTGGCAGGTTTGATATTCTGGTTGCTGCCTGCTCAACAACCGGCCACCGTACCTGAAGGACCAAAAACTATTGCGGTGGTGGATTCGCCTGAACCTGCAACTGCCCAGCCTGCTGAAGAAAAGGCCGCTTCCCCGGCGCCTGCATTGGCCGACGCATCAGTACCGAAACAAAAAGCGCCGGTTGCAACTGCTGTCAAAACTGTAAAGGAAAAGGTTGCAAAACAGGCAACAACGCCGGTTTCCAACCAGGCAACTGCTGCGGTAATATCGCAAATGCCCCCTCAACGTAATGCCGTGGATGAAGTAGTTACCCAACACCTGCAGGATGTAGCAAGCGCCGCTGCTGATCCCGGGGTTACCGAGGTAAAGAAAGAAGCCGTACTGGCCGTTAACACCCCTATCAGTGCAAAGAATAATAATATCGATGATAATAAATCTGCCGCTATCGAAACGCCTCAGTCGCCTCCCGGTGAACTGATCATTTCTGTAAGTGGCAGCGATAGTAAGATCTTAGACAAAGTTACCAATGTGGCGAAGCTTTTCTCCCGGAAACGGAAATGAACTATAAATGTTGGAAAATAGCATATGAAGCATAGAATTTTACTCATTTTGTTACTTGTTTTATGTGGCGAATGGGTCAGTGCGCAGAAGACGGAAACGAAGGATACCCCCAGCACCGATACAATCCAGATAAAAGGATTGATCATTTTAAAAAGCAGGAATGAAAAAGGCCGTAACAGCTATAAATTTTATAGGGATACGGCTTATGCTCGTAATAAGCTGAAAAGGAACTTACATACCAAATGGTTTGTATTTGATATAGGCTTTAATAATTACATAGATAAAAGCGATTACGGCGGGGCAAGCTTTATCAATTATTACCCCAATAACTACATGTATTACAATGGAGCCCAGGGTTCTGTTGTCAACAGGGCTTACGATTATTCCCCTGCTGCGTTAGCTAACTTTGCACCCCGCGAAGCAAGTAATCCATTAACCCCCTCAGAATTTAAACTTATAACCGGAAAATCGATCAATTTTAATATTTGGTTATTTCAACAGCGGTTGAACATAACAAAACACAAACTTAACTTGTTATATGCTCTGGGATTGGAGATGAATAACTATCGGTACGCCCGGAGTATTACGTACTTACCGGGTTACCCGACACAAATAATCCGAGATACCGTAGAATTTTCAAAGAATAAGCTGTTTGCCGAATACATTTCTATTCCGCTAATGCTGAACTTTAATTCTAACCCCGCTCGTCCTGGTCGCGCATTCCAGGCAAGCTTTGGCGTCTCCGGTGGTTATCTTCTCAAATCAAGAACCAAGCAAATCAGTGAAGAGAGAGGAAAGGTGAGAAAAACCGATGACTTTAATCTTAACAAATGGCGATTTGGTTTGACAAGTGAGTTGGGTTATGGGCCGGTTAAGTTATACGGGAATTTTGCTTTAACTCCTTTACACGATTACGGGTTACAACAGTATCCATTTTCAATCGGGTTGCGCTTGAATGGATTTTAATCGTTTTTTTAATCGGACCAGTCCTAAATTGTCTTTATGCGATCATTTGTTGCTTTGATGACATGCATTGGTTGTATTGCCTTGATTCACTCCTCCGATAAACGGATCTTAGGTGTGAAAGTCGAAAAGGAAGCCCCCAGTCAGATGACCGAACAATTACCTGTAGCCCTTGTTTTTCCGGTTGCAGTGCCAGCTAAAAATCACAGGAGATCAGGAAAACCGCTGGTGACGCCTGTTGTTTACGCAAACAGGGCCAGTATTACGGCCAGGAAAAAAGTGTACAGGAGCAAAAAAGATTCACTAACCAATAATTTCGCCCAGATCAGGCAAACTACCCTCTTGCAGGAAATAGAATCTGGTGAATTGCTAGATAATAATATACCATAACGGTACTGATTATTAACCCCTTTTTACAGGCGCCGGGAGATTTCCGGGCGAACCCCTATGCCTACCGCTCATATATTATTCTGCTTTTTAACAATTAATATTTTACACTTCCGGTATATTTGATGGAATTATTTTACAAAAACCAACTAATTGTATGAGTCTCAAAAGAGTCGTATTAGTATTGCTATTTGCATGCTCGATCCTGGGGGCCACCGCCCAGGAAAAATACCAATGGAAAGAGGCTACTTCCGGAGGGTACACCTACAAGTACGTAACAAACGACCCGATGAAAGCCCGCTTCTACACATTGAAAAACGGGCTGACTGTAATTCTTAGCGTTAACAAAAAAGAGCCAAGGATTCAAACCCTTATCGGTACCCGGGCAGGAAGTAACAACGATCCCAAAGACCACACCGGCCTGGCCCACTACCTGGAGCACCTATTATTCAAAGGAACTGAAAAGTACGGATCTCTCGACTGGGCAAAAGAAAAACCCCTCATCAACGAGATCTCTGATCTCTACGACAAGTACAACAAAACAACCGACCCCGCTGCCCGCAAAGCAGTATACCATGCCATCGACAGCGTTTCAGGCATAGCCGCGAAATATGCTATCGCCAACGAATACGATAAAATGATGGCCGGTATGGGCGCCCAGGGCACAAATGCCCACACCTGGGTTGAAGAAACTATTTATGAAGAAGATATTCCGTCGAACGCCATCGACAAATATCTCGCCGTTCAGGCAGAAAGATTCCGCGACCCCGTATTCCGCCTGTTTCACACAGAACTGGAAGCTGTTTACGAAGAAAAGAACAGGGGACTGGATAACGACGGCCGGAAAGTCTATGAAACAATGCTGGCAGCATTATTCCCTACCCACAACTATGGCCAGCAATCTACCATCGGTACTGTAGAACACCTGAAGAATCCAAACCTGAAAGTGATCCGCGACTTCTACAACACTTACTATGTGCCTAATAATATGGCCATTGTAATGGCGGGAGATTTTGATCCTGATTACGTGATCAAGACAATTGATCAGCAATTTGGTTACATGAAAGCTAAACCGGTTAAGGAATACAAACCGGCTCCCGAAGCGCCTATCACTTCGCCTGTCGTAAAAGAAGTTTATGGCCCCGATGCCGAAAGCATTGAAATTGCTTTCCGCACACCAGGAGCGCTGGACACTAAATCAACACTGATACAGGGCGTTATTTCAGCTATCCTTCAGAACGGCAAAGCCGGACTGTTAGACCTGAACATCAACAAACAACAGAAAGTACTGAACGCCGGCGTCAGCAACCTTACCCTGAAGGATTATTCTGTATTCGGTTTGAGCGGTAAAGCCAAACAAGGCCAGACCCTCGACGAAGTTAAAAGCCTGCTCCTTAGCCAACTGGACATCCTGAAAAAAGGCGATTTTGATGAAAGCCTTGTAAAAGCCATTGTAAACAACTATAAGCTGAGCGAGATCCAAAGCCTGGAAAGCAACAACGACCGCGCAACCAGCCTGATGGACGCTTTCATTAAAAGCCGTGCAAAGAACTGGACTTCCGATGTTGCCTTTGTTGATGAAATGGGCAATGTTACCAAAAAACAGATCGTGGATTTTGCCAACAAATATTTCGGCAACAACTACGTGATCGTTTACAAACGCAAAGGAGAAGACAAGAACATCCAGAAGGTTGAAAAACCAGCTATCACACCAGTGGAAGTGAACAGGGAAGCGCAATCCCCATTCCTGGTGAAAATAGCTGAAATGCCTGCTACCCCGGTAAAGCCACAGTGGCTGGACTACCAGAAGGATATCCAGAAATCTTCTATCGGCAATGCAGATGTACTGTATGTACAGAACAAAGACAATGGCCTGTTCAGGTTATACTATCGTTTTGATGTAGGAAACTGGAACGATAAAAAACTCGCACTTGCCGCCCAGTACCTGCAGTTCCTCGGCACAGACAAGTACTCTGCAGAACAGATCAGTAAAGAGTTCTACAACATCGCCTGTAATTTCAACGTAAGCGCAACCAACGAAAACACAACTATCAGCATCACAGGATTGCAGGAGAATTTCGATAAGGCAGTTAGCCTCTTCGAACATATCATCGCTAACTGCCAGCCAAACGAAGCTGCATTGGCTGCGTTGAAAGGCCGCATTCAAAAGGCGCGCGCCGACAGCAAACTGAACAAAGGCGCTATCCTGAAAGGATTGAACAGCTACGCGATGTACGGACCCAAGAATCCATTTAACTATTCATTGAGCCAGGCTGAATTAGAAGCAATTACTGCAACTGAATTGGTAAATATTCTTCATTCCCTGACTAATTATAAACATACTATCATTTACTGGGGACCGAAATCTCTTGACGAAGCAACTGCAGATATCAAGAAATTGCATACCCTGCCTGCGAGCTTCACCCCGGCTCCGCCAGCCGTCGTATTCACCAAAACAAACCAGGATAAGAACCAGGTATTGTTCACCAACTACGACATGGTGCAAACTGAAGTGAACTGGCTGAGGAACAACGATGCTTACGATCCGGCCAAAACAGGCCTGATCTCCCTGTTCAACTCCTATTTCGGCGGCGGTATGGGATCACTGGTATTCCAGACCATCCGTGAATCCAAAGCGTTAGCCTATTCTACCTACGCAGTTTACTACAGCCCTGATAAGAAAGGAGAACGTTATTCTACCCTTGCCTACGTAGGCAGCCAGGCCGATAAAATGAACGATGCTATTGAAGCCATGAATGGCCTCATGAACGATCTGCCACGTTCAGATAAATTACTGGCTACAGCTAAAGAAGGCATGAAGCAGGATATTGAAACAGAAAGGATCACCAACGATGGTATCATCTTCAGTTACCTTGCCGCTAAAAAGTTGGGCCTGGATTATGATATCCGTAAACAGGTGTACGAGTCTATCGATGGTATGACCTTCGATAACGTTAAACAATTCCATAATCAATACCTGGCGAACAAGCCTTATACTTACTGTATACTGGCTTCTGAAGCGAAGATCAACCAGGATGATCTGAAGAAATACGGAGAGGTTAAAAAACTTTCTTTAGAAGAAATTTTTGGATATTAATACCCGCTATTTTCTTTACAGGGGCAAAGATGAAAATTCTTTGCCCCTTTTTTATGCCACAAGAAAACAATAATTAAAGCTTCCATTGCGTTAAATTCCCGGTATTTTTTTATCCTATGAAGAGACTGTGCTTTAACTGGCTGGCAGTCATGTTGCTGCTTCCGCTTGGCGGATTTATAAAAGAACCAGATCTGTATCACGTAAATATTAATTCGGGGAATATCGATCCGGATAAGATCTTCCTGCTGATCGATAAAAGCGATTATCGTTTGTATTTGTATGAAGATGTAACGTTGCGCAAGATCTATAAAGTTGTTTTTGGAAATAAAGACCAGAGTAATAAAATGATGGAGGGAGACAGAAGAACGCCGGAAGGCACCTTCCACATACTCAGCAAACGATTTGATAAGAGCTGGAGCCGTTTTATGTTACTGGATTACCCGAACGAATCGTCCTGGGACCGTTTCCACCAGCTGCAGGCGGCGGGGAAGATCTCTCCCAATGCCTCTATCGGCGGAGGGATAGGGATTCATGGAGTTGAATACAGTTCAGGGATCAGGGATAATTACGTTGAAGGGCAAATCAACTGGACACTGGGATGCATCAGCATGAAAAATGCAGATGTGAATGAATTGTACGAGGTTATTAAAGTAGGAACGCCGGTGGTGATCCGCCGTTGAAGTAAATATTTCAGCGGTGACTCCTTATGGCAGCCACATATTGTAATTTTATTCAGCAGGTTTATGACGGCATCTAGTGGTGCTGCTCATTGGCACCATGACTCAAATATACATGGCGGGTCAGAATCCTGTGAAGAGCACACTCCACTCGTATGGTGTGTGCTTTTTTCATTTAAGGAATTCGCCTACCAGTTGTTTCCAGGTAACGGCATCATACCGGCAAAACGACTGGTGGCCAGCCTCCGGAAAGATATACAGCTTTTTATCGTGAGTGCCCAGTCCTGAAAAGACGGCCTGGGTTTCGTGGGCTTCTACTCTTATATCTTTCGCGCCATAAAAATATAACACGGGAACATGAATATCCCGTGCGTATGCTGCAGGTTTGAAACCTGGCCCCCAGAAGCCTTGTTCCAGCCCTCCCCAGAATGTGAGGATCTGTGAAAGGGGAGTAGGAGGAATGTGAACTGCTCTCATCCTGCTTTTTACAGCGTCTGTAAGCGTGGCAAAGGGCGATTCCAGTATCAGCTTTTCAGGAGAAAGATGGTATTCAGGAACGGCCTTTAAAATGGCGGCGGCGCCCATACTTACACCCCAGAGAATGATTGGCTTGCCTGATCTTTTATCCGCATACCGGTAAGCAACAGCTACATCTGCCGCTTCCTTATACCCCACGCTGCAGGTAAGGCCCTCGCTGTTGCCATGCGCCCTGAAATCTATCAGGAAGGTATTATAGCCCTGGCTGCGGAAATAGTCGGCCTCCGGCAGCATATTTCCTTTATTGCCATTGTAGCCGTGGAACATTACCACTGTTCCAACAGGATTGGCAGCGGGTATCCACCAGCCTTCCAGTTTCAGGTTATCGGTAGTCTGGAGGGTAACTGTTTCGTAAGCAACGGTAGGATAGCGGGTAGTGGCGGATTTTGCTATGTGAACGCCGAAGAGGATCATCCTTACTTTCTCGCTGACACTCATGGCTTCCGGCAGCTTGTTAACACGGCCTTTTTCATCGTAAAAATGGGTGAACTGCCATGCATGAAATGCAGCAATGATATTCAGCAGAACAACCAGTACCAACAGTGTCCGGAATCCTATTTTAAATACGCGCTTCAAGGGATCAAAATTAAACAGCCGGTAAGTTAATGCTTACCGGCTGTTTTTAAAGTGATTATTTTATAGTCTTCCTCTCTTTATTTCGTCTACCACTGCAGGATCCAGTAGGGTAGAAGTATCTCCGAGGTTGTCCAGTTCATTTTCTGCGATCTTGCGAAGAATGCGGCGCATGATCTTACCGGAGCGGGTTTTAGGCAATCCGCTTACTATCTGGATCTTGTCTGGTTTGGCAATAGGCCCGATGATCCTGGACACGGTTTGTGCGATATCTCTCTTTGTCAGGTCCGGATCATGTGTTAACCGTTCCATGATCACATATGCATAGATGCCTTGTCCTTTTATATCGTGCGGATAACCTACCACGGCGCTTTCTACTACGCCGGCGTGCATGTTGATGGCATTTTCCACTTCAGCGGTGCCGATACGGTGACCGCTTACGTTCAGTACATCATCTACACGGCCGGTGATACGGTAGTAGCCATCTTCGTCGCGAAGGCAACCATCGCCGGTGAAGTACATATTTTCGTATGTAGAGAAATAAGTTTTGCGGAAACGTTCATGATCGCCATAGGTGCTGCGAAGCATACCAGGCCATGGGAATTTGATACAGAGGTTCCCGCTTACGCCATTTCCTTTCAGCTCTTTACCATTTTCATCTACCAGTACCGGTTGTACCCCAGGCAAAGGCAGGGTGGCATATCCTGGTTTCTCTTTGGTGATACCGGCAATAGGAGTGATCATAATACCCCCTGTTTCTGTTTGCCACCAGGTATCCACGATCGGGCATCTTCCTTTTCCGATATGATCTTTGAACCAATGCCATGCTTCTTCGTTGATTGGCTCACCAACGCTTCCCAGTTTCTTTAAGGAGCTGAGATCCTTATGGTTCACCGGTCCCAGGCCAAAACTCATTAGACTGCGTATAGCCGTTGGCGCTGTATAAAGGGTGTTCACACGGAACTTATCTACGATCTCCCAAAGACGGCCGGCGTCAGGGTAGGTAGGTACTCCTTCAAACATCAGGGTAGTAGCGCCGGCACTCAACGGGCCATAGGCAATATAGCTGTGTCCTGTGATCCAGCCAATGTCGGCGGTACAGAAGTAAACTTCTCCCGGTTGATACTGGAAAGTATTTACGAAAGTGTAATTGGCGTATACCATATATCCGCCGCAGGTATGCACCACTCCTTTAGGTTTACCTGTAGAACCTGAAGTATATAAGATGAAGAGTAAATCTTCTGCGTCCATTTCTTCAGCCGGACAGGCAGGATTTCCCATTGTTTCTACTTGTTTGATCTCGTCTTCCCACCAAACGTCCCTGCCTTTCAGCATGCTGACAGGAGTGCGGGTACGGGTGCAAACGATCACTTTTTTAACGGACGGGCAGCTCATCAAAGCGTCGTCGATCACGGATTTCAGCGGGATATCTTTAGCGCCCCTGTACGCGCCATCGCAGGTGATAACGAGGCTGCATTGCGCATCCTGTATACGGTCGGCAATGGATTGTGCGCTGAAGCCACCGAAAACGATGGAGTGAATAGCCCCGATCCTGGCGCAGGCCAGCATTGCGATAGCCAATTCAGGTATCATACCCATATAGATACAAACCCGGTCGCCGCGTTTAACGCCATTGTTCTTTAATACATTGGCAAACTGGCAAACCTTGTTGTACAACTCGCGGTAAGTAAGAACGCGATGACGTTCTTCAGGGTCGTTGGGCTCCCAGATGATAGCAGGAGAATTCGCTAAAGTGCCCAGGTGACGATCCAGACAGTTTTCTGTAATATTCAGTTTTCCACCGGAAAACCATTTTATTTCGGGGTCTTTGAAATTCCATTCTAATACCTTGTCCCACTTCCGACGCCAGTAAAAATGGTCTGCAACATTTGCCCAGAAACCTTCCGGGTCCATAACGCTTTGTTGGTAAGTTTGCTGATATTCTTCGAAACTCTTGATCTGGTATGGGTACGACATAGCACCGTGATTTATTGATTATACATTCGTGTTTTTCCTAACGGGCTTACAATTTACGAAAACCTGAATGGTTTACTATAGATATTTTAAAAATTTAAAAAGTTATTTCCCGATATAAGATTCCAGGTATTTGCGGATCATTTTTTCCTGTGGGCCGGTGGACGGAGTTTGCAAATAGCGTTTGTAGTAGCGGATGGCAGCCGGTTTGTTTTTCAATTGTACATCGTAAATACGGCCGATGCTGTATTGCCGCAATGGTTGCCGGAACAGGTACCAGGCTGTGTCGAGAGCTGCAATAGCGGCTTTATATTGTTTCAGGCCTTCATAGTTAACAGATTTTCCCGCATAATAATCGTCGAGGCTTTTGGACATAGCCAGGTCTATACACGTTTGCAGTAGTGTATTGCTTTCCGCATAATTTTTTAATTCAGTATTAGCCAATGCAGCGTAGTAAATGATACCTTCGGATGCGGAATTGTTGGAGTTGAGATAGTCGTAGATCCTGAGGCAGTCGTCATATTGTTTCAGGTTATACCAGGCCGAGATCACATAACTGAAAGTATTGGGAGAACAGTATCCTTCCCTGATCAGCTGATCGCCCAGCGTGGCGCACCTGTTGTAGTCTTTCAGCCAGTAAGCCACACGTATAGCCGTCATTGTTACAATGGTCTGGGTGGTATCTTTCTCCATAAAAGCGCACAGGATACTATCAGCGCGCTGGTAGTTCTTTTTATCTGCCAGTTCTTCTGCCAGCCTGGCTGCGGTTTTTGGGTCGGCGGAATTGAGCAGGTAGGCTTTTTCCAGGAAGGAGAAGGCGGTATCGGGTTGTTTGTTGGCGAACAGGCAAAAGGCCAGTTGCCGCAAAGCATTGGCATTATTGGGTTGGAGCTGTGCAAGTCGCTGGTAATGCGGGAGGGCGTAGACCGGTTTGTCCTGGTATATGCTGGCCAGGTATTGATGTGCGGTGATATGGTTGCTGTCTATGCTTAAAATTTTCTCGTATCCTTCTATGGCTTCTTTGAGGTGGCCTGCGAGGAACGAGGCATAAGCATATAGCGAGATGTCCTGTATTTTGCCTGTGTCTATCCTGGGTTTGATGTAGTTAAGCGCTTCCTGGTATTGTTGGTTCTGGAGCAGCTCCATCACTGCGGTTTTATCGATCTTTTGCTGAGCGAAGGTGGGAAGCGCGAGCAACAGGCAGAGTAGTATCGGCGAATATTTCATAGCATTCTTTTTCCTAAAACTAAATAATTAGTTTTAAAACTAAAAAATTAGTTATACAGGGACAGCATGAATAAAGCCTCCATTGGGGGAGGCTTTACAACAAACGAAATGGTTGATTCACAGACGCAGGATGTAGGTAAACAGGTTATTTTGACGGCTTCTTGTATTTAGCAAGAAGTTCTGCCGTGTGACTGAAAACTTCTTCCATGATCTCTGCGATCTTCTGTTTTTCGGCGTTACTTAAAGCCGGAATGATCTTGCCATTCTCGTTAGGACTTGGCTTGTCTTTCCCCCTCATTTTTCTGTAAAAGGTAGGAGTACTCCAGTTGCATTCTTCACAAACCTTTTCTCTGAACATTACAGGAAAGTCTGAGAGCATGGTGTGGATGTCGAGCAGCATATTTTTCTGTTCTGTTGTCATGGTGGTTTACTAGATATGGTTAACAAAAGAAATGATGACGAAAATTGGATTTCATTTTAAAATTGTTGAATTTGTCAATATAAATGTTTACAAAAGTGCAATTATAACCATTAAATTTTATTTTGTTAAAAAAATTTAATGCCTCTTTTGCTCCAATAAAAATAGGTGTTTATCCTGAAACTCCGGCGTTAAAAGATTTTAATACCCCTGTACAATTGCGTGTAGAATTTACACATTAGGTAAGATAAATGATCATTTTGCCTCAATCTTTCTCATTTTTTCTTTCCAAAAACTTGCTGCCCGGAAGGTCCGTTAACCGTTGTAATACTTATCAGTATTATATTTTTTTCGTTAAATTGATAATTTTAATCACATTGTGAAATAATAATTCTTAATTTATACGATAAACATCTTTTAAAACTTTGTACATAGCATGCAGTCGAGTTTGATACACATGGGTCAAAGGCTAAAGCAAATTCTGAAACATAAGAAGATTAAGATCGTTGATTTTGCAGAGATGGCAGGTTTCACAAACCAGATTGCGCACTACCATCTTAGGAAAAGCGATATGAAGCGCAGTACAATGGAACGTTTTTGCTCGCTCATAGGAATTACCCCCGAAGAATTTCTCAGGTGGAATAGCGGGCTGCAGATGAATGGTTCCCAGTTGCATCATGGCAACCGCATGCAACAGATCATTGCCGAGAAGGGATTGAACAAGAGCAAACTCGCTGGCCGATTGAAGATCAGCCGGCGGACGATGTACAATTTTTTTGAAAAGGACTCCTTCTCACCCGATGAACTGGATCGCGTGGCGAAAGGACTTGATATGACGGTTGAAGCCTTCCTTAATCCCGGTATGATACAGGAGGGAACAAGGTTTGCCGAGAATGAGGAACTGATGATATTAAGAGAGAAGTATTACAAATTACTGGAAGAAAATAACCTGTTGCTGAAAGAGAACCTGCAGCAACGGGAAGAGATCTTACAGCTTAAAAAAGAGCTCGCCGGACACCGTAAATAAATGTGTTTATACCCTGATAATGTGGACGTTACTTTGATTTTTTATTTTTTATTTAGATCGTGAATATGTTACATTTGTAAGTACTCAAATAACCTAGTAATACCCAAATAATCCATTAAACCATGTCCGTTCCATACACTATCCATGAAGGAGCCAGGTTAAGAAGAATTCTGCGGCGTAAAGAAGTGGTTATCCTGCAGTATGCGAAAAAAGTGAGTATGAGTCCCCAGGGGCTGTATCGTTATTTCTGGCAGGCAAACATCAAAAAAAGTAAGCTCGCTGCATTGCTTGCAGCTGTTCCCGTTTCCCAGGAAGAATTCTACCATTGGAGTTCGATTGAAGGCGCGCCATGTCACCAGGGCGAATTGCTGCTGCTGCATTTGGCAAAGCTGGGGATGAAGATCGAGCGGTTCGCAGAATCGTTACAGTTATCGCCTTCGCAACTTTTCGAATGGGTAGATGCGCCTGTATTCAGTGCGTTGCAACTGGAGAAGCTCTCCGGCTTATTCCCCGATCTCTCGTTCCTTGAAACACCTCAGCTTTTCAGCCAGGAAATTAACTGGAGGGAGGCTTATCTCGATGTTTGCGAGGCCAATCATCAGCATATCCGTAAGATCGCGACACTGGAGCAAAAAATAATGGATCTGGAATCTATCGTCTCGAAATAAGCTCCCCCCTGCCTATATCAAACAACCGGAGCTGTATCTAATGCAAAATATTCTGCTACTTCTTTCCAGTTATTTACCCTGCGGTAATCAGTAAGCAACAGGTTATGCGGAGCTGTAAATAACAACGGCTTTCCTTTGAATGTACTTAAGTTCTTATCGTGGTCGTCTATCATGTAATCTGCTTCCACAATTGTTTTAGCTCCACAAAACACAATGTTTCTCCAACTGATGAACGGGAAATGTTCGTTCAGCCATGCCAGTTTCTCAGTCAGGGAATGCGGGAATTCCATTGCTGCCGAAACAACAAATATCTCGTGCTGCTCGCTCAATGCTTTGATCACTTCCTGGCTGTCTTTCATTACCGGGATGCCCCTGAAAAAGCCGGGTGTTTGCAATATTTTGTAAGCTACCCCTTCAGGAAAGGCGCCGCCTTCCGGAACGTTGTCCAAAGCAGCCGGATCAATGGACACGCCATACTGTTGCTCATATACGTCTAATAAATGCTGAGTCAGATCGGCCATTACGTTGTCCATGTCAATTGCTATTCTTGCCATAATTTGCGGTTTTGTGCAAAGTTATGCGATATTTTGCGAAATATTGCAGAATATTTCATAATATTGCAAAAAATGGCAGTTTTATGCTGAAGGAAGAAAGGCTGGATTATATCCTCCGTAAACTACAAACAGATCATAAAGTGTTGCAAACCGAACTAAGCAACGATTTGCAGGTATCGGAAGATACTGTACGCCGCGATCTGGAATCTTTAGCTCAAACCGGCCAGCTGATCAAGGTTAGGGGAGGCGCTATTCCCCATTCTCCCAATCCTTATTCCTTTAAAGACAGGATCAAACATCACCAGGATGATAAGCGCAACATGGCGGAAAAAGCCCTGCAATTCCTGCACAACGGGCAAACGATCATCCTCGATGGCGGTACATCCACACTTACCCTCGTCAAATTATTTCCCCCCAATCTGCATATCAAGGTTATCACGAACAGCGTCCCTATCGTATCTCAACTGATTGAGCACCCGGTGATCGAAGTTGTTTTTACAGGGGGCTTGATAGGAAAAGACTCGCAAACAGCAGGAGGGCTCGACACTATCAGGATGCTTGAAAAAGTAAGAGCGGATATCTGTTTTTTAGGCATCTGCAGCCTGCATCCTACAGCCGGCGTAACAGGGCTGGAACTCGGGGAAGCGGATGTTAAAAGTGTGATGGTGGCATCGGCCTATAAAACCATCGCTTTATCCACAACCGATAAAATGGGTACTGCAGAACCATTCAAAGTATGTAATATTACAGATCTGGATACGATCGTAACAGATAATCCGGATCTTCCATCCGTTAAGCCATATATAAACCTTGGAATTCAGGTTATTTAAAATCTTTAATTCCTTATTCTGTCGAAGATGTTATCAGATGTCACAATGATAGTGGACAATAAGAGAGCAGCCCGGATTGCTGTAAGTTCTTTATTCTTCCTGACTGGGCTATGTTTTGCCAGTTGGGCGTCCCGCATCCCGGATATTCAGCAGATGCTGAAACTGAACGATGCCGGGCTGGGAGGAGTTTTGCTGGCTTTACCGGTAGGCTCTATTATATCGTTACCTATTGCAGGTATCCTTGTTTCCAAGTATGGAAGCCGGCAGGTGTTGCTGCTGGCGGCTATCGCGTATTCTATAGTGTTGCCGGTACTTGGACTGGCGCACAGCAGCTGGCAGCTTAGCATTTTCCTTGTATTCTTCGGGTTTTGCGGCAACCTCGCAAATATTGCCGTGAATACGCAGGCAGTAGGAGTGGAAGCATTATACGGCCGTTCCATTATGGCTTCGTTTCATGGTTTGTGGAGCGTAGCAGGTTTCACCGGCGCTGCCATCGGAACATTGATGACAGGATTACATCTTGCCCCTTTATATCACTTTCTTATCATTACCCTGATTTCATGGACTATAGTTGGGATAGCAATGAATCACCTGCTGGCCAACATCCGCAGCGAGAACAATGCGCCATCTTTATTCGGTAAACCTGATCTTTTCCTCCTTACCCTGGGTATAATTGCCATGTGCAGCATGATCTGCGAAGGAACGATGTTCGACTGGAGCGGCGTGTATTTCAGAAGGGTAGTGGAAGTAAGACCCGGGTTGTCGGGAGCAGGCTATGCTGCGTTCATGAGTACCATGGCCTCCGGCAGGTTTATAGCCGATTACCTGACCACGAGGTTTGGAGTAAAGAAGATGTTGCTGGGCAGCGGTTTATTCACCGCAACCGGATTGATGATCGCAGTATTAGCGCCTTATTTCCT
>Ga0164243_10005928_pt1 | contig 18573 bp, 13 predicted proteins | sample OricompcompostOP_FD_108781 | JGI IMG/M metagenome (GOLD analysis project Ga0164243, IMG submission 108781) | Organic Plus compost microbial communities from Emeryville, California, USA - Original compost - Organic plus compost (OP) | ecosystem: Engineered > Solid waste > Mixed feedstock >... | reverse complement strand
GGCGGGGACACCTCGGCATAGGCCGGACCCGATGCTTCGACATGCATCGGACTGTGACCTAAGACTCGAGACATGAGCGACACATCATCTGTGACCCATGTCATGAACCCAAACACGGGGTGCTCCTAGGTGCTACTGACCAAAACAAACACCAACAGGTTCTGACCGCCGTACGCCAGCTTGCGGCTACGGCATCCGCCCGCCATGATCGCGGTGTTTCGAGGCGCAGGGTTCAGGCTCAGCGCCGGTTGACCCGTGCGGAGGTCGCGGAGATCGCCGCCGAGTACCAGTCAGGCGAGGCGCTGCGCAGCATCGCCATACGCTGGGGCATCAATCGTGAGACGGCACGGCTGGCGCTAAAGCGCGCTGGCGTAGCGACCCGTAAGCATGGCGAAATCGAACCCTCCGCTCTGAGAGAGGCGCGGCAGCTCCAGGACGAAGGCTGGTCGCTAAATCGACTCGGCGCGAAGTTCGGCATTGACCCGAAGACCATGAAGAAGCGCCTCTCCGGCGAACCGAAGATGGGGCCGACACGCACACTACTCACGCCGGGCGTCGCGACTAGTACCGGTCATCCTCTTCCTCACGTTGGAGCACCTCGCGACGGCGAGCCGCAAGATTCTGGGCGAGACGTCGCGCCCAAGACTTGACCGCTGCGGACTGACCCGGCTCGTCCACCCATGACTCAACTTCGGCAATCTGGCGGGCAATTCGATCAGATTCATTGCCGCTCCACATCCCGCTGTAGAACTGGCCGACGAGGTGTGACGGGACGCGCTCATCCGTGCCGAACTCCTCGATAAGGAATCGTGCTGCGGGCGCCAAGGTCGACCCACCTGGCTTCGTGACATCAGCGAGGACGCGCGCACGGTCAACGCTGCCCCCGACCCAGTTCCTTGCCACCTCCAGCGGCACAGCGTCCCCAAGCCAATCGTGTACTGAGAACGAGAGGCGCCATTCGCCTCGTTCGAGACGGTTCATCAGGTCCACCCACACCGGCTCGCCGCCCACCTCGACAACGTCCTGCAACAGCTTCGCCTCTTCCGAGGACGAGTAGGCCGTGAGCGCGTCAGCCTCAATCAGGTCGGCGAGGAGTGCGCCAAGCCCGACCGCGTTGGTTGCGAGCTGCCGACGAGCAAGCACTGTCCAGTCCCATTCCTCCTGTCCTACGGCAGGGAAATCGCGGCGCCTAGAGACCAATTCCGCAATGACGGGGTCAAGTTCCTCAAGGGGCTCGTTCTCGCGAAACACTTGCATCGCTGCGTAGTCCACGAGCGCGTTGTAGTCGGCCTGGTCTCCCAGCCGAGTCGCCCACTCTCGCACGTTCCGTGCACGCTCCGCCTCCGTTGCGTCACGTGTCCACGCAAACAACAGGCGGGTTGCCTGAGCTACGGGCACTTCCTGAACTAGCCGCTGAACCCGCTCCTCGGCTTCCGAAGTCCTTGGCCCCCTCACCGATGCGCGCAGCGTCGACAGCGCCGGAAGATCTGCGCCACCGAGGAAAGTGTCGAAGGCTGATTCGTCTCCAGCCAGGACTCGACCGTGCAGGAAACCATAGAGCGCCTCGGAGTGAATGCTGTCGGCGAGCGGGCCGACGATTTCAATCCCAGCCTCGTAATCAATCCCGAGCGACACGAGCGCTCGGCCAATCGCGTAGGCGGCGGGGATCTCAGAATCTTGATCCAGAAGGTGTCGAAGTGGCTCGGCAGGCTCGAGTGCGTTCACCCTCCGCGCCAGAGCCGCAATTTCGGATGCAAGATCGTCGACCTGGCGATCCCATGAGTGGGTGTTGCAGATCACCTTCAGGCGTGCGGCGGGCGTCTCCTTCGGCAGTAGCGCTTCGAGGGACTCGAGCGCTGCCGGACGACCATCACTGACGTCAGCCCGATCGAAGAGTGATTTGAGGCCCTCGATTTCAACACGAACACGCGAAATCGCGGTCTCGGGCAGCCCGGCGAGGACGCTTCCGAGGTGTTCCCTGTTCGAACGAATCTCAAGCAGACCGTGGATCGAGTCGACAAGCTCCTTCTGGGCCGCCTCGGCCACCTCTGCATCTCCGTCACGAGCAAGTTCAGCGAGGATGTCAATCGCCGAATTTCGGTACGCCCAGGCGTCACCGTAGGTCGCGGGACGTCCGCGAGGCTCCACGACCACTCCCCCCTGCACCTCTCCTGAGACCATGATCGACTCCTGGATCTCGAGGGCTCGCCCGGCCGCCTTTGCAGCCAGCAAGCGAACGCGCGAGTTAGGCGAAGTCGCTGAAGCAGAGAGATAGGCGATCCGCGAATCTGGTGACGCGGCAGTTCCGGGGAGCATGGTCCCGAAGAACTCAACCCAGGTCCCGGTTGCGTTGTTGCTGTAGGTCTCGTTTTCCTCCACCGCGAGAGCGAGGAGCGAGTCGGCTGCCTGGGCGAACGTCCGGGAGTGCCACGCCAGCTTTTCCAGGGCCCAGACGAGGTCGCGCCGAATTGCGCTCCTGCCGCGCAACTCGTCACCGGAGGCCTGACTGATGAGCTCAGACAACCGCTCCGAGACAGCTCCTGGCGCGAGAATCGCGAAGTGAATCAGTAGCGCTGAGTTCCGGTCCGCCGCGAGCGACTCGAGTGAAGCCAATGGGCCGCTCGCCGCAAGGACGGCGGTGATCGCCGGGCTGTCGCTCTCAAGTTCCCCGATTTCGGCAGCGCGGCGAAACAGCCGTTCGGAAAGTTCGGGGTCCAGCGTCGGCAGGAGAACGGCAACAATCTCGTGCCCAAGCTGTGCCCATGCCTGGGCGGCGAGATACAGCGCCAACGGGTGAGGCGAGACGGCTCTGAACCGCCCCTGCTTGGAGAGAAGACCCTGTCGCTGCAGAGCCGCTGCGGCACCCCTCAAATCTGCGGGTGCGAGACCGAGCCCGGCAGCGATCGTGTCAATCTCATTCGAGACTTCGCCGTCGTGGCCAAAGCGAGTGAAGAGCGCCAGTGCGCAACTAGCCAAAAAAAGTTGCCCGTCCGGGAGTTGAGCTCGGAAGAACGCCCGGATGTCGCCGTCAGTGACGAGAGTCCCAGCCGACCCCGGTCCGCGCTCGAGCAGAGCCTGCGCCAGTTTCAACGCGTAGTCGATGTTGCCGGCGGCGACTTCGATGACCACGCGTTCCGCTTCTGGCCAGAGCTGCGGCCGGTTCGCCTGCAGAAGTTCCTTCATCGCTTCGTCGCCGAACGCTCCGAGATTGATCATCGGCGTTCGGGTTGCGATGCCTCCGGGTTCACCAACTGTGATCAGCCGAATAGAAGACCCGGTTGCCAATGCGGAGGCGTAGATCTCATGTTGCTTGCCATCGCACTCATCGACCACAACGATCGCTGTCCGGCCTTGGGACTGAAGCTGGCTCAGCACGGTGACAGGAAAGCTATCGGCCGCGAGAGAGTAGACGACGAGCGGTTCGCAGCCCTGGCCACGCAACGCCTCAAGTACCAATCGCGTTTTGCCGAGGCCACTCACCCCGTCAAGGTGCAAGTCCAAAGGATCCGAGCCGGAAACGAGATTGCGGATCGCTTCGATCTTGTTGTCGCGGTCGTCGGACGACACCCAAGAGGTCGCGTGACGGTTGGAGCGGCTCCACTCGTCGAGGGTCTGTCCGATCACGCCGGTGCCGCGCAGGAGCGGGCTTACGGCAAGAGCCGGATACTCCTCGATCCAAGCCGCGAGTCGGTCCGCGGCGACAATCTCGATCTTGGACTCAGGGTCAGCGATGCCGAGTTCGGTTGCGGCCTCGATCAACTTCGCCCGTCGAGCTGCAAGCTTCGCGGAGGTCAGACTCGCGCCGAGCGCCAGGCGATACTTGCCGCCATTGCGGAGAATCTCGGCTGCCCACGTAGCACCCTTTAGCTCGGTTTTGCACTTCGCTGGGGTCAAGTCGCCTGCTTTGAACTGCCAAGCGCTCTCGCCTGCGGGGATCCATCGCGTCGCGATCGCGTGCCGAATGCCGGCATCGACTCCGCCATCCCCGACGTTCTCGAGGTAGGTCGTTTCGAGAGTCTCGCCGGCCATGCCGTGCGCGGCCACCTCAGTGTCAAGTAATCGGCTCACGAACTGGCCGAAGTTTGCTCCACCGAGCGCCGCAACTTGCGCTGGCTCAACGGAGAAGGGGCCGAAGTCGGGCATCTACGAATCCGCCTCTCCAGTCGCAAACAGTTCCGCCTGCTCGAGCACGAGCTCGACGGCCTTCTCTTCCGCATCAGGCGGGTAGTCATACTTCGCGAGGAGACGTCGAACCTTCGATCGCATTGCGGCGCGCACGCTGTCCTTGAGGTTCCAGTCGATGGTCGCCGACTCGCGCACGGCGTTGACGAGTTCCCGAGCGATCGCCTTGAGGGTGTCGTCGCCGAGTTCTTCGACTGCGGACTCGCTCTGGGCGACGGCGTCGTAGAACGCGACCTCGTCATCGCTGAGGCCGAGGGATGCGCCGCGAGCCTGCTCGTCGCGCATCTGCTTGGCGAGCTTCACGAGCTCGGCGATGATCTCCGCGGTCGTCAGCGAGCGGTTGGTGTAGCGGTTGATGGCCTCGTCAAGCAGTTCGGAGAACTTGCGGGACTGCACGAGGTTGGTGCGCTGGATGGTCTTGATCTGGTCGTTCAGAAGCCGACGCAGCAGACCCATCTGGAGGTTCGGCTTGTCCTTGCCTGCGAGCGAGTCGAGGAACTCGTCGGAGAGGATCGAGATCTCGGGCGTCTCGACGCCAGCGAGTCCGTAGATATCGATGACCTGATCGGCGGCGACGGCTTCGTTCACGAGCTGGCCGATGGCGGTATCGATCTCGACGGCGCCGGATCCGCCGCGGCCGGACTCGGGGTTCTGGATCTTGAGGATCGCGGTGCGGACGTCGGCGAAGAGACGCGCGTCGTTGCGGACGGCGTTGGCTTCGTCTCGTGCGCCTGCGAGCGCGAACGCCTTGAGGAGCGCGAGCACCTGGTCGTTGAAGCGCGACGTGCGGTCGGGGTCGCCCATGACGAAGTCGAGCACCTTGGCGCGCTGGGCGAGCAGCTGGGCGGCCGGCAGGTTCGGTGACGAGTCGTACTCGACACCGTGGAGCAGGCCGCGGATGATGTCGTGCTTCTCGAGCATGGCTGCGACGATCTCTTCGATCGGAACGCCGGCCTGGTCGCGGTCGGACGGCGAGTACTCTTCGAGCGCCGACTGCAGGTTTCCGTAGACGCCGATGAGGTCGACGATCAGTCCACCCGGTTTGTCGCGGAAGGTACGGTTGACGCGTGCGATGGCCTGCATGAGGCCTGCGCCCTGCATGGTCTTGTCGACGTACATGGTGTGCATCGACGGTGCGTCGAAGCCGGTCAGCCACATGTCGCGGACGATGACGAGCTCGAGTGGGTCGTCGGGGTTCTTGGCGCGGAGCTTCAGATCCTTGCGGGTCTGCTTGTCGTAGATGTGGGGTTGGAACTCGGCCGGGTCGGCGGCGGAGCCGGTCATGACGACCTTGATCTTGCCCTCGGCAGGGTCATCGGAGTGCCAGTCGGGACGGAGGGCGACGATCTTCTCGTAGAGCTTGACCGCTATGCGGCGGCTCATGACGACGATCATGCCCTTGCCGAACAGGGCGTTGCGGCGCTTGTCCCAGTGGTCGACGATGAACCGTGCCGCGAGGTCGAGCCGGGCTTCGGCGCCGACGATCGCCTCGAGTCGCGACCAGCGCGACTTCGCGGCAGCGGCGGCATCCTCTTCGACCTGCTCGCTGATCTCGTCGGCGAGTTCGTCGAGCGCTTCGAGGTCGTCGTCGGAGAGGTCGACCTTGATGAGGTGCGGCTCGTAGTAGATCTTGACCGTCGCACCGTCCTCGACAGCACGGGTCAGGTCGTAGACGTCGACGTAGTCACCGAACACCGAGCGTGTGCTGCGATCAGTCGACTCGATCGGTGTGCCGGTGAAGCCCAGGTAGGTGGCGCTCGGCAAAGCATCTCGCATGTGCTTCGCCAGCCCCGAACGCAGGCGCCCTTGCGAGTCCACCTTCTCGCTGAAGCCGTACTGCGACCGATGCGCCTCATCCGCGATCACGACGACGTTGCGGCGATCCGTCAGCACGGGGTTCGCATCGCCGTCCTCGCCGGGCGCGAACTTCTGCAGAGTCGTGAAGACAATGCCGCCCGACGCGCGCTTCAACTTCGAGCGCAGATCGGTTCGCGTCTCGGCCTGCACGGGAGTCTCCGGCAGGATTCGAGCCGGCGCGAATACCTCAGCGAACAGCTGATCGTCGAGGTCGTTGCGGTCGGTGATGAACACGAGGGTCGGGTTGGCCATGCGCGCGTCGCGCATGATCTTGGCCGCGTAGAAGACCATCTCGAAGCTCTTGCCTGAGCCCTGCGTGTGCCAGACGACGCCACCGCGGCGGTCGCCATCCACGCCAGATGCGCGCACCGTGCTCTCGACGGCCGCATTGACTGCCCAGTACTGGTGGTACTTGGCTACGCGCTTGACGAGGCTCCGGATCGGCTGCCCGGTCTTCTTGTCGGTCGCGGTCTCATCGGAGAAGACGATGAAGTTCTGCAGCAGGTCAAGGAATCGACGCGGGTCGAAGACGCCCTTGATCAGCACTTCGAGCGACGGCAGGTCGGTGACGACCTCCCGACCCTCGATCGTCTTCCACGGCGCGTAGTGCTCGAAGGCGCCGGTGTACGAGCTCATCGCCGAGCTGATGCCATCCGAGATGACAGTCACGGCGTTGGGCACGAACACCGACGGGATGTCGTGGCGGTAGGTCTGGATCTGATTCCACGCGTTCTTCAACGTCGCGTGCTCGTCGGCAGAGTTCTTCAGCTCAAGCAGACCGACCGGGATCCCGTTCAGAAAGACGACGACATCGGGACGACGGTTCTTTCCGTTCTCGATGATCGTGAACTGGTTGATCGCAACCCAGTCATTGCGCTCCGGATGCTCGAAGTCGACAAGCCACACACGCTCGGTGCGTGACTGGCCGTCTGCACCTCGATACTCGACTGGAACGCCTTCGGTGAGCAGTTTGTGAACTCGGAAGTTCTCGTCGATAGGGTTCTGGGACTCCGGGCGCTGCAGCTTCTTGATTGCCTCCTCGAAGAGGCTCGAACTGAGACCTGGGTTGATGGCGGTAACAGCACTCTGCATGCGGTCGAGCAAGTACACCTGGTCAAACGACGCCCGTTCTTGACCGGGCTCGCCTGGTGCGAGGTTCGGCCCCCATGCAGTCTGGAAGCCGAGCTCCGCAAAGTACTCAAGGGCAGCGTCTTCCACCGTCGACTCGTTGAACGCGCTCATGCCGCGCTCCCCGTCTGCGTTCGAAGGCGCCCCGCAAGCAGTTCAGGCCGCAGCGCATCACGAAGGAGTGAGAGCTCCACGCACTCCCTCTCTGCCGCCACCATTCTTCTCCAAAGCGGGCTCGCCAACTGGTCAAGCTCGTTCACGATGTGGGGGTTGGGAATCGGCACCTCGGTCTCCTCGAGATGGCTCCGCTTTATGTGACCCATCGTTGTCGCCTTGTCTTGGGCGACTCCCTGGAAGACGGGCATTGCTGCTTCGAGCCGATCAAACACGAGCCAGGCGGGATAACCGGTGGGCAGCACCTTGAAGATGTGCTGATTGATGATCGCCTCATCGCGAAACCAGCGATAGACGCCGAGCGTGCCCGACCATGACATCAAGATGTCTCCTGGGCGCGCAACCCGATCCTCGGGGACATCGACGTCGTTGTAGACCGTCGAGGCGCCTGGACCGGAGTTGAGCTCCGCAATGCGGAGGACCATTCGACCGGTTCCTGTTGCGCCCTTCGTGTAGGCGCCGCCGTTGACGAACGTGGCAAGTTTCGACACGGGCACAGCCATACTGCCGTCCTGAATCCCTCGCGTCACATATGCCCGGAGCAGGTCCGAGATCTCAGCGATGAGATGTTGGTTTTGCTCAATCTTGTCGTCGATGCTGGAGAGCACGCCGACAATCTCGAGCTGCTCCCGCATCGAGGGCAGTTCAATCTCCAGGTTGGCAAGTGCGTCGAACTGAACCCGCTGACGCCCAGAACTTCCATTCATTGATCCGATTGCGTGATCGCGCACCAACTGGGATGTCGCGACGTAGTAGGCGAAGTTGCTACTTGAGACACCGGGGCGACCGCGAATGACTATGAACTCAGTAGATCCGGCCGCAGGTACCCCTTCGTTCCCCGACGCAGCGCGGTAGATGGACGTCTTCCCGTTCTCGAGGGAGGGAGTGATGCGCGCCATGAGCACGTCTCCATCCAGGAACTTGGACCCACCCGAGTATGGGCGTGAACCATCCGACCGCACGTCACGGACGAAAGGACGAAGATCAGACATCTCGACGAACGGCACGACGCTTCCCTTCGAGATCTTCACCGAAGGATTCAGCAAGAAGGCTTCGGCGAATGTCATCAGAGTCACTTCCGGAGCCCCTCGATGCGCTCTCGAATAATCTGATCGAGTTCGTGCGCGCGATCTAGACCCGCAAGCACCTCGCCCGTCAAGCGATCAATCTTCTCGTTGACGGGTTCGTCATCGATATTGACTTCTTCGGTGCCGACGTAAGTCCCCGGGGTGAGGACAAAGCCGCGCGACGCGATCTCTGCAGTTGATGCAACCTTGGCGAATCCCGGGATGTCCTCATAGCCACCTTCGTGATTTCGCCAAGAGTGATAAGTACTCGCAACCTTCTGAATATCCTCGCTCGTAAGAACTCGCTGCGCGCGCGACTGGAGAACACCGAGCTGCCGAGCGTCGATGAAGAGCACTTCGTCATCTCGCTTGCGGTGGCCGTTGCCCTTGCGGTCCTTGGAAAGGAACCATAGAGAAACGGGAATCTGTGTGTTCAGGAAGAGCTTGCTCGGCAATACAACGATGCAGTCCAGGACTCCGCTTTCAACAAGACGCTCACGAATCTGTGGATTTGTGCCGGTCATATCTGTCATAGCTCCATTCGCGAGAACGAAGCCAGCGGAACCTCGAGGGCTCAAGTGATAGAGAAAGTGCTGGAGCCAGGCGAAGTTGCTGCCAGCCTTGCCCTCAGGCGGCACGCCAAGTGTCCACCGCGGATCGTCCCGAAGCCTCGGATCCCACCACTCCTTTTGATTGAATGGCGGGTTCGCGATAACGAAGTCGGCGCGCAGATCCGGATGGAGGTCCTCGAGGAAGGAGTCTGCGGAGTGAGTCCCAAGGTCGGCTTCGATGCCCCGAAGGGCCAAGTTCATCTTCGCTAGCTTCCATGTCGTGTCTGTGTATTCCTGGCCGTAGACAGATATGTCCGTGCGTTTTCCGCCGTGCGCTTTCACGAATTCCGTGGATTGCACGAACATTCCACCGGAGCCGCAAGCCGGGTCGTAGACACGGCCCTTGAACGGCTCGAGCATCTCCACAAGGAGCCGCACAACCCAGCGCGGCGTATAGAACGCGCCCGCGTCCTTGCCGGTTTCCTTGCCTGCGAACTGTCCGAGGAAGTACTCGTAGACACGCCCAAGCACGTCGTCGGATCCGTGGTCATCGGACGTGGTGAATCCGATCGAGCCAATGAGATCAACGAGCTCTCCGAGCCGTCGCTTGTCCAGGCCATCGCGACCGTAGTTGCGCGGCAGCACGCCCCGGAGCGTTGCGTTCTCCTTCTCGATCAGATCCATCGCCTTGTCGATGTCCTGGCCGATGGTCGGCAGCTTCGCGCGTGCCTGAATCGAGTCCCAGCGGGCGTCTTCCGGAACCCAGAAGACGTTGTGGCTGGTGTACTCGTCGCGAGATTCGAGGAACTGCGTGCGCCGTTCGGGCTTGATGCCCTCGGCCTCGAGATCCGCCTCCAGTGCGCGGCGGCGTTCCTCGAAGCGATCCGAGATGTACTTCAGGAATACGAGCCCGAGCACTACGTGCTTGTACTCGCTCGGCTCCTGGTTGCCCCGCAGCTTGTCGGCAGCCTCCCAGAGCGTCTGCTCCAGAGTCTTCTGCTGCTTGCTTGCGGGTCGTGCCATAGCTGGGTCTCCTCCACACGAGGTGGTTACGTCTACTTGTCCACAGAGGTCGCACTCAGGCTAGCGGCGCTGTCCGACATGACCCGGGCTCAACTGCGGCGAACAGGTTGCGAGAGTGAACTCGAATCGGAACCTGAATTCTGCTCTATTTATACCACATTTGCGCGATGTGCCCAACGTCCATCAACGCAATTACGAGTCCAGGCCGCCTTGCCAACCGGCAAGTCGAAGTAATGCCTCTGCGTTGAATTCGGAATCACCGTGAGTGATCCGCTGGCCGAACCTCTCGGTGTAGGTCGCGATGAGCACCTTGACCGCATCCACTTCGTAGTCTCGCGCAGCGATGGCCTCCTCGAGTACACGCTCGCTCGTGCTTGGCTCGGTCGGGTCGTGAGGCCAACTCTTCAAGCGTTCGACGCGGAGAATCTCAGCACGCAGGGCATAGACGTGAGCCCACAGCCGCGAGAGCAACTCCTCGTGTTCGGCGGCCTCCTTGTTTGCCAGATCCCCAGTGCGAATGGTGGGCGTGTCGCCGCTCGCCTCAAGCGGCGGAGGTGTTGCGCGCCCTCGCGGGATGTAGTTCTGCGAGTCGCGGTGTAGCTGCCAGGCAACAGCCTTGAGGATCTCCGGCTCGATCCTCTTGCGGAAGTGATCGACTTCGCGATCTGCGGCTTGTGCTGCCGCTTGCCGACGTGCGGTGAGGGTCGCTCCACGGAATCCGGGCGCGAGTGCGAAGAGGATCCGCGCGGACTCGCCGAGCGCGTCGTCGGGGTAATGAACAAGCACGCGACCAAGTAGTTCATCGAGCGCCTTGACGCGCCCGAGCCGACTGTCTGGGTCGATGCTTCGCGCAACCACTCCGCGCAGGCCGAGCAGCACGTCATCACTCAAGTCCGGCGAGATGGGTAGCCCCGTCGCGACCACAGCTCGAAGCGCGCGGGAGATGACTTCGACGGGCGGCGGCGTGACCTGCGTCTCCATCCGACCTCCCGTCTCGCCCGTCCAGGCTACCCAGCAGATGCCCTCGAATTGACCTCTCGGACGCCCGGTCGGCCAGCGCAGAGTCTCCCTCGAGCGGCGACCTACAGCCGCACATTCAAGTTCGAGAGAGGGAGTTCCATGTTCGAAACCACGAAGGATCTCGCGCCCTTGGGCGGCGCGTTCAGCAAGCAGGGTCTGGCGCGCATGTCGGGGAGCATGCAGCGCCAGGCCGGCCGGGAGATCGAGCGGGTGCAGGCGCAGGCGATCGTCGCCAACGTGCGCGAGGAGGGTCGGGCGCTGCTGGCGAACACGGCACTCAACAACGTCGGCGCGCTGACCGCGCTCGAGCAGCACCTGCTCCAGGTGGCGCCGCTCGGAGAGGCGCGCTACAAGCACATCGTCGACGCCTACGCCATGGGCGCGGCGTCGGCCGTGTCGCGGTGGTGAGCGATGCAGTACTTCGCGCTCGCCCTGCTGCCGGTCATTCTGGCCGTCGGTATCGTCCACTTGATCATCGAGGGGGTGATCTGGGTGGTCGAGTGGTTCCGGTCGCGGCGTGAGCGTCGGATCGCGCGGATCGAGGCGGAGCTGGATCGCACGCAGGCGCAGATGCGCGCCACGATCCTCCATCTGGCCGAGCAGCTCGGCGCCGACGCACACGAGGCGCGCAAGGCCCTCATCCACGAGGCCTTCATGTCCTCCGGCCAGGTGCCGCCGAAGCAGCCCTGACCGCCGACCGGTCGGGCGGGACACCCTATCTCGCGGATGTCTCGCCCGATCCCGGTGTCGGTAGTTGTGAGTTTCACAACGCCGTCTCCCCTGACCGCCTCTAGCGACCCAAAACCTCGGCCATCCGAGGTTCGACGACTGTCAGATCGCCCGGCCGACGCGCGCTCCGAGGGGTTGTCGAATCGCGACGAGGAGCGCATAACCGTCCCTCAGTTCACCCGTGCCGGGCACCCCGGCGACAGATCGGGTGAGGAAGGAGCACAGCATGAGCAAGACTGAACCGCTCGTCCCAGACGAGTTCGACGTGATCCACGCCGACCCGCCGTGGGATGTGGAGCAGAAGGGTCGACTCGGCGCGATCGAGCACTACGACCTGATGACGCTCCAGCAGATCATCGACATGGGCGACGCCGTCAAGACGCTCGCCGCCCAGAACAGTCACCTCTACCTGTGGGTCACCAACGCGACCCTGCGGGCCGGCTACGACGTGATGGAGGCCTGGGGCTTCACGCCCCGCACCGGCCCGATCACCTGGACGAAGCCGCGCCTGGGCCTGGGCAACTACCTGCGCAATTCGACCGAGCACGTGCTGTTCGGGACTCGCGGCAATGCGCCGGTGAAGTTCCGGTCGCAGCCGACGTGGATGTTCGCACCCGTGCAGGCCCACTCGGTGAAGCCGGATGAGATCTACGCGGTGATCGACCGGGTCTCGGGCAAGGACGCGCGCAAGCTCGAACTGTTCGCGCGGCGTCGTCCGCCGACGGACAACTTCTGGGTCTGGGGCAACGAGATCGATTCTGATGTCTCGCTGGCGCGGTGGGGCTACCCGGTGCCGAGCGACTTCGACGACCAGCACGCAGCATCCCGGCAGGCGGAGGGTGGTGATGGTCGCTGATGTCGAACGACTCGAACAGCTCCCTCTCTTCGAAGCTGTGGGGGCTGGCCGGAGGGATCGCCGCCCTCGTCGTCGCGGTCTGGCTGGCGGTGAAGCTGCTGGCCGAGATCTGGATCTGGCTGGTCATCGTGCTCGGCGTCGTCGGGTCGGCCGTCGTGAGCTTCGTGGTCGTCAGATGGTGGCGCCGCCGACAGTGGTGAGCCTTGACGAATCGCCTCGACGCGCTCATAACAAGGCGCAGAAACAGGCGTCGCATCGGAAGGGAGGGACGAGATGACGCAGGAGCCAACCAGCACCCCGGATCCAGCTCGCGTCCCGCAGCAGCGGCGGCGAGGCCGAGGCAGGCCCGCCACCAGCTCGAACTTCACGATCGTGCCGGTCCCTCACCAGACGCCCGACGCCCGCAAGCTCGGCCGAGCCTTCGTCGCCCTCGCGCTGCACCGCGCGGCCATCGACCGTGCCGATCGAAGCACGACAGAGGAGGCGAGCGATGAGCCGGCGTAGCGGCGCGTGGGTGTGGCGCGAGGTCTGGTGGCCCCGCCCGTACTCCCCTGACGAGGCCGTCGAACTGCTCGAACGTCTCGCGGCAGACAGCCACCTCGGCGAGCTCGTCTTCGAAGCGCATGCAACTGGTGGAGCGGTCCGATACCTCCTGGGTGCGCGACCGGGACACATCCGTGGACTCACCCTTCTGATCGGAAGTCTCGTGCCCGGCACCCACCTCGCAGCGCCGACGGTGAAGCGCGCCCAGCTGGAGACCACCGGACATCTGTCGATCTCGCATCCGGAGCGCGCGCTGGACGTGGATCGAGTGTCGGCGATCAGCCGCGCGATCCTCGCCGGCCTGGCGTCAGCGACAGACGGCGAGCAGGTCGTTCTCCAGTTGCAGGTCGGTGGACGGGTCTCGCCACGATTCGTGCCGGCTGGGCAGCGTGACGGGTCGTGGTTCGACCTCCTCATCGGCGGATCGCAACCGACTGCTGCGGACAAGCGCGCGGCGATCAAACCCCGGGTCGCCGGCCACGGTTTCCACGCCACGGTTCGTGTCGGGGCAACCGCCGGAACACCTTCCCGTACTCGCGAACTGATCGCTGGAGTGCTCGGTGGCCTGCGGGTCGCCGAGACCGTTGGGGTGAGGCTGCACTTCAGCGTCGAGACGCCCGCGAAGCTGCACCACGCGAAGCGCCCGTGGGCATGGCCACTGACGTTGTCCGCACGTGAAGTGGCCCCGCTGCTGGGTTGGCCGCTTGACCGCGACCTCGAGAAGGGCCTCCCCGGCCACCGCGACCCGCACCCGCGAGTACTCCCCGCTCCGCAGCCTCTCAAGGCCTCGCCTCGACCGTTCGCGATCACCACCGCCCCGGGCGATCCGGTGAGGTTCGGCATCGATCGACAAGGCTCGCTGCAGCACACCCTGCTGGTCGGTCCGACCGCTTCGGGCAAGTCGGTCGCGATGCTCGCGATGATCGAAGACTCCATCGCGGACGGGCGCAGCGTGCTTGTGATCGATCCGAAGACGGATCTGGTCAACGACGTCCTGGCTCGGGTGCCCGAGAACCGACGCGACGAGATCGTCGTCATCGACCCGACCGATTCGCGGCCTGTCGGACTGAATCCGCTCCGCGCGACCTCACACAACCGCGAGCAAGTAGTCGACGCACTGATTGCTGTGTTCAAGGAGCTGTCGTACGACTCCTGGGGGCCCCGCACCCAGGACGTCCTCACCAGCGCCCTCATGACGCTGACCTACCACCCCGACGCGACGCTCACGATGCTGCCCGCGCTACTCACCGACGACGCGTTCCGTCGCCGCGTGCTTCGCCGAGTCAACGACGTCGCGTTGGCATCGTTCTGGGCAGGCTACGACGCGATGAGTAAGGAGCAGCGAGCTCAGGTGATCGCGCCGACCATGACGCGGCTGCGACAATTCCTGCTCAGGCCGACCCTCCGTGGCGTGCTCGGCCAGGCCCATCCCGAATTTGAACTGCGCGACCTGTTCACCAAGCGCCGCATCGTGCTCGTGAGCCTCAACAAGGGGCTGCTCGGGTCCGAAGGCGCACGACTGCTCGGCTCGCTGATCGTGAGCCAGCTGTGGCCGCTCGTACTGTCCCGCGCTGCCGTCGATCCGGCTCGTCGACATGTGATCAATGTGTTCATCGACGAGGTGCAGGACTACCTCACCCTCCCGACCGACCTCGCCGATGCGCTCGCGCAGGCCCGCGGCCTGGGGGTCGGGTTCACGCTCGCTCACCAGTACCGCAAGCAACTGCCCGTAGGGCTCCTCGCCGGGGTGGATGCGAACGCGCGCAACAAGATCGTGTTCGGCCTCAACGGCGACGACGCAGCCGCCTTCGCCAAGCAGGCGCCAGGTCTGGACGCGCAGGACTTCATGCGCCTTCCCCGCTTCCACGTGTACGCGACCCTGCAACACAGCGGTCACACCACCGGCTGGTTCTCGGCACGAACCCTGCCGGCGAGCACCGCGCATGCCGACCCGGTCGATATTCGTGCGCAGTCAGCAGCCCGTTACGGCCGACCCGCGGAGGAAGTGGACGAGGCCATCTTCGGCGACGACGCCACCACCGCGCCGGCTGACCCGGACGGCTCCGATGATGCGATCGGACGTCGTCGCGCGAACAGGGAGGCACCGCGATGAACCCGCTGACCACTTCACAGCCCAGTCAGGTCGCTTGTCAGGTCGCGTCGACAACGTGTGCCCCTGTCGCCCACCGCTCCGGCCCAGTCGCACTGTTGCTGGAGGAGACTCCGCTGGTTCATCAGCGGTACTTCCAACCGTCCCGCAGGGGGTCGGCATGACCTCACGCCACCAACTGGAGATACTCTCTGCGCGCCTGAGCGATCGGGACTGGCGCATCATGAGACTGCTCAAGCGCTACCGCTACGCGACGACGCGACAGCTCTCGATCGCGGTGTTCGACGGGTCGCCAGAGCAGCGGGCGATTCCCCGGCACGTCAACCACGCCCTGGCGAGGCTTCGCGACCTCGGGCTCCTGCCCAACCTCGAGCGTCGGGTCGGCGGCGTGCGAGCCGGATCCGCCGGCCACGTCTGGGCGCTCTCTGACCTCGCCCACAAAGCACTCGCGAATCGCTCTGGCGACACTCCTGGTGCGCGAGTCAGAGCCTTCGAGCCGTCGCCGACATTTCTGGAGCACACCCTCGCGGTGACCGAGACGGCGATCCAGCTCGAGCGGGGAGGCCATGCACGCCAGCTTGAGCCGGAGCCCGAGTGCTGGCGCACGTACCTGAACGCGACAGGTATGGCCGTCCGGCTCAAGCCCGACCTCGCCGCGGTCACCACTGACGGCGACTTCGAGGACCACTGGTTCTTCGAGATCGACCGCGCCACCGAACCGCCGTCCCGGATCATCCGAAAGAGCCTGCAGTACCAGACGTACCGCAGCACCGGAATCGAGCAACGCAACGTCGGAGTGTTCCCCGGCGTCGTCTGGATCGCCCCGAACGAGACACGCCGCGACCAACTGCGTCGGCACCTCGACGCCGATGGCCGGATCGAACCGACCCTGTTCGCCGTCATCGTTCCGGCCGAGCTCGATGATCTCGTGGCGTCGGGATTCAGCAACTACCCGGGTGGGCAGAAAGGAGGTAACCCCTCATGACCAACTTCGAACAACAGCCCGAGGCGCCACGCCCGTTCGGAGCCGAGTACGTCGACGACCTCATGCTGCACGCACCCAGTCGCCGCGCGGCCCACGCCCTCGCGAATCTCTTCAGCGAGCACGGCAACGTCGCCGCCCACTACCTCAGCCTGACCGGCGTCGACCCGTATTCCGAGACCCTCGCTGATGACTTCACCAACAGCTACATCGGCTCGTTCGACAGCCCGCAGAGCCTCGTTGAATCCGAACTCGAATCCCACGACTGGGGCATCGAGTTCTCTGAGTTCATGGCACGCGCCGCGATCCCCGAGGACTTCCTGACCTGGAACTACGAGGCGATTTACGCGTTCCTCGTCCGGCACATCTACGACATCGTCGACTTCGGAGGCACCCTCCATGTCTTCAGCAAGTAGCGCCGATCAGCCAGGCGCCGAAGACCCCCGTCAGGGTGTTGCGGAATGGTCAACAGCACTGGACTCATCGACCGAAGAGAGCGTCAATCAGAGTGACGTAATCGGAGGAACCCAGCCCATGCAGCCACAAACTGCCGCCAACATCAGTCCCGTAAACGCTCTCGCCGGGGCGCTTGCACCCAAGGCCGCCGTCAGCTACCTGCGCGTGAGCACCAAGCGCCAGGCCGAACGAGGAACGGACGCCGAAGGGTTCTCGATCCCCGCGCAGCGCGATGCCAACCGCAAGAAGGCCCAGTCGCTCGGGGCGCTCATCGTCAAGGAGTTCGTCGACCGCGGCGAATCGGCACGCTCCGCGAACCGCCCCGAGCTCCAGCGCATGCTCGAGTATCTCCGCGAGAACGACGTCGACTACGTCGTCGTGCACAAGATCGACCGGCTCGCCCGCAACCGCGAGGACGACGTCCTCATCAATCGGGCGTTCACGGAGGCCGGCGTGAGTCTCGTCTCGACAACCGAGTCGATCGACGAGACCCCGTCGGGGATGCTTCTGCACGGGATCATGGCGTCGATCGCCGAGTTCTACTCCCGCAACCTCGCCAACGAGGTCGTCAAGGGCATGACGCAGAAGGCACGCCGCGGAGGCACAGTCGGGCGAGCGCCCCTTGGCTACCGCAACACCTCCCTCATCGGCGAGGACGGTCGCGAAGCCCGAACCGTGGTCCTGGACCCAGACCGTGCGCCGCTCATCCGATGGGCCTTCGAGGAGTACGCGAAGGGCGAGCGGGGACTCCGTTCAATCGCCGAAGAACTCGCCGCGCGGGGCCTGCGCACCCTCAAAACGCCGAACGTCCCGAGCAAGGTCCTCGACGAAGTCGGGCTCCAGAAGCTGCTCACCAAGCCCTACTACACAGGTGTCGTCACCTTCCAGGGAGCGACCTACCCGGGACGACACCCCGCGATCATCGATGACGAGACGTTCCAGGTCGTTCAGCAGGTGCTCGCGTCGCGACGCGTCGGCGAACGCCGCCGCACCCACGACCACTACCTCAAGAGCACGCTGCGATGCGGCAACTGCGGCGCCCGCCTGATCGTGCAGATGACGAAGAACAGCAAAGGCAACCTGTACCCCTACTTCATCTGCAACGGCCGCTACGGGAAGAAGAACGGCTGCGAGCTCAGGGCGGTCCTCATCGACGAGGTCGAAGCGAAAGTGGAGGACTACTACGCCGAACTTGCGAGTCGACTCACGCCTGATTTCTTGGCCAACGTCGAGGCGATGGTCGTGCGCGAATTCCAGACCAGTCGCACCGATGTCGAAAGTGCGATCAATCAGCTCACTTCCGAGCGCGAGAAGCTCGAACGCGAACAGGAGCGCGTCCTGCAAGCGCACTACGCGGATGCGATCCCGCTCGACCTGCTCAAGAAGGAGCAGGAACGCATCAGCGCGGGACTGCGCGAGAACGCTCGGCAGCGAGCACGACATAGCGCCGACATGGAAGCGATCGAAGGCTCGCTTCACCTCGCGCTCGACCTGCTGAGAGATTGCCCGGCCGCATATCGCGACGCCCCGGATCACATCCGGAAGCTGCTGAATCAGGTCTTCTTCGAGCACGTCCTCGTCTTCACGGACGGCAGCACCCGCCCCGAGTTGCTGGAGCCATTCGCGACCCTCACCAACCCAACTGCGGCGACAGCGTCCAACGAAGAGAGCGGCACCTCCCGTCAGGGAAGCGCCGCTCAGAGAGTGGTCGAATCGTCGGAGCCCGGCCAAGATCCCGGACTTCTTTCAGGGATCTGTTTTGGTAAGAGCATTTTGGTGCCCCTGGAGGGACTCGAACCCCCAACCCTTTCCTTAGGACGGAACTGCTCTTCCATTGAGCTACAGAGGCTGACCGCCCGAGTCTATCGAGCGACGAAGAGCGCGGAATGCAGCCG